>Ga0307511_10001901_pt1 | contig 21930 bp, 13 predicted proteins | sample 13_EM_MG_FD_200266 | JGI IMG/M metagenome (GOLD analysis project Ga0307511, IMG submission 200266) | Populus trichocarpa ectomycorrhiza microbial communities from riparian zone in the Pacific Northwest, United States - 13_EM | ecosystem: Host-associated > Plants > Roots > Unclassified | place...
AGCAGTTTGGAAACCGCGAAGCCACGATATTGGCCCGCGGAATATGACAATGGCGTGCGGCCAGAGGAATCTGGTATATCAACCATTGCGCCTCGATCCAATAGCAGTTTGGAAATCTCGAAACCACGCTCAATGCCCGCAGAATATGACAATGGCGTGCGGCCAGAGGAATCTGGTGTATCAACCATTGCCCCTCGATCCAATAGCAGATTGGAAATACTAGGATTGCGCACCGAATATGACAATGGCGTGCGGCCAGAGGAATCTGGCGTATCAACCATTGCGCCTCGATCCAATAGCAGTTTAGAAATCTGTGAGCCATACGCATTGGCCGCCGAATATGACAATTGCGTGCGGCCAGAGGAATCTGGTGTATCAACCATTGCGCCTCGATCCAATAGCAGTTTGGAAACCGCGAAGCCACTAGAATCGCGCGCAGAATATGACAATGGGGTGCGGCCAGAGGAATCTGGTGTATTAACCATTGCCCCTCGATCCAATAGCAGTTTGAAAATCTCTAAGCCATAATAACGGTCCGCAGAAAATGACAACGGCGTGCGTCCTTTCGGATCCTTCTCTTCAATATCAGCTCCCAAATTGAGTAACGTGTGCAAGACAAAAGCGTTCTTCGACTCGACTGCACTGTGAAGCCTGCCACCAGATGACCATGTTAACCTTCCCCTGCGCTGATTAACCAATGCTGACTTTGTTGTTGGCTGAGTTTCCGTGTATGGCTCCGAGTCATACAAGTCCGATAAGCATATTGGCAGCTCCAAAACCGAAATCTCGGATATTGACAAGTCGCCCAAGCTGATGTCGGATAGCATTGACCATCTATCCCCTTTGGTGGCTTTACTATCCTTGGAGAAAACCGATGCAGCATCTGAGTCGGCTCTAGGTCGGTTCCTGAAACGTTTGTATGCTCTCGAGCTGAAAAGTTCATCGGTGAAAGCTGGGATAATTGACCGTACAGAGCGAATGGAGAAGGACGTTGCGTTCGTTCGAATAGAAGCTTGATCGGAAGGGACAGGACTTCCGGAGGCCAATGAAGAGCCTACGGTGCTTGAGAAAGTACTATCATGATCATTATCATGATCCACATTCTCCCCTGATGTTGCAGCAGGGTAAATAGAGGGCACATCCTGTTGTCCTGGCCGGCGAATAAGCTCTCGCAACTGAAGGGAGGTTTCAAAGTTTGACTCTGCAATTTGTTCCACTAGATCATGCAATCTGTCTAAGCTTTCATTTGCCTCGGCCGCCCTATTACTGCATATTGATAGGAGTATTAGTATATCCTGAGTAACTGGGGATAGGTGTATGTACCATTGAATCATAGTCAACATGAGGTTCAAGCTCAACTTGTACCGCTGCAAGTCCTGGAGTATCACACCGACCTCTTCCTCCTTCCACAAGGCCCACTTAATCCTATCCAGCGTGCACTTCACGCCCTTTGCAGGCATTTGTGTAACTGGATCTACCAAGCCCGCAACACCACCCAGCTCCTTTTGGAGTTTTGAGAAGAGCAACACACACCCACTCAAAACGGTCATCAAATCATGTAGCGAGAGCATTGTCAATCTGGTCCTGCTAGGTTTTTTTTTGGTGGCACCCTTGACTAGCAACTCCACCTGCCCGAAAATGCGGTTCAGGTGATCCATCTCTTCTTTGATCTGTTCCATGGATGCCGGTGCATCTTTGGCAGAGTCGCACAACTGTTTGGCAAGCACCCCTAGCTGTGCAGATACTGCAACAAGCCCAACTACCGCGGAGATAACGGACAACGGGTCAGACATGACAATAAAGATAATTGTGCACGGGTTATCGGATATCGATGAGATTGTCAGAAAATTGAAGTAGCTCGAACTGAATAGGTTTTGCCGCTCGCGTGCTAGTAACGCTGTCGAATGTCGGAATGTCAGACAAGTGCGGGGAAATGTATCGGAAGAGCCTCCACCTACCACGTGTCCAAATTACATGGAAGGTGATTACTATGCAACGGATAGTCTACAGAGTATTGAATATTGAATATTATGTATATTGTTTGTATCGTGGTGAACAGAGCTGATATATCTTCCAAGTGACCTCCAGCATGTGACAAGGCGAGTCTCAGTACGATTGCGGAGCCGGCGCAGGACATCTCGGGACACAAGAAACTTCCCAACGAAGAGCCGTACCGAAACAAGTATGCGCGTTATGGCGGGAGTCAGGGGGGGTCTATTCCTGAACCCGGAGTAGACACTCGGGAGTAGACACTCGGGAGTAGACAAGTACATGTAGACTGCAATCATTATCACGGGATCTTCGGAGGAATATTTTCCCCGGTGCAGGCCATGCCATTCGGTAGTCCTAGTAACATGTTGTCGCCGGGAATGTTGTGAAGCTATAATATATAACTGACAAGCAGGGTGGTACGAAGCTAGTAGCGGTGTCGAATGCCGGAATGCTCAAGAAAGCGGGGACGTAGCCGAAATTCCACCTGCAACGGATGTCCATTGAATATCGCCGACATCCACAGACTGAGCATGTGAAAGATCTCAACTTAGGGGGTTTTCCGGGCGTCGGCGAAAACGTTATTTTGGTCTGATAGGCTGCATGATAGGCATACAGCCGATGATGTAGAATTGGGCCCGAAGGAAAAAAGGGTTGTTATCACGGGATGCTGGGATACCACGTGGTGCAGGATCCCACGTGATGCGACCGAGCGATATCACGTGTTTCGACGATATAACGGGATGTGAGATGCTGGGAAATCCCCGCCCCTTAGTAAGACTTTCATATCACTATCTAATATATCATCTATTCACTCAGCCAAATAGGAGGCCGATGCCTTTCGGGATAGGTGTGAAGTGATGAAGGTCCCCCTTGACGAAATCGCCTCTAGGCATTGATGAAATAATATAAGCGGTGGGGATGGCTCAAGCAGATTAATACTGACGCTGAACTTGATAATACCCTGCCGGCGGCACTTGCCCTCGTGGATGCTGAAGAAGTGGTTTATGAAGTAATAGCCTCCGAGGCCCTGAAAATATCGGTATCTATCTTCAGTCTTGTCTCTATGGTTCCCTTTGCATTAGATGCATACCGAGTAGTCTACTGAGTTTTGTTTTAGTAAACAAAAACAAACAGTTAAATTCTGTTTTTCTTTACGCAAAAGGTTTTGAGGGCATGTATCCTCCCAGGTGGTTACTTAGTATTGTTGGAACTACAGCTGGACTTCTACGCTATATTGTAATTTCTGATATTACTTCAACCTTTACCATGGCAACTAGATATGTGTACCTCTATAATGACTTAGCTGATTCCTACTACTGTATCAAATATGTTTGTTTGCGGCTACAGTACAGGGGGCCCCATCAGCCTTCATGTTTTCCCCCCCTCTTTCTTTCTTCGTTGGGAGGGGGGTTGTTGGTATTAGCTGGGGGACGGGGAAGAAAATTTGACTATATCCAAATTCTAGGGAACTTGGATCTCTACAGAGATCCAATCGTGCATTATAGTAATAGGCATTTTAGCGGATTGATTGGTTCAGTGTGAGTATGCCAAGAGCTCTAGCCTTTAGCCGCCCTATAGTTAAACTGAGAACGGAGACTGTCGCTCCACTGTAGCCCTGGATTTTATCTTGGGATCTCTAATTTTAGTTATGTTGCAAGTGAGACTATATGCTTCATACCAAGTCACTAAGTTTCAAATATTACAAAGGTACTACGTAGTTCCCATGCTAGCGAAGCCACCACCAACCAGTAAATTCCCCCCAATGGGAAAGCAAAAGCAATGAATAACTACAACTTTACCCCACACGTCCTTACCTCCATACCTTAATGGGTATACATATATGTATAATTAATGCAAATACCTATGTAAGTTTGGCAGCGGAAGAGATACTAGGATTCTATGAAAAATTGACTCTCTGCAGATGTATGCACATGATATGCAGAAACACATGTAGCAACTTGACGAAGTTTTCTATATAGTATCCAGCATAACTCCTTATGATCATAATCTCGTTCCGTTCCCCCATGTGAGCAAGCCTTGGATTTTTCGCTAATGGACAGTAAGTACTGGGCAATGGGAGCTAAAAGACTTTGTTAGACAGCCTGAGTGATTTGACTACTATACATCTGTAGCTAAAGCCGTGGTGATACGTCCATGGTTTTCTCCATGATAATCTACACAACAGAGCAGTCAAGTTATTTCTTGAACACGACAAAAAAGGCAGCAATTGACAATTTAGCGAAATAATCGTAAAGTAAACTATCGCATGAGGGCACACTCGTAATATCCAACTGTGTTTCCTTGAACAGGCAATAATGTGCTGCGGGATATCCCTTTCAGGGTGCCCTGCACTCGATCATGAAGTTAGTGGGTGACTATAAGTATGAGATGAGTACGCTGATTATGTAAGGTTACTATATGAACGGAGGAATTGTGAGAGAGAGATATTCGGTGGAGCTATCCAGGAGATCGCTATAGGCTTGTGTGCTATGGTTCCTTTGCTCTACCCTTCTATTCCTTCACCTCGACAGCGGATTCAGTCCCTTATATACTTCTTGCCCAATTTAAACTTGCCATATCGGATACCCCTGTTTCTACTATAATTCAAACCTGCCGTTTCCTACTCAAGATCGGCTTTGTGTTCCTCCAGCAGAGAGTATTTCCTACAGATTGCCTAATATATAAGCATTTAGGATTGCTAAGGGATTCATAAAGGTTAGTTCGTGGCACTGGGACTAAATGAGCGAGGTATTGTGATCAAAAATCTAACGCAGAATTGAGGTGGGAAAGGTATCAAAAGGAAATAGATTCCGAATCAGAGAAGGGTTGCTCCCTTACTTTCCAGTTCATCGGCGCTGGTAGCTAGAAATATGGATAACTGCTACTTGTAGAGTATGTTGACCTGATGGGTAATCTAGCGGACTAGGATATAATACTGGATATCCCAAACTAAGTCGGCATACCCAATAGATTCAATAGGTTCTGTAGCAATAGGCGCGGCTCTCTGATTTTCGGTAAAACTCAATATGGGGTTTTTGTATCAGATGCCTATCTATTGGGAACTTCGGGGGTTTCGCTCTCGGAGCCTCTAGCTGCAGGATGGGAACCACGATAGCATACCTGTGAGAAGGTTATTGGAGCTTTAGTTGCGTGGTCTACGGTGCTAGCGCCGGGGCGGATATTTAACAGCTGGTTGTGCAAAACGCTTTTTGATGGTGCGCCTATGATAATCTGTCCTGCAGTAGCAATGTTATACTAAGCGCAGGGCGAACCGTCAACGCCCCGTCTTCGTTCGAGCCTGTAAAACATTTGCAGGGATGGGGCATCGCCCCAAGGGAGAAGCGGGAATGACTTTGCCTCCGTAGTGGAAGGAGGGGATTATCGCCCCTTCACTGACCTTCACTGAAGGGTAGCAATGAACATCAGCCCTCCACACAAGAAGTAGAACTCTCTTGTACCCGGCCTTGTGACTCCAAATCCGAGCCTATGAAGCGTTTCATGATCTGAGCCTGGGATCCAGGTACTCACCCGTTTCTCCGCTAATAAGCTCGGAGGCATCAACTTAGTCTACATATTTTTGTCAAATTGAGGTTAGAGGAGAGTGTAAAATGGCAACATGGGAGGTCAAATGGGAGGGGATATCCACCTGGAGGCCGCGAATATAGCTTGTGTTTGACCCCTTTCTCGATAGTAAGACTGTAAGGAATACACTCTACCGATCACACCCGAGATGTTGGGGCATTATACGCATGAACCGCATAGAGCCTATATTATGGTGAAAGTATAAAAGCAGGGACCGCCTGAAGCCTATATTCCGCCTGAAGCCTATATTATAGTAAAAAGCATATAATGCCGGGATATGATGTATGCAGAACGTGTAGGAATATTCATGTATATATATGGTGGTAAAGACCACCGATAAAGATAATTCAATAAATCATTCTATAGCAAGTCTATGAAATCTACTCTTCCGCTCATATCTTAACAAAGACTCGCGGTGAGTCTTCCGGATCCTGTTCCATACACCAAAGGGTGGGGCGATCACTCCGGCAGTGCTGACTGTGTCCGATCCGCTACAGAATCCTTTCGAGCCTAGGGTTGCAAGCGATCAACCTAGGGCTAACCAATAACATGGGTGGAAGAGGGGGTGGAAGAGGGGGTGGAAGAGGTGGTGGAAGACGTGGTGGTCGAGGATAGGGTGGTCGCAGAGGAGGGGATGTTGTTGGAGGAGGTATTGTACCTTGTCGCTGCAGGCGCTCATTCTGCTAGTCCCGGGAATTGAATGTAGACCCCTGCCCTTCACCTTGCTAAGATCATGGTTCAGCAGAATTCTACATCAACCATGACACCAAACGGAGACTAGTCTGCAAGTTCCCGCCCTTCTCCAGCTGATTTTCAGTGTATTTGGGTATACCTATTCATACAGAAGGGGTATCGGTGATGCTGCCTGCGGAGTAAGCTAAGGCCAATGTGGTTGTAAGGTGGGCCCTGAAGTGAAGCGGCGAAAGAGCTGAGGAGATGAAGCTGCATCAAGCTCCATGCTTTTTGAGCGCTCCGATTCCGTGACCCACGTGCTACCTACAGCACTCCCTGCACCGTTGCATGTACTCGGGTACTCTAAGGTGTAGCAGGGGTTCCGATCAGATCAAAATGACAGGGGTTGGGATTGGCATCTGATAGTGGTCGAGCAGCAAATGTGCCTTATCAATATTGCGGAATACATACTGGAAACCAAAGAGCACCAAGTATGCTGGAATTCAAATACAGGAGACAAGCCGAAGACAGCTAGAGCCAGAATATGCAAAAGAGAAGCCTAGTAACTTTTTTGGGGGGGGAATAAGCGAGTAGTTGGTTATCAGAGACATTTGAATATGATATAATGTTAATAAGTAAAGGATATAGGGAGTACAGTACCACTCTCTCGGTCTACACTGTCTGATATATACGATAGATCTAGGTAGAAGGATTACGGCGTCTGGTATAGCAAGAGGGAATTGTATGTATGTATGTAGCTAGACAGTACTTCTCCTACACGTCTCGTCCGATCCGGGAGATACAGGCTGCCCGTTATAGTAAAGAAAATACAGCGCGTGGATATGGGGTTGTGATTCAGCCATCTGGGGTAAAAAATAAGCGCTCTTCACAATAAAAGTCAAGCCCGTTGGGTGGGTGAAAGAGATGGTATATTCGATGATGATGGGGGTATTTCCCGACATATAGAAGAAAACAGCATCCCATGATATCCTAGCATTGACTGGTTAATCCAATCCTTCCATTTCTTCGATCCATTCACCTTTGCTACCAGCCTAATTCTATATTATGATTATCCTATTCTAATATCCGGTATAGCGAGATCCGTTATAGCCAGAGTGGCTGTAGCAATAACTAATTAGGTACAAGAGCTGTACATACGTCTGGCCTGATTACGCAATGGGTTGCTTCTGTGGCTAATTACACTGTAACGAATATCGTGAACTAAAGGTTCAGGGTAATAGTTATAAACAAACGACAGCCGCGGAATTCGTACGGGGAGATATTGCTGAGAGTAAACAGCTTTCCTGTATACATTATCAATCACAGCCATGTCAATTCAATACCAACAGAATCAACCTACTAGTAGTCCACCTACCCGATATAAGAATTACGCGGTCATGAGCGGAGGAATTGTAGAATACTGGTATAATTGGTGTGCGAGGTTTATCTCAGTTCTGGGTCGCTATAGGTTTCGTTGTTATGTAAGAACTGCTCTGATAACAGGAAATACATGAGGAGATCCACTGCTTATATGCCCCGTCCGCCATCATCTTTTGTATCCATTTGGACGTCCTTTCCCATGTTTGTCTACATTTGGCTATCCTATTATACCAAGCCAGGCCTCATGCGAGAACGAGAGTGTTTCCTTCACCCAATAATTAGACAGCCTATCAGAATTCAAGCTTCCTAGGGAATATACCATATCAATCACACACATTCAAGGCTTCGCAGGATCCTCCGGCAGCGGTGCTGACAGGAATGCAATAGTTGACGTTACTTTAGTAGACTTGAGCGGGAAAGTAACTGTCGGGAGGAGATTGCTTATTAGCATAAACTCCAAGAAAAAGGAAGAAGGTGGGGTAGGACCCTTGGGTGAGCTTGGGAAATGATTTGGTCGATACAGGTGCTTCAAATCATTATAGTCCGTTCGAATATCTTTTCCTCAACCTAATCCCTTATGAAAATCTGGATGAGGTATGGGCGCGGAATGAGGTGGGGAGATATATGTTCTGAGCTACCTCCGGGCAGCATACCTACTATGCTGGTAGCAGGCAATTAATATAATTACCCAATTTAGTAAATATAAATTGACAACAATATTCTGCTACATTCAAAACTCCCTATGAAATCTTCTTTGACCGACCCTATATACATCACGTACCTATCTTTTGATCAGTGGGGGAGACAGCAGACATTGAACAAGTCGAGAATTGCGGAAAAAATTGCCTCAAGCCCTTCAAATAACGAGGAACATGCTGATGACGTTAACAACTCACAGTCTTCATCTCCGATGATGGATGGAATCTACGTATAAGAAACGTTTCCCATGTATAGCGGAGGGCAAGGCATTTGAAAGTTAGTTTCTTTTCCACCAGGAGTTCTTATTCACGGGCGGGGGGCTTATTGCTCGGGCTTTAGACCACCAGGTCGGACCATCCTGTACTGGATCTTGATGCCCATTCAGTGAAGCTTGGAACAATCATAACATATTTTTGTCTACACCTTGCGGCAAGATTTCTTTTTACACTAGAAAAATCCCCATTGTTTCTTACTACTGTAATTACAGGATCTGGCAAGGCGGTACTGGTACTTTCTTGGTACTTTCTTGGTACTTTCTTATACTCGGACTTCTACCGTACCTTCAATCCCTCGATTTTAAACCAAATTAAAGCGGGTTCTAGACCTATACGATAGAGACCTGTAGCCAGCTACAGGCCTTATGGGCTTGGTAAACGATATTCCAGATACTCCGACGGCTTGCAAACCACAAACCACAATTACATTAGCCAATGCTGCTCGCGGGGCATCTACAACTATTCGTGTCTCTATTTCATGTACCTGCCAATATTCCTGCTCTATTGGTCATGGCCGGTGCTTTAAGAATGATCTGAAATGCTCAAGTCAATGCATACGAAAGTGTCAATAGATCATGACTGTGGTATATAACCTCTCAGACGAATGCAAATTAGACAGTTAGAGGAGAATCCGATCGAGATTGGAAATAGATGGGTCTATCATAGTCGCTGGGATAGCTTATACCTTTATCAATTCTGTATTTTTATTTTAGTAAATCAGGACTCGTAAACCCTTAGTAAGTATTTAAATTGCCCGTGAGCGATGCCGCAGCGGGTATACCGCGGGTGGCCCAGAACATATACATTACTATAGGCTCATCCACTAATTATCAAGGGTAATGACTCCCTCCTCCACGCCCATCAGGAAAACGTTCCTTTATGTCCCACCTCTCCAAACTCGCGTCATTCTTTTAAATTTTTGTTCTGACTGCACACAACGCAAACGATATTTTTACCAACACCATAGCTACCTACCTGAAGTAAAGAGCACGACCAGGAGCACGATGGATTAATAATATCGCATATTAAATCACCTAAATGCGCCGGAGTTCGAGTAATAATCTGAATGCTCGCCATGCCAATGGACGATGTCACGCTCTACTCTTAAGTATAAACAGGTGATCCTAAGCTTAGGAATATTATACTTGAAAAAATAAACGAACAAGGCAATGGTAAAATGGTAAAATATTGGAGTCTATATGCAAGTACTGTAGGTAATAGAAGTAACTGAAATAATTACCATGATACCTACATGCCTAGACCAGCTCCTATTCTCTGTTTTTCGGGTTTTTTTTCCTTCCCCTTCTTGTTTCATCAGATGTACCCGCTCCTCGAGCTCCTTGTCGGTATACATGCATATATGGCGGGGCTCGGAGTAAAACAAGGCGAAAGTGAAAAGCCTCCAGTAGTAAAACAGGGAAGAAGGGCTGTCAAGAATATAAAGCAGTACAAACAAATCCAGAATCGAAATTCAGTGAAAAAGCAAGGAAGAAAGAAGAAGAAAAAAAATAACAACTAGCACTCTTATAGATCCTCCTACACGCTTGACGTGCACTGATTTATCGGCTGTTACATGGTAAGAAGATAGGGATGCAAATAGGACACCTGTACTGTACTATGTAGTAGGAGATACATGATCATGACTATTTGCTTTTCTGCCCACCTATTTCAGTAAAATACTGACAAATTGCCTTGTTACCCGCCTGCTCAGCATACCAGTATAGGCTGTGCCTGGAGGAGTCGAGCGTGTCAGCCTTTGCTTCATTATCCACCAGCAGTTTGCAAACACCCAAGGCGGCTTAGGCGCTTGCTTGATAAAACAGCAGAATGTAAGGAATCCACCGACTTAAATACCCTCATCTTCGGAATACAACCAACCCGAGAAATAACAATCGTGGCAACACCCGCCCCCATCCGCCGCCACCAGCCCACTCAGCCGTGATGTCCTCGCGCAGTTCATTTATCCAACCCTAATGCCCTCACGAAGTCATCCTGTAGTCATCCATGAATCCTCCTGTTTAACCGTTCTAACAAAGTTTCATTTACCTCGGCCGCCCTCTTACTACATAGTGATTGGAGTATTAGCATATCCATTTAACTCAGCTTTTGTACCGTGGGATAGGAGTACGTACCATTGAAGTATCGTCAGCAAAAAGGTGCTATTATGTTCAGAAGTTGATAAGTTGCCCGAGCTAATATCTGATAGCGTTGGCAGTCTATCCCCTTTGGTGGCTGTACTATCCTTGGAGAAAACTGATGCGGTTTCTGAGTTGGGCCCACGATTCCTGTAGCGTTTGTATGCTCTCGAACTGAAAAGTTCATCGGCGAAAGATGGGGTGATTGACCGGATAGAGCGAATGGAGAAGGACGTTGTATTGGTTCTAATAGAAGCTTGATCGGCGGGGACAGATCTTCCAGGGTCCAATGAAGAGCCTACTGTGGTTGAAAGAGTGCTCTCACGAGGATTATCATGATCCGCATTCTCCTCCGATGTTGCAGCAGCGGAAATAGAGGTCGCATGGTGTTGCCCAGGCCGACTAATAAGCTCTCGCAACCGAACGGAAGTTTCAGAGTCTGACTCTGCACTTTGTTCAACCAGTTCAAGCACGCTGTCTAAACTTTCGTTTGCCTCGGCCGCCCTATTACTGCATAGTGAAGGAGTATTAGTATATCTATATTGAATTTCTCAAATAAATTCATCCTTTGTAACTACGGATAGGTGTACGTGCCATTGAACTATAGTCAACATGAGATTCAAGCTCGACTTGTACCGCTGCAAGTCCTGAAGCATCACACCCACCTCTTCCTCCTTCCACAGGGCCCACTTGATCCTGTCCAGCGTGCACTTCACAACCTTTGCAGGCATTTGTGTAGCTGGATCCACCAGGCCTGCAACGTCACCCACTTTGTTTTGGAGTTTTGAGAAGAGTAGAGCACACCCACTCAAAACGGTAATCAAACTATGCAGTGGAGGCATTGTCAATCTGGTCCTGCTAGGTCTTTCTTTTATGGTACCCTTGAACAGTAACTCCACCTGCACGAAAATGCGGTTTAGATGATCTATCTCTTCTTTGATCAGTTCCATGGATGCCGGTGCATCTTTCGCGGAGTCGCACAACTGTTTGGCAAGCATCCCTAGCTTCGCAGATACTGCAACGAGCCCAACTACTGCTGAGAGAACGGACAACGGGTCAGCTATGACAATAAAGATATTTGTGCACGGGATATGGATGAGATTAATTGTCTGAAAATTGAAGTAGCTCGAGCTGAATTGGTTTTGCCGCCGGTGTGCTCGTAGGGCTGTCGAATTTCGGCATGTCAGATAACTGAGGGGAAATCTATTAGAGCCTCTACCATATGTCCTCCCTGCATTGAAGATGCATATGCAACCGACACTCGGTTGCATATTGAAAATTATAGTAAACTCTCGTTATAAGCATACGGTCGGGACTAGAGGCAATATGCTTGTAGCCAATATATGCTTATACAGTAAACTCTCGTGAGAGAAAAACAGTACCGAGAGAAAATTACGCTTGTTTGCATATATGGGATGACCAGATGGGTACGCCTATAAGCTTATATCTCGTATGCTTATAACCAGAGTTTACTGTATATAGTTTGTACTAGGCTTTACTACTATGAATATTCAAACAGGATAGAAATCTGGCATAGTCTGGCCCATACTAGATTCTTAAGTAATTTGGTGGTTGGTCAAATTGGCACGCTAAGGTATTATTATGTATGGTGAAATCCTGTGGCATCCCTAGAGTGCCACTCTAATGCCAGGATGGTGGATTTCTACCCAGTTTTACGAATGATCCTTTGTCTAGCCCATTTGATACACATAACTTTCTGACTCAAAGAACTACGCTTTCTATTTGAACTTACCATACCCGCGTGGTATGTACAGATTGCAAGACTATATGTACCCAGGTTCAACATTAGTTTGTGACGTGCACGATACAAACAGATCAACTACATTTTAATTCACACCATCCCAGATTGCATCTCTCCCCCAACTCAACTATCCGTACTTCCCTCATAAACCTTCCGAGTGACCTCTAGCGTGTCACCAAGGCCGAGGCGTTGCGCCCAATCCGATCCTCTACCTCTTCAGCATACGAAAAAACAGGGATCCATGTACAGACGCGTTTTGCTGAAATCGCTCTGGCATGCCCCGCGATGGTCCTTGCTAACAGTTTTCAATACGCAAATTATCTCGCGGTTAAAAACAGCTTACCCTAAGGCGTTGGACATTAAGTTGCGAAAGAGCCTCATTGAGAGCACGCCTGGCTGAGCGGGTATTATTCTATATTTTCATGCTTACGAATTGTTTTCTAGATCCCTTAAATCGCTGTGTACACTAAGGCTTTTAGCACATTCAACAATGCTTTAACTACATATATATGTATCTTGCTCTCCAATCAGTGCATATGTACCGACTGGGATTTAATTTCAGTAAGTAGGATAGCAGATTTGGTAACGATCGGCGTATCCACGTGACGATCCACATTAGTTCCTCCGGCCACAAGCACAATGAAGAATCTGGGCTAATAATACCCGAAAAATCCAAAAATTCAACATTCCCAACCCACCCCAAATTACCCTGAACCCTCTACACCACTCGCAATCTCAAGATCCCTACAACCCCCCCCCTCTGCTATGACCACCCCTCCCACAATAAGTACCACTGCTACCATGACCACTACTAGCAGTGATAGGCTCCTCATAGGTCCCCTCTATAAGCTCTATTAGTATAGACACAAGCCGTTCACTATATATAGAACTATACATACTGCAAATTATGATAAATGTGACTATGCCATCCAAGCTATGCAAGTCAGCCTCCTCGGTACAGAATTTGAACTATTCTGAGAGCCTTAATATACGTTAGGAAGTGCAAAAAGGAATGGCTCTAGTGCCCCTAGTTTCTCCTGGTATCTCTCAGTATCTCTCAGTGTCTCCCGGTGAGTCTCCAGTGTCTCCCGGGAGACAAACTTTCAGGGTACGGGCACCAGCTGGAGACTACTGAATTCTACTGAATTCCCAATAAAAATACTTTGTCAAATTTTCCTGATGTAGCTATGTCCAGAGCACCGCAAATTTGGGGCCTCGAAGTACTCCGCAATGGGAAGCTCAGAAATCTCCGTAGCCTCTGCATTCTTAAATCCTATGGTCAACCTCCGTATCTCTCGATACATACCTTGTTCAGTCCCAAGGGCCTCAGAAGGTATGATATGACGCTTCTTGCACTCAATATAGACTTAATCAGGATATTTAAGCGTCTTTGAGCTACTTCTATGGCCGAAGATTCAGCTCGGTGTCATTTGTAAGCACTCTGAGGGGCTGGAAGTTTAGGTGAATGCGACATATTCCACCACTCCTTTGGGTTATTTTAGAGCCTTATTGCCAATTCCTGGTAAATAGGGGGTTCGTAGCAATCCTGAGGAAGTTTGAGAGGCCTTGAGCGAGTTGAGGGTGACAAAGGAAAGTTGAGAGGCATTGGGGGGAGCGTGCTGCCAGTAGTGCAGCATCAGTGCCAACACCGATGGCAGCTATTTGAGTCAAGACTCCCAGTTCGTACACGAGAAAATATAGCTCAATTGAATCTCTCACAATGGTCGAACCTCAATACTAGACTTAGTACAATGTATGCAAACTTCCAGAGCCTCAAAGTGCTTAGCAATGGTACCGAGCTGTATCCTCCGCCATAGAAGTACACCAAGGACTCTTAAATATGATTGATCGATGCTGGAATATCACGGGATGCTGTTGTCTCCTATATATGTTGGGATATATCCCTTCTTTGTTACACCCTATATAGAGAATTATCGAACAAATCACCTCCTCACCCAGCCAACGAGCTTGACTTCCATGGTGATTTTGATTTAGAATTCCCAGGTAGTGGTTGATATTAATGCAGAGGTCTGCAATGACTTTAGAGACTTACATGGGGTGATGGCGGGCAGAAGCGGATTATGCAAATTTGGGAGTTTTTTTTGATATAAGTAGTTACTCCTTGTTGGCTGCAGGCCAGGAAACACGAATTTCATTACATGCTTAGCTGTGACACAGGTAATAATTGTTCGAATTCGGCCCTTGCTGGTGAATTGACATATAGGGCCTTGAGTAAGCTCATTTGGTCACTGTCAGCGTGGGTTGATTCCTGCATTGGATAGTATATGTCAAGGAGGAACGGGGTATTGAGTGCTCCTTGCTCTGACCAATACATACTGGTTCCATAGGCTTTTCTTTCTACTTATTTAGTATGCGCATGTTGTAGAGCGGCTTCGATATAGTCGGGTACGACTGTAAGCTCTATACAAGCCACATCGAAGTGATCGTAAGGTGCAAAGTATGCAGGGGATCATATCTATCGCTTCCTCAGCACTAATGATAGTAACCAAAATGCTTAAATAGATACACATATACTCTATACGTTACCCAGACCAAGTCTACCCCATACACATACATATCCTTATCTAGAGCCCCATGAATCTATCATCCTGCAGGTGTAGTTTATACGCTACTATCTAGGAATGTAACTTGATACAGGAGTGCCCATCGCAATGGCTTGCTTGTGTAGTCTATTGCACCGTAAAGAATGTCGTGAACTTAAAGTTCAGGGTAATGATAGTATTAAAAAACTGCGGTAGTACAATACATATGGAAAGTACATGATAGTGCTATAAGTAACATCTTTCTGGTATACATCGTCAACGACAGCCATATCAATCCAATGCCAACAAAATCAACCGACTGGCGGTCCCTCCACCTCACCAGACTGGCTATTAGAATCATGAAGCCAATGTATTAATCATGAATATTCAAGGTCTCGAAGGTCTCTCTGGCAGAGGTACTGCCAAGCATGCAATAACTCACGTTACTTTAGCTGACGTACGAGAAAGTAACTTTTCTTGCTTCATGGGGCCAGGAACAAAGGAGGCCCAAGGTCAATGAGTATGTACAATCGCTGGTCGACACAGATGCTTAAAATAATTACAGTCCATTCAGACCTCTTTTCCTCAGCCTGATTAATCCCTTGTGAAAATTCCGTTGAGGTATTGGCGGTGGATATATGCACAGTACCCTGGGACTTTTCTACTAATCACCAAGGTTAATGGCTCCCTCCTCCACGCCCATCGGGAAATCGTCCTTTATGTCGCAACTCGCGTCATTCTTTTAATTTGTGTTCTCACCGTGCACACAATGCAAACGATATGATTACCAACACCATAGGTACTTAGCTGAAGTATAGAGCATGATCGGGGACATGGATAAATAATATAGTTAATTAAACGGAGTTTCGAGTAATAATCTGAATGATCGCTATGCCAATGAACAATGTCACACATGTATGTACTATGCTTGGGGTTACACAGGTGATCCTAGGCCTAGGAGTATTATATTGGGGAAATAAGGAAAAAGGCAATAGGAAAACGATAACATAGAATTGAGGTTCATGACCAGGAAGTAACGGAAGTAATTGCTATGGTACCTAAATGCCTGGATCGGTTTTTTTGGCCCCTCTAAGAGCTCTTTTTCAGTATATATGGCGGGGGCACGCTGGTGATGGGTAAATTAAGGCAAAAGTGAAATATGAAAACGGAAGTGTTAAAAAAAGCAAAAAAGATAACCAGGGGGGGAGGGGTCATCCCAAGGATGCAAAGGAGTAAAAACAAATCTAGAAACCAAATTCTGGGAAACAGCTGGAAAATTAAAATAATAATAAAAAGAGATATCGTCAACATGGTTCAACTAAAACTCGTATAGATCCTCCTACACCCTTGGTGTGCACCAAAAGGTATGTATCGGGTGTACGTATCTCATGGTAAGAGGATGGGGATGCAAATAGTTGCCGTGGTAGTAGGGGATATATGATCATGGCTATTTACTTTTCTGCCCACCTATTTCAGTACAATACTTACAAATTATGTTTTTACCATTCTGTTCAGTGTGCCAGTATGGGCTGTGCCCACAGGAGTCGAGCGTGTCAACATTTGCTCCATTATCGACCAGCAGTGTACAAGTAGCGAGGTAGTCCCGCTCCACATCATATTGGCCAAGTTTAGTACCCGCAGAATATGACAATGGCGTGCGTCCAGAGGAATCTGGTGTATCAACCATTGCGCCCCGATCCAATAGCAATTTGGAAACCCCTAAGCCACTCGGACTGCCCGCAGAATATGACAATGGCGTACGTCCAGAGGAATCTAGTGTATCAACCATTGCGCCTCGATCCAATAGCAGTGTGGATGTCCTGAAGCCACCCGGATTACCCGCAGAATATAACAATGGCGTGCGGCAAGAGGAACCTGGTGTATCAACTATTGCGCCTCGATCCAATAACAGTTTGGAAATCTCCAACCCAGAATAACCGTTGGCCGTAGAATATGACAATTGCGTGCGGCCAGAGGAATCTGGTGCATCAACCATTGGGCCCCGATCCAATAGCAGTTTGAAAATCTCTAAGCCATAATAACGGTCCGCAGAATATGACAACGGCGTGCGTCCTTTCGGAACCTTCTCTTCAATATCAGCTCCCAAATTGAGTAAGGTAAGCAACACAAAATCGTTCCTCGACTCGACTGCACTGTGAAGCCTGCCGCCAGATGACCATGTTAACCTTCCCCTGTGCTGATTAACCAATGGTGACTTTGTACTTGGCTGATTTTCCGTGTATGGCTCCGAGGTATACAAGTCCGATAGGCATATTGGCAGCTCCAAAACAGAAATTTCGGAAATTGACAAGTCGCCTAAGCTAATGTCTGATAACATTGACCATCTATCCCCTTTGGTGCCTTTACTATCCTTGGAGAAAACCGATGCGGTATCCGAATGGGACCCACGATTCCTATAGCGTTTGTATGCTCTCGAACTGAAAAGTTCATCGGCGAAAGATGGGATGATTGAGCGCACAGAGCGAATGGAGAAGGACGTTACATGGGTTCGAATAGAAGCTTTATCGGAGGGGACAATGCTTGAAAAAGTGCTCTCATGATCATTATCATGATCCGCATTCTCCTCCAATGTTGAAGCAGCGTAAATAGAGGGCGCATCGTGTTGCCCAGGTCGGCTAATAAGCTCTCGCAACCGAACTGAAGTTTCAGAGTCTGACTCTGCACTTTGTTCAACTAGATCAAGCAATCTGTCTAAACTTTCGTTGGCCTCGGCCGCCCTATTACTGCATAGTGAAGGAGTATTAGTATATCTATATTGAATTTCTCAAATGACTTCATCCTTTGTAACTACGGATAGGTATTGAGTACTGAGTATGTAAAAAAATACAGATAGGTGTACGTGCCATTGAACTATAGTCAACATGAGATTCAAGCTCAATTTGTACCGCTGCAAGTCCTGAAGTATCACACCGACCTCTTCCTCCTTCCACAAGGCCCACTTAATCCTATCCAGCGTGCACTTCACACCTTTTGCAGGCATTTGTGTAGCGGGATCCACCAGGCCTGCAACATCACCTAGCTTGCTTTGGAGTTTTGAGAAGAGCAGCACACAGCCACTTAAAACGGTCATTAAACTATGCAGTGAGAGCATTGTCAATCTGGTATTGCTAGGTCTTTTCTTTGAGGTTCCCTTGATCAGCAGATCCACCTGTACGAAAACAAGGTTTAGGTGATCCATCTCTTCTTTGATTTGTTCCATGGATGCCGGCGCCTCTTTGGCCGAGTCGTACAACTGTTTGGCGAGGACCTCTAGCTGGGCAGATACTGCAACCAGCCCAACCACTGCTGCAATAACGGACAATGGGTCCGACATGAGAGTGAGCGTTGATTATTCCAATTAATTGTGCACAGGATTCGATGAGATTATAGCCTTGTCCCAATGAGACTAATATACTGTATTTTCCGAGAATTGAACCAGCTCGGTAGTCTTGCGGAATGTCAGACCAGTGCGGGGAAATATATTGGAAGAGCCTCCACCACGTGTCAGCCTCTACAGTAACATGCATATGCAACGGACACCTATTGTTTATTGCATATATATTTGTTTGTACCGTACTAAAGAATCCCTAAACAAGATAGAAATCTTCTGTATTCTAATATTCCTTTCTTACTTAGGACCGATATCACTGGGTCAACATTAGTGTGTGATATACAAACACGTACGAATAGAACAACTACACTCTCAACTCAGCTACTTTCTAACTCATGGATCTTCCAAGTGACCTCTCACGTGTGACAAGCCGAGTTCTCAGGGGCACCTAGGGGTGCGATTGCAGAGACGTTGTACCAGTGGCGCAGGACGTCTGGCACAATGGAATCCCTAATGAAACCTATTCCGATACTTCTATTCACCTCCACAGGAGCGGTCGTGCCAACCAGACTACTCTATGCAGTACCTTAGATCGGTCCGAAAAAAAAAAGCGCTAGCTTAAATCAATGTGCATATTTGCTACATATAGGCGCAAAAGTCTGGCGCACAATTTCTACTCATTTACAGTGCTACACGTCCACAAAGGGGCCTGGTGACACAGTATATGTAGGGCAAGTATTGACTCTCATGCTTCAGCATTCCCTTGGGGGAAGCGTCATTACAAATCGCACCCGGATGGGATTTTGACTCCTACCAGGCCAAGTCTGACTTCGGTATTTGCCAAGCACCTTACGAGGGGCTTGTGCCAACCAGACTACCAAGCACCTGGCTCCTGGTATTGCTCGCTTACCGCTCTCAATTCGCAGAATTGTCTCACGACCCCAAAGTCAACAGTAAGGCTTTTACATAGTGTGTAGAAGAACCTTATTTCAGTAGGCATAGGTGTTTATTGCTGTGGCTATTAGGAAATTAAGACCGGTAGCAGTAGACATGTATTTGATTATGTATTATTCCTATACTTTCATGCACTGCACGAATTAACGCTGTCCGGTCACTTTACAGCCCGGCTGTACATACTGGGCTCGCTCACCAATAAAATGCAACGGCAACCCTAACCCATACAGATGCAGCTGAAACGTGCTCCCAGGATACGTGCACAGACCGGGCTAAGTAAATGGAATTCTTGGCACATGTACGATACCGTAGAAAGTAAGAGCCACTCGATAAAATGGACTCCGTGTGGTACTACAACTAAACCAAACGGTACTGAACCCCATAGGAATGCCTCTATGTACGGTGCCAAACAGAAAAGTCTTCAAGATTCAGTTGCACAGGGATCGGTGCACATGTAGGCCGCGGCTAACTGGGACGACTGTTCCAGCACTCTGGGTGTACTGATTGGTCTCATCCGACATCATGCTACCTTTTAATAACACTTTGGTAGATACAGACATGAGTATCTTCGTGTTTCAGGACTCAGCTAGCCAGGGCGTACATAGCATAGCCAGGGCATATAGAGAATAGCCGTGCCTGCACGTGCGCTGATCCCAGCACGGCTGAATCACTGTACCTAAACACCCGTATCGCGGTTTCGCTACTTACTCCCCCGCAACACAACACCCCTTCACCTCTCCGCCTCCCACTCCGCCAACCCAACCACCACCCACCGATCCTCAACCTCCCGTTTCCAACCTCCCGCCTTCCGCCCCCCCCCGCCTCCCACCTACCCCTTACTCCCCTCTTGCCCCCACCACCTCTACCCTTTTCCCGAATCTTGGGCTAATATGGTGCCCGAAGTCCAGCATCATATGCCGTTAGCTATTAATATTCTACATTTAGGGTTGCTATCATGTCATCCGCAAGCTTCTTAGAAGCCGACTTCTCAGTATGCTCTGCAGCAGCAGCTTCTCATCCTCGTTCCGCTGCAGTAACCCCACAATGCTCTAGTCAACCACTTCTAATTGCTTCTCGTGTCGGTACCACTACTGGATTATTTTTTCATGAGGCCGGTGTGTACCCGAAACCTCTCCTTCAACATGATTCTACATTTCAGCAGCAATCTGCTTCACTCTAGGCGCCAGGGGTATTGGCAGCATGGTAAGTAAGCTCAGTCACGACTGGTAGCTTGAAATTCCTGAGTCGGCGGTTCTTTCATGCCGGCCAAACGACTTCCGAGCATATCAACCACAGTCCCTGGAGGGGCAACGGCCGAGTAGGGGGCGAACCTAGGTAGGGTGAAGTGGAAAAGGACAATACCCAAGCTACTACAAGTCCACTTGTACCGGCTGTTGGAATAGGATAATCATGCAGCCGGTGGTTGAGGGTTGGGCTGGTAGCAAGGATGAATGGTTCGAAGGAATATCGCGGAAAAGGATGGACTTGATTGGTCGATGCTGGGATATCATGGGATTGTGTCATCTCCTATATATGTTGGGGAATACCCCCCCTTGGTTACATCTTATATAGATAATCATCAGACATATTATCTCCTCACTCCGCCCAGGGCTTGACTCTCATCGTGAAGAACGCTTATTTCTTACAACGGCAACTATCATTAACTTTGATTTAAAATCTCCAGGTAGTGATTAAAATTAATGCAGAGGTCAGTAATGACTTTGAAGCCTTACATGAGGTGGGGATTGTAAGCAGAGGCGGATTATGCAAATTTGGGAGTTTTTGTAAGTAGATACTCCTTGTTCGCGGAGACCAGGAAACTAGAATTTTATTACATGCAAATGGACATGTAGGGCTTGAGTAATCTAATTTGCCACCATCAGCGTGCATTAATTCCCAGTATATGTCAAATGGGGCGCGGTAAGTGAGTGCTTTTTAACTCTGATCAGTACATGCAGGTTCTATGGGCTTTACTTTCACCTAGTTAATATGCATATGATGCAGAGCGGCTTCGATATAGCCGGTTACGGCTGTACGTTCCACAGGATTTGCATCAATCGTGACGCTTGCTGAGGAGTGCAAAGTACCACACCAAGGAAGGTAATCAAAACTGCTCAAATGCACAAGCATATACGCCATACAGTACCGAGACCAAGCCTACCATACACATACACAGCACAGCACTAGAGCACCCACGAAGCTACCAGCATGTAGATGTAGTGCATTTGCCATCAACTAGTGCTAACTAAATACAAGAGTGTACGTCTAGCCTGATTACGCAATGTTATACTTGCGTGCCCTATTACATTAGAATAACCCCCCCGATGTGGTTACATATGCGTATCCAAGTATTATTAAAAAAATTTAAAAAAATTTAAAAATACACGGAATGTCGTGAACTAAAGGTTCAGGGTAATGAGAGTATAAGGGATAGGCGCGGAGCTTTCCGGTATACATCACCAATCACACAGCCATGTCAACCGAGTGGTTTGTACTCGGGCCTTGTGTTGTCTCTTTGGAGGAAAGCCCTAGTTCGAGTCCCAGCCGCCCCGCCAAGTTATGTATTTCCTTTGTTGGAGTTAAGTGATTTACTCTGATTACGGGT
>Ga0307511_10001902_pt1 | contig 21920 bp, 17 predicted proteins | sample 13_EM_MG_FD_200266 | JGI IMG/M metagenome (GOLD analysis project Ga0307511, IMG submission 200266) | Populus trichocarpa ectomycorrhiza microbial communities from riparian zone in the Pacific Northwest, United States - 13_EM | ecosystem: Host-associated > Plants > Roots > Unclassified | place...
TTTCCCGAGCCAGTACTTGCTGCGGCTGAAGCGGTACTGCGCCATCTGCGCGTTGATCTGGCCGATCATCGACGGGTCGTAGTCGACTTCCGAGATGTCGCTGCCACTGTTGATCTTGACCGTGGTGGTGCTGGAGTTGTTGGCAGCCACGATGGCGCCGCTGACGAGTGCCGGTTCGCTGATGGAGATGGCGCCCGTGCAGTAGATGACGCCGTTCCAATCGGCGTTCGTGCCGGCCGGAATGGTCAGATCGCCAAAGATCACCAGAATGCCGCTTCCCACCAGCGGGCGCGTGGCGTCAAAGACCGCGCTGTTGTTGATGACGATGATGCTCATCGCCGGAAGAGTGGCCGGCAGATCCGAGATCTGCGATACGTTGACGTCGGCCAGTCCCTGCAGCTCCTGCTGCGTGACGCCGAAGACGGAAGGGATGTCGTAGGCCGCGGTCGAGTTGGTTTTGGTGCGCGTCGTGCCGGTGATGATCCCGTTGTTGACCAGGCCGGCGCCCGGACCGTCTTTGCAGGAGACGCCGATTCCGGGACCTCCCTGGATCTTGGTCTTGGTATCGATGGTGATGTTGTCGCAGTTCCCGCTGAAGAGCGCAGCGCCGCCGTCGGGAAGGCTGACGGCCATCTTCTGGATCTCGGTGCGGAAGGTCTGCTGCGACAGGATCGTGTTCGGCGAGACGTTGTACGAGGAGTTGGGAAGAGCCGGATCGTTCTGAACCCAGATGTACCCGGTCGACTCCAGTTGCCAGACCGTGCCCTGCCCCGAGCTGGCCTTCCCCTTCTTCTGCGTGACGTCGAGGACGCCGGCGCCCGTCACCGCGTTGCCGATGCGCACTTCGTATCGGCCCATCAGGCGTCCCGGCCCGCTGACCTGGTAGGTGCGAACGATGCCGATGGCGGTGTCTTCGGTGTCGTTGATGGGAGGATTGGCGGCAGCGTCGATGAGTGGCTTGAACGTCTTCACCGGCTGTGTCGTCTGCTTGCGAAACCACGACAGCGCATCGACCAATCCGGCCTGCGCGGCATTGGCTGCCTGTCCCTGATAGGTCAACTGCCTTCCTACCAGACGGTTGGACAATTGCGTCTGGGTGAGCATCGTCAGCAGCGACAAAAGCACCAGCGAGACGATGATCACCGTGGCCAGGACGGCTTGTCCCGATTCACTACGGCGTCGCTTCATGCGTCCTCCATCCATCATGTGGACCTGTCCTTGAGCAATGGCTAAGCCATCTCGCCCAATGAAGGTAAGTGCTTGATTATGCGCCTGTTTCAGGCGTGCGGCAGTTCGGTGCCGGATTGCATCGGCAAGAATTCGTTACAAAATGTAACGCCCAGGCAGTTGCTCCGGTATCTCGCCGGGCGTGTCGCCGGCCACAGGATCATCGAATTCGATCTCCACCACCGCTCCCCCCTCGACGCGCGGAAGGAGCTGAATCGTTCCGTGATGCAGAAGGATGATCTTCTTCGTCAACGTCAACCCGAGGCCGAAGCCAGCCGGCTTGCCCGATTGGAAGGGAACGAAAAGGCGGACAGCCGGATCGAGCCCAACGCCATCGTCTTCGATCGTGATGCGCCGGCGCGAATGACTGCTCGTCAAAATCGCAACACGCCCCTCCCCTCCCCGCGCCTGAATCGACTCGACTGCGTTGCGCACGATGTTGTCGAGCGCGCGCGACAGCAGCGCGGCGTCGCCGTCGATCGAGACGGCATCGCCAGTGATGTCGAAAACGATCGACGATGCCAGCGGCTCGATGCGTGCCACGACGTCGCGCGCCAGAGCGGCCAGTTCGACCGGTTCGTTGCGTGCCGTCAGCGGACGGCCGAGTGCGAGCAGGCGTTCGACGGCATCGGAGAGCGCCAGCGCTTCCTGTTCCGCCTTGCGCAAGCGCTCGTTACTCGATTCGTCGGTCGCGCTCAGACGGGCCAGCCGCAGGTAGCCGAGGATTGCCGCCAGCGAGTTGCGGAACTCGTGCGCGATGCCGCCCGACATTTCGCCGAGGTCGGCCAGCGCCTGCATATCGCGCACGCGCTGCTCCAGCTTGCGCACGTCCGTGAGATCGGCGAAGAGAGCCAGCATGCCGAGGTAACGTCCTTCCTGATCGAGAAGCGGAACCGTCGAGACGCCGATGTGCGTCGGATCGGCGCCGCCGCTCGTCACCTCGCGACGCTGCACGGCGACGCGGCGCTCGTGCGCGAGCGCGAGCGTCCGCGCGAACGAGGAGGTCCCCAGCGCTTCTTCGACAGTGCGGCCGGTGACGTCGACGTTTCCCGGCACGTTGAGAAGATCGCAGGCCATCTGATTCAGATCGACGATGCGGCCACCTTCATCGAGTGCGATGAATCCTGAGGTCAGGCTGCGAACGAGTGTGCCGGTCAACCGCGCCAATTCATCGGCACGCCCCTTCTCCTGCAAATGAAGCCGTTTCAACTCAGTCTCGCGCTGCTTGAGAGTTTCGAGCGAGCTTCCGAATGTGTGCAGCAGATAGGAGGTGCGGTCTTCGTTTCCTTCCGCACCGCCTCCCTCGGCGGGTGCGCGTCCGCGAATGGCATCTTTCACGTAGATCGGAAGAAGAAGGATTGCCGCGATGCCCGCGACGACGCCGGCGATCATGGCCAGCCTCACCGTTCGCGCGATGTGTTGCAGCGCTCCCTCGGCGAAGTGGATGCGCAGCGTGCCTCCCGCGGCGATGCGAGTCTCGGTATGGAACTGAGTGCCTGCCTTTGGAAGGGCGCCCGAAAGGAGATTCTCGCCGCTCTGAAACTCGATGGCGTCGATGCGGTAGCGCTGACGAAGCTCGGCAAGAGCGGCGGCGTCGATCGCCTGGCCTCCTGTTGCATAGGCCGCGATGGTGGTGGCGCATGCATCACTGATCGCCGCCTCCCGCTCGCGCTCCGATCGCTGCGCCACAACCCACAATGCGGGAACGGTGCTGGACAGAACGACCGCACCGGCGGCGAAGAGCGCCAGCAGCATCGACGAGACACCGAGCAACGGCGTCCGGCGCGGAGCGGATCCGTTGGACATAGCCACCGCTCAGCGTAGCAGGAAGGCCAGATACCAGCCGGCCATCGTGTGTCCGAAGAACAACACGCCAAGAAATCCGATACCGAGGAAAACGCCGAACGGCAACGCCTCCCGCATCCCCCGCCCACTGCGGATTGCCGCCGGCAGGCCGATGATCGCGCCGGCCACGGAGGCCAGCAGGAGCACGCCGGGCACCGCACGCCATCCGGTGACCGCCCCGATCATGGCCAGCATTTTCACGTCGCCCAATCCCATCCCCTCGGCGCGCCGCACGAGCCAGTAGACGCCGATCAGCGCCAGCAGAATCGCCGCGCCGAGGAGTGCGCCAAAGAGCGAATCGAGCAGCGAATCAGCCAGCATCAGCGACGGATGAAGGATGCCCAGACCGAGCGCTCCCGCGCCGAGGCCGATGGCGATGCCGGGAAGGTCAATGACGTCGGGCAGGATCTGGATGTCGGCATCGATGTAGATGAGCGCGATCGTCATCGAGATGATCGCCGCCACGATCACGAACGTCACAGTCGGACCAGTGCGCAGAAACACCGCCAGGTAGAAAAGCGCATTGGCCAGTTCCACGAGCGGATAACGCCAGGCGATGCTCGCGCCACAGGCACGGCAGCGCGCACGAAGCACGATGAAGCTGAGAATCGGAATGTTGTCGTACCAGCGAATGGCCGCGTTGCATTGCGGGCAGTGGCTGCCCGGAAAGACCACCGACTCCTCGCGTGGGTAACGATGGATGACGACGTTGAGAAAGCTGCCGACGATCGCGCCGACGGCGAAGGCGTAGAAGCCGAGCAGCAGCGTCATCAGGCGAATTGTATTTCTCTATCGCCGTTCGCACGCGTAGCGCAACGATCAGTGACTGACAAAGATGGCGTTGCTCAGCTCCGACGTCACAGCCTCGGCGTAGTAGTACGGATCGCTGACGCGCGTCCAGGTGGCATTGATCCACTGGCCGCGAAGATCGCCAGCCACTGACACCGTAATCGTTCCGTTGGTGGCCGTGTCCGCAGGTGCAGTCCCCAAAGACTTCTCTCCCTCGCCGTCTGGCGCGCCGTTGCCGTAGAAATCGATGATGCCGGCTTGACTTGGGGATGTACCGAGTGGCGTGCTCTTGATCGAGAGAGTGATGAGCGTCCGGTTCTGCGCGGCGGCGTAGGTTGCCGAGAGAAGCACCGGCGCGTTTGATGGCCCCTCCCTGTCGTCGCCATCGACAGGCGAGACGCCATCGAGGCCCCAGTCGATGCCGAGGCCACCGTTGTTCTTCATCGTGTTGCCGTGGATCTCAACATGCGCTTTGCCGCGGGCGATGGCGATGCCCATGTCGCGATGATTGGAAATCGTGTTTCCCGTAATCGTGACGACGTCGACGTTCGGACCTAGAAAAATCCCGCTTGCTCCGTTGTCTTCGATGCGGTTGTGATCGAAGCGTGCCGACCCACTCCACATCCAGACGCCGCTAAACCGATTGTGACTGATCACGTTATTCGAGACGCCAACACTCGCGCCGTCGGCATTGAGACCGCGGAGGTTCGGCCACGCGGTCGTCCCTGTCGGATCGACCCCGATGTAATTGCTCGCCACGGCCCGCCGGTCGGGACGATAGGCCTCAGGGCAACCCACGCCACCGCCGAACGACAGTCCCTGGTCCTCATCGAAGTTGCCCAGAGCGAGACCTTCGATGACCGCCTCACATCGCGAGACGATCCTTAATCCACGGCGCGCCAGACGACCGTCGATGGCAATCTCCGGCCCGAGGGGATTCGTATCGCCGGTGAGCGCTTTCTGCCGCAAACCTTCGACGCTGACGCGGTCCCCGGTGATCGCCGGCAGCGGTTCAACCGGTGAGATCGTGAACCATCCTTCCGCCGGTACGGGCGGCGGAATCTCGAAGACGATGCGGCAGGGGCCGGGAGTGCAGTTGGCGTTCGCCTTGACGATGGCATCACGCAACGACCCCGGTCCGTCGTCGGCGACCGTCGTGACGGCGTACCAGCGATAGACGGGAACGGTGTTCTCCGTCTGATCATTGGCCGGCGTCTTATCCGGCACGTCGCCCGTGGCATGCATCGACAAGGTCGTCTTTCCTGCCAGACGATCTGTTGTCGTTTTCACCGTGACTGTGATGACGCCCGACTCGCCGGCAAGAGCGTCGATGGCACACACCGCAGTCGCGCCGTCAATCGTGCACGACACCGAGGGAGGCCCGTCGATCGTCTCGATCACGCCGTTCGTCACTGCGTAGTCGATGCGCACGTTCGGTGCCTTGTTGCCGCGAACGTTGTTGCCGACAAACGTCCAGAACTCCGCGTTCTGGCCCGGATCGATGCGTTCGAAGCGTGTTGACCGGCCAATCCCGACACCGAGATCCGCCTCCAGCTTCGTCGTGAGAGTGACGGACGCCGAATTCGTGGAAGGATCGGGATCAGGCGTATCGGAGGAGACTGCGAATTTCACCGTATAGGTTGCGTCCACGAACGGCCCCTTGAAGTTGGCTCCGAGGTAGTACGCGAACGTATTGGGCGGATTGAAAGCAGGGATGTCGCCGAGCGAGCATCGGACGGGGCGTTGAGCGTAGTCGCAGGGACCATAGACGCTGACGACTCGATCGAGAACGAGCTCTGCCGGAAAGTCGATCGTGAGGACACTGTTTCGTGCGACATCCGGACCGCGATTCACGACGGCCAGACTCACCATGAGGGGGTTCGGCACGCTCGCGAGCATGTCAACGTGAGCTGAGTCCGCGAAAACAGTTGTGGCGAAGAGAAAACAGGCGAGGGCGAGGGTCGGGATCCGGGTCATAGGGATGATTGCTCTCCTGAATACGGACGCCACCTTCGTGATGTCCAATCCGCACGTTGATCGTACACCTCCTCGACGTTTGCAATGCGATAGTCTCCCCTCATGCTCGGAGTCCATCGGGAGCTTCTCGACGACAGCGTCCGCACGAATGCCTTTCGCGACGCGATCCGGCACTTCGTCACGGCGGACAGCATCGTCCTCGATATCGGAACTGGATCGGGAATCCTGAGCTTCTTCGCCTGCGAGGCGGGAGCGCGACGGGTCATTGCAGTCGAGACGCATCACACCGCCGATCTGGCTACGTTTCTGGCCAGGCACCTCGGCTATTCCGATCGCATGAAGGTGATTCACGAGCGATCGACGAACATCGATCTCACGGAGCCCGCCAATCTGCTGGTGACGGAAACCCTCGGGCCGTTTGGTTTTGACGAGCACATTCTCAGCACGGTCATCGATGCCCGCACGCGGCTGATCGCACCCGGCGCGACGATCATCCCGCAGCGAATCGATCTTTTCGTCGTTCCGGTCGAAGCGCCCTCGGTGTTCGAAGAGCACGTGGGCTGGTGGAAGCAGCAGCGCTACGGGTTCGATCTGTCACCGTTGGCTGTGTTCGCCTCCAACGCTGTCTATGTGGCCAACGTCGAGTTCACATCGTTCCTGGCTCCGTCTGTAAATGTCATCTCCACCGACCTTGCAACTGTTCCCAGCGGCGACGTTTCCGGATTCGCACACTTCGATACCAGGCGACGAGGCTTGCTTTGCGGCTTCTCCGGCTGGTTCCGGGCCACGCTGGCACCCGGTGTCGAGATCTCCAACGAGATTCCGGGCGCGACTGGCTGGAATCATGTTTTTCTGCCGCTGGAATCGCCTCTGGAAATAGAAAGAGGAACGTCCATCAACATCGATCTCGAAACCTCGGACGGAAGATCGTGGCGCTGGAGCGGCTGGATTGGCTCTATCCCATTCGACCAGATGACTGTCCTCTCCGCACCGCCGTGCTTTAGAGATTCTTAATGACCGGCCGCGCGCCGCGGGCCGTACACTCCGCCGTCGCGCTGCAGGGCGCACAGGGGAGATCACGGCTTGACTGAGGTTCCTTCGTCGACACATCACGAACGCGAAGAGCCAACCGGTCGCCGTCTCCTGTCGCTCTCGCTGCTGGCCCTCGGCATCGTCTACGGCGACATCGGCACCAGCCCGCTGTACGCCATGCGCGAGTGCTTCTACGGCTCGCATCCCGTCGCCCTCACGCAGGCCAACGTCCTCGGCGTCCTCTCGCTGATCTTCTGGTCGCTGGTCGTGGTGGTGATGGTCAAGTACCACATCTACGTACTGCGCTTCGACAACCGAGGAGAGGGAGGAATCCTGGCGTTGATGGGACTCGTCGGAATGGACAAGTCGCGAAAGGCAGCCGTCCGCTCCATCTTGATCGTCCTCGGCGTGTTTGGCGCGGCGCTACTCTACGGCGACGGCATGATCACGCCCGCAATCTCGGTGCTCAGCGCCGTCGAAGGTCTGGAGATCGCCACGCCGTTCTTCAAACCGTACGTCATCCCGCTGACGATCATCATCCTCATCCTTCTCTTCTTCTTTCAACGCCGCGGCACCGCCGGCGTCGGCGCCGTCTTCGGACCGATCATGCTGGTCTGGTTCACGACGCTGGGCCTGATGGGAATCCGCGGAATCCTCTGGCAGCCTTCGGTACTCTTCGCGATCAACCCGATTCATGCCATTCGCTTTTTCGTGGCCAATGGGATGCACGGCTTCCTCGTCCTCGGCGCGGTTTTTCTGGTCACCACCGGCGGCGAAGCGCTCTACGCCGACCTCGGGCACTTCGGCGAGAAGCCGATCCAGATCGACTGGTTCAATATCGTCGGACCGTCACTCGTCCTCCACTACTTCGGCCAGGGCGCGCTGCTGATCCGCCAGCCATCGGCCGCGCACAACCCGTTCTACCTGCTCGCGCCGAACTGGGCGCTCTACCCGCTGGTGATTCTTGCAACGATGGCCACGGTGATCGCCTCGCAAGCCATCATCTCCGGCGTTTTCTCGCTGACGCGCCAAGCCATCCAGCTCGGATACCTGCCGCGGATGGAGATCATTCACACTTCGCGCGCAGAGATCGGACAGGTCTACATCCCCTCAGTGAATTGGATCCTGATGTTCGCCACGATCGCGCTCGTGATCGGCTTCCGCAGCTCGACGAATCTGGCGGGCGCATACGGCGTGGCCGTCAGTACGACGATGATCATCACGACGGTTCTGGCTTACGTCGTGGCACGCGATCTCCTCGGATGGAGCGTTCTCACCGCCGGCTCAGTCACCGCTGCGTTCTTGTTCGCTGACGTCGCCTTCCTCGGCGCGAACCTGTTCAAGATCGCTGACGGCGGCTGGTTCCCGCTGCTGGTAGCCACCTTCGTCTTCATCATCATGACGACCTGGCGGCGAGGCCGGCAGATTCTCAACACACGCCTCCGCGAAGGAGCACTCTCCCCCGAGGACTTCGTGAAATCACTGCGCGGTCATCCTCCCGTGCGCGTCTCGGGCACGGCCGTCTTCATGCACCGCTCCGGCGGCGTGATTCCGCCCGCGCTGCTCCACAGCCTCAAACATTACAAAGCGCTTCACAAACAGGTGATGCTGCTGACGGTCTTGACCGAGGAGGTCTCGCACCTGCGCGAGGACGAGCGCCTGAAGATCGAAGACCTCGGCGAAGGGATTTTTCGCATCACCTGCCGCTACGGCTACATGGAGGAGGCCGACATCCCGGCGTTACTCGAACGCGTCAGCAAGGAGCTCAAGGTCGCGATCCCGCCGATGGATACAACCTATTTCCTCGGCCGCGAAACTCTGATCATCACCTCCCGCCCCAGCGGCATGGCCACCTGGCGCGAGAAACTCTTCGCCTCAATGATGCGCAACGCCGAAAGCGCCGCACGCTTCTTCCGACTGCCGCCAAACCGGGTGGTGGAGCTGGGGGCGCAGATTGAGTTTTAGACCTGGGAACGTGCGCTTTCGCGACTAAAGCGAACCCCTCGGACGGATTTCAGTTCGCTGCGGCAGAGTCAGCGCGACTGATAGATGGCGGGACGGTAGCGGGGTGCCGGAATCTCCTTTCCTGCCGAACGAGCTGCATCGATCCGCGCGGCCTTGGCGATTTCTACTTCCGCAAGCGCGGCCTCCGGGGACTCTCCGAACGCTGAACAAGCGTCGAGATCTGGAATGTCGGCTATGTAGCCCGCATCTTCATCGCTATAGAAGATGTTGATGTGGTAGTCGCTCATATCGTCGCACTTGATCACACATCGACGATCACAATGTCAAACCCGCGCCCGCGTTCCAGCAGGCGGTGAACGGTGCTTGGTACGACGCGACTCACAAACCCCGAACGCGTAGGCCGTCCAACCACCAGCATCGTAATTCCCTCGGACTTCGCGAAATCGAGCAACGCGCCGGCGACGTCCTCGGATTCGCGGGTGACGACTGTGGCGCCGAGGGAGATGGCGAGTTGTACGTTCTCGCTCAGTTTGCGGTGCTGTTCGGCGGTGATGTTTTCGGGATGAGCGCGGCGCTGGCGGACGTAGACGGCGTACCAGCGCGTGTTCATCCGTCCAGCCAGGCGCGAGGCGCGCAGGACGAGCGGCTTGGCGATCTCGGGCTCGAAGGGAAGGGCGACGGCGAGCCGGACTTCGGCTCCCGCTTGCACCACGGACGGAGTGCGTCCGGTGAACGTGGCGGTTTGCAGGAGGGCCAGCTCGCGAAGACGCGCCAGCATTTCCGTGCGGAAGAAGTTTTCGAGCGCGCGTGCGGCCTGCTCGGGCGGATAGATTTTCCCTTCGCGCAAACGCTCCTGAAGCTCGGCCACGGGAAGATCGACCAGCACGGTTGAATCCGCCTCGCGCACGATGCGATCGGGGACGCGCTCGCGGATGTCGATCCCGGTCGCGGAACGGACGATGTCCTGCACTCCCTCGAGGTGCTGGACGTTGATCGCAGTCATCACGGAGATTCCGCTGGCGAGAATCTCCTCCACGTCCTGCCAGCGCTTCTCGTTCTTCGAGCCTGGTGCATTCGTGTGCGGCAGCTCGTCAACCACGACGACGTCGGGGCGGCGTTTCAGGATCGCGGCAGTGTCCATCTCCTCGATGATCACGTCGCGATACGAAACGCGGCTTCGCGGGATCACCTGGAGATCGCCGATGCGCGCCGCGGTATCGGCGCGTCCGTGCGTTTCGACGAGCCCGACCACCACGTCGACGCCGGCGCGGCGCATGGTGTGCGCGTCGTCGAGCATGCGCACCGTCTTGCCGACGCCGGCGGCCATGCCGAGGTAGACCTTCAGCCGGCCGCGTCCGGAGCTGTCGGCCTTCGTCAGCCGCAGCAGTTCGTCCGGATCGGGGCGGGCATCGTCATTTGTGCGCGGCATGGATTCAGGATGTCTGATCGGTTTCGTCGACGGCGTCGAACATTGTCTCCGTTACGACGTCGCTCAGCGTGCTTCCTTCGTCAGGTGTCTCGCCCGTGAGCATTGCGCGAAGGAGCGGCGGCGCGACGAACGTCGTGATCATCACCATCAGCGCCACGGAACTGTACAGCCCCGCCGAAAGCAGCCCCGCAGTCAGGCCGAGCTGCGCGAAGATCAAACCAACCTCGCCGCGCGGGATCATGCCGACGCCGATGACGAGCCTTCGAAGGGGACGTCCCGCAAATGCAGCGAAACCTGCCACCAGCTTTCCGGCGATCGCGGCGAGCGTCAGCAGCAGGCCGATGATGAGGAATTGCCGGCTGGCCGGATTGAAAGGATTGAGCTGCTTCAAGTCTACGGCTGCACCGACCGATACGAAAAAGATCGGGATGAAGAACTGAGCGATCGGGTGAACCTCGCGCTCGATCTCACGGGCGCGATCGGTTTTCGCGAGCACGAGCCCCGCGGCAAATGCACCGATGATCGCGGCGGAGCCGGCAAGATCGGCGAGGTAAGCCAGTGCAAACGCGAACATGATCGATGTGAAGAAAAGCGCTCTGGTGACGCGAAGCCGCGTCATGAGCGCGATGAGACGTGGCGCGAGAATGGAGCCGGCCACGAGCGCGAGGGCAACGAAGCCGACCGCGATCCCCAACGTCTTTCCAGCGCCGGTCAACGTGATCTTCCTGCCCGCCGCCATCGCCCCGGTCAGCGTGAGCAGGACCAGTCCCAGAACGTCGTCGACCACTGCCGCTCCGAGGATCACCTGCGACTCGTCGCTCTTCAGTTGACCGAGGTCTGACAGGACGCGTGCCGTGATTGCCACGGACGTCGCCGTAAGTGAAGCGCCGAGGAAGATTGACACCGTCGTCGGGAGCGCGAACAAGACGCCTACGCCGTAGCCCGCCGCGAATGGCAGGAGAACGCCCGCGACGGCCACTGCGCCGGACGCTCGTCCGAAGGCCAGCAGCCGGTGAACGTCGGTATCGAGGCCGATCAAAAAAAGCAGAAGCAGGACGCCGAGCTCCGAGAGGACGTGGATGAGCGGACTGTGCGCATCGATGAGGTGGAGGCCCGAGACACCGATGACGATGCCGCCCACCATTTCGCCGAGCACGGCTGGCTGGCCGATCCGTTTGGCAAGCTCGCCGAACAGTTTCGCCGCGGCAAAGATCGCCAGCAGGACAACGAGTAGCTCCGTGATCGTCAACGTCACACCTCTGCGCGACGAAGGGCGGCCCTGGGCAAACGTCAGCGATGATCGCGAGAACGAAACGGGCCCTCGGCAGTTGGGGAACGGGACCAATTGTTCACGCGCGCTGACGTTCGCGAAGGCTCCTCGTGCCCTGCCTCGCGCTGGTTTCGGACGGCGGCCCGACCGCCCGATGCTCCTGCGAGAAATCACTTCCCGCACCCGTGAGCAATGTTCAACTGTGTTCGCCGTGCGCGCTATTGCACCGCGAATCACAAATGTTGCCTTCGAGCCCTGCACGGTCTTACTTCTTCGTGGTGGCGTCTGCGATGTCGAGATTCAGCAGCAGCACATTCACGCGCGGCTCGCCATAGATGCCGAGAAAGCGATGCTCGGTCCGATGGCGAATCATGTCGCCGACTTGCGATGGCGAGAGCCCGTTCGCGTGCGCCACCCGCGCCGCCTGCGACGCCGCATTCTCCGGCGAGATGTGCGGATCGACGCCTGAGCATGACGCGGTCACGGCATCAGCCGGGATTCCGCCTGCCGGTTTCGTATCGGCGTACTTCGTCGTGCGATCGTTAACCGCATCCAGCAGCTTCTTCGACGTTGGGCCAAAGTTCGTGCCGCCGCTCGCGGATGGGTCATAGCTCGAGCTCGATGGCCTGCCGTGAAAGTACCGCTCGCTCTCGAAATTCTGTCCGATGATCGCGGAGCCGATCACCTTGCCGTTTCGCGTAATCAACGAGCCGTTGGCCTTGTCATGGAAGAAGGTCTGCCCAATGCCCCAGACCGCGAGCGGATAGAGGCCGCAGGTGATCGCGAGAAGAACAATCGTGATGCGAATCGAGATCTTGATGTGCTCAAACATGGTCTTCACTCCTCACGCCAGATGAATCGCGTGCAGCAACAGGTCGATGGCTTTGATGCCGAAGAACGGGATGATCACGCCGCCAACGCCGTACAGCAGCAGATTGCGGCGAAGGATGCGGCCCGCGCCGAGCGGACGGTATTTGACGCCGCGAAGGGCCAGCGGAATCAGCGCGATGATGATGATGGCGTTGAAAATGACTGCCGAGAGAATCGCGCTCTGCGGCGTGGCCAACCGCATGATGTTGAGCGCCTGCAGTTCCGGGAACGTGACCAGGAACAGCGCCGGGATGATGGCGAAATACTTGGCCACGTCGTTGGCGATCGAGAACGTCGTCAGCGCGCCGCGCGTCATCAGAAGCTGCTTGCCGATCTCCACGACTTCGATGAGCTTCGTCGGATTGGAGTCGAGATCGACCATGTTGCCGGCCTCTTTTGCCGGCTGTGTTCCGGTGTTCATGGCCATGCCGACGTCGGCCTGTGCCAGCGCCGGTGCGTCGTTCGTGCCGTCGCCGGTCATGGCCACGAGGTTTCCTTTCGCCTGTTCTTTACGGATCAGCGCGAGCTTGTCCTCGGGAGTGGCTTGCGCCAGAAAGTCGTCGACACCGGCCTCGCGAGCGATGAACGCGGCAGTGAGCGGATTGTCGCCGGTGATCATCACGGTGCGGATTCCCATCATCCGCAGGCGGTCGAAGCGCTCTTTCATCCCGCCCTTGACGATGTCCTTCAGATAGATCGTGCCGAGGACTCGGTTATCGTCGGCGACGACCAGCGGCGTGCCCCCTTCGCCAGCGATGCGCGAAACGTCTTGCTGCACCTGCTCGGGGAACGATCCGCCTTTCGAGCGGATGTACTCCGCGACCGAATCGGCGGCGCCTTTGCGCACCGCGCGGCCGCCTTCGAAGTCGATTCCGGACATGCGCGTCTTGGCCGTGAACGGAACGATCGAATGCGCGCCGAGCGTCTGCAGATCGCGTCCGCGCAGCGCAAACTTCTCCTTCGCCAGAATGACGATCGAACGCCCCTCGGGAGTCTCGTCGGCAAGGGACGAGAGTTGCGCAACGTCTGCGAGCGTGCGCGCGTCCACGCCGGGCGCACCGATGAATTCCACCGCCTCGCGATTGCCGAGCGTGATCGTGCCGGTCTTGTCGAGCAGGAGGACGTTGACGTCGCCGGACGCTTCGACCGCGCGGCCCGACATGGCCAGGATGTTGTGCTGCAGCACGCGGTCCATGCCGGCAATGCCGATCGCCGAAAGCAGCGCGCCGATCGTGGTGGGGATGAGGCAGACGAGCAAAGCGATCAGGACGGTCACGCTGACATCGCTGCCGGAGTAGACCGCGAACGGCTTGAGCGTTACGGTGGCGAAGAGAAAGACGATCGTCAATCCGGCCAGGAGAATGTCGAGGGCCACTTCGTTCGGCGTCTTCTGCCGCTCGGCGCCCTCGACGAGACGGATCATCCGGTCGATGAACGTCTGGCCCGGCTCGGAGGTGATCTCGACGACGATGCGGTCGGAGAGCACCATCGTGCCGCCGGTGACGGCGGAGCGGTCGCCGCCCGCTTCGCGGATGACGGGCGCCGATTCACCGGTGATGGCCGATTCGTTGACCGAGGCGATTCCTTCGATCACGGTGCCGTCGCCGGGGATGATCTGACCCGCTTCGACCACGACGAGGTCGCCCTTGCGGAGCAGTGACGCCGCTACCTGTTCTTCGATCTTGCGGTCAGGACCTGACAACCGGCGAGCGGTGGCCTCGGTCTTCGCTTTTCGCAAGGCATCCGCTTGCGCTTTGCCGCGGCCCTCGGCCACGGCCTCGGCGAAGTTCGCGAAGAGCACCGTCGCCCACAGCCAAAGCGTGATCTGCGTCTGAAAGAGATAGTCGACGTGCTTCGAGAGTCCGGGGATGAGGAGGATCGTGGTGAGCACCGCGCCCACTTCGACGAGGAACATGACCGGGTTCTTCATCATCCGGCGCGGGCTCAGCTTCACGATCGAGTCGAGAAGCGCCCGGCGGACGATGGCGGGATCGAACAGTGAGAGTTTTTTCTGGGCAGACATGGCTTAGAACACCTTTCCTGCGTTCATGAGGAAGTGCTCGACGTAGGGTCCGAGCGAGAGAACCGGGAAGTACGTCAGCGCGCCGACGATGAGGACCACCGCCACGAGCAGGAACGTGAAGAGCGGTCCGTCGACGGGGAACGTCCCGGCCGTATCGGCGAGCTTTTTCTTCGCGGCCAGCGACCCGGCGATCCCCATCAGCGGAATGATCATCAGGAAGCGGCCGACGAACATCGAGAGCGCCAAGGCAATGTTGTAGAACTTCGTGTTGGCATTGAGGCCGGCGAAGGCGCTGCCGTTGTTGCCGGTAGCGCTGGCGAAGGCATACGTCATCTCGCTGAGCCCGTGCGGACCCGCGTTGTTGAGACTCGAGGTGCCGGCTGCGGTAGCCGCCGCGACGGCCGATCCCACCAGAACGGAGAACGCCAGGATGAGCACGGCCAGCATGGCCAGCTTCACGTCGTGCGCCTCGATCTTCTTACCGAGGTACTCGGGCGTTCGGCCGACCATCAGTCCGGCGATGAACACCGAGAGCACGATGAAAAGAATCATCCCGTACATCCCGGCGCCGACTCCGCCGAAGATCACCTCGCCGAGAATCATGTTGATCAGTGGGATCGATCCGCCGATCGGCGTGAACGAGTCATGCCACGCGTTGATCGCGCCGCACGAGGCGTCCGTGGTGATCGTGGCGAAGAGCGCCGAGTCTCCGATACCGAAGCGAACTTCTTTCCCCTCCATGTTGCCGTCCGCGGTGGCCACACCAAGGCGTTGGTGCATCGGATTGCCGTGCTGCTCGGCATAGGTCGTGATGAAGGCACCGGCCAGGAAGAGGATCGACATGGCCCAGAAGACCGCCCAGCCATGGCGAAGCTTGCCGGTCATCGATCCGAGCGTGTAGCAAAGGCCAGCGCCGAGGCTGAAGATGAGGAACATCTCAAGCAGGTTGCTGGAGGGCGTCGGGTTCTCGTAGGGGAATCCGGAGTTGGCGTTGAAGAAGCCGCCGCCATTGGTGCCGAGCTCCTTGATCGCTTCCTGCGAGGCTACCGGTCCCTGCGGGATTTTCTGGGCCTTCCCTTCGACCGTCGTCGCTTCGATACTCGGGTGGAAATTCTGGATTACGCCCTGCGACAGGAGGAGCGTGGCCGCGGCGAGGCAGAGCGGGAGGAGCACCCACAACGTGCTGCGGGTCAGATCGACCCAGAAGTTGCCGATCGTCTTCGCGCTGGCGCGTGCGATGCCCCGAATGAGGGCGATGGCAAGCGCGATTCCGACGGCCGCGGAGACGAAGTTATGAAAGGTCAGGCCGACCATCTGCGTGAAGTGCGACATCGTCGACTCGCCGATGTAGGCCTGCCAGTTCGTGTTCGTTGTGAACGAGACGGCCGTGTTCCAGGCCAGATCGGCAGCGACCGCTCCCATCTTGTCGGGATTGAGCGGCAGCAGGTGTTGGATGCGCTCGATCAGGTAGGTCAGCAGCAATCCAACCGCACTGAAGACGAGCATGGCGATGGTGTACTGCATCCAGTCGTGCTCTTTCGTCTCGTCGACGCCGCTGACGCGATAGACCAGCCGTTCCACCGGCCGGAGCAACGGATCGAGGAACGTCCTCTCTTTGGAGAACACGCGCTTCATGTAGAGGCCCAGCGGCTTCGTCACCGCAAGGATCAAGAGAAAATAGACGACGATTTTCAGCAATTCGAGCGTAGTCATTACAGCTCCTCTGCGCGGAGCAGCGCGTACAAGAGATAAATCAAGCCCAAAACGGCGAGGACGAGTCCGGCGATTGTTTCGAATGTCATAGCAGCCTCACACCTTGTCGCAGGCGCGCGTGTACCAGATCGATACCGCGAACAGGATGATGGTCAGTACGATGAAGATCAGATCCCACATTGAGCGCCTCCTCTTTTAGAACGTCGCCACCGCGCCAGCGACGACGATGGTCTGGTTGTTCGTCAACCCATTCTTGCGTGCGAACACGGCCGCGGTGGAATGGTCGTGCCGTCCTTCGATCTTCACGATCAGGTTCGCGGCTGGATGAAACTCGTACGTCAGCGTTTCCTCCGTCAGCTTCTGCGCCGCGCCGCTGATGGCATTGTCCGGATCGTGGAAGAGAGAGGCGCGCACGGCCACAGCATGGCGGTCGTCGAAGGCGTAGCGTCCAAAACCGGCAATGCCGAGCCAGTTCGCCGTCGCATCGCCGGGAAGCTCCTGATGCCCCCGATCGAGCGACCCTGCGATGCTCAGTTTCGGCGTGACCTTGTAAGACGCGATCAGATTGCCGAAGTGACGCCAGTGCGAATTATCGTGCGGCAGCTCCGGCCCGTCGAACGTATTGAGCGACGTGGTGAGCCGATCGTTCGTATAGGCAATCTTGCCGCCGATCGCTTTCGCGTCATTGTTGTCGTTGATGATCTGCCAGCCGTTGAGAACGTGAACTTCGCCCGACCAGTGATTGTCGAACTGATATGCGGCGCGGACGCCAGTCTGATAGAAAGGAGAGAGCTCTCCCGGCCACGAGCGCGTGTAGTTCCAGTCGTCTTTCGAGTAGAAGGATTCGAATCCGATGTGCGATGGGAAAATCCCGCCTTCGATGGTCAACTTGTCGTTCACCTTATAGATGACCGAGGCCTGGTAGATGTGACGGAAACCCTCGCTCTCGGCGGCGTGGATCACATCCGCGCCGTTCCCGGCGACCAACGACAGGTGGAAGCCAAGCGGCGCGGCGTCGCGGACGATCTCGAGAGCGGCCAGATTAAGATTGAATTCGTTGGCCCGCTTGCCCGTACTGCCGGCGCCCGGAAAAAATGACTCATGTGACGCCGGACTGTTGCTGTTCCAGGCATAGTAGCCGTCGATGAAGCCATGAATCGTGACCGGCTTTTCCGGTTCGCCGGCGCGCGCCGCGAGCGCGACGAAAAGAAGGACGACTGCCGAAATATAGATGACGATGTTGTCCCGCTTGCTGCTTCCCATGACCCTGTCTCCTTTTGTGCCGATGCGTTTCACTTGCACGTCAGTTGATAACAATCGGTCGCAGGGTCGCTCCGCACAAAGGTCCAAGGAAGAGCGGAAGAATCTCAAAAGAATTCGAAAGAATCTCGAAAGAATTCAGAAGAATCTCGGAATGTCGTTCTTATTCACGGCTACGCACGAACAGCGCCGGTGCGATGACCCACGTAATCAGCAGCACGCACCGAAGGCCGCCATTGGCCGGCGAGCCGAGAAGGGCAAACCACTGCCGGCCGGAGTGAGCCGTCATGACCATCTCCGTGGCGATCCCCAGCACCACCCACATGGTGCCGGCGAAGAGCGCGTGGTCGAGCGTAGCCTCGGGCGTAACGAGCCTGATGTACGCGCCTGCAATGACAACGATGGCGATCACCTCGACCGCCGCGGAGACCACGGGCGACGTCGCGTCAATGCTCTGATGCGCGATGGCAACGAGCAACGCGGCGACACTCCAGAAAGCCGCAACCAGCGCGATTCTCGTCGCGGTGTGGTGTTTCCTCTGCGCGAAACGTGGAGTGAGCGAGCGAGTCATGGTGGTCATTCCGGCCTCCTGACTCTTCTAACACGCAGCTCACGACGCCTCGTTAAAAACCACGAAACGTGGACAAGGTAAGCGCTTAAGAGTGGATTAAGAGTTTCTAAAGGTCAGAAGGCAGAGGGCCGAAGGCAGAAGGATTTCTTCGGCTATTTTCCTTTCCACTTCCTGATCAGGGAGACGAAGATTGCTATGAGTTCCGTCGTCTCCGTCTTGAGCGGTTCGAGCTTCTCGTGCGATTGGATGGCAAAGCAGAGCAAAGGCGAATCACGCGGAGAGCAAAATCACGAGTCCGATCAACTAGATTCACGTCTTTCGTCCTCCACTTCTGCCTTCAGCCTTCTGCCTTCTGCCTTTCAAATCGGCTCAGCGATGAACCGATAACCCACCCACGGCTCCGTCACGATGTAGCGTGGTTCCGAGGGATTGGGCTCGATCTTCTTGCGCAGCGAGCTCATATGAACGCGCACTGTGTCGGCGCTCGTGCTCGGCGCGGAACGCCACACTCTGGCGATGATCTGTTCGATGAACATCGGCTTGCCGGCGTTTGTGGCCAGCACTTCGAGGAGCGAAAACTCGGTCGGGGTGAGACGCACTTCGCGTCCGCCTTGCACGACGTGCCGTCGATCGAGCTCGATGGTCAGGTCGGGGAAGTTGAGCGATGTCGACGGCGGCGCAGTACGCCGCAGTTGGGCGCGGACGCGCGCCAGCAGTTCCGTCATCGAAAACGGCTTGGTCACGAAATCGTCCGCGCCGAGGTCGAGAGCGCGGACTTTGTCGGGATCGGCGCCGCGCACGGAGAGAACGATGATCGGAACTCGCGATGTGGCGCGCACGCCGGCGATCAGCTCGAAGCCGTCGGATCGCGGCATGGCCAGATCAGTCAAAACGAGATCGGGCACTTGCGATTGAAACGCGGTCATCCCCTCGGCGCCATCATTCGCAGTGGTCGTTGCGTAGCCTGCGGCGCGCAACTCTTTCGACAGCGAGTCGCGGATGGCCGGATCGTCGTCGACGATGAGGATGACGTTGGAGATGGTCACGCCTTCTCCTCGGACTGCAATTGCGCGACCGGCAAGTCGACGCGCGCGATCGTGCCGCCGCCGGGGCGTGGCGCGAGTCCGATGCTGCCGCCGTTCGCAGCGGCCAGTCCGCGCGCAATCTCCAACCCGAGGCCGAGCTGCGCAACGTCAGTCGTCTCGGCGGCGACGTTGCCATCTGCATCGACGACACCGGGTGGCAGGCCGGGACCGCGGTCGAGAATCTCGATGCGCAACTTGCCGGGATCGAGCGGATGCCTGCGCGCCACCAGCTCGATCGTCGCCGAGGGAGGAGAAGCGCGATGCGCGTTCTCGACGAGATTCACGAGGATCTCCAGCGCCAGCGACGGATCGACATTCGCGTCGGGACAATCAGGCTCGACGTGGACTGTGATCGGCCGCGCGCTGAAAACGATGGGAAGGTTTTCGCGTGTGGCGCGAAAGAGATCGGCAGGCGGCGTCGGCTCGCGATGCGGCTTTGCTTTCCCCGCTTCCAATCGCGCCATGGACAGCAGGTTGTCGATGCGTCTTCGCAGCCGCGCAGTCTCCTCGGCGATTGCAGCAACGTCATCGAGCAGCTCGCTGTCGGCGCCTGCGCGGCGACGAATCGATTCGGTCCGGATCGACACCGCGGTGATCGGCGTCGTCAGGTCATGCGAGATGGCCCGGAGCAGCGAAGTCTTGAGCGCTTCACTTTCGCGCAGCGCTTGCATGTGAGCGTTCTCTTCCATGAACCGTTCCCGCTCGACCGCCAGCGCCACGAGCCGCGACGCCGACACGAGAGCCTGCTGCGATGCTTCGGTGCCGCGGGCCACGAGGGCGCCGGTGGTCTTTCCCCCGACGATGAGCGGCAGGTAGACGTCGCGCCCGAGGGGCGACGGAAACTCCAGCGGTTCCTTGTGCCGTCCGACGCCGGCGATCAGGTCTTCGATCTCGTCCGGCTTGTCGCCGCTCCACGAGATGACGTTCTGCCGGAACGGACTGCCATCGAAAAGAACGAGGCCGCCCGCGCGCGCGCCGAGGAGTTGCAACGCGCGTCCGGCCGCCTCGCCGAGCGCGCCGACACGATTCGTGGCGGTGAAGAGATCGATGCTCAATCCGTACAGCGTCTCCAGCTCCGTCCGCCGCTGCTCCGCCTTCTCCGCCTGCACGCGGGCCGCAATGACAAGGCGGTTCACCGTCACGGACGCGATGAGAAAAGCCACGAGCGCGAACCAGTTGGCCGGATTCGCGATCGTGAAGGTGTAGAGCGGGGGAAAGAAGAAGAAGTTGTAGCAGAGCATCGCCACGATCGAGGACACGGTCCCGGTCAGCAGCCCGCCCCAAACCGAGATCAGCAGGACAACAATGAGAAAGGCGAAGCCGACGGTGTTCGGGTTGAGATGAGCCGCGCTGCCGGCCGCGGTGACCAGCGCCAGCGACCCGAGTGCGGCGATCCAGGTGATGAGTCTGTTGGTTCTTTGCTGCATAGCGCAATCAGTGAAACACAGGATGAAGGGGAGGGTAATTAAGGAGGGCTAAAGAAAGTCTGCCGGCTTCGCGATTGTCGTCGTCCAGATCGCCGCGGAGCGCCACCGAGCTTCCTCACAACCCTGAGGATGCCATCGTCGAGCTCACTCACTCCTGACCATCATCGCCACCACCGCTGCCGCGATCAGCCCTCCACCCAGCGCCATCATCGTCATCGGCAGGCCGCGATGTTCGGCGATTGATCCGGCGATCAGGTTGCCGAAGGGCAGGAATCCGAAGAATCCGAAGGTGTACATGCTGAGGACGCGGCCGCGCATGGCGTCGGGGACGCGTTGCTGGATGGATGTGTTGCAGAGGGCCACGCAGACGACCATCGTGCAGCCACAGACGGCCAGGAGCGGGACGACGATGAGTCGCGCGTGGGTGAATCCGATCGCGCCGAGTGCGATACCGAAGATGGCCAGCGACGCGATGATCGTCTGCAGCATCTTCACCGGCGTGCGCAGCGCCAGCGCCAGCGCGCCGAGGAGCGCGCCGATGCCGACCGCTCCCATCAGGATGCCGAGGCCGCGGGCGTCGTCATGTTCGTAGAGAATGCGCGCCGCCATCGGCATCAGCGTCATGTACGGATAGCCGAGCAGGCTGACGATGGCCACGATGGCCAGGAGCAGGAACATGACGCGATCGCCGCGTACGTAGCGGAAGCCCTGGATCATCTTCGTAGTCAGCGAGCCGACCGGCTCGTCGTGCACCTGCCGCTTCTGCAAACGGCCGAGGACGAAGATCAGCGGCAGGAACGAGAGCGCGTTCAGAAAGAAACACCAGAAGCTGCCCCACGCCGCCAGCGTCAGGCCGGCCAGCAGCGGCCCGAGGGCGCGGGAGAGATTGAACTGGAGCGAGTTCATGGCCACCGCATTCGAGAGCCGCGAGCGGTCGTCGAGGAGATCGACGATCATGGCCTGCCAGGCGGGCGCGGAGAACGACATGGCCACGCCGCTGACCAGCGAGGCGGCCATGATGTGCCAGACGCTGATCTGTTTCGTCTGAATGGCAACGGCGATGAACAACGCCGAGAGCGCTTGCGTCCACTGCGACAATCGAACAACGCGGCGCCGGTCGAGGTGATCGGCCAGCACGCCGGCCGGCAGCATCAGCACGAGCGATGGCGCGGAGTTGGAGAAGGCGACGAAGCCGAGGAGAAACGGCGAGTCGGTGAGTTTGTAGACCAGCCATCCCTGCGCCAGCCCCTGCATCCACGAGCCGATGTTGGAGATGAACTGGGTAACCCAGAACCGGCGATAGTCTTGTTCCTGGAAGGCTTCGAACATGGCGCTTCGCGCGTTGTCGGTTGTCGGTTGTCGGTTGTCGGTTCGTTGCGGCGCGCTCTCAGAGATGGCGGACAACGCGCGAAGCGCAATCAACCGACAACCGACAAC
>Ga0307511_10001903_pt1 | contig 21917 bp, 20 predicted proteins | sample 13_EM_MG_FD_200266 | JGI IMG/M metagenome (GOLD analysis project Ga0307511, IMG submission 200266) | Populus trichocarpa ectomycorrhiza microbial communities from riparian zone in the Pacific Northwest, United States - 13_EM | ecosystem: Host-associated > Plants > Roots > Unclassified | place...
TCCGCCCCCGCCTCCAAAGAGCATAGAGGAGAGACCGTGTCCGATGGTTGAACCGATGGCGACGGAACCCGCAGTGGCGGCCATTTGGGCTAGCATACCCGGACCATTGCTCGTTTGCGTCGTAGCTGTCTGGTGAGGGACGGGAGGTGACTGGCTAGGGTTGGCGGCGTGAGATGGGTAAGGAGCAGTGTGGGCACTCCGGGATTGAGGGGGAGGGTTGGAAGCAGGTCGGGGAGCGGGACGACTAGAGCTGCGGGATTGCCTCTGCAAACAAAAGAATATTCAGCCCAAACGTTCTCCCTCTGAGGTTTTGCCCTTCTGTCGCGAGAGCGGATGTGGAGAACTTACGGGCATGACGGAACGTAATTTGTAGAGTTGGAGTTGAAGGAAGGGGGGACGCAACGAGAAGAACGATGTTGGACGAGAAAGAGGAAGAGGTCCGGCGATTCCGACGGACCCGCCAGCGCACACGTAGTTTTCGTCCACGTGATGTGTGCCGGGTGCCGTCCATTCCCGATCAAAGTTCAACGCATTCCCTGGGAAGGACGCGTAACCTCCCCTCTTTGCTACGGTGACGAATGCTTGCTGGGGACCGACAGTGGGCTTTAGTCATGTGTGATAATCTCAAATTGAACCTCAGTGAAGAGTTTTTCGCCTCTCCCAACGTGAACGTCGGACCAGGACACACTAATGGCAAATAGTGGGTGTGGTGGTGCATCGATTCCTTCAGAAAGATGAAACTCCGCGCGAAGCGTTTAGCACCAGGCTCATAAATGTATGCCCCTCATCGGCGACGAGGGCGCAGCAACGAAACGATCCTGCAAGATTGATGCCGAGGAAGGAGACTGGGGCATCGCAACGCTGCGAGTTGGTGGGCAGTTCGGAGCGGCGGAGATTAAACCCACGTTTCAGAAATGACAGCGGGCCTATTCGTTTGGGGGGGGCGGTTCCATGGGGGTGAGGAAACCTCAATTTTCATCACATTCCGGGCGGCCGAGCATCGCACCTTGTAGCTCGGACCGGCATTTCCTGTCCATTCGGGGCACGGCAGTTGGTGGGCGTTTGTAGAAGCGAGACTCACGTTCACACCCCTGCCCGGATAGAGTTCCTCATCTGAACTCGGCCACCGAACCTGGCGAGGATTTCGATGAAACCTCATATTCCTGCTGTCCGATGCGATCTTTCCCCGAATTCCTACTATGGAATGAATCTCTACGCTGCCCCCCTGTGAGCCATGTTTTCAAAATATGCGTGGCTTGTGGCAGGCCCGCGTTGAAGAATTCGTAAAACCGCGGTCATATTCGAGGGTGCGGGAATTCCGCGAGGAATCAAATTTTGGCACTGGGTTGCCGGTCCCAAATAGTTTCGGACGTCGGGCTGAACATTCTAGAAGATCCTGTTGAGTCCAGGGGCATCAGGGACATCCCAGTGGAGGATCGGGAGATAGTGAGGTATTTTAATGTTCTGTTGGACTTTCGGGCGGAAGGATTTGGTTCCGAAAGGATTAGCACCCTCACAAACGCCACCAGGATTCCTCAGAGAAGTCCGAGATGTTTGTAAATCGCTGAGACACGTCGGAAATTTAAGCTCAAGCTTTCCCGGTCTCTTTGGGTAACGAGTGAGCGAGGCGCATCCATAACTTTATTCCATTACAGGAGCGGAGCGATACTCGCCGTTAACTCTTTCAGGACAAGTGAAACCGAGACAGTGTCACCATCAGTAACATTCGGTGATGGGGTTGGAATGCCGTCTCGGGGAAGGTAAGCATTGTCCTGGATTTGACCAGAAGGTGTGGATTACGCGTCGCATGTGGTGGTTCTAGCGTTCGTAGCCTGGAGGCCCCCCGTCGTTGCCATAGAAGAGAGAAGTCTGGGTGGCGCTCACGCAGAGCGGTGGAGGGCCCGCTCGCCTGTGAATTGTGCGAGGATAACGGTATTGAAAGCAAAGACGACAGGACAGTGGGTCCTCCCGCAATGGCAAACCAATCGCGGAATCCTCTACCCGCCAGGGATCAACGATCCCCTTCGTGGTTTTTGGGTTTTTCGCGAGCTCTTATCAAATCTCGCTTACGGTCTGATCCCACAGGTACATCAGTTTGGCTCTCGGGAGACACAGGGTAGCCCCCGCGGCTTTCGGTCCCACGTCGGGATAACCGGCCGATGTGAACCGCGCGTTATGGGCTAGTCTCGTCGAGTGGGTCACATACTAGGGGAGAATCCAAATCGTGGGTGAGGGAGATCAGAGCCTGTTCCGTGCACCATTTGAACGACCACTTACCGCCATGGGGGATTCGAACCGAACCTCCAGTTACGGAGATCCAATTTTCCCCGACAATTACCTGCGGACTCCGCCGCCCTCACCTCCAGGCTCGTCCCTGCACAACGTGCTCTGCCCTCCGATTACAGAACATCGAACGATGAACCATCATCCAGGCGCTGGGAGCGACCCCGGGCGGTGAACCTGAGTAGAGTGACGCTACTCAGGATGTAATACGCCGCCGTTCAGATGCGGTGCCCATCTTCACTACTTGCTTGACAAACGGTTATATGGATGGCCATTAGTACGAAAATTTGGTTTTCACGGGATTTACAGAGTGCTCGATTCGGATCCTCGCCAACTTGGCTCCCGACGGCTTTGCTGGTTCTGAAAATCATCAAAAACCGCGAAAAGCGATCAGATTCAGGAGCCGGTTTGCAGGTTCTTGATGCCCCTTGACACGACGACCGAACCAGACCCAGTTCTGTCAAGTCATTCACCAGCACGACTGAAAGGGGGATGAGGTCAGGCAAGTGAGCAGGTGGTCGATGGTGGGCATCACATCCGTCAGACCGCGCCGTGGGTAGGCCTCAAGCAAAGGTCGGGGATCGAGTTCGGAGAACTGCAGCACACATCCCGCCACCGAGCGGATACGAAGGCAGAAAGAGTGAGTCGGGTCATTGGTTGCACCTGTAACAGGAACCTCCACGAGCCGGTGCCCGATCCAGACGTAAGGACTTAGACAACAAGGAGCCCGGCTCCGCGCCAAGCGTATCAGAAGTGTCGGCCCGTTCTTTCCCGCCTTTTTCCCGACAAAGGCTACCTGCCTGTTGTTCTAAACAACCAAACATACTCCTCCTCTAGTTGAATCAATGGCGTACCGGTTGTGGCTGGGGCCGTACCGTTGGATGGAGCCTGACCTACACACTGCGCTGCGCATGTGTTGGACAGTTTACGATACCCCTGGTCGGTTGCGAGAGATATAAGATCTACTGGGTATCAGTGGCGCTTGGTTTGGAGATGCGACACACCCGAACTCCCCAACCATCTTGGATGGTCCAAGTTCGATGACAAAAACAGTCGCGGGTAAGGCCGCGTTTACGTATACGGACCTAGGGCATCCAACCTGTTTTTCGTGTGTAGGTTGTGTGGGAAAGATATGACAATCCCAGAGATGAGCGATATGGTTTCTGTGGCACGAGGCAGTGTGGCTGGGCTACTCGGGACGCTCGACAGCCGAATTGAATTTAGAAAATCTACCCGCGGATCAAAGAGGATGACAACCATCAATTGTCAAACATTCGAGCCTTGCGACATCGACGACGGTTGATGTGAATGGAAGTTCACACCATCGAGCGGTGCCGGTGAAATTTGAAGAAAAATAACCGGTCCCCCCAAGAGCTGGCGATTTACAAAAAAAGGCAAAGATTTGGGTGGCTCGTTGTGAAGGACAGTGTGGGCGATCCCAAGGGACTTGGCTTTGGATATGAAGTGTAACCATTCACGAACAACTGGGGAGCTGTGTCAACGAAACCGGGCGGCGGTTGGACATGCATAATTGGAGGATCATGTTTCCCCCACTACTGGTTTCAATCAGCGGGGAAAATTTCTATCTCTGTCATTCCCAAACGATGCTGAGCTGGCCAGCCACGTTGGACAGGTGACTCCCCATCGCCAGAATGTTTGCGGTCGCCATGATTTGTATTGTTTTGAGTCCCAGACAGCGGTCGGGGTCCGGGCTGTTTCCTTCCTCGACAAGAAAATTCGAGGTTAGATCCTGATGGCGGGTGACGGAGTGTTACTCACTGTGCGGTTAGGGCGTGGTACTACCCTGCCTCAGGTGGGCGTCCCAGCCCCGTTGTTAGCGTGGGAAACTGGTGATCGGTCGGAACACGGCTGGTCCCGCGACACGTCGAAGACCGGAAATGTTTCGTCCACCACCTTGCCACTCTGTGCTTTTGCGTTCCTTTGCGTCATCGCGCCCGGCCTTCAGCCATGGGCGAAGGTTCTACGCGCAGCTCAAGGTGGACAGGACCGCGGAGGACTTCAATAAGCTGTCGACGGACGAGCAGCTTGAGAGGTTGACGCAACTTAACGCGTCTGCGGATAACAATCCGGACGTGGACCTCTGGTCGTTAAATGCGGATCTACTAGGTCGGTGGTTTGACATGACACTGATATACGCTCGGGATGTGAACCATAGCCCTCGAAACTGTAGACCTCCACGTCCCGGAACCAGTCATCCGAACCGCGGATGTACCGCTGTCTTTAAGGGCCCGAACCAGCAATTTCTTCGCGAACCAGATAAATCATTTTAAGAACGTCTTCAGGTCTGTTTGTAGATGCCATATGACCCCGCCAGCGTCCCGTTTCTGATTACCGATATTCCAGCATGTACCGGTTGGCCAAAGCCAGTTCACTGCCCGGTGTCGATACACCGAAAGCTCTCCGCCTAGGAATATTCACAGTGAACTCTACGCGTCCCACCGCCTGGGTAGCACCTCTGCGTCGGATCGCAGCCACGACATACCTCCAAGTGTGTCGGGCACTAGCCGAGTGAGACCTCCATTGCATTGTTCCGATCTCCAACGCATGAATCTGACGACGAACACCGTCGCCTTCTAGCGGTGATGTGAAGACAATTAAAAAACTTACAGCAAATCCATATACCAACCACCTGCAGGGTTTGCTCAAGTCCAGGACATCACCGAACCAACGGTTCAAATGGACACTGCATGCGGAGTTAACTCCTCCCCGGATCGTTAGTATTCGCACAATCGAGGGACACCTCGGTCGGGGAGGTCCCAAGCTTGGGAACCGCCTCGTTATCCAGGCGCTGGTCCGCTTTGACACCATGCAGGTTTGTTCTGACCCTTCCCCTCCATGTTTCGGTGTTGACCCCAGGATTTCCTGCAGACCCTCGAGGTGTACTCGAAACAAGGTGATCTGCTCTCTCCGAAGGAGTCTTCGAGGCCTCGGCGCGTTACCGAGTACCTTGTCTTCGAGAAGCGAATGTGGTATGACGTACCATGGAAAATTAAACAGCAAATGTTCGAAAGGTCAGGGTGAAGGGTGGGCCTCCGGGTTTCGCATCTATCCGCAGACTGCGTCCGGTGTTCAATAGAGATCCGTTTTTTTCTTTTACTGGTGGCGTTGATATGTCGGCTTCATGACGACCGCCATCAACCACCACTTACGAAAGGAAGTGACTGGCCGACGAAGGCGATTTGAATGGAACGCAGTTTGCCGACAGAAATCTACGAGAGGCTTATCAGGGCGGATGAGGATGTTCTTTCTACCACTAAATAGGACGAAGCGGCCCCCTTGACCGAAATAAGCGATCGAATCAGTGTTTACCTTTCTCCACCATCCCGACATTCTGATCCTGGCCTGGGCGGGAGGGACAACGGAGCCGTCCGTTGCCCCTTCCCCCTCTTTGACTGGAGTATGTTCTTTCATACCAACGAAGGAAGGGGTGTGTGCCGGGCCGTCCTACTCAATATGAATGATAGCGCATGCTGTGGTGTGTTATGCACTTGGCGGCGTCCGGTGCTCATCACGACTTCGGTTGTTACGGCAAACCGCGACGGGCTACAACACTGTCAGGCCCCGACAACTATTACGCTGGCTTTGGTCCCCTCCTTCTCCTTACATCAGCCATGGTAACAAGGGAAGGAGTGAAAGCAGACCGTGCGGGGTTCTGGTCGTTTTAGGAAGAGCGGAGGTTCCACTGGCTCGGTGAAGGGTCCTGGGCGACCTTTTGCCTGGGGAAGCGCGTAATGGAACGAACGTGACCAAGGTACAATCTCCCATGTCCCTTGATCCCCCTCTTCGATAACTCCCTTTGAACGGCCCAAGGCGACACCTTAGCAATCAGGTCGGCTAACACACATGGCACTTACGGTCGAGCCCCCACCCCCCCCCCCCAGCGGAACATTCGGTCTCAAGGTTCTGGTGACGGCACGCGGTCCAAATTGAGTTCGCGATCGCTGATCCAATGCACGGTTCTGATTGAAATCGCCGTTTACGCGATCGCCAGCGGTGAGTTTACCGCCAGCGGAATCTCAAACATATAGTTTAATCCCATACGCCAATGGGAGCCGCTGCACCCACCACCTCTCCGCTTCCTTCACTCCAAATATCAAATTGGTTCTTTCCTACTAAACTTGCGATCACGGCCAATATCTCTCTCTCTTCTCCCGCCTGCACTCTACCCGACCACCTCCACTGTATTCTTCTCTTCTTTGCCCCGGTTTCTCCCCATCGCCCCCTGAGCACATCCACTGTTGACCATACACACCCCCATTCGTTGATCTTCCCCCCTGGCTTCCATGGCCCGCGTGCCCCGCCTTCGTATCGACACGAACACTCCTACCATGGGACTTCCATCACAGAACCCTCCAATCTACTACCCACGCAAGGGTTCCAGGCACGAGACCGTCCACAGGTACGACGACTCGTATTGCCAGAAAATCCGATCCCTCTTCACTCACAAATCTTTCAAGGTCGATGCAGCTTGAGATTCGAGTGTTTAGTCCTGCAATCAAATCCACACCTGCCGTGGGTAACACCCCTGGGAGGACGCTGCCCGTCTTCGGGGATCACGATGAAGTCGCTGGAGTTGTACTGCTCGATCCTCGTTATTGTACATCACCAGGACGTATCACCGTCACGGTAGGCATTAGCCAATCTAGATGTCCGCACTGGCTGATGTGTATCCTTCAGCTTGAGGGGAAGTTTGCTATCGGGCACGTCAACGCTCACGATGGCAGGCGGAGAGGGACACAGCAACACACATTCTTTACCTCTTCGCAGACATTCTATTCACCAGAGCCCAACGGTGTTCAAACCCCGATGACACTTCGGGAAACCCTCGCCAACTCTGTGCGACCGAAGCCGTGGAGGACACGCGCGAACAGCGTCACCCCAAGCAGTGGACACCCCCCAAACTTTTTTCCGTTCAAGTTTGATATCCCTCAGGTACAACGGGGACAGGAAATGCCCCCATCGTTCAGGATTTCCTCAGTGGTGGGCGATTCCGGTGATGGGGCTGTACATGCAGAGGAAGCCGAGGTTTCCTACACAATCACCGCTTTGTGGGGGGCAAGCGATGGTTCAGACCAAGCGCTGTGCGTGCTTCCTTCCTTTCTGCGGACGGGCGCACGGCGACTAACGCAGCGTTTCAGCGTTGAGGCACCGATTGTCTTCCAGCCTGAAATGGACTTCGATTGTTTAGATGGGATATCGAAGAAGCCCCAGGCGTGGTTAGAGTTACCTTTACGGACGGACCGTTCTCGCGTTCCCTTTCAATGCGCGGTAAGCTTGTTCTTCATTTGGATCATGCTTTGTGTTCATTCCGGCAAAGATCACTTTACCGAACCCAGCCTCGTTCTCGAAGAACAGTCAGATCCCATTCTTCGTCGTGTTTACGACCCAGCCAAGATCAAAGGCGCTGTGTCGCGAAATCGCCGCTGACGCTACCATCGCCGTTTCACTGATACGCAAGGTGACGGTCAACATCCAACGGCCGTGCACGATCGTCTCGCCCCCATACTCTGCGCCAGTAACCCATCAAAAGGGGCACGGCCCGCCCTCTGCGTGGACAATTGGGTCTAGTCTCGAGGACGGTGACTCCCGGTCAACAGCCGCGACGATCCTGAAACGCATTAAGAGTACTCCACCGCGACTGATGAAGAGTTCCAGCTACACTGATCTCAGGTCGGCATTCTCTGTCAACAAAGAGCTGCCTGCGCTACCACCACCATCACCTCCTGGTGCTGTTGCCTACACGGAAGCGAGGACACTACAGACCCGAATGTCGATCGGGTTCCCGAAGCGACCCCGAAGCGCTTGTGCACCTGATGAACATCCATCGTTGGAAGCACATGCCGCGCTGCCAGATGGTTTACACAAAGGCAGAGTTAATTTGAACCCCCAGTTGTTACCATCGATCGATTGGGCCGGCCTCAACGTGAAGGTGAGTTACATCGCTCTTTACACCATGGGAACAACTGTGGTCATATTATGCATGTGTGCTGATCACGGGCCTCAATCTCGCAGTATTACATCGATGTCTCGGTGCTTTTTGGCCAGGATGAACTGCGAGCGAGAGTCCCAGTTCGTATCTTCTGAGCAAGGGCCCAACATTAAATTATTGCATCAACCTTCCCATTCGTTCTCTTCATACACGCGCACAATCCGCCTTCGTTTTGCTTTCGTTGCCAAGTCTTTTTCCTGCACACAGACGTACCTTGTATCATTATTGCTCGCATCTTTGTTTTTTCCAGCATATCCCGTATGCATTCATCTGTTGATATATCTGACACCCGCTCGTGTACGTACATACCATGGACTAGGCTCGGAGGACTGGATCCTTGGTACAAACACACGGTCACTCAAAGATTCGCAGAGGCAGTGAGACAACAGGCGTTCGGTAAGGCGACGGATCCTTAGCGGTAAGCACTCGAGACGTATTTCATTTTCGCTTGAGACGGTGATGAGTATCAGTCCTGGTGGGTGGTATGATCTGTCCCGGTGCTGGATTGTTCACACCGCAAGGGGCGGGTCAAAATGTATTAATACGCATCGCAAAGTTTTCCCCACACCTCAGGGTGTGGTTGTCAGTCCTAGCCATTGGCGACATGCATGTAAAGATGTTCCAAAGAGGACTTTGCAATCTGGGGGACTGGGCCCTCGGTACTATGCCGGTCCGCGAAGCATCCCGCCGGCGGGATTATTCTAGGGCCGAGGTGTTGGAGTCGGCAAAGCACAGTCCGCCAATCGATCAGGTGGAGGACCATGCGGTCGCGTGACAAACCCGAGATTGTTCTTCCGCGTCCCTTTCCTGTGATCCAGACGATGGTCGACCACCCCACGGCATCATGGGACGCGATGCAAGATGGAAAGGTCTTCTACAGGCGGCAGCAGATCTACAGCATTCCAGGCAAACTGCCAAGGCTCGATGATTTCGTCGTGGCAGGTTGCAAGTACGGTGGTCCGTTAGGTATGGCGCGTTCCGGAGCACCCCACTCCAGTCCGACTTCGCTTGCTCACTCACGTAATGCGGCACTGCAGCACTGATGAGGGACATGAGTAAGGTGGTCGCTATAGCACGAGGGTCTGCCCCCATCTTGTCCAGGTCTCAAATACAGTTGTATTCCCCTGCGGGAGAGAGTCTCTTGATCCTTTCGGTCCGTCCCAGACACGAATCCGCGTACTCCAGATACTGAGTTATCGGACGCAAACAGTGGGATCAAGGCAAGGTCATCAAGTTCGGCTGGACCTCCGACGAACGTTTGGTTGTGCTTAACGAAGAAGGCGTGTATCGAGTATACGATCTTCAAGGTGACTACCAACAATACACCCTCGGTGGAGAGGCGACGGAACTTGGGGTGATTGATGCGCATATATACGACAATGGAGTCGTCGCTATGATTGGCAACCTGACCCTGCTCGAGGTGAAAGGCTGGGAAGGAGGGAAACCGTTAACGCTAGCGAACCCCGGTATGAATTTGTATCTGCCCTATGACGGGAGATCTGAATCTGGTCTATGCAGGTCTTCACGAACCCCCGAGCTCATGGACGATTATCCCTCCGGACTTTACGGTCTCCCGCCACGTTGAAGTGTTACTCTCTGTGGACTCGACCATCTACATCGTTGACAACCTCGAGAATATTGATCAGCGCATCTCACGAGGTCCATTCACACACCTTGCGGCGTCACCCAATGGCAAGAGTTTGGCACTACTCTCATATTCTGGATTACTTTGGGTCGTTTCGACGGACTTTCAACGCAGCTTAGCCGAATTCAACACGAAAGATGTGGTCGGCGTTGATGGTCCTATCAGACAGGTCCAGTGGTGTGCCAATGACGCAGTCATCGTCTCGTGGGATGGTTTGGTCCTCCTCATCGGGCCGTTCGGAGACACATTACAGTCAGTCGTTCATTACCAATTCGATCAAGGGCTGGAACCCTCCTACAGATATTTCTACTCCGGTTCCACCATCGTTATCACGGAGTTAGATGGGGTAAGGATCATTGGACCGGATGCCTGTGATTTCGTTCAGAAGGTTCCGGGTACGTATTATGCCCGAGGCGGTAGCTCCTCCCGTTCATTATCGTTTTCCAAAGCATCGACTCTTTCGATCTTCAAGCCCGGATCTACGTCTCCCTCAGCGACTCTGTATGACGCATGGGAGAACTTTTCGAAGCGGTCACCCAAGGCCGACGAGAGTATCCGAAGTATTCGCCCTGACCTTGCTACTGCTGTAGATGAGTGCATAGATGCCGCTGGACGGGAATGGGAACCGAAGTGGCAGCGCCGCCTCTTAAATGTGGGTCCCGTGACCAGATCGTATGCGCTCACCGACTAATTACCTCGTTCAGGCCGCGAAGTTTGGACGGTCCTTCTTGGACTTGCACAACCCGAACGACTTTGTAAACATGGGCCAAGCTTTGAAAGTTCTTAACGTCGTTCGAGTCTGGGACATTGGCATTCCCATTACGTATTCGCAGTGGGTACTTGGAATGCCCCTCCGGAATCACTCTCATTCTTCCCAGATACAATTACACCTCTTCGCTGCATCTTGTGAACCGCTTGACCTCACGGAACCTACACTTGTTGGCACTCCGGATATCCACATATCTTTCTTTGAAACCAGACGCCGTCCTGAAGCACTGGGCATGTGTCAAGATCACAAAGTCGAAACCAAGCGCAACCGGTGCGGGGAAAGACGTGGAATTACAAGGGGATGACGAAGTTTGTCAATCGATCGTCGAGAAGTTCTCCAAACTTGGTGGTGGTTCGGTCAGCTACGCAGATATTGCAAAGAAAGCGTGGGAAGTTGGAAGACTGGATCTTGCAACAAAGGTACCCATGTCCCAATGTTCCCTGTATCACGGTGTTCTGACAGAAGTTGGGTTTCTGAAGTTGCTAGACCACGAACAACATGCGTCTGATCAGGTGCCCTTACTTCTGAGCATGAAGGAGGACAGGCTCGCACTGATCAAGGCTGTGGACAGTGGGGACACGGACCTAGGTGAGCGGGTTTTCTAGTTCTCACCTGGAAATCGTTAATCGGATTACTAGTCTACCATGTCTTACTCCACTTGCATAAACGACTGCCTTTGGGTAACTTCTTCCGACTTCTCGAGGATGGCGGAGAGCGTCTCGCCGCGGCCACTCGGCTGCTGCAAGTGTACGCAAGAGAGCAGAACCGGGAGATGCTGAGAGACTTTTATTACTCCGATGACCGTCGGGTCGAGAGCGCGACTCTCTTACTTGAAGAAGCGGCTGGGATGACGGACCAAAATGCGAAGATTACTGCAATCAAGGCAGCACAAAAGTTCTTCTCAGAGGACAAGGATCGCGCTTTTGAAGCCAAGGTATCACCCCAATCTGTCTTGATTGATGTAACCAAACAGCTAACATTCATCGGTAAGATGATGGACGAGAACGCTAAGTTGCTCGCGTTACAACAACAGCTTGAGAAAGACTCAGAAGGGAGAGTTAATTTCTTTGGTCTCAGCGTTAACGAGACCATCCGGACGTGCCTCATCAACGGTATGTCGAAGAAGGCGGACAATGTGAAGGACGCCTTCAAGGTGCTAGATAAGCGGTGCGCGACTGCCCTGAGGTCTTCTGGCGAAGGCTGACCACAAGTCTAGGTTTTGGAATATCAAACTGTACGCGTTGACCTCTATCCGCGACTTCGAAGGTCTGGAGGCCTTCGCAAAATCAAAGCGAAGCCCTATCGGATATGAGGTATTCGTGAAGCACCTGATCGAAAAGGGTCACCTGAAGGAGGCTGCTACATTCGTCCCCCGATGTGATTCGAACAAACGGGTCGATCTATACGTGGATTGTGGTGACTGGAAAGCGGCAGGCAAGGAGTGTAAGGAACGTGGAGATAAGGCAAAAATGGAGTACGGTTCTGATACCTGCGTGTCGCCGGAACCCACTAACCAGGCTTGTTTCCAAGGCAACTCCAGAAGAATTGTCCCAATTCCTTGATCGCAAGGGAGCTTGAACAGCTTGCAACCGGCATGAAGTGATGACAATGCTCAGCGTAGACAACGATACAACGAGGGACACGTTCTATCGCAAAATTATTCGTTTGACGTATGATCAATTCTACAATGTCACCATGAAAAAAACCGTCCAAACCAGCCCTTCCGAGGCGGCCGATCCCAATCTTCCCAATCTGCTTCGTGCCCGGACGACTCAGATGCGTATGGCAGTGGAAGGTCACGTGTGGCGCGATACTCATCGATATTCCCGAGGTGTTCGTTTTCGAGACGGACTGGATTGACCCGTCAGGCTCAGCGCTGGAGCGAGTACGATGGACAGCAAGGACTCACGGAAATTCCACTGCCATCTCCGAAGCATCTCGATCATGGCCACGATGAATGCCCTGAGCTCAAAAGCCGGCCCTTGGTGGGGCAAGTAGATGATCCAAGCAAAGCGGGTCAATAAGTTCGTTATCTGTTCGAAGCCAGCCGGTCAATTCATTGGATTGGCGGCTCGGTTTGAGCACGAACGTACGATAGCGAAGTAGTACATCTATCACAGTGTGGTTAGACGTTCCGTGAGGTCAAATCATCCGGGAATTCACTCACGGGGAGGTGATCCACACACAAAACCTCATCACGAAGTAGGGGGTACTTGGCACGGATCCTTAAAGTTGACCAGTCCGCCAGGAAATCCTTCACGGCGTCCGGTTAGACCCGGAAGCAAATACGAAGGAACTACACGCACCCAGCTGCAAGCATATACGGAGTATATCGTCGCAGTGACGATGTAAAGCGCGAAGATCGTCCCCCCAGAATTTCCATGATGTCTCCAGAGATAATAGAACCAGTACATGAGTATGCCGCTGGCGTATTTCCCACCCTACGAGGCTGGTGTCAACGTGGTTTTCGCATCAGAAATGTAACAGTCACTCACATTGATTAAGTGCACCCCCAACCTAGAATCGTACCAACGTCGAATGCTCTGGACTAGACGACAGAAGAACGGGAGGCCGGCTAGTAGGAAGTGAATCCCCCATTCTGGGCTCCTGGTGTTGCAACGGTGGTCCCATTCCGTTCCAACTCCAAACCCGGTGTGATAGATACAACCGATGAAATATAGGTTAGTCAACGAGAAGCTGAGACTGCAGAACTGGTCCCTGTGAAACGGGCGCGTCAGCGTGGGTGAAACAATGGGAGGTTGGCTAGGGCAGCTGACGAACCCCATCCAGAAATCAACGAACTGAGGGTGACATGATGAGCCTATGCAGCCACAGGTGATGCATACCGGCCACGTACCTCGACCCTTCTCAACCCGGAGACTATTAAACTCACGAACCTTTTAAACAACCATGCCCTCGACGATCGGTGATATATCGGGAGGGGGTTGCACAAAATGAAGGTGTTGAACCCGAGCCAGATCAATGGCCAAGTTGTGGGTGCTACAGTGTTCGAACCAATTCGAGAATATGATAACCAAAATGAGTAGCATAAAGTCGATAGCAGAATTGCGGGTATCTTATCGTGAATCATCGGTAAGGACGTCCGTGAAGCGGGGGGAGGGGCGCACCTCTGTATATTGCTGATAGTCAATTTTAGACTTGATGTCTAACCCTACGACCCACGGGGTTGGTGGTTGCCTAGTTTCGAGGTGGGACGTACTACACTCACCGAAGATTAAAGGGTGGTTAATCCGAAGTTTGGTCCAAACGAGAATGTTGGTGCCGACCATGAGGGAGAAAACCACCGGGATAAAGAGTGTGGCATAAACGAGCAGGAGCGCGTCCCAACCATGGAGATCGCGTCTGGTTGAATCCCGAAACGCTGAACCAATTCTCGGTCAATAACGTCCAGCCCCGAGGAAGGAAAGCGTACTTTCCCGCACCCCGCTTGCCAGAGCGGGTACGGCGAGACCCAAATATACACCAGATCGGAACATGGCGAGATAGTGAGTCTTCTGTTCCCAGCTAGCACGAAGGAGGCCGTGAGCTCTCTTCTTGTCACCATGAGCTATGTTCCCATCTCCATGTCAGCCGTAGTATGAGGATTGGAAACTCCGCCCTCACCAAAGTGGACCGCGTACATATCCTCGGTGTCTTTGATCAGCTGGGTGAGGGCCGCCCTGTTTGAGAATGCGCTAGGCTCGATCTTGTGGATGTTTAATAGTCTATCCGGGAAAGAAGCTTCGTGACTTTCACCTTTTCTTTGAGGTAGGCGTCCCGGATAGCCATGTGCGTCACTTTCTCCCACTTCTTCAGCACTTTCTGAAAGCCGATTAAGTTCAGATTCTGAGCAATGTCGTTAGTAGCGGACCCTTGGGCAAACTTGGTTTGAAATACCCTGTAGTTCTGGAGCGCGTCCAGTTTCCTGGACACAAACAGTCAGAACAGCCAGCACCCAATCGGGTCGGGCGGGTCTTACTTGTAGTGCTCAAGTACAGCCTTCCTCAGCTTCTTCCTGGCTTTTTGGTACTCAACAGCGACGAACCTACTCTCGAGCTGATGCTCGATAGAGGTTGTATCCGGTCGGTCTTTTGGCATGATCCAGCTGAGGGGGAGCCACAGAAACCGGCCCTCTACCTTCGGTTGCTGGCCAAAGGTTGAGCCCCGGGGCAAATTTACACAACGCAGGGATAGAATACCTGGGTTGACTTTCGATGGTCCTTAAGTTCTTGGAGTTGTCGTCCGAGTTGTACAAGCCTAGCGTGGGATCTCAGATAAAAGAATCGAGTGTTTAGGTATGATATTAGGTTTCGCACATTGTTTTCACTTCCTTCTCGCGCTCCAGATAGAAACTTTCGACCTTGTCCAGCTCCAAGTCGAGCCTTAAGAGAAAGTCAAGTTCTGCCGCGTTGACCTTTGGATGTACCTCTTGCGCCGGAACAGACAACGTCTTTGATTGTGAGGAGAAGCTGATCGATAGACGGGAGAGAGGTGTGAAGGCAGCCGCTCTGTCCTGGGGGTTGTGAGTGAAGCCCGGTCCGATATGTTCTCGTTTCTCTACCTCATTGATCGCCCTCATGTTCATGTGCGGTTGCCTCTCTGGATGAGAAACAGCTAGGCTGTATATTGAGCTAGGTCGGAGTGAGCCCCTTCTGTTATTGTGACCTGTTGGGTCAAATGCCTTCTCATGAGTGAGTCTGCGCTGGAGGAGGGAGAAAACGGCTCACGTGCATCCACGAACCGTAGTAAATGGCTTGTGCCGGGGGTTTCCAGGTAAAGAGAGCTCCGATATCTTCGATCTTCGGTCTCCTGTCGCTTGCTCACTGTAGCGACGTGATCCTTGAGACCCTGGTAATCACTGGCCACACGGGGATCGTTCAAAGGACATGGTTATTGAGCAGACGAAAGATCGACATAACAAGGTTTCGTACATGTACGCCTTCTTCCATTCCGGCACCTGGAAAAAAAGCATTGATATCAGGGGTCAGGGTAGAACATGTGTCTGTGAGTGCAGACGGACCTGCGTATCTTGAAGATATCTTTCGGACAAGGTAAGAGTCAGAACGTGTCTTTGGGTGAGGGTTGAGTGGGCGGTTACCGTGCAAACTTCATGAGGAAAAGTGGTCGTGTGCGCAGAATTGGCCGACCGTTACCATTGGTACATATAATCATGACGGGCGCCAGATCCACGCGCCGCACAAGATCGAGCGGAGCTCCGCTGGAGTATGGTGTAATCCGAATTGCTCCTGGTAATATCACCCTCTTGCGACGGGTACGGATATTTCTGGAGTTTTGGACGGACGGTCGCCCAATCTGATACAGCCCATCCTCGTGAAATTTACCCTCTTCTCTTTCTTGCGGGTACACAGATCAGCCCCAGAATAACCGCAGGCTGGATCGGTAAATTGTTCCCGAACATCTGGGTACGGGATCCACCAAAGGGAAAAGGTCGGGGAACGACGCACATCTTTCGGATGTCTGCAGATCATTCTGCGTTACCCGAAAAGGGGGCATGATGCGGCAGAATATTCCAGGGTTGCAGGTATTTTCCTTCTTGTATTCTGCGTCCGGATCTTCAGTGGATGTACCACTCACTCGGCCCCAGTTCATTCTTTGGCTATTTACCCATAGATTGGCAACGGTACGAACTGTGTCCGGAACATTTCCGTCAGTAAACGGCCCCAGAATGTTTTCATTCAAATGCCTCCGGTGATGGGTGTCCAGGGCGGAGAGTCGATCAGTGGGGCAAACGAATCGGACAAGCGGGGAATGCTTAGGAAGATCTACACGTACAGGAATCTAGTGCTTCGTTCCCTTTACCTTCTCGGCCTCCAGTAAAAGCCCACGTATGTGCCTGATCTGATCCTTGTCCCCCGTTTTTACTGCGTGCTTCAAAGCAGTTTCATAGAGTTGTTGTGCCATATCCATGTTGCCTTTGATCTAAGCAGGCACTCAATGCGCGCACAAACGAATGGCAGAACGTTCGCTCACGGTGTTGATCGTTGCGAGGTTCGCCATTGCCACTCCGAACGTCGCCTCGCATGCAGAAGTATCCTGGTTGGGGTCTGGGTTGTCCTGAACGAATCCGATGATGTTGAGAGCCGAGAGGGCCGAGGATTCTGCCCCTCGTAACAGCACTTCTGGTGGTACTTCCTCTTTTCTGGGCAGAGAAGGTCGGCTGTACAATTCTGATTGATTGGACAGTATCTGAGCGGCGCGACACATGTTCTTAAGCTTGGTTCGGTCGCCAAAATCCGCCCGAAGTAAGGCCAACACTTGGTTGTTGAGTGTGATCGCGAGGCTAGCATATAGCCGTCAGCGTGCATGTGTGTACCGACAAGAAAAATGTACCCTGTCTTATTTGCTCTTGCGTGGAATTCGCCTAATGATTCGAGGAAAGCGAGGAGGTCAGATCGAGCGACCCAGCCTGGTAGCTCTAGTTCGTGTAGTGGCTGGGTGGCACCCGATCCTTGCGTTGAGCGATCAGAATTCTCATGAACATGTCGAATATCCTTCAGCGTCCGCTCAACGGCCCACGTAAGCCACTTCTCCTGTTCCTTCTGCGGCCGTGAATAGCTCTCGGCCATGAGACCGAGTTTATGAGCCATTGCAGCAAGTCGCATCCGCTCGGCCCCAGACCGCGCGTTGTATGTTGCTTCTTCATCCAGGGGAGCGAGGTTGTCGATGTAGTTGCCCATGAGCTCGTACGCCTCATGGGGTTTTCCATTCAGCTCCATAACCTCTGCTAAGGTTATTAAAATACCGGTGAGTTTTAAGTGCGGGTCTGAACCGTAGACAGCGATCGGTAGGGTTTGGGCCGTCTCCCAAGCCCTAATCAGACACTTTCAGTGTCATAACTCATCGACCGCTGCATCAATTCATACCTGCGTATATATCTCTCGCTCAAATCGAAGTCCTTATAGTGCTTGGCCTTAATGCCAGCACGCAAGTCACTCCTGATCTCCTTGGGCCACACGGTGAAGGTGGAGTAGAATTGGTATCTTTGCGAAGAATAGTCGTAGGGCCGTTTAGCAGAATAGGTACATTATCCTCGAGGGGTGAAGGTGAGATGAACGCACAGGCCATAGCTGGTCGTCGTGATACCGACAGTAAGGAGTGCCCCAAAGACGGTTGAAATTCTGGAGGATGACTGGGATAACCGCGAGATATTGCGTCGTCCCAGACCATTTGACCTCGTAGCCACGGTATGTGCTACACGCTGGCGCACCAGAGCCGCGGGCCGAGAAGCGGCATGCCGGGTGAACATGTCGGTGGGTGGTGGCTGGAAGTTAAAGGCGGAAATCACTTCCGCGATCACACTCTTCCTTCCGGCCGCACACAACACCTCGCGTCTAGCTTGTGGCCAAGACGTGTAACCACACGAGGGGATGTCTTTCCGGACCGTCAAGGCCTTCCGGCTCAAGGAGCTCTCTGCCTTTACCAGCAAACTCAAGGATGGCGCGTCATCGTCGGAAACTCCGGTCCAGCTTCTAAATCCCTTTCTCCCCCACAAAAATCCCCTGACCGGACGGTGGGCGCCCCCCAAATATTCCCTGCGCCAGCAAGCGGACTTGATAAAGTCCGCGAAGGCCTCCAACCTCACCCACCTCTTACCTTTCCGGCCCAAGTCCGCCATCCCTCCTCTGAACGCGGACGGCATCCCAGTCACTCGGCTGAAACCCGTGCCTACCGAATGGTGGCAGGCGAACGTCATCTGGAAGGATTCTAAGCCACCGGTAGAGAATAAGGAAGAGAAGAAAGTCTCTTTGGAGGAAGACGAACTCCCGAAGAAGGTCGCTCCCAGGATCAAAGTGAAGCAGATAGAAGGCCTCGCTGCTCTCAAAATGTACGCGGGCAGGAAACGTATGTTCAAGGGACACAAGTGGGAGAGGGTTCAAGCCCGGAGGCAGAAGAGGACACAGATTCTCATGCGGGACATGAACAAACGTATCACCCGATACAAGGAGGTATGAGCTGTCCTTTTGATTCCACGCCCGTCGAGACTCACAGGACATTTCTCCAGTGGTACCACCGTCGCAAGCCCAATCCCCTCAAGCCACCGAGGGGTGCTAAGGCTCCCAAGCTACCATTTTAGAACTTATTCACCGTATAATACGTGCACTCCTGCAAGGGTACCCATCCTCAGAACTTCGCTTTGGCGTGTTTGTCCGTTATGTATCCCTCCGCAAAATGGTATAAAGTGGTGGGACAAGACAAAGAGGTTCATGTAGAGTCATCCCCAACGTCTGCTACCGTCGCGTTACGGCTCACGGGTCTCGAGCTCTCCGAATCATCAACCTCCTCGATGTATGCGCCTCGAGGCTGATCGGTTCCTGAACCCTTCTCCTTTTCTTTCCCCTTCCCCTTCTCTGAAGACTTTGCCTTCTTCCCTCTCTTCTTCTTGGGGAGATCCCACTCGTATAGTGGGATGAATGAGTCGACCTGGTCAAACTATGTTGAGTCACCGGGCTCATGTATGTGGGAGAAAACGATACTCACGAAACCGACGTCAGCAAACAGTTGAGGGAAGATCCAAATACCAGGCGGGGTGGCCACCACAGTGATGATGTAAAATATTAACCGTACGATGGCGATTCCAAAGAAAACACCAATCAAAGCCAGGACCAGAATACTGAGGTACCACACTCCCAATCTCAGCGTCGAGGGCCAGAGGGGAAACATGACACCGGCCAGCATGATGGCGACCATAGCGACACCACCAACATACGTTGTCCATTGCGAACCCTCGTAAAACCATGCGAAATGACCGTCTGCGGCGAATATCTGTTGCTGAGAGAAATTAAGTTGTTTTGACGAGCCTTGGGCTTGTTGGCGGTCTACTCTGAGGTAGAAGGCAAATGGGAGAGTTTGTTGGAGGATGGTTATGGCATCGGCCTCTGATGTAATTTTTGGTACGTTCTTGAGGGAGCTGTAGGCAGGTGACATCAGCGCTTTCACAGCGGCCTTGCCTACAAATACATGGCGAAAGCAGAACAAATAACGGTCAGACATCACAATATGTTCGCGTGGCAGTGTGGTCAGGGCCGAGAGGGTACTACTTGCCTTTGAAATAATCGATACGTTTGCCATTGAGAACACCAGTCCTGTTCTTGATTCCGGACTTAGCACCTCGTAGGAAAGCAATCATATTGACCATATCCGGAGGTGCTTTGCTCTGTTGCTCTGTAGTGGACATGGCGTGCGTCACACTTTGTTTCGGGCGATCAACAGTGTGGCTGGAGGTGAGATGTAAAACCTTGGGTGTTTGTTAGCGGACGACACGAGATTGGTAGTATCAGACGTGACTTACCTTGCGACGACGCGAATTGTGTGGGGATGTAGTGCCAGCAGATAAGTGGTGGGTGCGTTGGGGTCAGAACAAAAGTTGCCACCTGTACAGCCGAGGCGGCGGCTAACGTGGCAGTTGTCAATTTCCCACGATTGCAACACTCGCATCATTCAACTAGGACTTGCCGAGTGTTTTAGGTGTCGGTCCCTTCCCTGATCTTGGAAGGAGCAGTTTCGAAAAATTTGACGGCGTGCGCACGCCACGCCTCTTGAGGCCTCGAAAAACATATTTAGGCCGCGAACGACGACACCCTGCGCCTAACAAAGCCAGAAACGGGAAGGGAAATGTTATTTTATCTGATATGTTCTTTGCCCCACAGAGACACTCAACGCGACGATAAGCTCGCTTAGTTCTGCTGAGCGATCAGAGGGTTTGCTGATGTTTCTCTACGAATACTAACACAGGGCGAGAACACGCGGACGTGCTATGGTGCAGGCGAGCGGCGGGGTCCGCAACCGGCTGCCGCCACGCGCCAAACTGGGCCAGCTCTGGGTTTCTCCCGCCGTACAATTTTCCCACCGTTATCATCTCTATTCCCGGGATAACCAAACCTTCGATCGGGGAAAGACCCGCAGCCGCCATCCAGCATCGCAGCATGGCATTACCAGGGGGGGATCATAGAGAAAACTGTTGAAATCTGTGACAAATACAAAGCTTCCCTACTCAAGTCAAGAACTAGAATCACAAGAATCCTTCCCTTACCGTCGTGGGGACAGATTGGCAGCCTCCTACTGCGAGAGTTTTGAGACCGCAGTGTTATTTCGGGTACTTTTCATAAACCCCATCGGGTCTGTCCCACTTGTTCCCTGCACCCCACTATGGTCTGACCCGACCGTTCCGCAGCCCTCCTTGCTGGACCGACAACGGAAATGGTCACGATCCTGACGTGGGTGTCCCTGAACTCCTTCAAAGACTCTACGCAAGCGTTGAACGCATCCAATAACTCCGGGTGAGGTCTTCTTCGATCCCCTCGAAGACCCATTTGATCCCGGGTGGACCGGAATCTTGGCCCCTGAGCCACGGTCGGATCTGGTGGAAGAAGAATTCCGAGTCGCATCCTTGTCGTACATCTGCGAGGAGTTTGGAGAGGTCTTTGATCACGATGGGCAACTTCTGGAGGTAGGAAGTTATACGCCGTAAAGCTGCACCATTGCCGACTAGAGCTTCGTCCATGGCCTCTCGCATGAGTTTCAGAGCCTCGACTCCGCGCAACTCGATGCGGGCAGAGGAAAGGCAGAATTCTTCCTCATCGCGCGTTCCGGTGAATGTCTCCAAACACCTGAGGTTGTCCAACGCGGGTGCAGTGGAGGAAGTAGAGAGAGGGAATAAGACGGCCCTGAACCGCTTCCGCTCTGAGGGGGGCGTTTGAGGGTGTATAGGAGCCCAATTGTACAAGACATTATCGGAATAGGTGACAATTGGGGGAAGGAGGAGCTGCTACCAAACACGCAGCAAGGGTGTGGTGATGCCTCGGGGGATGATTGGTTGGGTGTCTTCTCGTTGGGTATGAATGTAGAATACCATAAGCCGTGCGAGGACGTGGTGAGCCGAGTCGCCCCAACAGTACTTCGGATGTTTTGAGATTATCAATTGATAACACGGGAAGCTACGTTGAAATGAAATTCGATCAGCCATTCAACTCGATCGGTGTCATTCAAGCGGTGCGGGGATCCTACCCACCTTGTACACGCCCTCCCTCCAAGCGGCAGCCTCAGCACGGTCATTGTCGGTAGTGGTAGGACCGTCATATAATTTTAGCCTCTTCGTCAACGCGGAGTCCAAGGTTGCTTCCCACCTCTCCCACTCATCCGGGAGGTGAGCAAGCGGGGGGGGGGGGGGGGGGGGGGGGTGGGGGGGGAAG
>Ga0307511_10001904_pt1 | contig 21903 bp, 24 predicted proteins | sample 13_EM_MG_FD_200266 | JGI IMG/M metagenome (GOLD analysis project Ga0307511, IMG submission 200266) | Populus trichocarpa ectomycorrhiza microbial communities from riparian zone in the Pacific Northwest, United States - 13_EM | ecosystem: Host-associated > Plants > Roots > Unclassified | place...
AACACCATGGCATTTATTCAGGCGACGGCCGTGTCATTCATTACGGTGGCGGCGTCTGCCGTCACCAGGGTCGCATCGAGGAAATTTCCCTGCAGGACTTTGTTGGAAATCGCCCCGTGTACGCGTGCCGCGCCCCTGACGGTCTCGGCGCAGAGGACATCGTGCGGCGCGCTCGCTCGAGGTTGGGCGAGTGCCGCTACGATCTGTTCACTAACAATTGTGAGCATTTTTGCAACTGGTGTCAGCTGGGCGAGCCTCGAAGCCAACAGATCGAGTCTCTCACGGGACTGGTCCGTATGCTCGTAATTGCGGCAGTCACCGTCGCCTCCCTTCTGCGGCCGAGGGTGTTCCACTTGCGCCGTTACCACGTTCTGAGTTTTCTCCTGAGGACTCCGACATGAAACATTGCGTGCCGCCAGATAACAGGCCAGCTGAGAGCACCGGTTACGACTTACTGGGGGAGCTTCTAATGGAGGCCAGCGCCAGCTTCGAAACCGATCGAGGCAGGGCAAAGTTCTGTATCCAGCAGGCCACTGAGCTGCTGCAGGCCAAACAGAGTCGGGAGGAACGCCGTCAGGCCGAGTTTTCCGTCGCGCGCGGCGGGCTCGCCCCGTGGCAGTCGAAACGCGTGGCGGCGTACATCGAGTCAAACATCTGCTCGAAGATCGGCGTGACTGACCTCGCTGCTCTCGTTCAGCTCAGCACGGGACACTTCTTCCGCGCCTTCAAGATCAGTTTCAGTGCAAGTCCCGTGGCTTACGTCATGCGGCGGCGCATGCTGCGCGCCCAGGAGATCATGGCGAGGTCCGAAGCGCCTCTTTCCCGGGTCGCACTCGAATGTGGCATGTGCGACCAGGCGCATTTCTCCAACACCTTTCGGCGAATCATCGGAGTCAGTCCGAACATCTGGCGGCGCCTGATTTGCGCCCGCAAGCTTGTAGCGAATTCGAATTCGCCGCCGCCTCCCCCATGTCAGTAGCGGCCATCGATCCTCACTAGGAAGCCACGCGCCCGCCGGAGTCTCACGCCGCGATCAGCTCGGCCACAATGGTCAACGCAGGCGCATCGGTCCATCACGTCTCCAATTACGCGTCTCTTGGTCGTACCTTGCCGAGAAGGGGCCCTAAGCCTTCGGCCATGGTGAGGTGCGTGATGACAGCGTCGCGCAGCTTCGTGTAGGGAAGGTCGGCCAGAATCGCCGTCTGCATGGCGGTCATCACCTCGCCGGCCTCAGACCCGATCATCGTGAAACCGAGAATGCGATCATCATTTGCACTAACCACGACTTTCATGAATCCCTTTGTCTCATCGGTCGCTTCAGTCCGCAGCACGTTGCTCATGGGTAGCTTAGCAACACGCACGGCGATGCCCTTTGCGCGTGCTTCGCGTTCAGTCAGGCCGACGCGCGCCAACGGCGGATCGGTGAACATGACGTAGGGCACCAATCGATCATCGGTTCTGCGATTGCCACCAGTCATGTTATCTCTGACGACCCTATAATCGTCGACGGATACATGCGTGAATTGCGGGCTGCCGGCACATTCGCCAATCGCCCATATGCCGGAGGCAGTCGTTTCCAGCCGCTCATTGACGCGGACGAAACCACGAGCATCAAGCTCTACGCCGGCCTTATCGAGTCCAATATCGGCTGTATTCGGAACGCGGCCCACCGCCACGAGAAGGTCACTGCCCTCGATCTTCCGATCGCCCCCGCCGGCACGGATAGTGACGCTCACCGCATCGCCCGAAAGGCCGTGCACGCTTATCTGCTGAACATCCAGCAGGACCTCTATGTCTTCACCCGTCACAATGCCATGTACCTCTTCGGCAACATCGTTATCCTCGCGACCCATCAGCTGGCGGTAAGATTCGATGATGGTGACGCGGCTGCCGAAGCGGCGATAGGCTTGGGCCATCTCTATCCCGATATAGCCTCCGCCGATCACGATCAGATGGGACGGCACATAGTCGAGCTCCAGCGCCTCGATGTGTGTGAGAGCGCGGGCGGCTTCGAGACCCGGGATATCGGGAATTGCCGCGTGCGAGCCCAGGTTGAGAACAACCTCATTGCCGGTGAGCAGGCGGGTTCCGCTGTCATTCAGCTTAACCTCGATTGTCTTCGGACCCACGAAGCGTCCACTGCCCATGATCAGCTCCGCGCCGCTGCTTTTATAGGCGTTGAGGTGGAAACCGATCTCGCGATCAATCATGTCCTGCTTGCGACTGCGCACCTTTCTCATGTCTGTATTGACGGTGCCGGTCACCGTGCCGAACTGCGCCGCGTTCCTGACGAGGTAGGCTACGCGCGCGCTCCAAATCTCGTTCTTGGACGGCAGGCACGCGACGGCCGGGCATGACCCGCCGACCCAGCGCCGCTCCACAACAGCGACCTTCTTGCCGGAGCGGCCTAAGTGCCAGGCGAGCAGCTTCCCCCCTTGGCCACTGCCAAGAATGACCGCGTCAAAGTGTTCAATCGGAGACACGACAATAAACCTCCTGTGAAACTGTCAGTTTGGCGGAACTCAACGCGTACCTGTGCGGTCGCCGAGCCGCCCTACAGTGACCTGCAGTAAAGCCTCGCTCATCCTTTCTCTCCACTAGGCCCAAATCTTTCAGTCTTGATGGTCTTCTCGTCATAACCCAGCGAGATGAGCTGGTCCGCCACAACCTCAACAAACGATGTCGGGCCGCATGTGAAGATGAGAGGCTTCTGTGCAGCGGGAAATACGTGCCTCGCAAGCATCTCACGGTTTACGCGGCGAGCCTCGCCCCACCAATTGGCCGGTGCACCGCGCGTGACCGTGTGAACGAGGGAAAAGCCATCCAAATGGGCAACAAGGCTATCGAGCTCGTTGCGATAGATGATGTCCTGCGCCGTCCGTGAGGAATACAGAAGCCGTGCCGGCACCCGACTGCATGCGATCCGCCGGGTTCTCAGCATCGACATCAGCGGCACCACGCCGGAACCGCCCGCAATCAACATGAGAGGCGATGGATCCTCGGGCTGCCAGGTGAAGTAGCCCCCGATTGGCCCCCGAAGCTCGATGGTGTCCCCCACCGCCATCTCCTCAGTGAGGAACGGAGAGACTTCACCCCCAGTTATCTTCTCGACCGTGATTTCGATCCGTGTGCCCTGTCTGCCGGGTGAGGCAATGGAGTAACTGCGTTGTGCTTGATAGCCGTCGGCCGCTGTTAACCGAATGTCAACATGCTGCCCCGCGAGATGCCCCTTCCAATGCACAATATCAAACTCAATCGACCGGACGGCAGCGGTCTCATCGAGGAAGGCCGCAGCGATCGCCATTTGCCAGTCGGACGCGGCGGGTGCAGTCATCACTTGTCGCCTGTGTAGCGCTGCTCGCGCCAGGGATCACCATGGATGTGGTAGCCGAGTGACTCCCAGAATCCCGGCAAATCAGCCTCCATGAACACCAGACGCCTCACCCACTTGGCACTTTTCCAGAAATAAAGATGTGGCACCAGGAGTCGGGCCGGCCCACCGTGTGTTGCGGCAAGTGGCTGATCATCGAAGTGGGTCGCAATCATGGCTTTGCCACCGAGAAGATCTGCAAGACGCAGATTGGTGGTGTATCCACCATCACAGTGCGCCATCAAATAGAGGGTCGGAGGCGACACGAGTCCTGCCGCTTTGAGAATGTCGTCGAACGCAACGCCGCGCCAGCGCGTATCCAGCTTCGTCCATTTGGTGACACAATGAATGTCTGTCGTACGTTCGGTTTGCGGTAGTGCCTGGAATTGCGCCCAATTCCAAATTCCGATCAGCTTTCCGTGGTCCTGGAGCGCTAGCGACCAGCTCTCCAGCGGCGTCCGCTGCGTTGGACCTGCGGACAGCACGGGGAATTCGCACGTAACATACTGTCCCGGTGGCACACGGCCGTGCTCAGCACCACCGTCACGCTGCCTGCCTTTAAATCCTCTCGTCACTGGCATTGCGTTCTCCTGCGCGGGCGCCAGCTACGAAGCCGGATTCGCCAGCCCTCCCTTCTCGATGACGAATCTCGCAATCTGCTCTACACCTTCGCCACTCTTCAGGTTAGAGAAGAGGAAAGGCCGCGTGTTGCGCATACGGCGCGCATCGGCTTCCATTACGTCAAGGCTCGCACCTACAAAAAGCGCCAGATCTATCTTGTTGATGACGAGGAGATCAGAGCGCGTTATTCCCGGGCCGCCCTTACGCGGGATCTTTTCACCGCCCGCGACGTCGATCACATATATGGTCAGGTCCGCCAGCTCTGGGCTGAAGGTTGCCGCGAGGTTATCGCCGCCCGACTCGATAAAGCACAACTGTGCATGCGGGTAACGTCGGTTCATCTCTTCAATTGCGGCCAGGTTCATGGAGGCATCTTCCCGAATTGCCGTATGAGGGCAACCTCCCGTCTCCACCCCCATGATGCGCTCCGCAACCAACGCCTGCGCACGGGTAAGGATGAGTTGGTCTTCCTTCGTGTAAATGTCGTTGGTGATCACGTAAAGGTTGTAATGGTCTCTGAACCGCTTGCACAACGCCTCAACAAGGGCCGTTTTGCCCGAACCCACGGGGCCGCCGATTCCGACGCGCAGCGGGCCATGATGACTTTCGTTCGTGCGCGTTCGGAAGACCGGTTGTGCAGTGAGAGTCATGAACGAAACAACCTCGTGTACTGGGTTTCATGCGCCATGGAGGCAAGATCGACCATGAGCGCTGCGGATCCAATCTGATCGACGGTAGACTGAAGGGCTTCGGTGCTTGCGAGCAGCACCGCTTCCTCGAGCCCGGCAATGGCGAGCTGCCCATCCGTTTGACCCAGCGGGATCAGTCGGACGCCGGCGTTCACCAGATTGGCGGAATAACTCTGCAAGAAAGCCGGCAGCGCCACACCTGCCGGAACACCTTCCCTGGCGCAGCGGATTCCGAGCACGACGGCCATGGTGGGCCGGACATCGCGCTCACGAAGCATCTGCGCGAGCCACTCGAGGATTTCATCTGGCCACACGTGGCGTAGCGTTGCCAGGCATGCGCTCGCCTGCTGTGATGATTCAAGAGAAAACTCCGCTGTGCTGCGAAAGGCGGCGGCCAGTTCCGCGATCGTGTACAACTTCGCCCTATCCTCACTCGAGGTGTAGCGCCAAGCCTCGCTGAAGAAAATCGCCTCGTTGCGCCCCGAGCCATGGCAAAGATCTGCCTCGAGCCACTCGACGAGCGTCGCGCGGTCATGTATGTCCCCCGCTTCAACTGCCCATTCGAGCCCATGTGAATAACCGTAGGCCCCGGTGGGGAACGAGGGGGACAACCAACTCTGCAGTCTCAACATCGCCTGCGGCGCGAAGCAGCGCTGCTGATCACTCATGATGATGCCCAGTATCATCATGGTCGTGATGTTGCATCCGGCCGCTGTAAGCGCCACCTTCCGGTTGAAATGGCACCCGCACCTTGACCAGGGCTGCTCCGAAGCCCTGTAACATCTTCTCGATCACGTGATCGGGTCGTATGCGCAGGGCCGCCTGCCTGACCTCGGTCGGCAAATGTCGATTACCCAGGTGCCAGGCAAGGCGCATCAGCTGAGCTGGATCCTCATGCCTGACTTCAACGGTGAGTTCCGCGGCGGCCTGAACCTTCAACCACTTCGCATCTTCGAGTAGCAAGCCATCTTCGTCGGCCATCGCGACCGCTTTCGGAAGGTCGAGAAGGACATCTTCACCTTGATCCGTAGTCAGGCGCATGCGTCGGCGATGGCGCGCGTCAAAATCGAGAGTTACAGTGCCCGCGGTCTTTGCCTTCGGCCAAAGCCCGGCGGAGCGATGAATGGAAACGCGACGCATCGTCATATCAGTACATGAAATACCGTTGGGCCATCGGCAGAACCCTTGCCGGCTCACAGGTCAGCAGCCGTCCATCGGCCCGCACTACATAGGTTTCCGGGTCAACCTCCATGCGTGGGGTCGCACTGTTCAACACCATGGAATGCTTGCCGATCTTGCGCGTGTTAGTAACCGGAAGAAGCCGCTTTGCAACTTCCGGTAGTCCACCCTTTTCCAGTGCTGCCCGGCTAACAAACGTAACGGAGCTCGCCGTCAAGGAACGGCCGAACGCCCCGAACATCGGGCGGTAGTATTCCGGTTGTGGCGTCGGAATCGAAGCATTCGGGTCCCCCATGATCGCGGCGGCTATGGTGCCACTCTTCAGCACCATATCGGGCTTCACGCCGAAGAATGCGGGGCTCCAGATACACAGGTCGGCGAGCTTGCCAACTTCGACCGACCCGACGTAAGCGCAGATACCCTGAGCGACTGCCGGATTGATGGTGTATTTTGCGATATAGCGGCGCGCCCTGAAATTGTCATTGTGACCTTTCTCGTCGGCCAACCGCCCAAACTGTCTCTTCATCTTGTCGGCGGTCTGCCACGTGCGGCTGATCACTTCGCCAATGCGTCCCATGGCCTGGCTGTCAGACGTCATGATGGAGACTGCGCCTAGATCATGGAGAATATCCTCGGCCGCTATCGTTTCCCTGCGAATGCGACTTTCGGCGAAGGCGACATCCTCCGGAATCCGACGGTCCAGGTGATGAGTCACCATGAGCATGTCGAGGGCCTCATCCAACGTGTTCACGGAGTAGGGTCGCGTTGGCGTCGTTGAAGAGGGGATAACATTCCCCTCACCGCATACCTTGATGATGTCCGGAGCATGTCCGCCGCCGGCTCCCTCCGTGTGGAATGTGTGGATGGTTCTGCCCTTGAAAGCGGCAACCGTGTTCTCCACGAAGCCGCTCTCATTGAGCGAGTCCGTGTGGATGGCGACCTGCACATCCATGTCTTCCGCGACCGAAAGACACGTATCAATAGCCGCCGGAGTCGCACCCCAGTCTTCGTGAAGCTTGAATCCGCACGCGCCCGCCTCTATCTGCTCAACGAGCCCGCCTGCCAAACTTGCATTGCCCTTGCCGAAAAATCCGAGATTCACCGGAAACGCATCGGCAGCCTCGAGCATGCGCCGGATATGCCAGGGACCCGGTGTGCAGGTCGTGGCAGTCGTCCCTGCAGCCGGCCCGGTTCCACCACCCATCAACGTCGTGACGCCCGAGTAGAGGGCTTCCTCGATCTGCTGTGGACAGATGAAATGGACGTGCAGGTCGATACCACCGGCTGTCACAATCCTGCCTTCGCCGGCGATCACCTCGGTTCCCGGTCCAATAACGACGTTCACACCCGGTTGCACGTCGGGATTGCCGGCTTTGCCGATGGCGGCAAAGCACCCGTCCGCAATGCCGATATCGGCCTTCAGGATTCCCCAGTGATCGAGAATCAGCGCGTTGGTAATAACCGTATCAACCGCGCCCTCAACCCGTGAGCGCTGCGACTGGCCCATTCCATCGCGAATGACCTTACCGCCTCCGAACTTCACTTCCTCTCCATAAACCGTGAGGTCCTGCTCGACTTCGATGAGGAGCTCCGTATCTGCAAGGCGCACCTTGTCGCCCACCGTTGGGCCAAACATCTGCGCGTACGCGGCTCGACTCATTGTGTAGGGCATCTTGATTACCTCGGTGAACCTGAGGAAACAGTCATTCTTCCAGCACGTGCGGGAGCGGCCCCATGATCATTCCGTTAAAGCCATGAACCACGCGCATACCTGCATAGCGAATCAACTGCACTTCACGGGACTGGCCCGGCTCGAAGCGCACCGCGGTACCCGCCGGAATGTCCAGTCGACATCCAAGAGCAGCCTGCCGATCAAAAGCCAATGCCGCATTAGCCTCTGCGAAATGAAAATGACTGCCCACCTGGACAGGTCGGTCTCCCGTGTTGCCAACCTCCAGTGTGATGGCCACCCTGTTCTCGTTCAGGATGATCTCCCCGTCCATTGCAGTGATCTCACCCGGTATCATGTCAACCTCCGATCATGGTGGCGGCGCCCCACACGGCGATGCCGCCTCCCAGGGCGCGCACGGCGAATTTTCCGATCGGATCTGCGGCGAGTAGTCCGGCCCCGATGCCGGCAGCGTGAAGCCCTGCGGTGGCCAGTGCGAACCCCGCTGCATAGGGAATGACGCTTGCCACCGTGCTCTCAGTACCGTGGGCATGGCCGTGAAAAAAAGCGAAGAGGCCCGAAATCAACGCACCCAGCCAGATCGGAGCGCTGCGTGCGAGCGCGATACTCAGTCCCAAGACAACGATCGACGCCACGACCGCAGGCTCCACGAACGGGACCTGCAAACCCACTGTCGCTGCCGCAAACCCCGCCAGCATTGTTGCCACGAAGGCAAGTGGCCACACCCACAGCGCGCGTCCGCCGGCGATCGCGCCCCACAGACCGACCGCAACCATGGCGAGTATGTGGTCCGCACCGCCAAGAGGATGAGCAATCCCCGCGGCGAAGGAGTTGGCTTGTTCCAGTCCACCATGAGCGAAGACCGGGCCGACCAGCGCAACGCTCAAACTCAAACAAATCGCGATGTATCTCACGCTGGACTCCTTTAGCGGATCGGATTGTGAAGCGGCACCAGTTTTGTGCCGTCGGGAAACGTCGCTTCCACCTGTACTTCGTGGATCATTTCGCAGATGCCCTCCATGACCTGGTCGCGCTTCAGGATCCTGCCGCCGGCGGACATTAGTTCGGCAACTGTCCTGCCGTCACGTGCGCCCTCCATCACGAAGTCGGTGATGAGCGCGATACTCTCCGGATAGTTGAGCTTGACGCCCCTCGCCAGCCGTGCCCGCGCGACCAGCGCCGCGAGTGAGATCATGAGTTTGTCTCGTTCGCGTGGCGTCAGATTCATGGTTCTCTCCGTCAATAACGCGCTTCAGCATGACCACATCTTCGGAACCCCGAACGGGCCGCCGCCGAACTCCTGGTCGAGCCCCTGCAGCACAGTGCGCAACGCCTGCCTGAGGGAAGCGGGCCGATCAGCGGCAAACCGGGCAACCAACAGACCGCCAACCGAAGTCACGGCGAACCGGCAGGCAGGCAACGGCGCCAGATCGCGCAGAAACTCCAGCCGCCTGTCGCGGCGGGTGCAGAAACAAAGCAGCGTTGCAATCGCATTCGAGCCCGACAGCAGCGCTCTGCTGCACAGGTACGGAAACATCCCGTCTGTTACGCGAAAGCCATCTGCCCAGGCTAGCCGGCCGTCAATCCGAACACGCCAACTGTCATTGATGTGCCCGGCAGTCACTTCTTCGCCGTGCGCCGCGCGACCCAACACGAGCCACTCGAGCGCGAGCAGTTCCGCCCCGGAGACCACATCGATGGATGTCTCGCGACTGAGCCGCGCCCGATTGAAGAGGATCGTCTCCTGCGGCAGCCAAGCGAGTTTCGCGTCCTCACTCACTTTCAGCCTGGTTGAAATGCGCGCGGGCTCGCTCAACGCCCGGTACACCTTCTCGGCGGCCTGTGAAGTCACCACGGCCGAGGCATTCGCCAGCGCCGTTATGGCAAACTCGAGCCGGTCTCCGCCAGCAACACCGCCCGAGGAGTTTACGAGAACTACCTCCCGCATATCGCTTCTACCGGTTCCCGGAAACATGACGCGAACCGGATAGCGCTGGAAGATGTGAGCGATCCGGGTGCCCCTCGCAGAGCCTGCCACCACTATCCGGACCCCACCCATCGCCCGCTGCAAGTCGTTATCGCTCGGACTACCCGCGCAGGTTTCCGGAGAGCCGTCAATAGTTGCGTGCCAATCACGCGCTTGCATGCTGTCGCCCGTCCTCACTTTCGCAGCGACGGGTAGCCACTGACATACACCCAGTCGGAAGCCCGAGCCGGTACATGACAAGCCAGGCAGTTGGCTCGGTAATCGGTTGACGTCGTCTTCGACGGGTCAGCTGCATCGAACCACGACCAGCCCCACCCATCGCCCCACAGCTTGTTGCCCGGATAGCGGCCCGCGCCGCCCTTTATCATGACGAACCATCCCTTCAACATGTCGGCGCTACTGACCGTGCCGGTCGTCATCTGCGCGGTGCGTGCCGTAAATACTTCCTTCACGAGCACCGTGCCCTCAGGGAAGCGTCCATCCTTGCGGTACTTCGCAATAGTTCCCGGTGATGCGTAGACTATGTGGAGGTCCTTGGCACCCTGGCCCTGATCGGCCGCCACGGCCCAGGCGCCCAACAACTCATAGGTCGTGCGATAAGAAGCGGGCACATGTAGATTACCACTCGCATCCGCCACCGCCTGCGTCTGCGGCGACCGGCCCGCTGCAGCTGCACCATATGCAGCGATGCCAGCCATGACCGCCATTCCGGCACTGCAGATGACTGCAACGTTGGTCGTTCTCATGCGCCCGTTCCCTATCCGAGTTTGACCCTGTTTTCTCAAGAGCCTACTTGTCCAGCAGAGGATAGAATTGCGTCCACACCTCATCCTTCTTGGCTTTGGCCATATGGCAGTAGCCGCAGTCTTCCTTTGGCTTCAGTTTTGCCGTCGGAGCCTTCGGCTCACGGTGGTTGAAGTTGTAGTAGCCCCATCCTCCGGTATCCGCGTAGCGCTTGGAATCCTTGACGGTCACGTCTGCACCATTGAAAGGCCCAGGGAAAAATCCCCGTCCCGAAGCCTCCGTTCGGGACCCGTCGGCATTCTCAGCAGGTAGCGTGAGTTGCAACTCCTTGAAGAAAATCGTGCCCTCCGGAAACACGTTCGTCTTCTTGTAGATCTCGTACGAGCCCGGCTCGATATAGACGTTATGAAACTCCGGGAAATTTGCCTGGCCGCCGTTCAGGGCGTTAGGTGTAAGCGGCGACCCCACGTACACCCATTCGTGGAAGTTCTTCGGCAGGATCAGATCGCCCGCGGCGGTATACTCAGGCAGGTACCGCGATCTGCTCGCCTGCCGGCCACTACCGGAATGCATTTGCGCGAACACCGCAGTCGCAATGACTGTGCCTGCTATTGCAGCCGATATCGACAGGATATTTGCACGCATGGCTACCTCAATGGAATCGTCGGTAAGGAAAATGTCTGGGTTGACAATGGGCAGTGCACGCCAAAACCCGAAGTCAGAATCCTGTCAGCCCCTGCGGGCTGTTATACGGAATCGTTACGCTCGTGACCTCCTCGAGCGAGCCGTCCGGGCGAGTGGCGTACCCCACCAGCTTCGGGGCATTCCCGTAAATCTGATACAGATAGGTGCCATCGGGCGATATCCAGCTATCGCTCGGGCCACTGCTAACGTCTCCGCAGAGTGCTCTGAACGTGCCATCTCCCGGAACTTTCGGACAGGCCGGATCCTTTGCGATTTCCAGCCCTTTGCCGTTGATGTGGTAGGTGCTGATGTTGCTGTAACCAAAGTTCGTCGCATACACTGTTCTGTCATCCGGAGAGATCGACAACCAACACAGCTCTGAGGGCTTGCCTGCACTCGTATCGATTGTTACGAGTTTGCCCAGCGTGATCTTTCCAGCTTCGTCGATTGTGCCCATCACACATCCATCACCGACAGCCTCTCCCAGGATGAAGGTATCCGGCTTGCTGTGCAGGAAGGCAATGAAGAAAGGAGAGCCGCCTTTCGCATCGTGAAACCTGGGTGTTCCCAGCGCGCCATCCTTCCCGATTGGAAACACGACGAGGCCGTCCGGGTCGGGCGCATTCGACGCGATCACGCGCAGTGAGCCGCCCGGTCGCCGCACCCAGAGAATTGGCGACCCGTCTGGATTCGCGGTGGGCGGCTCGTCGAACGTCGTGCCTACAAAGAGAAACTTCTCGTTGGGTGACACGACGACCATGGTCGAAACTCGGTTCGGTTTATCATGCGTATTCACGGTGTATCGCTCGGGGCGCGGTGTGAGCTTCCCTTCCTCATCGACTGACATCAACCGGACATGGTCCGGACCGAACGAATGTAATATGTAGAGTGTGCTGCTTGAGTGACAATACGACAGCGATTTGGCCGTGCCGCTCCTTCCCTCAACAGGGTTCCCGCTCGCGCGGACATCCAGCAGCGTGAGCCGGCCGTCAGCGTCCACACTGAAGCTCGACACTGAATTGTCGCCACCGTTCGTTGCGAACAGAAGGGCTCGATCGGGCGTGATGACGACACTGCCGGCGCCTTCGAAGGAGTTCGGTGCGCTCTCCTGGCCGCTAATCGGTTTGTAGGTTCCCGAACCGGCGCCACCGGTCGGGATGCGGTCGACTTCCGTAATCGTGCCGCTCGCAGCACGACGATAATGGACAACGGAGTTGCGAATCTCATTCGTCTGCATGTATAGGTGTCCCGCCTTCTGATTCGACATTCGCTGATGGGACTTACCCTTCTTCTCGCTGCCCATACCCATGCCCGTGCTCATGCTGGTCTCCTCTGTCTCTTCCGGTTGGTTGCCTGGCTACCCGTGGTTCCCGGGAGCCGATCTGCGCGAAATCATGCGACGGGAATGTTGACCCGTATTGCACGGGAGTCACATGCTTGCATGCGAGTGAGAGTCCCGGGGCTCTCAACATCCGGTCGGACGCCGGCCGCCCGTCGCCAGATGTTCGGACTGACTCCGACAATGCGGCGGAAGGCTCGCGAAAGATGGGCCTGGTCACTCAGACCGCAGTCAAGCGCGATACGGGCCAGAGAGTCCCTGGAAGTGGCCATGCGTACTTCGGCCTGCAAAATGCGTTGACGCATGATGTATGCATGGGGGGACGCACCGAAGCTCGTCCTGAATGCTCGGAAGAAATACCCCATGCTGACACGTACGAGAGCCGCGAGCTCGAAGGCGAGAATCCGATCGCCGATATTCGACTCGATGTACGCCGTCAACTTCTTAATTTGCCATGCGGCCAGACCGCCCCGAACCGCCGGAGTATCCATATCGTGAGGTCCGCGCGCGTTCTTGCCCCGCACCACCGCAGCGGCCCGCTGTATACAGCATTTGGCCTTGTACGGATCCGCGTCAAAGGACGTGTTTGCCTCGATAATGAGTTGTGCCAGCTCATCACCAACGAGTGTCTCGACACTCTCGCACTTGGCCATAACTGAAGCTTTCGCTGCCATGATGCCCTCTCAAAACAGTCGCGCCAAACAGGCTGCACTTCGAAACCGCCGCAGGCCGTCGCGTCGCTGAGGCGGTGCCCGGCAATCGATCCGTCGAATGCTGAGTGAAAGTTAAGGCAGCGGTATTCCGCGGACATATACCCCAAAGGCTAATTGTGCACTTGGCGCGGCCGTACAAGCAGAAGCCCACTTTACACTTCCGGGCATTTGCCGCATCCATGACGGGCGGCATACTGCAGAACGCAGATGGTCTCTGACAGACATCAACGCCCCCCCTCAACCAAGGAGATCTCATGCCTATCAAACACATGCTGCTGCAGCCTGCTGTGGCCAAGAGCAGTTGGATTGACATGTGCACAACACACTCTCAATGTGAGCTGGACCCGGGACTCCATCCAACATGCCCTCTCGATATCCTGAAGGCTTCGGATACCCTGGTTCACTGCAAAATCCGTGCGACCCTGTGTCGCTCCGGGGAGCCGGCCGAATTCTGGTACCGGGTCGTGGCAGGGGGCCTCCGCAAGTGTGTGTTTGCGCTCGATGGCAGCAGGCGGGTGGTGGATTTCCTTCGGCCGGGAGATCTATTTGGTTTCGACTCCCGAACCCTCCACGAATTCGATGTGGAAGCCATCATGCCTGGCACCAGTGTGGCGCGTTATCCGCGGCGCAGCGCCGAGCAACTCGCGAACACTGATCTTCACGTTGCGCGTTGGGTGCGCGATCGAGCAGTCGAGTCGATGGCCAGGGCAGAAAGAAGGTCCGTTATCCTCGGGCACGCCACTCCGTCAGAGAGGGTCAGTCAGTTTCTACTCGAAATTGCCGATCGCTACGCAGACCCGCGAATCAATGCATTCAGACTCCCCATGTCTCGCTGCGACATCGCCGACTATCTCGCTTTGGCTGTCGAGAGCGTGAGTCGCGCGTTGACGAATTTGCGAGCCAAAGGTGTGATCCGCTTCACCAGCCTCCGGTGTGTGCAGATTTGCGACCGGCCGGCCCTCGAGAGAGCATCGCAGGGATTGCTCAGTCGCACTAGCGCCCCAGTGAAGGGTACCCGCCGACATAACTCCAAAGCTGCGTTCCGGGCAGGGACACGACCGTCCTCAGCTGTTGGTCCGGGCGTCTCTGGATTTTCCGGAGCGCAGTACCATGAGTTTACCCTTCCGGGTATTCCTGTCCCTCGAGCGGACGACTAATCTGCAATACGGCCGGCCCACTCAGGACGCACAGATCACGTCGTGGGCCCCTTGGATTGCACAGGAGAGATCGCTATGAGTGACGACGCTTTCCCCTCGGTTGGCCGGCGCAATCTGCTCGCCGGGCTCGGAGCTCTAGGAATGGGTGGCGTTGCCGCCGGTCTGGCTGCTCGAGCAGGCTCGGCAAAGGCAACGTCGGCCGATGGCTCCACTGCCATCGAGCGTGTTGCAGTTCCCTCGATTTGTCTGTTCGATGTCAACGAGACCCTGCTGGACATTGAATTTCTGGCGCCCTTGTTTCAACGGTTGTTCGGCGACAAGCAGGTCCTGCGGGAATGGTTCGGACAGTTGGTGCTCTATTCAGGTGCGGTCACTCTATCCGGACCGTACACGACGTTCTTCACCTTGGGGCAGGGTGTCCTGAAGATGCTGGGCGCAATCCACCACGTCTCGGTTCGGCAGTCCGACGTTGATGAGTTGCGGACGCGGATGCTGACGATGCCTGCGCACCCTGACGTGGCCGCCGGCCTGAAGCAGTTGAAGGACGCGAATTTCCGCCTGGTGACGTTGACGAACTCACCGCCTGATCCCCAATCCAGTCCATTGAAGCACGCTGGCATCGATGGTTGGTTCGAAAAATCGTTCAGCGTCGATCGCGTGCGCCGGTTCAAGCCCGCACCGCAGGTATACCACATGGTGGCAGAGGAGCTGGATGTACCAACGTCTGCGATCTGCATGGTTGCCGCGCACGTATGGGACACGATCGGGGCACAAAGCGTCGGCTGCTCTGGAGGGCTGATCGCTCGGCCCGGGAACGCTCCCCTGCCGGTTCATGGATTGCCTCAGCCACAGGCGGTCGCTCCGGATCTCCCGGGTGTAGCCACTCAACTGATCAAGCTCTGGCGCTGAGCGCCGGAGGTGATCTTCAGCTTCACTCTTGGGAAATCCTCATTGGGGACGGAAATGGCGGGCAATCACATGCCGAAATCAATTCCAGTCACGGCTGGCGCGTGCTCGGGTTTCGGTAATTCACCGGAGTCGAGGCTTAGCCGTTATTTCTTGGCGCTCGTCCTCGCCGCACACGAGGGCGAGAGATTCTCCGAAGTCGCAGAGCTCGACGTATTCCAGATGAGAGATCCAAAAAGGCAATTCCAAAAGCGTACTTCGGGGCAGCGACGCATGTCTTGCGGACAAAGCGCGGAGGGTGCAGGCTAAAAGAAGAGGTTTACGGTACCGGTTACGATATTGTTGGGACGGTCCGAAACGATGACTGAGCCACAGCCTACTGTCTTCATCGTGGATGACGATCCGGCGATCCGCGAATCGCTCGACAGCCTCTTGCGGTCGGTCGGGGTGCAAGTCAAGTTGTTGGCGTCCGTGCCGGAATTCCTGAAGTCCGAGCGTCCGGACGGACCTACCTGCCTGGTACTCGATGTAAGACTGCCAGGGCAGAGCGGCCTTGATTTTCAACGAGAGCTTGCGGCGGCGAACATCCACCTGCCAATCATTTTCATTACCGGACACGCAGACATCCCCATGTCGGTCCAGGCGATGAAGGAAGGTGCACTCGAGTTCTTGACCAAGCCATTCCGGGATGAAGATCTGATCAATGCAATTCACCTCGGCCTCGAACGTGATCGGGGACGGCGCCAGAGCGAAAGAGAGTTGAGCGCACTCCAAGAGCGCTTCGCGGGGCTGACCTCTCGCGAGCGCCAGGTGATGGCCCAGGTCGTGAAGGGCCGTCTCAACAAGCAGATTGCGGGGGAGTTGGACATCAGCGAGATGACGGTGAAGGTCCATCGCCACCAGGCAATGCGAAAGATGCGAGCCGCCTCCTTGCCCGACCTCGCACGCATGGCCGACAAGCTGTACGACGCTTGAATGGCGCGTGAGGTGATCGCGCGGGCGATGGACCTCGCCATTGCACTCCATACTTGCCCTGCATGTCGCAACCGCGACGGATCTGACTCGCCAAAAGCGGCGTCTGCTGGTACATCCAGCGTAACTCGCGTACCGTTGTCGCCGTTGCTGCCGATAAATAGCGCCGCATCCAACTGCTGGGCGCGTTCGCGCATTCCTACGAGACCAAAGTGATTGGGACGACTCGGGCCGAGAACGGCTGAGGCACCGATCCCGACACCATCGTCGCTGATGCTCATCCGCATGCTTCCCGCGCGAAAGTCCAGGATCGCGCTGATTCGGCTCGCATTCGCATGACGATAGGCATTGCGAATGGCTTCCCGCGCAATTCCAATCGTCTGTTGCAGCGCCGCCCGAGTCAGTGGCCTGGGTTGGCCTATGACGGAGATATCAACTTGCGGTTGTCCGACTGCCGGCTCGCCACGCGCCACTTCCGCAAGCGCCGCGACCAGGTCGGCGGACTGCAGGTCGCCACCTCTCAACCCGAGAATCTGGTCTCGCCCTTCGGTCACGAGCGACTTGGCTTGACGGACGACGGCGCGTACTTCCCTTCGATAGGTCTCCGGTACGTCGCGGTTCGTCTCCCAATTCTGGACACGCAACAATAACGACTGAATTCCCTGAAGCAACGTGTCGTGAAGGTCTCTGGCGATTCGCTCGCGTTCGGCCTTACGTTCTTCCATCCTTTGGTGAGTCGCTCGTAGCCTGATAACCGCCGCCATTGCAAAGGCAAACAAAAGAGCGCCGGGGAAGGTAGACTGAAACCACACGGTCCGATAGAAAGGCGGCTGAATTTCGAAACTCAGCAGCGCTGAGCGGCGGCCGGAGTTGCCACCGGCCGACAACACCAAGAATTCGTGACGGCCCGGCGAGAGAGACAAGTAACGCACGTACGAGCGCTGGCGGTTGTCCGGAAGTAAGGTCAGATCGTGACCAGACCGCCGCTCGCCCATCTCGCTTTGACCTGTCTTAACAGGCGAATTCAAGTAAATTGAAGCCCCCCCGACAGTGCCCTCGATCGACGCCACCGGCACTGCCGAATCGGTCCCGGACTTGCGGGCCGAGACCACTCCGCCCCAGAGGCGCTCGAGCCGGGTCGTCCCGCGCTCCGTACTCGCGGTGGAAAGTGCCGCCGACAGGAGCAACAGCGGGAGAAGAATTGTCTGACGCCACTGCACTTCGACAATACCATCCGAGTGTTACACCGCCCACAGGACAACGCGGTCCCAAGGTAGCCGGGAGAGTGTTGCGGGAGCCATTGCACCATGGTTTAGCGGCGCTACCCTGTTGGTAGAGTTCGAGTCATTCGAGGCCTACCAACTCCGCGGAGAGCTCCCTGCGCAGTTGACGCTAAAACATCCACGCCGGGGCCATGCGCAAATTATTGACCACGATCATGGTGTCACTTCTGTTGTCCCAGGCAACTTGACGAAGACAAACACCACTGTTTGAAGCGCCGAACCAGTGATGAGCCGGCACTCCAGCATTGGATCTGAGCGCAATTCAGTCGGCCTAGGCGTTCTTCGTCTGCGTCAAAATGCACAGGTAACCCAAAGATGACTCTACGTATTGCCGCCGGATTGGGTCGGCTCCGCCCTACCCTGGAAGTCCCTCGCGCAGTTTTCCTGTTGGGTATCTCATTCGCGCTGGTGGGGGTCGCCCAAGCGCAGAACACGACGGTTCAAGAAAATCAGGCAGCCGTTGGCATGCCGCCGGCGGCCTCCAGCGGGTTGAGCTGGCATGGCATCACCCTGTACGGCGTTGTTGATCTGGGCTTTCAGTACGAGACCCGCGGCGCACCGTTCAGTGACTACCTGGCGGCCAGCAGCGCCGACATCGTGCAGAAGAACAGCCGCAGGGCGATTTCAGGCCTCGCATCGAGCAACCTGAGTCAGTCCCGGGTCGGCTTGCAGGGCACAGAGCGTCTGAACCTTGGCGACTGGGCGAGTGTCTTCAGGCTTGAAACCTTTTTCAACCCCACGTCCGGGCAAATCAGCGACGCGTTGAAATCCCTGACCCAGAACAACGGCCGTACGCTGGACCAGCAGAATACCAACTTGGACTCGAGCGTCGGCGGCCAGGCATTCCAGCAGGCCTACGCCGGGTTGAGCTCTCCGACCTTTGGAACGATTACCTTCGGACGCCAGAACTCAGTGCTGGCGGACGGCATCGCCCAATATGATCCGAATGCCGCCTCACAGGCCTTCTCGCTCATAGGCATCTCGGGAGTCGCTGCAGGCGGCGGTAACACACAGGATCGGCGTCTTGATTCGTCGCTGAAGTACGGCATGCAATGCAGGACCTTCCGCCTTGGCGCCATGTATAAGTTCAGCAACGCCAACACCGGTGCCAATTCCGCCTACGAGCTCAGCCTGGGTGGCCATTACGGCGGATTCTCCGCTGATGCCTACTACGTAAAGGTCAAGTCCGCGATCGCACTGTCCCCGCTCAGCGCGGCGCAGGTCACGGAGCTGCCAGCACTAAGCTACTCGGTGTCCAACTCTCTTGCCGCAACCGTCTCCGACAATACGACGTTCGGTCTGCTCGCGATGTACTCCGTCGCGCCGCTCAAGCTGTATGCGGGTTACGAGAATATCAAGTTCGTAAATCCGCAAACTCCACTGGCCGCCGGCTTTGAGGTCGCCGCATACAGGATCGCCTTCGTAAACAACATGGCGTTCCCGCACGAGAGGGTTCTGCAGGTCTACTGGGCTGGCGCGAAATACTCGGTCAATTCGAATCTGGATCTGACCATGGCCTATTACGGTTATCACCAGAGCAACTTCGCGACAACCGCCGCCACGGTCGGCTGCTCCAGCGACGTAAGTGGCGCCTGCAGCGGCGAGCTGCGGGCTGTCTCCTTCGACGCGGTATACAAGTTGAGCAAGCGCTTCGATGTCTTTGCGGGCTCGATGTACAGTGGCGTCGCAGGCGGCCTTGCCAACGGCTACGTCTATAGTAAGAACAACATCGCGACCACAACCGGCGTGCGTTTCTCCTTCTGAGTCACCACGTTTTTGGTCCGCATTACGCCATCTGGCCGTTTATGCCCAATACGCCTTTTGGAGTATCGTCTGCGCTAGTAGTTTATCTACATAATCCGGTTGACTCATCAAACTCCCGGGGAAAGCGCCATCATGAACTCCAACCCAGCCCCGATCTGCATCCTGATTGCGGATGACCACCCGGCAACTCGCGCGGGAATTCGGACAATGCTCGAACGGCACGAACAGATGCGAGTTATTGCCGAGGCCGGCAATGGCGAGGAGGCGGTCGCCTGCTTTCGTAAGCATCAGCCTGACGTCGTGCTGATGGACCTGCAGATGCCGAAGTTGGATGGACTTCAGGCAATTGCGGCTATTCACGCCGAACGACCCGGTGCACCCATCGTGGTGTTGACGAGCTATCCAGGAGATGCCCGGGTATCCCGGGCCCTCGCAGCTGGCGCGATCTCCTATATTTTGAAGACGGCAGACCGAACTCAGGTATTCGCGGCGATTGTTGGCGCCCTGCAGGGCGAAACCGTCCTGGACGAAACCGTGACCTCCGACATGGCTGCGAAGGTGGGTCATGAATCGCTGAGTTGGCGGGAGATCAGCGTGTTACGCCTGGTCGCCCAGGGAAAGCGAAATAGAGACATTGGGCGGGCGCTCTACGTCTCAGAGAACGCGGTCAAGGCTCGTCTGAAAAACATTCTGGCCAAGTTGAATGCAAGCGACCGCACGCATGCAGTCTCCATTGCCACGGCCCGAGGTTTCCTCGATTATTGATGGTGAACATAGATCATGGCCAATCTCCTGAATTGGCCGTGGGCCGTCTGGCGCCCAAACCCAACTTGCTGCGCGTTTGAGCAACCTCGCTTGCCGAAACCACTGGCGCCTGATTCCCCCAACTGTTGCGAATGTAGGTAGCGACGTCCGCGACCTCCTGATCGGTAAGCTTCCAGGCGAAGCTCGGCATGCTCAGCGGGGAAGGTCGCGACGGTGTGCTTCCAATGCGGCCGCCAGCCAGAATGAGATGTTCCAGTCCGGTAGCATCAGCCTGTTGCAACATCGCGTTGTGCCCCAAGGGCGGAAAATAACGAGGCTGGCCGACACCATTCTCCAGGTGGCACGACGCGCACACATCAGAATAGATGGCGGCTCCCTTGCGCAGCGCGCTGCCCGCAGGTGCAACACCCGCTTGCGCGGGACTCGGCGCCAAGCTACGCAGGTAAATTCCTATTGCGTGGCGATCAGCATCGGTTAACAGAGACGTCGAATACGTGACGACATCAGCCATGGCGCCTGCCGCTCCCGCGTGGACGTTACGCCCGGTCTTCAGGTACTCTGAGATGTCCTCGAGGCCCCAACCACCCAGGCCACTACGCCTGTTCGGTGTCAGGTCCGGAGCCACCCAGTTGTCGAGGTTGCCGCCATAGAAGGACTGGGCAGTAAGGTCGGCCCCCAGCCGGCCTTTGGGAGTATGGCAGCCACTACAATGGCCGGGACCATTGACGAGATAGGCGCCGCGATTCCACTCGGCTGATTGGGCAGGATTGTCTTTGAACTCCCCCCCTTTGAGATACAAGAGATTCCAACCCTTGACCATGGCGCGAAGGTTCAGCGGGAAATGCAGATCATTTGCGGGCGGTGTGTACTTCACCGGAGGCGTAGTTTTGAGGTACGCGAGAATCGCATCCGTGTCGGCCCGCCTGAGGCGCCTGAACCACGGGTAGGGAAAGGCCGGATAAAGGTTTTCGCCCCGCGCGCCAATCCCATCGTGCATCGCCTGATAGAACTGATCGCCCGTCCAACCACCGATACCTGTTTCTCGGTCGGCGGTGATGTTGGAAGAATAGATCGTCCCGAAAGGAGTTTTGAGCGCTAGCCCGCCGGCGAACGGCTCGCCGCCCTTGCTCAGGTGGCATGACATGCAATCGCCCGCCGCCACGAGATATTGTCCTTGACGCAGCGTCTGTGCATTGGGGCTCGTGCCAGGAATAGCCTCCCTCAGAAGAACTGCCGAGGTTGTAGTTGAGAGGCTATGCCGGGGAGGCGCCGCCGGTTGCGTGCCGGCTTTCGGTGCCGAGCCTGCCTTCACGAGCACTGCGCCAAGTACGGCCAGACTCAACACACTCCACGCGATTTTGATATGAGTCCGCATGATCTTACGCCTGCACCAGGGGGCCCGGGCTCTTCAGGTACCGATCGATCACGGCGCGGGCCGAGTTATAGGTCAGAGCCGCGACCGTTGCCGTAGGATTGTAACCAGGGTTTTGTGGGAAGGCTCCCGCCCCCATCGAGAAGACATTCGGAACGTCCCACGTCTGCAGATACTTGTTGATGACACTGTTCGCGGGGCTGTCACCCATGATCGCACCGCCGGTATTGTGTGTGGTTTGGTAAGGAGTCACATTCCAGGAGCCCACCCGACGATTGGCCTTGTATTCCCGCGGGCCCATCGCCTTCGCGACCTCTATCGCACGGTCCGTCAGGTAATTGGACATCTTGAGGTCGTTCTGATTGAAGTCGAATGTCATCCGCAACATCGGGCGCCCATGCACGTCGCGGTAGATCGGATCGAGATCCAGATAGTTACCCCGGCTCGACATGCTCGATCCGTGAATGCTGAGGTTGAACGAGCGCAGATAGTTTTTGGCGGCCGCGTGCTTCCACTCCAGTCCCCAAGCCGGAGTCCCCTGGGGAGTGTAGATCATCTCGATCGGCCGTCCGCCAGTGATCATCCCGGCAATGTAGGCGCCGCCAATGAAGCCCAGTCCTCCGTGATCGAAGTTGTCTCCGTTGAAATCGTCGATCACCGTGGCCAAT
>Ga0307511_10001905_pt1 | contig 21897 bp, 29 predicted proteins | sample 13_EM_MG_FD_200266 | JGI IMG/M metagenome (GOLD analysis project Ga0307511, IMG submission 200266) | Populus trichocarpa ectomycorrhiza microbial communities from riparian zone in the Pacific Northwest, United States - 13_EM | ecosystem: Host-associated > Plants > Roots > Unclassified | place...
TGGCCGCCCGCCGTTTTCTTTCCCAAGAGGGCGTACTCACTCGTGTGGCGAGACCCTCGCGACTCCCCGTCGGCACGGAATTTGGGTTACCAGCGACGGGCGGCCTTCCTATGGTACGAATCTCTCCCAGGTTTTGTCCGAATATCCCCATATCATAATCTTTGAACGAATCCAGAGAGTATTAACCAGGTCACCGCATCAGCTTTGCATTTGTTTGTTCCGTAGCCATACCACCGCAGCCACAGTGGCGCCGCTACCAACATCGCTTGAGACGCCTGCTACACAGTCAAGATCTCAGATCTCTATTTTTTTCCTGTTCCGTATGCTGTTGCATTTTCACCAGGAGTACAGGATATATCCTCAGAATATATATATCTGGAGGTCGTTGTGTTCTCCGACCTGCAATATTCCCCTTCGTTCGGTACCTTCGAGGGTACCTTTACCCCAATCTTCACCAGTGGCGCCGTCTTTGCTGGTGGAGCCCTCTTTGTCAGTGGCGTCATCCTCCCAGGCCACCAGTGAGGTGTTATATATTTCAAGTTTCGTTCGTTTTCGCTCATGTTGTAACATGTTTCTTTGTCCAATCATTTCCGACGTATCTTTCAACATATCAATTCGCTTCCTCCCGCTACTGTATACGCCAACTTGAAACTTTTTTCTGATATAAATAAACTGTTTCCTGAATTCAGTTTTGGAATAATCATGACCAACGTTCGGATGGAATCCAGTTCCAGGTGTCTGGTGCTCCAGAATCAGCTGTGGGCCTCGGATGTGGTAAAATATTCCACAGTTATCGAGTGGGAGTGATTGCCATCACGTCAACACATTTTTTCCTTGCCGCAACACAACGTCAATCCGCAGCCACCTTACTATGTTTGGTGCAGTTGCTCCATCTGCAACCTGAACCAACGTCCAGGGCCTGTTGCCACGTGGATCTTGAGTCAGTGTTTCTATTCCTTCTATTTTCCGTAGTCACTCTGCGGCCATCTGTGGCCACTCCACCATTTATGCTGCAATCTACCTACTACGGTCACTCCACTGCAGATCAACATTCGGTATCTGCAGTTGTTCCACCGTAAACTCCGGAACTTCGGTTATCCGGATCGGAGCTGCTATGTGGTCATCTACTGAGATCCGTCCAGTACGATCACTCCATTGCAGATCCTGGATCGACGTTGAAACGTTCGAGGTTCGCAGCCACCCCGCCATCATTCTTATCTACATAATATTTTTGTACTCCGTAAGACAGGTTTTCAACTTCGAAATCTTGAAGTAGTACTTCCTCTATATGCCCGTGACAAGGCCAATATCTCACACAACGATTACAACGATCACATGCCGGAGCGAAGCCCGGCAAATCTTGTACACGCATATAACTACAATCTTTCCTGTATGCCTGACAGTCCAGAGAGATCAACCCCCACCATGACGTCATTGACCAAAACCTCCTCCAAGACGTTCCAAAGCGCAGCCCTCCTCTCCACCATGTCGAGAAGTGCGGGTAGAGGTAGCACCACCGGCACGAATTTGTCAATGGACAGAAACTCCAACAGCGGGAAAACCAACACCATCTCACCCCATTCGTCCTCGAAGGGTCGTAAAAGTTGAACGACCATCCACGGGTTCGTCTCCTCAACTTGAAAGTTAAGAATCTGGGGCAGCTCCATGAAGCATTCCCGGAGATACTGTAGGTACTTCTCTTTGTCTCTGGTGTAACCGAAACCACCTAAAAAGAGGGTCTCGATTCCGGCCAATGGCGAGGGACTCCATCAGAGAGGGTCGAGGTAACAACCGAGCCGCGAGAGTTGTGCCTGGATTTTGTCATCGCCGACCTCTCCAGGATCCCTGTTCGTGGTTGTGGTTTCCCAATCCGGAATCGACCATGGCTGACCATTTGCGGTTATATTTTCGGGGCCACGAACTTCAAGGTGAAGATTGTCCCGTCCATCAATCTCCAACACCAACCGACCAATGAGGGTATTGGGACTCTCCTCGATGTGAAACTCGGCGCATGTGAATCCAGCACCTTCACCAAAACCGCCTCCAGGACTAGAGACAGATTCATGGGCGCGGATCAGGGTGAGGAGGTAGTTCGTGTCACGTGGAAGCGTTACTTTTCCTGGGTCAATCCAGATACCACGCAGGCAGGTTGGGGGGAGGTGTAGGTAAGGAAGAAGTTCGACCTCGAAGTAAGTACAGGAATCAGGGGATGGAGCTGATGGCCTTCCTCCGAATGTAATGGATTCCAGGTTTTGGAAAGCGACGGGTCCGATATGTGTGCCTGCGTCGTCCGCATGGGAGTAGCTGGCGCGGTGAAGCTCGATCTCCTTGAGTGTAGGGTGACCTCTGAGGAAATCAATCACATCCGAGATGCGCGACCCCTTAAATCCGTCCTCCGTGTTAAGGGCAAAATATTGTAGACGTGGAAATGTTAGAGAGGATAGGTGGATATTGATGTTCGAGAGAACGAGAGTTACAGTGTTGGCAGCAAAGGTAGATATCTTCTCCATCACCGGGGCGGATAACTTTAACTGGGGTGACCCTTTTTTGAAGTGAAAGGAGCATAACGTCATCTTCGGTCCACCTTTGAGTGAATTCAAGATTTGGTTGCAATTACCCAGATGCAGAGAAAGCATAAGCAGCTGGACCCGATCGATGTGTGGGATGATCTTCTGACGAAATTGGCACACTGATGATCCTTCGTGAAAGTAAACCTCGAGCGGTACCTTCCCAGACCGCACGAGGTGGACGTTGATGTGAAGGGGGTCATTGACGTGGATCTCGCTCCAGAGCGAAGGAGAGGTGAGGAGGATGTTTCGCCAGGAACGGCAGACTTGAGCACAGACGTGTGCAAAGTTAGACGTGAGTTCGGGTGAGAGGGCGCAGACGTGGGCGAGGATCTCCGGCGGGAGTTTGTTGACGGGTGCGAACACGTTTCGGATCGATCGAACGGTACGGGCAGCCCTAACCAGGCTTTCTTCGGCGCTGATGATCTAATAAGACGGACGAGTCAAACATTGGATCCTGAGGAGACGACGAGGGGGTTCGGGGACGTACTTCTGAGAGGGAAAGGTTCGAATCCCTACTATCACGCATGACCGTCAGCGTCGCGAGTTGGGGGAGTTGAGAAGGATGAACCCACAAATTGTTTTGAACGCATGTCTTGAGTTTAGCTTCAAGAGCGGACACCAACTGAGTGAGAGAATTGTCGCCCAGAGTCTGAGGCAGGGTGACGGTCATTCCTGATGTTGACACGTGAGCATGGGGAACGGAGCGCCGACGTGGGATTCAACCTTCCTCCCACGAGGCTGCAAACGGACCACTACGAACGCGGGCCGACAGCCCGTCTGAACAGAGGATATCGGAAGTAAAAATGCACCAGTACGCTGCAGAAGTTCTCCGGACCGCAGGATGCAGAAGAAACGACGTAGTTCCGTGCGTATCGCTTTGAGGATTATGATAAAAAGCTGTTTGGAACCATCCTCCGTGTCTCGTCGGCCAAGTCGACCACGGTACAGGTGGTGACGGGTATATTGACCAAAGAGAGTCTGCCGAAGGGTCAAGGAAAATGTCGAGCACCGCATCCTTCAGTTCGGCGTCCCTCCTTGTCGATTCTTCAGGTCGGACGCGAGTTGGGTGGTCGTTTCCATTTCCTCTTCTTGTTCGAGCGATTCATCTTCTCCTCGGCTACCTTACGCCTGAAGTTTAAACCTCACCCAACTGCTTTCCATGACATTTGGGAGCGGTACCATCGCGGCTGACCCGGAGTAGCGATGGGGAAAAAAGGAAACCTTACGTAAGCTCCAAATACGCTGTCATTTACCAGAAACGCGCTGTAGCCTACGACGGTCAAGCAGAAACGCGCTGGCCTTCCGGAGAGGGGGAGCGGGATAGCGCGCCGGCGGAGCGAAGAACTCCGATGAGTCCGATCGTGCAAAACCGAACTGGCCGTCCAACTCGGACCGCGGACGACGAACCCGGTCAGGGATTTACCATAAATATGGCTGGACCGTGCACGCCCCCTCTTCCAGCAGAGCCCCTCTTCCTTCAGCCCTGGTGACCATACAGAACTTTCCTCCCCAGTGAAGACCATATCGCCCTCTCGTCAACACAGACGCCATGAAGACCTATCATTCCTTCAGTTCCGGCTCTACCTCAGTTAACTTTGATTTAACATCCTCCAATTCCGAGGTGAAGACCCTTCTAGAGCAAGGTCGTAACGATGGTGAGTACATCGGTGTCCCGCCCCTTGTGGGTCAACACTAATCACCTCCTCCAGTCGACAACGATAACTGGGTCTGGCCTGACAAGGCACAATGGAAAGTAGTGACTGGCTGGCCCCAGCGATTCAACCAGCACTGGCGCGACAATTCTGGCGATCCCAAATTCCATCACAATTTCCCCTACCTGCTACCACTCGCGATAGACGCAGATGAAGGTCACCCCTCGCTCTTTTTCCTCCCCATCGACACGAGAAAACAGATTGTTGTCACTAAATCGTACGAAGCAACGTTCCAACACCTGATGTTTCTTCGCGTGCGTGATTTCGGAAGCCACAAAGGAGCGGTGGTTACTGGGCAGCCCGGCATTGGTGCGTCCCGATAACCAGATTCCCACCCAATGCCACAACTCACTTGCGCATTCATTTTCCAGGAAAAACCACGTTCCTGATGTACATGCTCGTACGGCTGATTTCAGCCCACCAGAACGTACTTCTGTGCTCCAGCGATATAGTCTGGTTTTTCTACGGCGATGAGGTGTACATTCGACAACCGATAGGACTCTCCTTCCATCATCTCCCTCAACGCAAGAAGGGAGTGTACTTTCCTACATTGGCGTTGATCGATCTAGACTCGCAGAAAATTCCGCCAACCATCTCAACTATTTTCAACATGTGGCCAATTCAGGCGTCTTCTCCACGGCCAGAACGGTATGAGTCGTGGAGTAAGCAAGCCAAGGCCGCTCTTGTAGGACTGCCTCGATGGGAAACGCCCGAGCTGAAGAAAGGGTGCGTCTTTCGCTCCCCCCATTTCGGCCATTGTTGTTTGATGGGGGTTCGTCACTAACTTTCCCCACCTCCACAGGCTACCTCTCTTGCCCTGGTACGATGATCTTCGAGGTCGACTGCAGCGGGTCTTGACTAACCCTGCCGATCAGTCAATGTTGGGGAACCAAGATGTGATGGACGTTCTCGAGACGGACGCGAGGGAGAAGGCGGCGGAGACGGATGAGGTCACCGAAGTGCAGATCACGAACGTGGACGACGCATTCGATGTCTTGTTGCACAATGCAATCGAAGAATTCGGCTTCGCCCCTCGCGACGTGTACGAAGGCGTCATCTACCCCGAAACGACGAAGGATCTTCACGCCACAGCGGTGGGGCAGCTCAACTATGCAACCCTGCTGCGCTACGTCAGAGCGTTTACTACGGGTCAAGTGCTTCCCGATCTCTCCCACCGCATAATCGCCGTTGAGCCCGACCAAGTCAAACTGCGCAACGTAAAATGGAAGATTAATTTCAAATCCATTCGAATTGCCAAGGCGGTGGCGGTCTCTATGCGGGAAGCGGAAGCGGAGCACCTCCGGGAGACATACGACCTCCTCTACAAGATCCCAGCAAGCTCTAGCATGGCAGGGTGGGTTTTCGAAGGGTTTGCCCACCGCGTGTTCGCTGCCGGCTGGCGGTCAGACGAACCACTACCGCAGCCTATTCTCATGATCCCCAACAAGGGCACCCCTCCCACTTTCTCATTGCCTGACTCCCCACAACCTGTGCCCCTTTCTACCCCACAGCCAGTACGCACCAGCGCTAGGGAAGCCATACAAATCAACCTCACCGCCGACCTCGACGACGTGACACTCGAAAGTGACAGGTACTACGCACCAGCCACGATCAACCCCCTCTTCGACGCATTCACCATTGACCATGACCCCGACAACCACACCGTTGTAATCTCTGTTTTCCAGATGACGGCCTCACCAAGCCATGCAGGATCCTCTAAGGGTTACCCCCACATCCAAAAAATCATGGCACGCGTACATGAGCTTCTCCTCCCCAAACACTCGGATACCACAGTGAAGGTCGCATACTTCCTTGTCTGCCCCGAGAAGGAATCCGGCAAGGAGTGGAAAATGTCTGACGGTTGGAATAGGAAAGTTACGAAGCGGTACCCCGAAGGCTACGGTTATGACCACAGTGGCGATGTCTTCCGTCTACCCTTCCCCGGTGCGTCGTGTTTATCCGCTCCCAATGTTGCAACCTAGCTGAACTATTACTGGATATAGGTTTCAAGGTCAAACGAAATCGAGCTCAACAGTAGGACCGTTCCGAAGCACATTCCTGATCGTTCCCGCCGATTCCAATCCCGTGGAAGCTGACTCTGTATCTTCCTGACGACCAGGACTTGATGGCACCTGTCGCATGCCCTTCTATGTCTGCATTTCCGTTTTTCTTGACCACTCATCCCTTCACCCTCTTCTTGTCAGTCTGCTTTTCTTCACGTTCATCGCCCTTGTTCGCTGCATGTAACCCTCTAATCGGACAATAATCAATAATACTTATGACAGCCTGTTCACCGTTAGTAGCCCTCACTCGAATCGCAGCCGTGTCGGAAAGCCTTAACCTCGCCGACTTTTTTGATGCTGACATCCATCGGTGTCAGAAGTCTCTGTCCATGAGCTACTTGGGCGATGAGAGGACGTCTCCATTTTCCCTCCCCATTGAACCCCTTATGGTCTTCGCAAAACCCGGAGACGGATCAAGACATCGAGTTGTGATCCCAAAACGACCCGGTCAAACTTTTGATGGAGTACCACACAGTTCTTAACCGTCGTGGTAGCTGAGCGTTGAAACCTTGAGTTCGAAAGCGAAGGGGGACCCGATCACTTTCGCTATTCGCCTGCGCCGTATGGTTCCATTGAACCTTACGGCCAGTCGACGAGCCACTCGGTGCGATACCGTCCTCCAAGTACAAAACATAAACGCAATGTCAAACAAATCTCATTAGCCATAAATAAAAACCCGGTGGGTCCAACATTACGGTGAGTCCGGGGAGACCGAGAGGTTCACCCTCACGAGCCTGGAAAGCAACTAACCGTTCCCCATTCTATTCACTCTCATGACCGTCCTCGCCAGGAAGGCTATCCCATTCAGGTGCCACGTCATCAACAGTGTGATCAACGTGCCCGACATGCTCTCTGAGTTTGAGCTCCTCCTCCCCTGGCACAAGGCCACCGAGACCAACGATAATAATCGACGAGAGCTTTGCGCCTCTCCGGGTCCGTTCCTCCACCATGTTCAACAAGCCCGTGATAAACAACTGACCCTCTCTCTCGATGTAAAGGACGAATTTCCCCAACTTGAGGCATAATCCAGAAGTAGAGATGCATTGCCATCGAAATCGAATTCCAGAACCAGCGATGCGCCGGTCGGGATGGAGAGGTTATTGAGAAGGATGAGATGTGGCTGGTGCGCGTCGATTTTGAGCTCCTTCAAATAGGTTAGAGACAATATTCGTGCGGGAGGAGCGTCGGAAGAAGCTGGGAGCGAATCTTCAAGCGTGATTACGCGTAAGAGAGGTGCAGACCCGAAGAGATTGAGTAGTTGTGTCACGGATACGCTGCTAGCCGGGATACGACTGAGCTCGAATGTTGTGAGGTTTGATAGACTCTTCCAGGCTAGGTGTGTGATAATTCCATCAAGTCTTAACTCGTCCAATGATGAGAAATCTCCATCTAGAAATGTGTTGCTTAGGGCTGGGGGAGGGAGGTCGCTGAAAGTGATGGCCAGCGTCTTGAGAAGAGGGGCACGGCACGCGAAGTGGTCGAAAAGGTGTGAGACGCCCTCCGCCGAGATGGTGAGGCATTTGAGTCGATTGATGAGCTGGGTCATGAGAAGGACTGCATACTTGATGTAGGGATCGTCAGGGGAATCTTCTATGTAAACCTCCAAGGGGGATACTTTTGAGCGTTCGATGTAAACGCGGGTCTTGTCGACGTCTCTGCATTCTAAGTAAGACCACAATGAGGGACGCGAAGTGAATATCGTCCTCCAAGTACGGCAGACGTGGGTTAAGGTGATTAGGTCTTGGTCTGTGCCATCGTAGTCCCAGTGGTCCGGGATGAGCGAAAGAACTTCAGGGGGGATTTGGTTTATGGGCGCAAACGAGTTCTTCACGGAGCGAATCAGGATGGGCACTTCGGACGCGTCTCGCTCAAGAACGTCCATCTAGAAATGACGCGTGTAAGTTACCGTACGCGTATCGGGGTTCTATTTTTTCTTCGATTCACCTGGTTTACAGCTGTTGCGTTCCTGCGAAGTTATGTTTCAGGGGGTATAGATTTATTGATTATGGCTCTGACACACCTCCTGTCGAATGTGGTTTCCTGTAGCTTCCTCTTCACCGCGTATAGGAGTTGGGGTATTGAGAGATTGCGACCGGGGTAGCTTTCGCCATCGCGGATGAGAGTGGACATGATGACGACGAGGGAAGATCCAGCCAACGATCGCGACGCGGAGACGCGGCTCCCATTTCAATTCCTAGGAATACTTACTCGTTCGTCACCACCTCGTCAAGGCCCGCTCAAGTCCGACCTGACGCCTGGCCACTGGGAATCCAACGAATCGCCGGGGCCGTTGCAAAACACGTTTACTCCATCACCAATCGAGACTGACGCCGGTGTTCGTCGGCCCTTCCCCCACGAGGACAATCTTTCATAATGGGCGACCGCACCCCCTGCGCGTGTTCTGCGCGTGGATGATTTGGGTATACTTCTAGGACGCCTCAGTCGGAGGGAGTTTGCTTTCTGCCCAGTTCCTCCGCGACTCGAGAATCGGGATGCCAGACGAAATTGAGTGAGTCCTAATCCCCACTGCCATGGGCACGATCCACTGACCGATGAGGAGCAGATATCGTTCCAATCGTCCCAGAAGATCTCGCGAAGCTCGGGATTGAACCGCAACTCATCCCCTTCACCGTCTCCACGATATCACGCGCCGAACAACCGTCGAATGGCTCTCCTCCACTCAGCTTAGCAGAAGCTGGGAACCTCGTGGAAATCCTCGATAAGGTACGCTCCCCTCCGTGAATTACTCCCTGCATGCTAAATCCCTGACAACCAGGTTGTGTCGTCACCCACGGCGAATACAGGCCTGAAGGACCGGTGTTCCAGAGTTTTGCGCCAAGTCTCAGCGGCACATTTTGTTCTACCTCAATCATGCTTTCCAACCGGAGTGACACTAAGCGACACCACCCCTTACGCTTCGGGCGGGTTTGCGGATACATGGAAAGGCCAACAGGATGGGAATCAGGCCCGCATCAAGGCTTTTCGGGCTCTGCTGCCTTCACATCTTAATAACATCAAGCGGGTGTGTTACGTCCCCCATTCCGACGAGGGGGGGAGCTCAGTTTGATCGCAATTAGGGGTTCTATCCTGAGATTGTGGAATGGAAGCGCATCTCGCACCCGAACGTGCTACCCTTCCTCGGAGTTTCAGAGACATTGTTCCAGTTCTGCTTCATCACCCCTTGGCTACCAAATGGGAACATTGTTGAGTACACCAGAGAAAACCAGAGGGTCAACCGACTACATCTGGTAAGGATCATCACAACCTTCACAGTCGAACCATCTGAGACTTCATCCTTGATAGCTCGCACAAGCTGCCTGTGGTCTCGAACATTTACGTTCGCTGGGCATTGTGCACGGCGGTATCCATCCGGTAAGCACCGAGCGGGTTTTCAGCTCGAGACGTGCGCGAACATTTCTCCCAGGGAAACATCCTAGTCACCGATGATGGCACCGCATGCCTCGGGGACTTCGGTATCACGGGTATTGTAACCGATCCTACCATCGTGGTACCAGGTAGCTTAACATCCAAGCCGGGGTTTGTCCGCTACGCGGCTCCAGAACTACTGGTTCCGTCGAAGTTTGGCCTTGCGAACAGCAACCCCTCAAAGGAGAGCGATGTTTATGCTCTTGCAATGACCGCCTACGAGGTACCTTCGTCTCATAATGTATGAGTTATTACTTACATCATTCTTCCTTATCAAGGTCCTCACGGAGATCCTACCGTACGGGGACGCTAAGGACCCCGTCATTAGCTTCCGCATTGTGGCTGGCGATCGCCCACCCCGCTCGACAGAAACCCGATTGTTACCGGACCACATATGGAGCATGATCACGGCCTGTTGGAGTGAGAGACCAGAACAGCGATGGGACATACACGCCATATACAACCAGCTTTTGGCGTCGAGTGTCCAGGAGATTGCACCTGTTGAACAAGGTAACAAATGCGTTACCCAAATAGCGGCATAGACTGAAGCCGCTATAACCTATTCGTAGATGCTCCTCCTAAAGATCTACCCCCCACTTTGTTTACCGCGCAGGCGAACGATCGCCGTGAACGATCGACCGGTGAACCCCCTGGCCAGATTGCCCATGACCAGACCTCTCTCACCACAATAACAACTCGCGAAGAGGGCCGACGACAAACCACCTTCTCACCAATTTACGAGCCTTCCACGTCAGCGCTCCTACGCCAGATTGCCCACTAGGACGGTAGCTCTCTCCCGGTGATGAGTCAGGTGCTGAACTCGGCACTTGAAGCACAGGATTACCATATTCGTGTCAAGGATCTCAATGAACAAAGGATCGATCCGCAATTGTATATCAACAGTTTAGACCAGGCCAGTTCGTGCTCGATCCCAGTATAGGGTATTTCGCTCACAACAGTTTGATAACAGATCATCAGCACCCTTCCACTTAACTCGGACCTCTGGAAACGTTCCATTCGTGCGTTAAAGAAGATATGTGTTTTATACCAGCTGCTTCCTGCCTCCTATGCATTCGCTTCAAGGATTAGCGAACCTGGCCCACAACCATCTGCATCGGGCGAATTTTCTAACGTTTGGAAGCTCACCGATGAAACCGGTCGGGTGTTTGCGGCCAAATCGCTCTGTATATCCCAGTGTGTTCCCATGGAAGAATTGCACAAGGTATGCGACCACGAGACTCCTAGCCCCACTGGTTGTTAATCCTTTGTCTAGAGGTTCTGCACCGAAGTGATACTCGGCAAATACATAAAGCATCCCAACATCCTGCGGATTGAAGGAGTGGTGCCCCAGTTGTCTCAATTCTGTGCGGTGTCTGAGTGGATGGTAAATGGGGACGTACTCCAGTATATCACGAAGCGCCCAGAAGTTAATCGCTTGGAGTTGGTATGTCTAGAACTTCGGTATCTGACTTTTTATTCACTGGGGGTCAGTTACTCGGTATCACCCGTGGCCTCGATCACCTACACAAGAATGCCATCGTCCACAAAAATTTGAGATGTGTCAGTAGGGCTCACCTTGCCATCTGCCGTCCTTCCTAATTGAGATATCGCCTCACAGACAAACGTTCTTATCGACGGAACGGGAATCCCCCGCCTCCACATTTGCAACGTCCGTGGCCAGATATCTCGCTACTTGGCCCCGGAGCATTGCAAACCTGGTACGGAGAAGGAAAAGATGACGGTGAAGTGTGACATGTATTCTTTGTCCATGATCATCGTGGCGGTATGTTCATGCTCTTGGGCGCGATATATGCACCTGGACGTTCACATCTTTTTCGTTTTCAGCTGGTTACAAGAAGTGCTCCGTTTCCTAAGCTCACAAACTTCAGCGTCATGATTCAGGTCTCGGAAGGGATCCGGCCAGAGAAACCCCAACATTTTGAAGCCCCGGGGTTGACTCCAGAAGTTTGGGAAATCGCTGAAATGTGCTGGCACGAGGACCCCGAAAGGCGACCGGAGGCACACGTTGTCCTCCAACATCTTGAAGATCTCGCAAACTCAGGTACACTTACATATATATGTACGCGCGCCTCTACCGGGGGTCTACTCGCAGGTGTTCGGAAGGGGACCTACAACGGAAAAGAAGTGGCTTTCAAGTCCATCAGGGGGAGCACCCTGGCTGACAATCCAGCACGTTTGAAACGCAATGTAAGACATACTGTCTCCCCCCCAACCATGCACCGCAATGACATTCCCACGCCGTTTTAGAGGAGATTTTGTCAAGAGGTGGCATTGTGGATGTCATTGAACCACCCAAACGTCTTGAGAGTCATCGGCGTTTGTCGCTGGGATGATGCTCCCGATACGAGACTTGCTACGATCTCCGAGTGGATGCCAAACGGAAACATCATTGAATACATCAGAAATAATGACTCCCGGCGTGTAGAATTGGTACGGGAGAGTACCTTGGGATGATATGCAAGAACTGATAAACCCTGTAGCTTATTGACTGTGCGGAGGGGGTTGGATACCTTCACGGCGTAGATCTCATTCACGGGGACCTCAAAGGCGTACGGCGAGCCACCCAAAAACCCCGTTGCTCAATCCACTCACCACACGTTGATCCATAGGCAAATATTCTCATTACGTCCGATACCCCCGCCCGTGCTTGTCTAACCGATTTCGGGTTCATGACGATCGCCTATGATGATGCCGAGGGACCCGAGAGCACTTCAACGCTAGGCGGAGGAACGGTGCCATTCGCGGCTCCAGAACTGCTGTCCACATCCGTGTCCGGAAAGACTAAATGTCGACCATCGAAAGAAACGGATGTGTACGCATTTGGGATGGTGATCCTGCAGGTGCACCTCCATTGCACTCCGGAGCATGTGACCGTGGACTGAAGCGTGGGGTCGCATCTAGGTTTTGACTGGGCTAACGCCGTTTCATACTCTCCGGGACACGGATATTCCACGTAAGGTCACCCAAGGCGATCGCCCAGACATGCCGGCCAACGCCAGTGACTTGGGCATATCCCACGAACTCTGGCAGCTCCTTACCAGATGTTGGCACGCCGATTGCAAAAAACGTCCACGGGTCAACGAGCTTCTTCGACATCTCTCTGAAGAGCCTGCTCGAGGATTGGTCTTCTCTCCTTCGAAACTTTCGCTGGACCCTAGCGGGGACGGCTTCCTCGACTTCGAGACACGCGAACACGGTACGCCTCGTGAGTTTTGACCTGATGTTCTCGCGTGCTCACTTGTCTTCAGTCGATATGTTCGCTACGTGGAACGCGCCGACCCCGATCGGAGGTATGCCCGGTTCTGCTCTTGTGTCAACAAAGTTTATTCATTTGTCCACCTTACCAGAAAACCCCCCTTCCCTGGCGCGGGCGCGCCCTGTCAGTACTTGTACGTTTGGTGATGAATCGCTTGCTATCCTCTTTGGGAGCCAGGACACCAGACAACTGTACGACACGGAAAATCAACCTAGCCAAGAGCTTATCAACGATATGGACAAGGAAGGTCGCACGCAGTATTCTAACAAGCTCAAGGCTGACAGGTGTATAGATGTTAGAGGACGGTGACGTCCCGTTGAAGGACCGACCAAAGTTCCTCAACAAACTGGGAAAAATGTGCAGTCAGTTAAAGACGCTCCCGGACTCCATCCGCATCAAAAACTACTCCGACGGCCCGACGGTCGAGGGTGGTGGAGGTTGTGCAACCATATCCAGAGGCGAATACTACGGTCGGCCAGTAGCCATCAAAACGTTACACCAATATCTCACCAGCGATCCTGAAGAGCGGTTCTGTGTGAGTGCAGAGATCTCAGATGTAGTGGGGGATCCATTCTCACTGCAGGCCCTTCAGAAATTTCGGAGAGAAGTCGTCGCCTGGAGGCACCTACAACACCCAAATATCCTACCGTTTATTGGTGTGATTCTGGAACCACATAGGCTTGCAATGGTATCCGAGTGGATGGATCACGGTAATATCAACGAGTACATAGAGCGTCATGAAGGAGTCAACCGTGCCCAACTCGTGAGTGGCTATCCCATATTTGTAGTGGGGACCGACGTGACCGATTCGCCTAGCTGGTCGATGTCGCGAGCGGATTGGAATACATGCACAATGTTCACATGGTCCATGGAGACTTGAAGGGGGTACGATTCTATTAGCCGCCAGGTACTCAAGCGCTCACGACGACGACCAGGCGAACATACTCGTCAGCCAGGGTGCCCGTGCTCGCCTCGCAGACTTCGGTCTCTCAACCATCGTCAGTACAAAACGCCTTGCTACGACAAGCACCTCCTCGATCTCCGAAACCTCAACGGCGTCTCTGGTGTCGTTTACTGCTGGAGGGACTACTCGGTGGATGAGCCCAGAGGTGCTCAATCCGGATCTGTTTGGAGATACCGATTGTCGACCGACCAAGAAATCCGACTGTTATGCTCTCGGGATGGTCGTATACGAGGTTCGTGCCGACGCGAGTGTTCTCACTTCCATGGTCGTTTGACTTGCACACCGTCAGGTCCTTTGCGGAAATGTTCCTTTCTGGGATATCACAAACACAGGAGTGGTGATGGTTAGAATCATGAGAGGCATCGGCCACGGCGACCGGAGGGGGCGGAGGATCTCGGCTTCACTAAGGGGCTGTGGGGAATCATTGAACACTGCTGGCTCGCCGACGCGAGTAAGCGGCCGGATGTGGAGGACGTGTTATCCCAACTGAGCCACGCCGCGTGGTCTTGGGACAGAAAGCGGTTGGTTTGACTGTAAGCCTGGTGTCCTATCTACTGGCTGTATTTCGTTGAGAAGTTAAACTTTTGTCATGGCACGCGCCCTCACGCCTTGAGCCCGTTATACACATAGCTCCACTGACGAAACCTCGCGGGGCTGGAGCCAAGTTGGGCCCGACTTTCAATACCGGACAGTAGAAGTCGCACACTGCCGATAGGCGGGAGGTACGTTTATTTGACAACGTCTTCGGCGGACGATGGACCATCGTGTACAGTGCACTGATGAATTAGCACTGGTTGACTTCGTGGATACGGGGTAAGGGTAAACACGATTCTACCTTAATCAGCGACGAATAAATCGACGCTTCATAGGACCGTATACGTATCCCGGTCGGGAGGCGGGTTGACTCCGTACGGGGTGGCTGACAAGTTGGAAGCCTCGGGGAAACTCCCGGCTTTCGGCCACATCGTAGGTTGCAGGCATATAGCCCGGGCGATTGCCCACGTTGCAGCGGAGGTTCGGTAGAGCAGTGGCCCGGTCGGGATTGTGTCTAGTCAGCAGCAGCTCACCAGGGCGTGCGCGGACATCACTCATGGGTGCACATTGACAATCGTCTACACGTTGATCATATTTCTTCGTTCGGCAGGCCTTCAAGGCTCTCATCTACTCGTGTGTCTTGACTGGGACGGTGTTATTGATCTTCGACGTGGTAAAGGCTCGGGTTATTGGTGCCGCCACTACCGAGGGAGGGATTCGTTCTTATGTATGGGGTGCGTTTAGCACACTAATGGTCGGAGGAGCCGCTGCCGGGGAGGCATACGGAATCGTCGCCGTCCTGCGCACCCATAGTCTATCCACACACATTTCTTTGATTTAAAGGTCCTACGCCCCGTTGGCAACTGTGTATCATCACTTTGGTTGTGGTCACGATCGTTTCTGTAGATTTTACTCCCATGTCTCGGTTCTCGTTACAAAACATTCACACTACGATTATCGTACACACCGGTTCAACGGCTACCGCTCAAAACACTTCAAGGATGCGACACTTCAAAGACACGAAATTTCAAGAACACAGCACCACCATCTGCCTCAATGAATCAAAGATCCCCTCGTCTTTCGCAAGGAATCAGCTAGTCCCAAGAAAGTCTCCGCCAATCGAACCTGTCCCAAGTTAGCCTCGCGTAGGGTATGAACGAAACAATCGAACTTACAGAATCAAGTGCAGCCGCATAGGAGGACTCGACGTACGCATCGGGGGGGAGCAATGGGTCCCTGGGAGCGGTCGCCTCCACCTCTCTGGCAATCTGAGCCATGCGACGCAATGTTTCGTTGTGGGGTCCAAAGGATACTGTGTGGAACGAAAGCGGTTTCCTGCCAAAAGTTAAACCGAGTGCGTTTCCAAGAGCCATCAGAGCTCACCCGCGATCAATGGCCGCGCGGCACACCGAACGAACGGTGGCATCCGACACGTTACATTCACCATCGGAGAGGAAGATAATAATAGGCGCCCTGTTGTATGTCAATCGTAGTCTGGAGTGACTGGCCCGCAGGAATTACGTACCTCTCATTACTCCAGTGTTGAACCATGAGCGCCTGCGCTGCGGCGAGAGCCTCCGAAAAATTGGTCCCCCGCCCCGTTCTGTGTTGCAGAATAACGTTCAACAGATCGTCTGGAGAGCTGGTAAAATCATTCGCGAGGCAAGTAGTCGCCGAGCTATGGAACAAGATCACGCTGTATCCATCTCTGCGAGCGACGGCTGCATTTTGCCTTGCAGCGTCGACAGCTGCCTGGCGAGAGACCCAGAACCCGTGGAGCGACGAATATACAGAACCGAGTCTGTTGTTGTGGCGTTGACTGATCCTTGCGGTTGACGGGGTATTCTGGAGAGGGCGGAGATCCCTCGAGCTCATGGAGCTCGACCTACAGCGAGTTAGCACTCCCACTTGTTTGCGGGGAGGGTTGGCGTACCTATCAATCACAAAGATGCTGGTACTTTGTTAGAGACGTTGGGAATCGAGGTATAGGCATTGGCAGAAACATACACATGGAAAGCCTGTCTTAAGACCACCGGGTTTCTACACCCGAACACATGTCCATCATTGGAAACGTAACCTAACCCTACAGCTTGATCCGTCGACGCAGGGGGGTGGAACGTCGGTAAGGTGCAATAGGATGGCTGCGCTGGGTTCGTCGCAGTTGCTTGATGTTCCGGGCCTAGAGGACGTTATTCGTTCGTGACATCGAAAACTGGTGTAAAATAGCTTACCACCACACATGTGGTCACTATTGGTACACCCGTTAGGCCCCGAAATTCGTGGATGGGGGGTACTCACCACTTAGCAAACCTGGCCTGATCGTCCTTGGAGTACGGATCTACAAATCCTGTCAGTTACGTGGGATCTCCATTGCGGTAACGTGCCTTTGAACCCTACCGGAGTTTAAGCGAAAATGTGAGAGATCGGAAGATGTGGAACGCACCCATTCGTTTCCAGTGAAGGTTATGCGTAACCCAATCCTTCGCCCTTTCTGGGTTAGGTTGCACCCTGGTTGAAATATGCTGGATCTCGTCCCCACGGCAAGTAGCGGGATCCTGAGAACGACAATAATCGACATGGACATGCCTTCCGAGGTCCGCGCAGTAGAGGTTACACATCATCGGGGCGCCGTCATCATTGGTTGCGAACTTGTGTCCTTTGACTTCAAAGGCAGCGCTGTCCGGCCCTTCAACCGACCATGTCACCCTTGACATTGAGCCGTGACTGGTCTCGTGTTCGCTCTGTGGATGTCCTTTTGGAAGTGTTACCTGCGGTTGGCACAATCGTCCGAACAATGCTATACACGTACCTCTTGGAAGTGTGCAATAATATCCGCAGTTCTCGCAACTACGAACTGATCAGATCACATGCAGGTCCAAACATGGTGGACTTACCGGGTTTCACAGTAATGGAATACATTGGGATCGGTTGAATGACAATGATCTCCCGGATGCTCAAGCCTCCCTTCAGGGATTGAGATAACACACGGAAGGCGTTTTGCAACTGGGAGGCATTTAGACAGTGCTTTTGAGCTTAGGGAAGGTTAAACCTTGTGAATACTAGTAGTTTATTAGGTCGCGCAGATGACTTGGGGCTTAAATTGTTTCACCTTGGTATATTGGAAGGATTCATGTCGCCCTGTGAATGTGGATTCGATCGACTGGGGCATTGTGTCAATTTGGCATGTTCCCTGTGCCTTGCACAACCCGGAGCAGGAATGCTTCAATCTAGAACCACTGTAAAAACTGGACATTGCAATTCCAAACCAAGTTACTCACTCGCAAAGGTGAAGCTCACCATTCTTGAGGCCATGCAAATGATCTGTGTTGGAGCAAAGCCGCTTGCACAATGGCAGCTGACATGGAATTGGGCACATCCGCTTATCACATGTATGTTGCTCATGCTCCTCATCACTGCATCAGGGTTGTTAGTGTTTATTTGTACACAGTCTCATTGCCAAACCTGGGAGTAGCACAAGTACCACTACAATTGTACTGTCCTGAGTGGTTGGGAGGTGGAAGTGGGACATCTCTGAGTTCACAAGGCTGGAGGCTGTTTAGGGTCTGCCACAGTTGGTTTTGAAAATCTTACCTCCCCACAAGCATGGACTCGTGCTGAACACATGTGATCATCATCAGAATGGTTAGACATCTGTAGGAGGTTTATCAGGAGCCACTGGTTGGAATGCAGGTGCATTCAAACCTTAGTGCATGCAACTAAACAACCTTTGTTGCCCCTGAGTTTGCAGGGCTCTCCACATAAGTGAATATCAACAGCACACCTATGGAAAATGAGTGTATGAGTGTGGTGATCATACATAGGGAGTCCTTAACATACACATGTTGTCCTAAATGCCCAGCACTGTAAATGGGTTAATAGAATCAAGGTTGTTGTATAGTGTAACATGCCTGAATCCACATTTCTTCTCTTCATCAGGATGTTCATCTTTGAAGCTACAGAGGTGAGGGCAATGATGTGATGTCTGGCAGTCATGCTGAGTGTCATGACCACGACTCTGAAGACACAGTAGGTGACAAGTTGAACACTGTGCCTTGCAGAGGTGAGCATTCTCCTTGAGTTCAGCAAGAGCTGTATCACAGGCCCTCCTAAGCATTTCTAGGCTTGCATGACTGGCCTTGAATCTATCCAAGTTCTGGGATATCCATTTCTGGATGTGAGCAGCCCTCATCTCAGTAATTCCCTCAAGATAACCAGAGAGCTCAGCAACCCAGTCACCCTCAGGGGTATTGAACCGGCTGGAGAACCCACTCCAGCTCTTACACAGGTTAGAAAGGACAGCTTCTCTAAACACAGTGTTGGTACCACTGTGTTCAGAGAGATAAAACTGCATCCCTGTATCTGGAGCATCAATCACTTCATTGGTGTCAAGGTCCTTAACTATTGGTCAGCAAATATCCTGTAAATAGAGTGGTAAGGACAACCTTCAGTGGTTCATCAGTATCACTCATGCCAAGTGAGACAGCCTGAGGAAGCATATCCAGGAGTTGAAGAGCACGATGTGCAACAAGGTTTTCTGTAGAATGGAGAAATTCCAGTCAGTATCCCTGGTGTTCCCTTAACTTTAGATGACCTACGTGACAGTGCTCCCCAGTCATTTGCCTATAGGATAATATAAACTGATCTGATGACTTTGGAAAGACAAAAACTGACCTTCAACTTTGCCATGAGTGTTTTCAGGGTTTGCAAAAATTCCCCTGCAGTCATGTGGGTCACTTCCTGTTGGTCCAAGTGCTTATGGATAGCTGGGAAAAGCATGTAAAATTGCTTTGAGCCAATTACTGGCCATGGGATGATTGCAAGTTTGCCACGGTGGAGCTTTGTGATAAAATTTGCATCTTGTTCATCTTGGACAATTTTTTGGAATTTCAGTGAGAACCTTTCAATGATGTCAGGAGTCTGCAATATGCATTATAATCATCTCACTCTCGAACAATATCCTTCTTGTCAGCATCTACAACATCCTAAGAGACTGTATATTAGTAAAATTCTACTGATATTTGCCTAGGAGTTACCTTGATTATTATCATCAGTAGTGACTGAAATAGGGAGGGGTTTGCAGCAGGGTCTAGCACTGTGGATGAAGCTTGGAATGATTGGAATAACCCAGCAATATCACGAGATAAGGCAAAGTTATTCCTGAAAAGGATCTGAAACACATAATCAGTTTCCTCATCTAAAAAAAGGGTAAATAAGTTGATCCACCTACCATGTTGGAGATTGCAGTATTGAATAAAACCAAAAGAGTGTCTTCCTGTGCTGAGCGCTCAATACTGTGAATGCCTGATGAGAGTATGTATTAGCCTGGAATTTATCAAATAGCTGATAATACCCAAACCTTCAAAATCCAGGGCCACAATAAGATAGTCTTTGGTTAGAGTGACTGATAACCAAACCCCCTCTGCAGTAGTGGTCAGGTCCAGATGCTAAATACACTAGAGGGATATTCACCAGTTGTCCTCATTGCACTTCCAGCAAATGAAGTATCCACAAGGTGGTTTAAGGCAAAGCTCTTGCCAACAGATTGTTCTCCCATCTTTCCAAGAGATGAGTTATGGCCTTTCAAAAGTATGATACTTACAGATGAAACAACTTTCACAGGCTGAGGATAAATTTGAGCAATGAGATAGGGTAGTGAGGTGGGGATTCCTTACCTTCTGAGACATATATGACTGGAAAATTGATTCATACCATCCCAAAGAAATGGCATCAACAATCTGGCTGACTTCTGCACCAAGCAATGAGTGTTCATGCTCTGCTGATGAAACACCATCCTTTAATGGCAGGAATACATTGTCTCGTGTAATAGCAATGTGGATTGGGATCTGAGAATATTCATCAGTAGAGTCCCACAAATGTATGATATGCTGGATTACATACCAGACAGATAACATTGACTAGCCACTCCCCCACACAAAAGGCAGACTTATCCTGGTCTGGAGATTGTAGAAATTGATCAAAGCTCTGAGCTATCACCTTCATATTCTTGAGATTGCTGCTGAGGGGTTTGTGTGTCTTCAAGTAGAACCTCTGTTTCATCTCCAGGAAATGAGGGGTAAAATGTGGGTGATGCTCTTCTCCATCCACAACAAATCCAAGCTTAGGGGTGCAACGTCCATGGGTTGAGAGAATGGTTTGACACTGTACAGCTGCAAGAACAGGAAATCGTGTCCACACATCTTCATGACAGTCAATGAGAGAATTATGAAGTGTCTGTGGTGATTTCCCATTTGAGGGTCCAACTACACCATGTTCCCTAAAGGTAAAGTCTGTAATCTTCTTGGTAATATTCAAAGCCAACGAAGAACAGGCCTTGTCACTGGAGTTGATGGACATTATATGGACACTTTCTCTGTTGACCATTGAAGTCACAACCAGGGGCTCAGTGAAGGTGTCAGGGCAGACAATAGTTATGCCATCTGTGGATCCAAATGTTGCCCAGTGATATGCTTTAAGCACAAGTTTAGCTCCAACCAAAAATGAGAGCAATAGGCAAGCCCCATCAGGTGTTGAGTGCACACTGGTTGGAGCCTGGTCCAATGCCACAGTAGCTGGCCTATAGCATAGTTAGACCAGGTTTAGTACACTGTAATTAGAGGAACCATACCTGAACTGTTGGGTCAACAGAGAATAAACCCTTGCAACCATATCAGTTCCGATGAGAAGAAGCTCTTCACTCCCATGAACAAAGCACACAGCAGTGATCAACACCCCAGGGGAATACCAAGCAACTAAGTCAATTCCACTTGCTGAGCTTTGGAGCTGGTTGTATTGCTCATCAAAGATGAAGATATGGAGCTGAAGCTAGAGGTGGCTGGGGTCAATACATATCAAAGCTTTTAGATTGGAATGTTCTACCTTGGTAGTTTCACAGACAGCAAGGGTCCGCCTCACCTCATCAAAGGTGAATATACAAGTGTCTCCAATTTTACTTTGGTGCAGGTGCTTTCGTGGTGGCCTTTGAACTGCAGCACTCATCCCTTGTTGTGAATCAAGGTAAACCAGGATGTTGCCACCATGGTCATCAATGATGAGGAGAAGCTTATCATTCTCAAGAAGTTGAAGGTGCCTGGAACAGGTTAGATGGATTGAAAAATAGATGAACTTGACCTACAGGATGGTGTGATCAGCATGTAAGCGGAATCCATAGGAGAGCCTTGGTTGAACAAGAATGGATGGGATGGAGTGTGGGTCCAGCTGTAGGTTCTGCCGACTGTCAGATGTTAAGGACAGGTTGTGGATTTTGTATTCAATGAGAGCATGTGTGTGTTCTGAGACTTCAGCAACAAGCTTGAATGCTACTCAGAGTCAGGTATATGTGATAGGAGTCAAG
>Ga0307511_10001906_pt1 | contig 21897 bp, 19 predicted proteins | sample 13_EM_MG_FD_200266 | JGI IMG/M metagenome (GOLD analysis project Ga0307511, IMG submission 200266) | Populus trichocarpa ectomycorrhiza microbial communities from riparian zone in the Pacific Northwest, United States - 13_EM | ecosystem: Host-associated > Plants > Roots > Unclassified | place...
GGTATGGATTGGCCGCACAGGCGAGAGATGATCAAATTGGACATGCGAGCAAGTTCCAAGTTCAACTATTGTACTAACCTACCAATAGCATCCATCAATCAATAACTCTCCATCCAACGGGGGGGTTGGAGATCATAGATTTGACTGAAACTATTCGACTACCATCTATCTCCCCTTAACATGTCAAACCAGAAAAACAAACCAATACGATTTTACACACCTTCCTTCCATCCTTCCACGTCCCCCCCCCCCTGAATCAACAAAAATTAGATATTCACCCTCAGAAACCCTCCCTGATTTCTTTTTGTTATTTTCTCATTCTGCTTGTCTAGTGCTTTTATTACATTGTATATATATATATATCTATAAGCGTATTTTTGCCCTACCCTCCCTCGCTGCTACAACTCCTAAAAGTGTGCGGATACAACGCAGACAGACAGATTGGGAGAAATATCGTATGGGGTGGTTTGTTTGCTTGGAGGCTCACAAAACTCACGGTCAAAGTTAGCAAGGCACATCAATATCTACACTTCCCCCCGGCTTCCTGTCGGGGGATACATTACAGTCTGTATAGCATACCCCCTCCCTGGCCCTACAAACCTAGGAAACTATATATCTTCATTGCGAATAAGCATCAACGGAATCAAATATACATGTGCAAAGAACTAACGTTACCAAGTTAAATAGGTCAGATATTATTCCATTCATGTTAAACAGTTCCAATACCCCGAATAATGTCGATATAACTGCATACTTGCTACCCCCCGATCCATCAAGTCCCCGTGGATGAGTTTAGAAAGTATAAAGCAGTCACTTGGAGTAGAAACGCCTGTTCGATGCACGCAAAACTTGAACCATGTAGGCCACCCGTGCTATAAACTACAAAACGAATGAATTTAAAATTCCCAACGTTAGCCCCCCACAGTGCAACCAGCCCCCAAAATACTCCAAGTAATAGATACTAAAGTCCATAATCCTTTAAATTCCTAAAGTGTTGATTATTCCGCCAGGGAATATGACCCCTCGCTACACCTTCTCCCTCGCTTCCACCACTTCGAGGGCACTATAGTTCCCAATATCCCCCCAATGTTGACATTACTTTCTGTAAGATCAGCCACAACTGGGACAACTTCTGCCGCATCCTCAGCTTCCTCCTCCCCTTCCTCATCGTGGAATATCTCCAACTCCCCCACCTGCGGTAAATCAACTTCACCAAGAGTAACCGCCCTCAACATTTCCCTCCGCCGTGCACATCTCCCATGAATTCTTTTCAACTGCCTCTCCAGATCTTCCCTCACTTCACTTCCCGTCCGATGTCCTGTCTGCCTTACAGAACCAACAACCGCAGACGCCTCCCAAATTCCCCGAATAACCTGTCTTGTCAACTTGCCCATGCGGAGCTTTTTTCTTTGATGATCCTCATCTACATGATCATCCGGCATCGTTTTCGATACAAAGAGCAACACCGCGCCAAGCCACATCAGCAAGCCCAATGCCTTATCCGTTCGCATTCGGCATTCTTTTCGCAGTGCAACCCCGGGGCCATCCGGCGCTCGTAAGCAGAGTAACTCATTTCGAAGAAGTTGCTCAAAGTTGCACAATTGAATTAATAACTTGGGGCACATTGCCCACCACCAAGCCCAAGGTACCGAGGTTGCGCTTCTAGCGACAGGTCCATGACCATAAATATCCCCGAAAAGGTGGTGTTCCGTGTCTTCGTCGTCACTGTCGTAGGTGTCCCCGATGTGTCGCTGCAGGGGGACAATTTCATCAGGGGGAAGAGCACCCGCAAAGTCTTCATCGTCAGGTGCGGATTCGGAGTCGGGGTTGTTGCCCTCCACGATTGCCACATCCTCAGTAGTGTGTACTTGAGATTCATTCTCGGAATGAAGGTGGCCGTGGGAGGAATCATTGGTACTAGAATCAGAATCGCTATGGTCACCAGCACTGCTACGTTCCCCTCCACGATGCCCGCATGTCTTTTGTTCGTTATTATCGTCCCACGAATCGTCTGCCGATGTTCGATGTGTGAGTCCCGGCAATGACTCAAAGTCCGAATGTTGGGGACAATCTCCTTGCGTCGTCCTTACTACCCCAGGAAGCGAGAGGGCCGTTGCCTCCGGGGATCGGTCAGGAAAGTCTACCTGATTGGAGATGACGTAGTTTCCTCCGCGCCTTGGGTCATCGGACTCGCCTCCACTTGATGCACCTCCGGCTGAGGCTTCATCATCGCCATAAACACCGGGATCACGATCGCCAGAGGTGTCCACAGTGGCATCGCCGGGCCCACCCTCCTTAGCGTGGGATCCCTCTTCGCTGCTTCTTGCTTCTGCTCGTGAGTCCAGGCCGCCCGGTCGTTGTTGGTCACCTACCGAATTACCCTCGCCTTCGGAAACTGACTCCTCATCATCCGTTGAACTCACAGGGGGTGTATCATCTATGGTCAGGTAAGTCCCATCTGGCGGTATAACCGTATCCGTCGGCCACTGCCCACTCGCAACCTGCGGGGGCTCGACGGCCGTACCAGGGTTGGTAGGTGGATACGTGTGAGGACTTGTAACCACCCCAAAAACATTTGTTCTTGGGAACAGCAACCTAAGGCTGCCATCTAGCCTCCTCCAGTGGGCATTCATATCCACTATATCTAGTAGGTCAAGGTTCCCCCTTCCTACCGCCGCCTGGATTGCTGCTCTCTGCTCTTGCCTGATTAACTGCCGCAAACAGTAAACCTGCATCACTTGCCGCTCGGTGGGATGGTCGATGGCGAGTATATGGGTGCCTTGTGGTTGACGTTCAATGTATGCATGGTAGAGCACTATGATTTGGTTGATGATTTGCACGACGGGAGTCCCAAAGTCGATATCAATTTCGGGGAAGGCGCTATCAATTCGGTTGTAGAAGTCTTGGGCGTACAAACCTTGGGCGAGTACCCATTCTGCGGATATCTTGATGGGGGTGACGTCGGAGGAGAAGGAGGAGGTACGCCCTGGCATGTTTCTGGTATTCCCTGGAACTAGTCAGCAGGTGCGAGCATCGGCCTTCCAGATTCCCACATTTGGGGAGTTTATGGTCTCACCGTGGGATGTGGTCCGTAGTTTGCTCGAGTAGGATAGGAAGCCCTCAAGAAGCACAACCTGGTGGTTGCTGGGTTTCTGTTGTGGCGGGGGCAGGCAAGTTGTGTTGTGCCACGGTATTCCGCTAATATGCGCCAAGTCAGCTATGCTAGGGATTCTTTGCGATATGAGTCCCTTACCTTTGGAGGCTGCACCTTCAGAGCCCAATAGATGCTGTTAGAATGCAGTTCATGTCATTCCGCCCATAAACTGGCTATACTGTCATCACCTTGCAACCCGCCTTGAGCCTATTCACCTGGCCTCTCACGTTGAATTGCATGTGCTACCATGTGCACTCATGTGAACGTTCATGTGCACATTCACCTGATTGCTCGTTCGTGTATATATAGCTCCTGTATTGCCTGCTACTTCTGTTCATTACACACATCAGTTCAGTTCATTACAGTAGTTAGATCAATACAGAGCTAGATCAATACAGAGCTTTTATCTCTTCTCTCATCTCTCACATAGTGCAGGTCCTTCATTGGATTCATGACTCACCGTTCGACACATTCGAACAGGTTCTGAGCCCGGTCTTTGCACTCTGAGTTAAGCTATACAACAAGATGTCGCAACCTGGTCCCTCTACCGGAGAGCCAACCAGACGAGCAGCTTCAGCTCGAAATGCCTCTCCTCCAAACCCCCCTTCGGAGTTGGAAGATGAGGTTGACATCGAAGAGGTTGTCCGAATACAACCTCCTCCCGGAGACCTAGATCTACAGGACTTCAAGTCTATCAAAATTGATAGGCTCATTGTCTTGGAAGATTTTAAAAATTATGAACGTTGGGCACAACAGCTCAATATGATTTTTAAAGTCCTAGACGCCAGAGATGTTGTCATCAATGGCTACCAACCTCCACAAGGTGCATCCGCGGTCGCCTTGAGGACCTACAAGCATATCGAACGCAATTCGCAGTTGCTACTCCTACACGTGATTTCTGAACCTATTACGGCTCAAATTGCTAGACATATTATAGGGATTCTCCATTATCCTTGGTCAACAAGATGTATGCCTTCAATACACTCTACGGATTTCTCGATCCCTCCCAATCAATCACCAAATACATTGATGAATTCGAGGTTAGATTTGTTAGAATGCAGTGCATGTCATTCCGCCCATACCTAGCTATACAGTTATTACCTTGCAACCCGCCTTGAGCCTATTCACCTAGCCTCACACGTTGAGTTGCATGTGCTATCATGTGCACTCATGTGCATATTCACATGCATGTCTCGTTCATGTATATATAGCTCCTGTATTGCCTGCTACTTCTGTAGATTCACATATCACATCAGTTCACTTCACTATAGTAGCTAGATCAATACAAGCTTCTACCATTCTCTCTTATAGCACGTCCTTCACTGGATCTACGACTCACCGCTCGCCACGTTCAAACAAGATTGACGTGCCTCTACAGCTATATCTCTAATGCCAATCCCTCTCCAGGCTGCTATAAAGCTGATTATAGAAGGCTACTGGACAATGACAAACTCAAAAGGGATTGTCTCCTTGTGGCCTTGATTAAACACTACCCCAACGTGGTGGATAATCTAACTACCAAAGGCGATCTCTCTTATGAAGGTCTTAAAGAAAGACTTACTAGCCTATCCATCAACGGACAGCTAAATGGCTACGACCGCGGCAACAACATCAGCGGGCCCAATGGTAATAGCATTGGGAACACCCTCTTCCGAGGGGCTTGTGCCAACCAGACTATGGGAACACCAGCACCGCCCTGGTCGTTGCAAGCCATGGCAAGAATGAGGCTAGAAGGAAGAAAGGGCAACAAGGGCAACAAGGGCAAACCCAGCATACCCAGCATACCCAATCTCCTGGCACCAAGGAATGCTCCTACTGCAAAATCCATGGCTGCCGTTCCACGAATAGCAAGAATGCAGAACCCTTAAACGAGATCAGGCCAACAAGAAGAAGAGCGCCAATGCGCAATCGTCATTTGCCTATGCGGAACAAAATATGACGCTATACATAGCTGGAAATTCGATACCTGCGCAACAGCCCACATGACATCAGACATAACGGAGCTCAAGGGGCTGAGCTACCTACACACGGACAAGGGACCGATGAGGGCCTGGCTGCACAAGATAGGAAGAGCGGAGGACCCCTTCTGTGTATGCGGACAGATACAGAACGCGGCTCACCTATTGGAGTCGGGATGCGTAGGGAACAAACGGAGGAAGTGGGAGGACATTTGGACGGACAGGGAATGGTGGGCGGAAGTGGCGGAGTTTCTAAATGGGGGCGGCGGAGCGGGAGAACGTTTGGACGGATAGGGAGTTCGGTACAGGAAGCGGTGGATTTTTAGTAATCAGTTAGTTAGTTAGCTAGAGAGAGGGCTGGGGTGGCCCAGAGGTTGGACAATCCTGCCGAGTTTCCACTTGGGGATGCACCCCCTCGTCATGTACCTTAGTATAAATACGAGTACTGATTTACCCCCCAAAAAAAAAAAGACATCAGACATAGGAGATTGCACTCAAACCCCAACTCGCCATTTGATCCAGTTGGCCGTGGTGATCCGGTAGCCCGTGCAGTATGGTAGCGTGCAGCCCTAGTCACCGCTGTCCACGGTCCTAACGACCAACTCCTGAGCACCAATCACACCTCCCGCCGGGGCACGAGACCACCGAACCCAACACTCCATCGCCAGCCATGGCACTACTCGCGGAACAGCCAATCAGTGTACATCATGACAAAGAAATACCGAAGATCGTGCAGTCGAACCTATCTCCATTCCGCAAACCCCTCAGCCAGAGAAACAAAAGACCTTGAGAATCGGAGGTATAGAGAGGAGAAGGGGGCCCGGAGATAGGGGTACCCCTATCTACACCTTCTCTATAACTCTAATACCCACGCGAACAGGGCCCTCGAGGGGCAAGAAAACCTTCCATGCACGATCGAGGGTTGTGGGCCCTCGTCACGGGCTAGAAACCCACCCTTGAGTAGGTGCAATGTTTTGCTAGAGGTGGAGGGGAGGTGAAGGTTGGTGAGCACACGGGATGAAAGTCAAGGTTGTCGGAATCTGGTCATATTGTTGACCTACCACTTCTTTTGCTAAAAAGTCATCGTTTATTATTCTGGCGAAAAGATTGTAACTTGAGATTTATACCCTCGAATTCTTTTTCTACCCCTCCTGTATGCACATACCAGTTGTAGATTATACCAATACAGAAACGAGACTACAGTTGCTCACAAAGGTTCCCCTTGACCGTCATACCAATAGCATAGTATCGTCATCCACGTTTCGTAAAAATATCAGGGTTCTATTTTAGTGCAGTCCCAGTAAATTACTAACACTATTCCCCCCCAAGATCGTCATCAGGGAAATCTGGCGTCAGCTTGTATTCCGTAATTCCTTGCAACAGACAGATTCCTCGAAAATATACGGGGATATAGTCCAGGAGACAATACGTTCGCTGCGCTCGCGCGGAACAGGGGCGACTCTGGTTGCGGGAGAACCCCCACTCATGTGCAAAGTCATGGCTTGCATTCAATACCCCCGCTGCGCGGGCTCCATCTCTGTGGTCGGTAAGTGATGATGATAATACCACCCCTTAGCATGCTCAATCTCGTCACGTATCGGTTCAAACTCGCTATGCCACAATCCCGCCTACACTCGTTCAATCTCAATCTCAGTATATTAAATTACCTTGGAAATGAGGAGTCTAATAAATACAGTTTTCAACGCTGAACTGCAATTGGTAGGGAGCTCCTGAAAGGAATTTGTCTCATTATTGGGACAATCACTACCGAAATAGTCCATAAATCAATATCCTTAGATTAGCTAGATTTCATGCCTTCAGAGTAGCGGGTAATGCAGCTAGATATGTCGCTGGCTATGTTAGTGGAAGATTTGGTGGGAATCCCGCTGAGGATTTAGCTGCAAATGTAGAATGGGATGTAGGTGGGAATATAGGTGGGAATCTAGGTAACTCACCGCCAGAATCATAGGTAGAATGTTGCTGGAGGTAGAGGTGCGATTCGAGGTGCGAATGGAGGTGCAAATAGAGGTGGGCGGGGTGATTTTGCTACCATAGGGGTATATTGCTGTCAAAGGTGAATAACGCTGTCTCGCTGCCATGGTGGTATGTTGCTGCTATGGGGAAATATTGCTACCTACCTGAATATTGTTGCTATAGGGTGATTTCGCAGACATAGAGGTATAATGCTGCAATCGGGATATCTCGCTGGCATGGGGATATATCCCTACCATAGGAGTATAATGCTGTCTGCTGCTATCGGAGTATGTTGCTGCCATAGGGATGTATTGCTCCCGCAAAGTGACATCGCTGGCATCGGTGTATAACACTGCCATGGGTGTATATCACTGCCAAAGAGGTTCTAACGTGGCATGGGATATGTGGCTACCATGGGTATTGCCGCCTACCCGGATATTGCTCTAGGGTGATTTCGTAGGCATAGAGGTATAATGTTGCCATAGCGTTATATCGCTACTGTAGATATTGCTGCTACGGGGGTATAACCCTGCCATGGGAATGTGTTCACCTAAGAAATTAGTATTCAAATCACCCCAGAAATCATCGTAAAACTTAGCCTAAAAATTAGCTTCGAAATCAGTATCCAAATCAACATCCCAATCAGCGTCCAGATCAGTGTTAAAATCCAAAATGCTAGAATCAGCAGAAAAATCAGCTTGTTTGGATATTTTGTAGGTGGGAATGTAATGAATAGATGCAGGAATGAACGTGTGAATGGAGGTGAGAATGAGCGTTGGAATGTACGCAGGAATGGATGTGGGAATGGATGTGAGATGGACGTATGAATGGATGTGAGAATGGACTTGGGTATGGAGGTGGTGGAAAGGTCCGTGGGATATCATATCATGCTGAATTAGGGATAAACGTTAGGTATTAAATGGGCTATGAAATTATCTTGCAAATCCCTTATTACTACATATGCGATAGTTGAATCAGACAGCATGGCCCCAACCGCACGTTAAACCCCATTTATGCTCTTGAAATTAGTCTACAAATCCCCGTTACTAACCTGACGTTGATCCACAGGTACATTGCTTAGTTTGTATGGCTTCGCACGGATGCAAACGGCCTGCGTTTGTCCTTAGTATATAGAAGATGCCTCCTTCCGGAGCAAATGCAGCCTGTCCCTAACCCAATGCCAGAGTACGTCGCACTTGTAACAGTATACTATGGCCTTTCCACAAGTACTATAGGGAAGGCCCTGGCAGCAGTGATAGTTACTACGGTATTATTACATACCCTCGATTTTGCGCGGAAGACAATTGCGAAACAGCTAGAGGCAGAATTGGGTTGGAACCAAGATCTTTCGCCGGAGTCAGAGAGGGAGAAATTCTTTGTTTTTGAGCAGAACTCAGAAGAAAGTAGCAGGAGTGGAGAGAAGGCTCTCTGAGTTGGGTGAGATCATGAGGTTAGGTATCATGTTAGAGCTGCATGAGTGAAGCTACACAGTTGGGGAGTGATATGTTTTCGGAATTGGCGAAGGGCAGTACCTAGGATCATGATGATGGGCTTGGATGTGTCTGTGGGGACTTTTTTTTTTTTTTTGTGAATCATTACTCTCTGTGGGGACTTCGTGGGATGTGCTAGAGGGTGGTGCACTTAATGGCGAGAGGAAGGCCAGGGGAGCCAAAGGTGAGGGACAAGGGTTGTAGGAACATAAAAATGGTTGTGGCAGTACTCGGTGGGGCAGTTTACTAAACCTACTACATCCCTGATGGCTGATTAGATACATCGTATAATATGTGGGCAGTATTTGTACCATTTTTCGATTCTTGCCTTCTGCCTTATGTGATCCCTATATCGCAAAATCCGCTCTAGCAGTAGTCTGGTTGGCACAAGCCCCTCGGAAGAGCCCTAGCAGTACTATTTAGTCTTGCATTTCGATGTGTATACCTATTCCCTATTTTCTGTTGTTTTGTAACCCAGTCCTCATACTCTTGCTATATCGTAAATGAAGAGGGGGATGTCCCCTCACATGGTAAATCGGCCGAAGAACAGAAGAGCGCCACTACTGAAAATGGAGTTGAACGGAATTTGGGAAGTGACTTGGAACGGAATTACGGAATTAAGGGGTTCAGGGTAACTTAGGTAGACTCCGGTGTGATGGTCGTGCGTTCGTAACCCACAAGACAAAAGAGCTAACGATATTTAACAAAAGTAAAAACCAGGTGAAATTAAAGCAAACAGAAAATGTATCCGATATCCGAACCTTCAGAAGACAGAACTGGAGCAATGGGCACTCGAAAAAACTTTAGACTGATATCCGTATTTTTGCTATTGTGGTCATGGTTGTCACGTGTTGTGCCCGCCAAGTGTTTTCCTAATATGTACATCATACGGAAGAATGTGACTGCAATGAACTGCACTCTGCCTGTCCTCAGGAAGCCGAAAATTAAATCCATCTAATCATAGTTAACTACCACCCCTAATGTGCCACCGATGTAGGCACCACAGTAGCGTCTCCAGCCACGACCTGAAAGTTACGATCTTTCACCGGTCACTTGTTCGCAAGGTTATAACAGAAGAGTATATTCGTATGCTAAAAGAGGAGCCGCTTGCTTGATTGTATGAGAAAAATCCACCGGTCTAAATCCCTTATCCTCCAGAACGCTGCTAACCCGAGAGAAGACAAAAACAACGATGGCGGCCTAATTCAGTGCATACCGCTCGTCCTGCCTTCATTCTGCACCTGCTACCTTTTGTCTGCGCTCATCTCGGCCGGATCCATGCGACGTCCTATTACCATTCCAACATGACCACACTGGCCCCTACACCACAAACACCACCGACCTACTGCTTCGGCGGCATGCCCCTCCTGGGCCCCGACTGTTGCAACCGGCTACCTTCCCTTTCTGTTGGGGGCACCCTAGATACCCGATCCGCGATACGAACGACCTCCGAATTGTCCAACTAATACGAAGCACTCCAACAAACTCGGGATCCCATAGATTATACAAGGTGCCCCAGAATTGGGGATTTTGCATACCTGAGAGGGTGAAAGGCAGTAGGACATGGGGTACGCTGGCCGATGATCTAAGTATGTCACTCACTTGGTAACTTATTGATTGATATTTTAAGCTAACAAGCATGCTACCAAGGAGAAACCCCTAGGCAGATTCGCCACCCTTCCCACGAGAAAGGATGAGCCGGAGAAGACCCCGGCGTCTACCTTGTGCGAGATACCCTAACGATCCTACCAAAAAGGATAAAATCAGCTGAAATTTGATCTAGTCTGGCGAGCAGCCCACATGCATCGTACAAACAGGAAAGACTCATCACACCGTTAAATCTATTAAATCTATGGAGACGGTTTTGCTGATTCTCAAATACCGGAATTTTCTTTGTCTTCAAAGTTTCGTAGTAAACTCCAGGCCACAAAACCACAAACACGATCCAAACGATCCTGGGATTCCCCAGCCAATGTAGGGGAGCTCCAACTGACCCAGGGTAGCATAAGGTGTGCTAGCTGCCCCAGGTTTTGGGACTAATCACACCTGAGAGGGTAGAAGGCAAGGGGAGCTTGGGCATTCTGGAGCGTGATTTGGGTGGGAGGCTAGCTTGGTAGCTTATTGATTGAGATTGTAAGCTAAAATGGTTGTCAGCACGGAGGAACTGTCGTCACCCGCTCCCACGACAGAGGATGAGCCAAAGAAGCCCCAAGTGCCACCCCCAAAGCTGACCCAACACCTCCAAGGGCACATGAAGTGCGTGGAATATAATGGGACTTGCGACGCTCATCCCAGTAGCTGGCCACGCCGCGGACCTGCCCTCACCACCTATATTGGGCAATAGTGGACATAGAGAGGAATACGTAATAAAGGAACCAGGCCAGCGTACTGGCCCACCTAACTGTGTGTATACACGATTGTTCTTCCTTTGGTTGTGCGGTCTTCATATGATTGTATATTATTTTCAATCTCAGTTATTTCCTTTAGGTCTACTTTATACAGGTCTTTCTTGTGAATTGCTGAACACCCTCACTCTAGTTGCTTGGAACTCTATCAGGGGAGGCAACGGATATCAGAGCAATGATTTTTGTTTCACTGTGATTGTGGTAATTTCCAAGAGGATGAGTGGCATGCTTGGCAACAAGTAATCAATAAAACCTGACTCGCGATTACTGTAGGTTGACCAGTACCACACCCCGTCTCTTACGCCCACCTTCAAGTTGACAACACCACAACAGCATCTCTCATCCCACAACCTAAGAGTTCCCGACTCAACTTACACAGTCCTTATTCGACATGGTCCCCAACCCTCGTTATCGATAGTTTCCTAAAGATCAACCCCACCAACGGTATATTCCCAGGCTTTCCGGTGTTGGAAGCCGAAGGAACGGTAGTGAACTTGGCCCCACACCGGCTTGTTAAGTTTGGAATACCTGGACTTCACTGCATTCCTGCAAAGCCGGAGGGGGGGGTAAAGCTTACCAAACTCAAATTCAGACTGAGCCATAAAACGGCGGTAAGTTATCTCATCACGGAAACGACGCAATAGCTCCATTTCCGCTCGATATAGTGGTCCACCAAGACCGGAGGTGACCAGGCACAGTATCCCAACTAACGAACCGGCACGCAGCTTGGCACTGGGAAAATATTGCCTAGTCTGCTCTGTGATGGGGTGTCCCGACGAACCCTTATATCTCCGTATGTGATCTAATCCCTGATCATATTGAAGTCCTCGTTCTGTCCTAACCCCTGTGTGGCAGTGCACCCCTCCAATTCCCATCAGAGCCATGTTCACAAAGATCAAACAAATCCAAGACCTCCTCCACAGTGTCACAACCACCTCCGCAATTCTTCACGAGCCCCTCACAACCCTCGATTCGATCCAAACATTTCTCATGCAACGCCTCACTCTTCCCTTCGCCGACTCTCATCTACAATTACAATACCGCCACCAACAAATCATTAACCTTGAAGCCCTACTACCACGACTAAGAACTCATATAAACCAACAGATTCACAGCCAATTGCATAACTTAGTTACTGTTGTCCTGACGAACCATTGGTGGGTACCGAAGAGATGTGGGTACCGAAGAGATGGAGAAGGCAGTTTGTTGTGGCGAAGATTCAGAGTTTAGAACATATGATGCAGGAGCTAGATAGTGGGTTGGAAGACGTAAAGGTCTTGTGGGAGGAGGTGGTTTGTTGTTACGAAGTTGACTATTTTACGGAGGGGAGGACGGACCACAAAAAGGTGGATGAAGGTTTGCGAGAGAACGACTGGGGGAGGGCAGATGAAAGGATGGTATACGTTACGGAAGTCAGTTAGGAAACCCGCGATGAGGGCAGCCAAGAGGGGAAGGGAAATCATGAGGGAAGAGTAGGGCGAAGGTTCTGAGTTTTTTGTTATATGTAGGATTGAATAGGTTGACACGGAACCATCCTCGGCATAAATACAATTTGATTATAGCAATCTTATCTCCTCCACCGATACTCCCAATTTACAAACTCTAGCAGTGCCACATAGAACAACCTGTACAATGACAAGACTATGCTGTGTAGCTATTGGTAAATTGCGATATGGACGTAAGAGGCTTCATATTTATTCGCAGATTAACTCCTTTGTTTCGCTTCGCTTGTCTATTTACTCGAGGGTTCAGCCACCGTATATGTATGTAATCCCCATGCACCCCCGCCCCCCCAACCCTCACACATCTACCACATACCTCATCCACTCAAAAATATTAACATTCACATATTAGTACAGTCTATTCCGAGTATCCACCTCTCGGTATCCGCAATTAGGCGGACTGAGAAGCGAGCGAATTTTCCTATAATTCTTCCCGCGGAGGTATACTTTATACAAGCACTCCCCAGAGAATAGCTATATCATGAGCATAAATTCCTGCAAGGGGGGTATCCCGCGTCTATTTTCTCCCGCCCACCGGGCCCCACAATGTACTGAATTTACCCATGCTCCCCCCGAAACGGGCCCCGGTCAATGTCTACCTACTTACCTTTGGGCCCACATTTTCTTCCCCCACACACAGGCTGGCCCTCACAGGCTGGCTCTCACTGCCTGCCTCCTTGCCGCTCCATGGATGAACGTACCTAACCACCGAAACCACGGCCGCCCTTAGCCTAAGTGCAGTGTTTTAGAAATACCCAATTGTAGCTTAGAAGTACCCGCTTCCAAGCCCATCAAAGAAATACCCTTTCTTTTTCTCCAGTTCACCACCCTTTCCGATATTACCGTATTAACCCCCACCTCCACCTCCACCTCCATCTCCATCCCCAGTCCAGTCCAGCCCAGTCCTATGGGACAAGATTAACATTAACAAGCCCCAAATATTAACATAACCTCACGTCGAGGCCGCCCCGGAACTGAATCACTCCCCAGGGTATTCATATTGGGAAGAAGAAGGAGACCTGCTGGGACAAGGTAATAGGGTGGACTTGATGACTGCATGATGGACGTGCGTTAGGGCTGATGGATTATATGGGTTCTTTGCCTTGTGATCATATCTCTCGGGTCATATCAGTTCCGTGAAAATTAGGGTATAAGAGGGGCGGAGGATTTCCTTACATCTTTCCTATCATTAAGTATGCGGCTTCTCTAGAATAAGAATATACTCCGCTATACCTCTCGAACGAGTGACAGGTGTATAGGACGAATTCTACAAGACCTTTGGCGCTCGTTAACTCTGACAGGATTCACTTTCATTTTTCCCCATAATCAGGGGGGACCGGTGGTTATTAGACTTCAAGGGAGTAAGAAAAGTGGGCGAGGGTAGTAGTTGATTCTGTCAACATCTTAGTGAGGTTAGTTAGATATCGACATCTTCTCATAGTACTCTGTACCTATCTGAGCAATTGGCAAGGGGTATAGGTCATTTGCGCAGCGGCCTGAACTCCTTGGTGGGGGGTGGTGTCAGCTGAAGGGTATGGGTTTGAAGTAATCCGAGGTTAGCTTTCAGCATTGGGGTAGCTAGGGTTCCATGTCCCATGACACAGGAACTTAGGTATCAACCGAGTGGAAATTATACCCAAACATCGCAATTCTTAATAATGATCACTCTTAAAGCAACCCACAGTTTCGAATAAATATATAAATACAACTAACGAAAACTTTCATGAACACAATGCCATAAGTATATGATTTCACTCCAAACAGGGCATGTCAGGTGCTCAACATGAACTTCCCCTCTCAAACAAAACAATTCCAGCTCATCCCTGGGTCTCCCCTTTTCCGATTGGTTTCCTCCACCTCCCTTACCAATGCTACCGGCACCACAACCCTCCTCACTATACCCACCAAGTACCCCTGCTCCCTGCATTCCAGCCTCTCCAACAGTTTCACTAGCAACCCCTTCTCCACCTGCTTAAGTCCTCCTCTGCTCACCATCACACTCACCCACCTGACCAACTCCCACTTCTGTGCCTCCAGCAACAGCTCTTCTTTCCTCCACAACCTCTCTTCATACCCTATCCAATCCATCTGCTCCGTATACTTATGGGGGCACTGCCACTCAAGTAATCTGCCCACTGACTGCAATTCCTCCGTAATATGAGTCCGAATTTCCTCCGTAGCGCGGCTGAAGTGACCAGCGTGAAGAAGCCACCCCAGATGACTCAACCCCATTCTTGCCAGCAATAGCCGTAGACGCTCGTCTTGCTGAGGGTCCCTTAGGCCCTCGAGAATTCTCCATTTCTCCAATTGCAAAAACAAATGTCCCAGTGTTCTAAAGCCACGAACGGAAAGAAATCGGGACCTGCCTCTCGGAAAACACACTTCACAGGGGTGATGAACGAAAAGTCGATCCGACTCTTCGGCTGGGAATAGATCGAGCCTCTGCCCTCGCACCATATCCTCTGGTTTCCATTCTCTCGGCGCATTTGGCCCGTTGCGTCGGATAAATGCATACTCACAATCCCACAAACCATGAGACTCTCCGCACTCTCCACAGGTGAGATCAGTATTGGCACTTGATTCACTTCCCGTCTCATAGGCTTGTTCATCTTCCGTTCCTCTTAATGCAGGGTCCACTCGCGTCGCTGACCCAGATATTCTCCAGAATTCCATGCAATCCCGCTCGAAGTGGCCATGGACTTCACACCGGGTGCATTTATTGTACGGTTTAAACTTGCTCTTCGGGATATGTGGTGGCCGCCAGGGGACCCTGTTCTCTTCCGCTGTGTCGTTTGCCGCCCGCATCTTACTTGCCTCTACCCCAACCCCGTTCGTCCAATCCATAACCGCTGCCTCTTGCTCAAACCGCAACGCCAATTCACTTGGATGGATCGATCCATTTCCATGGCTCAATCCATATGAGCCTAGCACATTATTGAGTCCAGGCCTGTTTGATTCTCTCGCATCCTGTACAGGCAGTGGTCTGGTAACCGTAGCAAGAGGTATTATGTCTGTTTTTTTAGACTCTGAGGGATAAATCATGTTGGTTGCGAAGTGCCTCAACCCCATTCGCTCGATCTCGCTACTCTGCTGCTCATCACCCCGAGACCCAGAGCTCGGAACCAATTCCAGAGGTGGTGATGCAGCTTTATCTGATACAATCAGAGGTTCAGGTTCCTCTAGGTCACTGTGTTAGTGCCATCGTGTTGGGGAAGGGAAGTAGAAATATTTGCAACTGACCTTCGAATTCTGACGATGTATGTATATGCCCAATGTCAGATAGGCGCCGCTTTCCATCGCCCATTGGTGGGCTTGGGTGTATGACCCTGGGTGTGGCACTGGCACTTGCGTTACGGCCCCGGTGGCCGTACACATATCCGTCAAGATCTGTGTGCAGCTGTGGCTGGGTTCGTCGTGGCTCACTATACTGCCGCTGCGGTTGCGCACCTTGCATACGCTGCTTTCCTCTCACAGAATTCCTACTCTCCTGCGGAAAACCGTCGGTCAGAGTTGCAACAAAATCTAATTGTTTACCTATACGATGCTGTCCCGAATTTGGGCTTTGAAGCAGTCGCGTGGGTGAGACACCCATATCTTTATGATACCCGTTACCCCGGTGTTGGTGAGAGCGCCGTTGTGGTATATGCCACTCCATTTTACCTAGCTGTGCCCCACCCAAATTGCCATTGTGTTGAGGGTATTGATATGCAGGAAGCCCTCTCGGGATCATCTGCTCCATACCACGCCAACTCCTTGCCTCAAATCCACTATTTGTCCCACGACCAGAGTCAATGTTCGTGTTAGATTTCCACAAATACTGAGGCCATATAGCTTGAGTCATATCTCCTAGTGATCGATTAGGCATGGCTCCCCCTCTAAGTCGCAGTATCACTGGAGATCCAGTCGATCTACTCCCGAGTCGAACACGATGGTTTACCGTAACCCCTTCAGAGTTCTTCATGTCATCACGCCCATGTGCAGTTTCCTCCGTGCTGTTCATCGCTGTCCCCTCACCGGAATCCCCACGAAGTTCTGCCGCTAGTGAGCCACCCTCACTATTTAGTGCACTGGCGTAGGATTGCCTGTGTGACGGCGGTTGAGTGGCCCTGATACATATTGTTGGATAGTCGTCTGTGAACTGATCTTCTACCCGCTGCTTGGCCTCATTCACAGCCAATCCATTACTTCTGATAGTTCGCGCCTTACGATCCCGCAACTCATGCGCAACTTTTGTTTGAGGGGAGCCTACGGCATCTGGAGTTGCCCTTTCTAAACCAAGCCGAGGTCTTAAGACCGCCCAGTTGTTACGGGAAATGTGTCTTCGTCCAGTCTGTAGCGTCTTAACCCGCTCGGGGACTTCATCGATTGGCGGCGTTGCTGTTGGGTACTCGGGGATAGGAACTTGAACGTAAAGAGTCGGGGCTGATGCTGCACCAGATCGCTCCCCAGAAAGTGAAATCTCAGCTGTCAGGAGGTGGACCCTCCCCTCAGGTGATGACTCATGAGCCATCTGTGGAACTGATTTCCGTCCCTGGTTTCCCTCTGCTTCCTGCATAGTCCTCCTTGCAGGTTCATTCTTGATAGTAGTGGTCTCAGCATTTGTATCCAGAGGGGCAGGCTGCTTTTTTTGGCGAAGTGCAAGTGGGATATATTTCGTTATCAAGGATACTTCTTCAATCTTTTTCGAGGCTAAGGAGTCAGCGCTTTCTTCATGTTGCTCCCACTTCTGAAGTTGATTGGTTCCTCCCTGTCTAGCCTCTGGGCTTCTTCCAAATCTCCTACCTCGCTGATTCCCATCCTTCATACCCTCTCGCTTGTGTGGCGGGAGATAGACTCGATTAGTATTGTTCACGCCTGGGCCTAATAAATCTTGTCGAGGTGTCTTCGGTGTAGCCCCAGGCAAACTAACTTCTTTCCCTGCTACCCTTCCGATTGTCCGCCAGTTTGACTGTCTCAAAAATGCTGGCCGTTTGCTTGTCGACGCATCCAAGCTCACAGCCGCTCTACCATTCCCCAATTGGGCTCGTCCATCTTCCCTCCTATACGTGACTTCATGTATCCCACTATTTGTCCCCACAGGTGGCCTCCTCCGTTTCCTTCCTCGTTGCTTTTCCTGCTCCGTCCTAGCAATTCCCTCGAAACGATCCTCCCGACCACAATCTGACATTCTCCCACCAGAAACCGGAATCCTCTGATTCACTCTACGATACCCCGGATGTAAATCCTGTAATGCCTCTTTCCTCTGTCTTGCCAACTTCACCTCTCCTCCTCGCTTGCTTCGTTTCCCACTTGGAGACTCCCGCTTGATTGATTGGGAGGGAACGAGAGCTCCATAGAGGGTATTGAAGGTATACATCTCGTTGACCAAGGATAATGGAGAACCCTTATAATGTGTCTTGCGGAGATAGTGCCAAACTTGGTGTGAAGTCTCTTGTCTAGCAATTTGAGCCATAATAGGTTCAGAAATCACTTGTAGGAGTAGCAACAGCGAATTGCGTTCGATATGCTTGTAGGTCCTCAAGGCGACCGCGGATGCACCTTGTGAAGGTTGGTACCCATTGATGACAACATCTCTGGCGTCTAGGACTTTAAAAATCATATTGAGCTTCTGTGCCCAACGTTCATAATTTTTAAAACCTTCTAAGACAATGAGCCTATCAATTTTGATAGACTTGAAGTCCTGTGGATCTAGGTCTTCGGGAGGAGGTTGTATTCGGACAACCTCTTCGATATCATTCTCATCTTCCAACACCGAAAGAGGGTTTAGAGGAGAGGCATTTCGAGCGGGAGCTTCTGGTCTGGTTAGCTTTCTGGTAGAGGGACCAGGTTGCGACATCTTTGTTGTAGCTTAACTCGGGGTGCAGAGACCGGGCCCATAACCTATTCCAATGTGGCGAGCGGTGAGTCGTGAATCCAATGAAGAACATGCTATATGAGAGAGATGAGAGAAGAGATATAAGCTCTGTATTGATCTAACTACAGTAATGAACTGAACTGATATGTGTAATGAACAGAAGTAGTAGGCAATACAAGGGTTATATATACATGAACGGGACATTCAGGTGAATGTGCACATGAACGTTCACATGAGTGCACATGAAAGTTCACATGAGTGCACATGAAAGTTCACATGAGTGCACATGAAAGTTCACATGAGTGCACATGGGAGCACATGCAACTCAACGTGAGAGGCCAGGTGAATAGGCTCAAGGCGGGTCGCAAGGTGATGACAGTATAGCTAGGTATGGGCGGAATGGCATGCTCTGCATTCTAACACCCCCCCTACGCACATACGTGGTAGACCGAGCCCCCCTTAGCGAATCGCGGGTACCTACAACCGAATCAGCCTCGTTAAAAATCCTATAAATACCATACATAATAATGAAAAAAAAGAAAATAGGTAAAAGAGAACTGATATGGGTTATACCCTTGCCTAGCGACCTAGCAGATCTTAATGCATGATGTTCTGCCCAGAACGCCGTCCCTAAGCATAGAGAGTGGTGGGCCAGGCAGAAATTTAGTGCAGAAGTCCGCAACGTTGTCGTGACTTGGAATGTATAGGACCGTGAGCTTCCCAGACTCAACAAAGTCTCTTACATGATGATAAGCCAGATCGGTGTGCATGCTTCGGTGTGCATTCTTCGATCACTGATTCGAGGATTGGTGGTCAGGTCGATGGAGCCATCGTTATCCGTGCTCGAGGCAGTAGGGACTACCTCATCCAGACCATACTGAGGCCACATATAGTGCTTGGCTGCGGTAAACACAGGTTCGACTGTAGAACATCGTTGTTTAACAGCGAGCCAGCATATTGTGTTAGAGTGCAGTGCATGTCATTCCGCCCATACCTAGCTATACTGTCATAACCTTGCAACCCCTATTCACCTAGCCTCTCACGTTGAGCTGCATGTGCTACTATGTGCACTCATGTGAACGCTCATGTATGTATAACCCTTGCATTGCCTGCTACTTCTGTTCATTACACATATCAGCTCAGTTCATTAGAGTAGCTAGACCAACACAGAGCTTTTATCTCTTCTCTCATCTCTCTCATATAGCACGCCCTTCATTGGAATCACGGCTCACCGCTCGCCACGTTCGAACACCGGTTGACTTGCTTTCTCGGATTTGGGTGAACGCCATGCCATACGCCGCACTGTGTTGTGTAGGTTGCTCTATAAATTATACAGGTGACTGTGCCCCCCCCCCCCTGAGAACGCGAGTGACGTTCTTCCTCGAGTAGCTCGTCTTCCCAGTCAAGAACAGTTGGTGCCGGTGACCCCTATTCACTGCCAGCTGGAGTTGGAGCTGGCCTTGGGCTTTTCTGTCCATCGATATCAGGAGATGTAGTTTCACCCCTGAATTTCGCGGTACCCTCCTAGAGTGCGTGGGGCAGGTTGTGATCTCACAGCATAGCTTTACCGGTAGCCTGACAACTGAAAGTCCGGGAATAACGTTAGATCCCACACGAGCAAGTACCCCCGAAGATACTGACCTTGTCCATAGCTAGGCGTCTCCTCAGCCCAGTCCGCTATTGAAGTCGATAGGCGAATAAGTATATGAGAGCGAAGCCACAAAGTCCGAAGAATTGGCCCCTTCGTATAGATCCCGGAATATCAAAGTATATGGAGTATGTAACACGTCGGCACTGTACGATCGAAATGTAAATGAGAAAAAGATCCTGCTCGAGATGCTGGTGCAATGGATGGCTATGTAGTCTGGCTGGTATAGCCATGTACTAGTTAGGTGTGGTCGGTCCAAGCTCTACTTTGTTGAAACCCGCACGTGCACTCAGTAGGTGCATATAGAAAATGATCCAGTTCACGCCTCAAGTTTGTCTAGTGATAGTCGGTGAATATATAGTACGCCTGAACTGCGCGCATGATCTTGGTTCATGCCCAATACAGACTACATCCCCAAACTTCTAACGATCTTGTCTGGTTATGAATGTCCGTGTTAGATATGAGTACTGTACCTAGCAGATTGTACTTCGCTATGGCTACCTATAGTCTGGTTGGCTATCTATAGTCTGGTTGGCTATCTATACAGGCAATTCATCTGACTGGGGCATAGTCTGGTTGGCACGCTGGGGCAATAATGGCATTGTGCTATCTGCCTAATTTATTACCGTATCAGACACTAAACCAGACTAGGTATTCCCAACCAGACTAGGTATTCCCATGTCTATAGGCTACTTAGTCTGGTTTAGGCTACTTAGTCTGGTTGGCACAAGCCGCCTGTAGAGCCCATATCTATAGGGACCTCCCACCACAACCAGTCAACGGTTCTCCCCACCATCAACTACAAGCCCTACCACTGTCTCCACTCTCAGCTTTCCCAACTCAGCCCGCATTCTCCTCCCATCAACCGCAAGACCTACCAAGCCTCCTCTCCCAGCTTCCTTCAAGAACTCTTTCGATACCAGCACAAGCCTCCACAAGACCTATAATCCCGATCAAACCTACATCGATACATATTAGCAATGGCTATGGCTCCAATCAAGCAAATAACCACCGTTCGATGCGGCAAGTACTGCCCCCACTGCTGCTTCCCGGTCCCCGACAGCTTGCCCAAATGCGGGAGGTGCGGGTGCCCGTGCTAAGGCAAATATGGTAATGCACTAGGTATGGGAGTTACTATGCACTCGTTGCCGCACGTAAACTACTAAAGATGCTAATTGGAGTGAAACTTACTAGCCAGCAAGCAGATGTTCTGGTATCGATAGGACTACGGCGGAGCAATGTGCGACTTTTTTTGGTTTCCTCTTTTAATCAAGGTTGAATTATTTGGGGGGTTGCTAGACACGATGGGGTAGGCGGATAGAGGGTAGGCGGATAGGAGGTTAGGGAGTAGGGACAGCGGGATAGCGAGATAGGGGGGCAAGGGGATTCACATAGTAGGATCAATCGAACTCTTTATACAACATTGCAAACATTGAGGATACCGGTACTCGGTTCCACCGCCTGAATAAGGCGACCTGCTTTTGGTCTACCATCACATGCATCACGGGGTATTGCACCACCACCCAGTAGTTTATCAAGTGTTTTTTTTTTTCACTTCTCAGTGAGTTGACTTTACAAACAATGCCATACTGGACTTAAAATGAAAGACTTGCTACATCGTGTGGTAAAGCGGGTATAGCCCTGGGAAACAACATACACTAGTGGGATATAACAGCCTACTTCCTCACCTAAGGAGAGTTTAGGGTAGATATGTAAGAGGGCCACAGAAGCTTTGATCTACAGACCTTACCGCTTACACTTGTCGTTTGAGATCTGAGCAAACTCGGCGTGTCATATGTTTATCCGGGGGGAAAAGATTTCCAAGGGTGGGTTATGGGGACATGGGAGCTGGGGAATTTACTCAAATACGTCTTACACACAGAACCTACTTAACGTTCGATACCCCAAAAAG
>Ga0307511_10001907_pt1 | contig 21896 bp, 21 predicted proteins | sample 13_EM_MG_FD_200266 | JGI IMG/M metagenome (GOLD analysis project Ga0307511, IMG submission 200266) | Populus trichocarpa ectomycorrhiza microbial communities from riparian zone in the Pacific Northwest, United States - 13_EM | ecosystem: Host-associated > Plants > Roots > Unclassified | place...
GCCTACTGGCGTGGGCTGGCTGGTAACGCGGCCGGCGCCGTCACCGCGTTCGAGGAGTTGCTCGTTGATCGGTTGCGGGTGCTCGGCCCGGACCACCCCCGCACGCTGAACACCCGATCCAACATCGCCTACTGGCGCGGGCACGCTGGTGATGCGACCGGTGTCCTCACCACGTTGCAGGAGGTGCTTACAGATGAACTGCGGATCCTGGGCCAGGACCACCCCCAAACCGTGGATACCCGCCACGGTATTGCGAACTGGCGTGGGCTGGCTGGTAACGCGGCCGGCGCCGTCACCGCGTTCGAGGAGTTGCTCGTTGATCGGTTGCGGGTGCTCGGCCCGGACCACCCCGACACCCTGAGCACCCGCCACAACATCGCCTACTGGCGTGGGCTGGCTGGTAACGCGGCCGGCGCCGTCACCGCGTTCGAGGAGTTGCTCGTTGATCGGTTGCGGGTGCTCGGCCCGGACCACCCCGACACCCTGAGCACCCGCCACAACATCGCCCGCTGGCAGAAGCAGTTGTCGAATGGCACGTCCACCTGATGTGCGGCTTCCGAGGCATCGGTTGTCGGCTCGGAGGCGGTGGACATCGCTGCTGGTCGTGGCTGGTGCGCCGCAAGGTTGCGCTGGACGCCGCAACGAGTCCCGCAATGTAGCCCTGGACACCGCAAGGTTCGGCTGAACAGGACAGCGTGGTCGCCTTGATGCGACTTTTCGAGATAGGAGACACCAACTCGGTGGGCCGACCAGCGCCGCTTGTTGGCTCTGGTCGCGACGGTTGGCACCAGAGGGGCGGCCTTGTCGTCACCTCCTTCAAGTTTTCGCTCCGGTTGTCACCAGCAGCACGGACATTCCGCTGGTCGTACGGTCGGGAGCTGTCGGCGGTCAAGGCCGCGCGCTGTCAGTGACAGGAAGCTCGACCAGAAGCCACCTATCTCTCAATGTCCCGTCCAGCTGAACCTTGCGGATGGGCAGGCTGCTGACCTGCGACACGAGAAGTAGGTCCGGACAATCCCCGAGCCGACTGTCCGGACCTAGTTTTCGGATTCGGTGGGCCCGTCGGGATCGTTTGAATCCTCGGTTGGTTCGTGGCCGAAGAGCTGCAGGCAGCGGATTCCTAGTGTCGTGATGCCGTGCGCGTCGTTCGCGATGTTGCTCCAAGTCACGTCACCCAACGTCCGCACTGCGCCATGACGAACGAGCGCGGCCAGCACCCCGTCAAGAAAACCAACGTAGCCGGGCAGAGCCAGCGCGAGATGGGCTCGTTCCCATCCTTGGGGCGCATCGGAGTTAGACCACATCGACTCCGGAGGCACCCGATGCTCAGCGATCAGTTTCAGCACCACGACGTGCGGTGCTTCCAGGTCGTTCACCATCGAGGCCAGCAACCTCGCTTCGTCAAGGTGGCTGTCGCTGCGCAGGCCATCGGCGAGGATCTGGCCTAGGGCCTGGATCTTGTCCTCCATCGAGGTCCTTGCCGCTGCTTCCAAGATCTGGGCGAGCAGTTCGAGACGAGCGTCATAACCAACTGCCCGCTCCACCAGGATGTCGAGGCCGACGTCCATCAAGTCAGCCGCGTGCTCGAGCGACCGCGCCGCGCGGTCCCCGCGGCGCTCTCCTGCCCGGGTCCAGACCTGTTGCAGATATTTGAGCACTGGTGCGCTGCCACCGACTAGCGTCGCCCCGATGGGGTTCGCGCCAAGTGCGACACTCGCCAACGTGGCGAGCGCTCCGAGCGCAGCGTCTTGACCTGCCCCCGAAACCGCCTTGCCCGAGTTGTCACGCTTCGTCATCGTCACTCCTGTCCAGTTTCGACCGGTGGTCGCGGTGGCTAGTTTGCGAACGTTCGAGGCTTGGGCAGTCGTCGAACAAGGGCTGAAGCCAGGTCGCCGTTGGTGGCGGTCCACCACTGGCCGACGTGGTTGCGCTGTCCCTTGTACGAGGGAAACCGCGCGCCGGCTGGCACGCCTTCGAACGGCATCGACCACGCCTCGGTCAGCGGGAGCCGCTGCTGGCCGTCCTCGTCGACGTAGCCGACCTCGAACTGCTGGCGAGCGCGGGCAGGGCACCGCCGGGCACAAGATCAAGCTTCGGCACCGGCACATTGTCCCGGCCTCTCCTGGCTGGTCTTCAGCGACCCGAACGGTAGACCCGAACACCGAAGCCAGACCCCAAACTTCCCCCGGAACCCCGAAGGGTTCCGCTGAACAGGACAGTTGTCCTGTCCGAAGAAAGGTTGCGGGCTGGGTAGGTGTCGACCTGCGGTCCGCAACCTAGGACCGAACGCGCCACTGCTGAGTTGTTCGCATCTAGCTTGCGGATTCGGTGGCATTGCCGGTGGGTGGGATCGGCGGGCGGTTCTCGTCGGCCAAGCGCGGCCAAGCACCGTCCGCCGGATCTCGGCCTAGGTAAAGGCTGACGTCAACTTGACCTGTCATGGCGTTAGCCAGCTTTGCGGTTGCGCCTGCTCTCCAAGTCGATGACTGAGGCGAGCACTTCCGCGTTCTCCTCGGTCATCCGGGCTTCGAGCGTGGTCAAGCGCTTGGTGACCTCGGCGAGCTCAGTACGTACAGCGGCGGCTTCCTCGGTGGTGACCGGTTCCGGCACGGTGGTAACTTGTCGAATCTCTTTCATTTCGGCCCGCCGCATCGCGTACCGCTCCTTCACTTCTAATACCAAATCATAGGAAGTGGGTCTGGCGCGCCACTGTATCGCCACGACCACGGTCGGTAGGACCATGATTGAAGCGAGCAGCACCTGAAGTGCTGCACTGGCGAGGCGGACACTCGGATTCTCATTCGAGATCATCACCAAGGCATCCAGCCGGGCCAACAGACCAGTGTGAGCACCCTGCCCTGCGATCCGCTGATCGATTTGCGGGGCGAAGATCGCCAAGTTGATCGGCGTAGAAACGACCATAGCCCAGAAGAACGCCTGCGCCACATTCAGCTTGACGGCCAGAGACCTTCGGAAGGCGGTGGTGCGGGCGCGCCGCGGGTACGCTTGCACGAGGAGCCGCTCGGTAAACAGGACTAGCCCTCCAAAGAGGAGACCGCCGAGCCAAGAGACAACAGGGGTGATCCCCGCTTGGGCCCCGGCCAGCACTGCCGCCACCGTAGTGAGTCCTGCACTGATGAGCAGTATCCCACCGAGGGTCTGGTAGCGGAAACGTGCGCTCGGCAAGGCTGCCAGGACGTCGGGGTCGGCGCCTGCCAAACGCGCCAAGTCCCAGCGATGTGCCCTCGGACGTGGTGGTAGTGCAGCTGATGGGACAGGGGTGATTTCGATCGTCAGATCGCGGGCGGTGTTCAGTTCTGCGGGACTGGCACCGTATGCGGCAAGGAGTTCAGCGAATCGGGGAGAGATTCCGTCGGCTGCTGCGGGGGCGGCGCGCAGACCTGGGAGGTCACCGGTCACAGTACGTCCACCACCCTCGGGGTGCGGGTCCAGTCTGCTTCATCGTGGTCGCCAGGTCGGACAATATGCGCCGCATCTGCTGGCTGGTCAGGTCGGCGGGTTTTAGCGGGCCGCTGACGACTGTGCAGCCGACGGGCTTGCCCGCGTTATCAAACTGCGGGTTCGAGACCTGGCCTTCCGGACGCTCGGAGTTGTTCAGTTCGCCCCAGTTCAGGCCGTACCGCTGGTCGGAGGGTCGTGCGTCCCATGCCGCCCGACCTGCAATCACCGCCTGTTGGGCGAAGTCGCGCCACTCCTCGGCGATGAGCTCCTGCGTCATGAATGCTGATCCCGGAACGCCTTGGCCTAGACGTAGCCGCAACGGGGCCTCAGTGACCGGTGCGCCCGCCCGGACGGCGGTGACCCGACCTAATCGCTTGCCGCGCCATGTCCACCTGGATTGGTAGTGGTAGACCGCAACTTGGTCCCAAGCCACACCGAACTCCTCGACCACTAGCCGTACGGCGGCGCTGAGGGCGTGGGCCATCGTGGTCTCGTACTCGCGAATACGCCGTACCTGGAGCGCCTGGTCACAAGACAGCACAGCTTCGTAAACCACGAATAGTGCGACTGTAACGACACTGATGTAAAGCAGCGCCGACAAGCCGTCCCAGAACGGTTTGGACGGCAGATTGAGCTGCGCTAGAGTCACAATAGCCCCTGCGAGCGCGGCAATCGTGGACCGCGCAAGCCGAGTCGTCGTCATACGTCGCCGTCTCCCGCGCGGTTCCCGACCGCCCATGCGATCAAGAACCCCACCACGACATCTAATCCCATGAGATTGACTTCCCTCCAACGCGACAACCCACAAACGCGAGCCACGCCTGTGCATCGCCCGCGCCCACCGCGGCGTTATGCCCCGAACGGATGACCATCCGCGGTCTTACGGGTTTGTCGTCCTGCCTGTCTGCCTAGGCGACGGCGACGCCGCTTGATCCGATTCGTCGGTCGGCAGTCCACCACCAGCGCAGAGCAGTCGGTCAGGCACGCGAAGTAGTCCGGGGCGTGCGAGCAGGACTTGCCTTCGGCGGCGGTCCAGAACAACCAGAACGGCTGGGAGGCGATGACGACGGTGTCCGCGTCGAAGTCGAGCAGCAGCAGCCGGTCGCGTTCAAGCCAGGACTTGTAGCGAGCGAGGTCGCCGTTGATGGCGGGCCACCAGTGGCCGATGTGGTTGCGCTGGCCCTTGTAGGAGAGGAACCCGCGCACCGGCCGCCGTGCCTCGAACGGCACCGACTATGCCTCGGTCAGCGGGGAGGCGCTGCTGGCCGTCGTCGACGTAGCCGACCTCGAACTGCTCGGCGAGCGCGGGCGGGGGCATCGCCGACCACAAGATCAAGCTCGGACACCGGGACATTGTCCCGGCCCGTCCCGGCTGGTTGTCCGTTCTCGCCGAACTTGTCATCGCACCATGCCCGTGGCCTGCGCGATGACAACTTCGCTGAGGCGAGGGGACCGACAAGGATGCGAGCCACAACCAAGATCCGGGTGTCCGGCAGGGACCGTCTTAGCGATCATGTCGGCGCGGACCCGCTTTGACCAGCGGGGTGACAAGTTGGCCGAGACCGAACGCGCCGGATTCTCGCCGAAGTTGACACATTTCGTGGCGCTCGGCGCTCCCTCGATCAACTTCCGGTCAGCGGCAGATCTGGGCATCCTCCAGCCTCGCGGGCTGGAGGCTATGAGGCTCTTCGCAATAGGGCCACTTTGCTTCGTTACACCTGGCGTCGCGGACGTCATGAGGTGGGCCGTGTCAGCAGGCCCGCATCGTAGGCCGCGACCACAAGTTGGGCGCGGGCGCGGTACCGGTCATCGGATCTTGCTGTTGCCTGCTGGTCCGCCGGTGTGCATCAGCCGGCTCGCATAGCATTCCTGCTCGGCGAAGCCCTGCTGGTCGCACCAGGCGTTGGCCTCGTCGGCGGTGCCGAAGGCTACCCCTGCCACTGTGACCCAGAAGTCCTTTCCTGAGAAGTTGACGTAGTCCGAGGAATTAAGCAGCAGCGCCTGCGGGTATTGCGCCCGTAGCGATTGGTAATTGGCCCAGATCTCGGGATAATCAAATGTGACGCCGTTAATCACCAGATCGAGCTTTATCGACGAAATCTGCGGCACCCATTGTCCGACCAGCTGTTCAACGGCGCGATGGTCCGCCAAGACTTGGTCGCGCAGCAGCAGGCTCGCCTCAGCCGGCGACGCGGTGGCGCTGGGGTCCGTGGCAGTCGTAGTCGTCGTGGCTATGCTGGGGAACGGGAGAACCACGTGACCGATTGTGTCCGGATCGCGGACGATATGGCCCAGCAGTAGCAGTGTCACGACCACGGCGCCGGCGCAGGGCGCGAAGGCCATCTTGCCCCACCAGCGTTCGTCCCGTTGTGGGCCAACGACTTTCGCTCGTGTCGGCGGCAGTGAGAGACCGAACACGATCGCCGCCACTCGGCGGGACAGCGGATGGAGTTGCCTGATCTCGGCCGCCGGCAATCGTGACGCCGGACGGTCCGCGCCGACGACGACCGACAGCACTCGTCGCCACAGCGCTAGGGGTCTAGCCACCGTGCTTCGCCCCCTTCGGCTCAGTGTCGTCTTCCGTGTCGGTGCCTGCGGTGAGCACGATCGGTTCGCCGTCCTCGGCCGCCAGCCGGTAGGTCAGCCGCACCTGGCTCAGCTGAGCCAGAATCGCCGGCGCTGAGACACCAGCCAGCACCGCGCCGGCGAAACCGCTCACGGTGCCTGCGTAGGTGAGGAATCCGCTGACCAGGGCGCCTATCGTGATCTGCACGGCCATGCCGATCAACTCGGCCGGCCAGTCCGTGGCGTGAGAGAATCGCGGTCGTCGGCCGCGACGCCGCTTCTGGTGCAGCTCACGCCGCGCCTGCAGCCACGCGACGATGTCGCGATACACGGCGAGCAGACCACGGACCGAACCGCCAAGTCCCCCACAGAGGACAGCGATCCATAGCGACACAGTCATCCCCTCCGGTCCCACGCGTCGGGACTCGTCGGAGGTGTCGCGTTCGCCGGTGAATTGTTACGCCGGGTCACTCGCTTGGTGACCTTGGTAGGGCGTGAAGTCCCGAACCGGCGGGGCGCTCTCGAATGCGATATCCGCAGCGTCCGCCAGCCGGGCGCGGGCCTCGCCTTGCGGGTTCAGCCAGGCGGACGGTGAACTCGGGCAACTCACCGGGCTGGTCACTTCCACGCCTTGTCATCGTCGGTTAGATGAGAAAGGCCAACTATGTTGAGACAACTTTCGCCCGAAAGAGTGAACGGCGGCCCGTCGGTGTGCCAACAGCGTGGGACTGGGCCAGGTGTCGACGCGGTTGGGCGAGAATGTGCCACCTACCGTGAGAACGGACAAGCCCTACAACTACCTCCGGACACCGACAGGGCTACCGACAAGTAGGTCCGGACACCGACAGGTTCGGTCGGACAGGGCACCTCCGTAGAGGACACAACTGTCCTGTCCGGGTGTGCTTCGCGGGGCAAGGAGCCGATGAGCTGCGGTCCGCAAAGTAGATCTGGACACTTGTCGGCCTTTCCGTTCGTACCTAGTTTGCGGATTCGGTGAGGTTTCGGCAGCGGTGATCACGTCGCGACGTCATTCAACTTGACGTTGGTGTCGTGGGATAACCTCACGAAAGCGTCGGCTGTGATCGAGCTACCGACCTGCTACAGAGGTTGAATGGCTGGCATTACGGAGGTATCAGGTCAAGTGCCAGTCCGGCGTGAGCGAGGAAGGCGTCGATCAACTCAGGCCGGTACTGGACCCGCTTGAGCCGGTTCTTCACCACCGCGACCAGCTCGTCGATGCCGTGCACGATGAGATTTCCCAGGCTGCGCTTGACATGCGACCACACATGCTCGGTCGGATTGAGGTCGGGAGCGTAGGCGGGCAGCCGGATCACGTGCAGCCAGTCCCGTGCCGCGATCAACTCCCGCATCGCCGCGCTGACGTGCGTGTTCAGGTTGTCCCAGATCAGCACGAGCGGGCCGCCGAGCTGCTGGTGCGCGGCGTCCAGCAGGGCGGCGTAGTCGGCCTCGGCGAAGCTGCGCCGTTCCCCCTTGCGGCCGCGGTGGGTCCGGGTGCGGTAGATCAACCGGCCGCGTTGGCCGGGCCGCACGCACACCAGCCCAGCGACCGAGACCCGACCGGATCCCTTGCCCGACACCGGAATCACCGGCGTCTGTCCGCGGCGACCCCACGTGCGGGCTTTCGGCGGCCGCAGGGTGTGACCGGCCTCGTCCTCGAAACACAGCCACGCGCCCCGCTCCGCCGCTACCGTTTTCCCGCTGGCCACGTCTCCTTACGCCACGTGGCGATGGCGTCCTCGTCACGCTCGATCGCCCGATGCGTCGGCACCTGCGGAGAGAACCCCATGCGGTGCAACAGATACGATACCCCACGCAGGGTGTAGCGGGTGTGGAACATACGGGCGATCAGGTCCGCCACCCGCGCCAGCGTCCACCGCTGGTCCTCATTGAAACCATGCGCGGCCGGACCTTGCTCCAGCGCCTGCGCCAGCCGATCCAACCGCTTGTGGTCCAACCGACAGGCCGGTCCCCCAGGCCCTTTCGAGGCCAGCGCCGCCCGACCGCCGGCACGCCAGCGGCGACGCCATACGTACACCGCGTTGGTCGACACCCGCAGCCGGCGGGCTATCTCGGCGACCGGCATGTCCTGGACGAACCACTCGGCCGCCTGCAATCGGACTGCTTCGCGCGTGGCCCTGCCCCGCTCGGACAGGCCTCCTCCGTCCGCGTACCTCATCCATCCCTGCGTAGATCATGAATCGATCACGATCGGGGAGGACACGCCGAGGAAGCCATGATCAATCCCGACGTTTCAAGTTCTGTAACCAGGCATCGCTCTGGTGCTACCCATCGCAATCGAGTGTTCGCCAGGGGCAGGGACGTCGAAGTCGGGCAGCGCCGGCATCCTGGTCGGCATGCTCGGTGGCCGTCAGCTGGCAGCAACACGTCGCCCAGTCCCACCTGCTGCGTACCGGGCAGGACGCCGCAAGGAAGATTCGAACTTCGCCGCTGGTGCCGCAAACCGGTCCCGGATACCGCAAGGTTCGGCTGAACAGGACATCCGCCTAAGACCGTACGCCCCGGCTGCTGAGCTGTTCGCATCTAGCTTGCGGATTCGGCGGCGTAGCCAATTCGCGGAACGCCACCACCAGATCGTGGCCGGACCGGACCAGCACCCGTCGGCCGGAAGAGTTCGGGCACGGCCGTCAGCCGCCTAGGTAGCTTATGCACGACCACAGATCAGGAGCTACAGCGGACTCATGCCGCCTACCAGGGCGTACACCTGGTCGACGGCCAGCGAGTGCGGCGACAGTTCTCTGAGGGCGCCGGCCAGCACGTCCAGGCCGGCTTGTTCCCGCTCGCAGGCCGACACAATGCTGAACAGGTGCAGTCGAGTGGTGATGTGTCGGGCGGGTTCGAAACCGGAGCCGAGCTTGTGCCGGAGAAGTTCCAGCAGCAGGTCACGCCCATCCACGTTCTGGAGGATGGGCATGTCTTGCAGTGCGTCAACGAGCATCTGCCGCTGGTCCTGTCCTCGGTCGGTGACGACGACCTGGCTCAGCGGGTCTTCCGGCTCGGGCCCGACGGCGCTTTGCGGAACGGCTTCGGCCGCCATCGCTGCCGCCAACTCCGACACCTGGTCCACCGCGACGGACTCGCCCTCTAGCTGTCTGACGACGTCGGCCAGCACCAGCAGGCCGCCACGTTCCCCAAGACAGGCCAACACGATGCTGAACAGGTGCGGCCGAACGGCGGGGAACTCGGCGGGGTCGAACCCCGAACCGAACATGTGCCGCAACTGGTCCAGCAGTATCTGGCGCCCGGCTGCCTGCCAGAACATGGACACCTCCTGCAGCGCGTCAACGAGTGATCCGAGTGAAATCCGGTCACTCCGTGGTTTTCGCGACACCGACGCCGGAGGGACGCCGAAGGCTTCTGACCCGGATCGCACCGGGTGCGTCTCTGAGCGGCCGACGGTCCCTCGGCGAGGCTGGCTGTCGAGCCCGAGGACGCGGCAGGGAACAGGTCCCAGTCCGAAGCCCTCCGCAGTCAGGTCGCGAATCAGGCTCTCGGGCAACCGCGGTCTGTTACCGCGACGGCTGAGCACCAACCACTGGTGCCAGGCGAGCAACCAGTCCAGTGCTGCAGGGTCGTTGGTAAATAGAGCGATTCTGCGCAGCAGGCCGCTGAGGACCACCCGCTCGTCCCCTGTCAGCTCAGTGCCGGCCAGCGCGCTAAGGCGAATCTCGCGCGAGGACACTGAGGCACCAGGGACGGCTCTGACCGTGTGGAGCAACTCGGACCAGGCGCAGAACAGGTCGACCACCCCACCGCCGGGAGCATTCAGATGCAGGTCGTTGCCGCTGACTGCCAGGATGGTGATCTCGTCAACCGATGGACCACCATCGACCACTTCACCGACAAGGCCAAGGCCGAATCTGCGCGCATCCCCCATCGGGACTGTGAGCCCCAGGCCCTCGACTGTGGGACTCACCGACTCAACGAACAACGGATGCTTGGGCGGGAGGCCGTCGGGCCACTGCGCAAGTGCGCCCTGCAGCAGGCGGTGCAGCACTGCCGACTCCACGAACTGCTGCGCTGGGTTCTGCGCTTCGGGGATCCACAGGTGCCCGTCAGACGCCTTACGAACCTGCTGGTGGCTCTCGCCGGTGTAGTAGGCCCGGCGACGCATGGCCTTCTTCCGGTTGTCCCTGCTCATCGGCTCTGCGGGCTGTACACCGCGCCGATCACCTCGCGACTCCAGCCGCGCAACTCCCGCAACAATCGCAATGCCAGGTCGCTGTGGGTAACCGGGCTCCACAGCGCCATCGCCCACACTGGGATGGCGCATAGCGCCATGATCACGATCGGCACGAAAGCGATTGCCACGACCAGCGGGCGCACCACGCTAGGAAGCAGGGCCGGAAGGCCGAAAGAGGGCACAGTCATCTCCCGTTCCGCCACCCGGACAGCGGCAATCGAGATCGGCTGCTACCACTCACGTCATTGCAGTACAGGTCACCGCAGTTGCAAGTTGCGGAAGTTGTGAACCCCTTCTGCCGCCCCAGTAGAACCTCCGGGAGCTCCACGACGGCAAGGCCTCGCAACAGGCCCACCTCAAAGTACCAACCCTGTCAAACCGCAGGCCGTACGACAGAAGGCAGCTCAGCAGCTCCCGTCTGGTCACCACAGAACGCATCGCACTGGATTCCCAGCGGCAACACGGAGACGCCAAGCCCTTCACCCATTCGGGGCATATTCGCGGTTCGTCGCCGTGCGCGTCGGCAGCTCGGCGGACGGCTAACGTTCCGTACTGGAGAAACCGCTGGTGAACCAGCCCTCAACGCAGTGAAGCTGGCGCAGGCCAGCCCCGGTAGGCACTTTGTCGGCGAGTTCGGCCGGGGCGAGCCTGTCCAAGAACGGCAGGGACGGTGTCCGGATCAAAGTCGAGCAGCGTCAACGGGTCGCTCCAGCCAGGACTTGTAGCCGACCAGGTCGCCGTTCGTGGCGGTCCGCCAGTGCCCGTTGTGGGTGCTGGCCCTTGTAGGACGGGACGCCGCGGGCTGGCTGGCATGCCTCCAACGGCACCAATCACGCCTGGGTCAACGGGAGGCGCTGCTGGCCGTCGTCGTAGCCAACCTCTAACTGCTCGGTGAGCGCGGGCTGGGCACCGCTGGGCACAAGGTCAGGCTTCGGCACCAGGACATTGTCTCGGCCCCTCCTGGCCGGGCATCAGCGCCCCGCAAGGTAGATCCGAACCCTGCGGTCAGTCCCGCAATGTAGACCCGAACCCCGCAAGGTTCATGCGGACAGGACAACAACCGTTGTCCTGTTCGAACGAACCTTGCGGATGGTCGGCTCCTGACCTGCGACACGAAAACCAGACCCGGACAGTCTGAGGCCGAGTTGTTCATCCCTACCTTGCGGATTCTGTGCCCGTGCGGCTTCCGAGGCGTCGGTTGTCGACTCGGAGGCGGTGGACATCGCTGTTGGTCGTGGCTGATGGGCCGGAAGGTTGCGCTGGACGCCGCAAGGTTTGGTTGACCAGGACAGTTCATAGCCAGGTAGGGGCGGACGGCCTGCAATGGAGTTGCCCGGAGCTACTTGGCGGATTCGGTAGCGGCGTCCAGTCGTCGTGGTTGCCACGCCCGGTTTCATGGTCGCGCCGCGACACCTGGAAAGCTTGAGCAATGGACCTTGAGCCGCTGGCGCAGTTGCGAACCGTGTTGGCCTCCTTCCCCACCGACCTGGCCTACGAGATGTCCGAACTGTCGTACAACCGAGCTGGTCACGGCTTCGACTGGGCAGCCATCGAAGACAGCGTCGGCGTCGGGCTCCCGACGGACTACAAGCGGCTCATCGACGGCTACGGCACTCTTGTCGTGGGCGGAATCTTCATCGTCTCCGCGGAAGATCTGCTGTCCCAACACGAAGCACAGGCCAACAGCCTGCGTGACTGGTTCGCCGACAAGCCGGACTGGACTCGGCCGATCCACCCCGAACCCGGTGGATTGCTGTTGTGTGCAAGCACTGAAGGCCGTGACGTCTTGTGGTGGGACACCTCGAATCCAGACCCCGACCGTTGGCCGATCCTCTGGGACGTCGAGTTCGATCCGCACACCTTCAACGGGACTCTCACTGAGATGCTCATCGCCGACCTGACCGGCGTGCTCGAACCCCAGTTGACCGACTTCACAGTCAGTGAATAGCCGAGGTGCGAAACGTCCCGGTCCCAGCCAGCTCCCGGCCGCGACGCCGTGCCCGGGCGGCGGCCGAAGATGGCTTGGCCTTGCGAGGCAAACACGGTCGCTTGACTCGCCGTGCCAGGTGGGCCAGTCCGACAATTACGTCCGGGCAGTGACCGTACTGCCGACAAGTAGGTCCGAATGCCGAAGGGTTCCTCCGAACAGGACGTGAGGATCCTGGCGTCGGCCGCGACGACTGGCGGTGCGCGATCAAGCTACCGGCGCCCCTACGTTGATCATGACCATTAGATGGTACGGGAGCCGATCGTCGTCCGGCGTTGCTCGAACATCCAGCGCTCCATCGGATCGTCAGTGCCTCGGAATCGATAGGACTGTCCGATGCGCCGACTGACTTCCCGCCGGAATTGATGGCGTTCGTCATCGTCGGCGGATCCTGCCAACAGCCGCCAGTAGTCGGCAGCGAGCAGGCTGGTCAGGGCCACAAGCTCGGGATAGATCGCGGCGTGGACAAGGTGAGGCAGGTCAGCATCATCGGGCAGTCCGTCCATGGCGAAGGCGCGCATCCGATGTCGAATGCGCTGCTGATGGTCGCGGCGTTCCTGCCAGCGCAGACATATTTGCCAGGCTTCGGAGTGAGCGAGCGTGACCTGTCGACGTCCGTGGCGGCGAAGGAGATTGAGATGTCTGCGCTGTGCGCTAAGGATCTCCGGCAGCCACGAGATGTCGAGTTGCCGTGCGGGGTTGCCGACGCCGTTCCCGATCCAGAGCCGGTGTCGCATGCAGAGGTTGATCTCGGGCGCCTGCCAGCATTCGACCTGTCCTCCGGCATGTGCGGCCGTGCAGCGACGGCATGCGGGCCTGATCTGGAGGACTACCAGATCGACCTCGCAGCCGGAGCGCACGGCGAGACTCCGTTCGTAGACGTTCCGTAGTTCTGGCAACGCAAGCCGCAAGACACGCGTGGGTCGTCCAGTAGCTGCCGCGAGACGGTCAACGTCGACCGACCGGTGGCGTCCGCGGCTGTTCTGTAGGTGCTGAAGTAGATCGTGGTCGGGAACGTCGTTGGCGTTCGCCAGACGCCGGAGGTAGGAGGCGAGGGTTTCGTGGTTGGCCGGCCTCAGGGGAACGGGAAGGGGCCTCACGTCGGGTCGCGCCGTGAGTGACGGCAGGGCGTTCCCCGTTTTGCGGTCGCGGTAGGCCGTCGTTCGGCATGCGCCGGAGCAGTACGAGGCATCAGAACGCAACTCGCGAACGTTGACGATTTCCTTGTCGCAGACGCGGCAGCGCCGTCGGGCGTCGGGATCCTTCTGTAGGGCCTTCGACTCGCGTTGACGAACCCGATATGCGCGCAAGCTGCAACTTCTCGAACAGACCGCTTTGCGGTAGTCGGCGTCGCTCGCAAGGTCGCTGCCGCAATAACGGCAGCTGCGACGTGGCTGCGGGATCGTCGTCATCTGCGCGCCATCGTGTTGTGCTCGGCGCAGGGTCGGACAGGATGCCGCCGGCTGCTGGTCAAGGGTTCAGCGGTCACCCGGAGACGCTCGCGCGGGTTGGGTTTGTGGTTTCGATGGTTGCGTGCTTCCTCCGTCTGGGGGTGGCGCGGGTGGCCGCGAAGTCGACGGGAACCAGATCCAGCAGCGTGCGGGTGACTTGCTCGTCGTCTCCGACCGCGAGGATTGCCGCTCCGCGGATCAGCTGAGAGAGGCTGCCGATCATGCCGTCGGTGCGCTCGTAGAGGTAGTCGGCCAGCCCGACCAGAGTGCCTGGCTGGTGTCGGTGCAGGCGCAACGTTGACTCCAGTGTGGCCACCAGCGACTGCCAAGCCACGCGTTGCTCGCCGGTGCCGTAGGCGAACGACGAGGAGCCGATCAGGGTGAACCGCCCGGCGATCTGCCGGCCCCGGACACCGGCAAACAGTCCCTGCGCCTCGACCTCGATCCCGGCGTAGACGAAAGTTGCCGGCAGCCAACGATTATCTTCAGCTCCGGGGCTATCTGATGCGTTGACCTGCATTGATACTTCGTGGTCAGTGTCGTCGACGTAGGCCATCAGCATGGTCCGATCACTGGCTGAGATTTCTTTCTCGGCGTGTCGCCGAGCTGGCCGACGACCGCAGCGGCTCGCTGTTCACCGAGAGCGACCGCGAGTGCTTCGCGCAGATGCCGGTTCTCGTTCTCTAGCTGGCGATTTCGTTCGGTCGCGACCTCGAGTCTGCTTCGTAGTGAGGCGTCGGATGCGCGTTGCCGGTCCGGCGGGCAGTGTTCGGTGTGTCCTGGGGCTCGCCGGGCGCGGAGTCGTTCGATCTCGGCGCGCAGGTCGGTCTGGTTGTAGAGCCAGGACCGGGAGACCTGTCCTTCGCGTGCCACCGCGTCGAACGAAATCGGTTGTCCAGCATTGTCCATCCGGCGGATCGCGGCGACGGCGCGGCGGCGTGTAGCCGTTGCGCGCTGGCGGGCGGCGGTGACGATGTGGTGGGAATTGTCAGCTCGCATCGGCGGTGTCCGTGTCTTCAGTCATGGTCTTCTCGACCTCGCTGATCATCCGGTCGAGGTTGGTCAGCACCTGTTGGTTCATCTCGACCATGCGGGTCTGTCCGCCGCGTTCGGACACGTCGATCAGGGTCAGGGTGCGCCGCTGCTGCTCACGCAGTTCGGGCAGGAACTCCGGCCCGGTCAGGAAAACCGGGCATGTCAAACACGCGTTGGCGTGCGGGCAGGTGCGCTGCAGCGGCAATCCGCAGTAGCCGTTGGGCAGGGTCTGGGTGGACATGCCGTACCGGGTCTTGGCCCATTGTGCTTGTGCCAGTGGGCCTTCCGGGTCGATCGAGACCCGCTCACCTTTGATATTGACCTTCGTGGCCTCCTGCCAGTGCCGGCGCACCGTCTGATCGGTGAGCTTGGCGTAGCGGGCGGTCATGGCGTGGCTGGCATGGTCGAGCAGTACCCGCACTATCTCCTGCGGGACGTCGCGGTTGATCAGACGGCAGGCAAAGGTGTGGCGCCATTGGTGGGGCGTGAGGTGCACAGGACGGCCGTGTTCGTCGCTGATCTCGCAGGCTTGCAGCCAGGAGTTCAGCTTGTTGCGGTAGGTGCCGGGGTCGAGCGGGATGTTGCCGGAGATGTTGGAGCGTTCGCGTGGGAACAGCAGCGGTGTCCCGTCCGGCCATCGTTGCAGGATCCTGCGTTGCTGCTCCCCGATGACGGCTTCAAGTTCTTCGTCGATGGGGACGGCGGCTTCGCGTTTCATCTTGGTGTTGAAGTAGCGCAGGTAGGGGGCGCCCTGGCCGTCGTGGACGACGCAGTCGAACGCAAGCGACAGCGCGCTCGAGACCCGCAGACCGCATCGAGTGAGGATCAGGGTGACCAGCTTGGCGGACGGATCGGCCCAGCGGTCCAGGTTGGCCGGTGATTCGATCTGGGTCATGACGAACTCGGCCAGCCGACGGTCCACCTGAGCGTGGATGGGTGGGGTGTCACCAGTGTAGAAGGCCGCTCGTGCGGGCAGGCTGTCGTCCCAGCCGTGCTGCCGGACGGCCTGGAAGAACACGTTGAGCGAGCCGATCCGGTGCCGCTTGATGTTGACGCCGCCGGGCTGGGACATGGCGTGGGCGAGATAGCGTTCCAGCAAGGGCCGATCGATGTCGGCGAGCGAGTCGACTCCGACCAAGGCCATAAAGTCGCTGAACCGGGTCAGGGCATCGACTCCGGCGCGGGCCGCGCCGATGCTCAGCCCGGACGTCAGCCGGAGCCTGGTCCATCGTTTGCCGAGACCACGCAGCCTGGGATGGGTGATGCGGTCGAACCGCAACCGATCTCGACCACAAGGTCGGCCGCCGGGTCCGGCGATGCCGGGCAACCGGTCCAACCGCCAGACGTCCTTGGGATATTCGATCTCCCAGCCGGTTCCGTCGCGTAGCGCCTCGATCGCGTAGCGGGCATCGAGCAGGAAGATCAGCGACTGATTCGGGCGAGCCGCGGCCGCGATGCGCCACTCCTGTTCGCTCAACTCCAGCAGCGAGGCGATGCCCAACGTGGAGACGAGCCGGACGGCGGGTGTGACCATGCGGGGAGGCGCGACACGGGAACGCGCGTCGTAGCGGCATTGCAAGGCGTACTGGATTTCCAGCCTCAGCTGCGGGGCCAGTGCACGCAGATCGATGTGGGCGGTGCCAACCAACTCGCAATCGGTGACGAACCGTTCGAGATCGGGCCGACCGTGCCGAACCCACCGGCAGTAATGGCCTTCGCAGAACAGTTTCGTGCGGCTCTCGACCCACAGATCGCAGAACGGCAGCCGGCACTCTGCCGACCCGAGGTTTTCGGGGGTCAGATCGGGGGCCTGCCAGGCAGACAGGTCGGGTTCCCCTGCTCGCTTCCAATACCCGCAGTGCTTGCGGCACAACCCGTTCCGGTTCCACCGTGCATGTCGGCACATCCACGACGCAGGCCGCGAGAGCCTTGCGGCCCCGTGTCGGCGGTCCCGGATCGGCGAGGAACTCCTCTATCGACGAGTAGTCATTCTTGCGGAACCGCTGCCAGTGGGCGCAGCACAGGCGTTGCCGTAGCGTTTCCGCGGTCCGGTCGCAGTCGGTGACGATGCACTGGTCGGAAATGAAGACAGGGTCGTTCGGTGCGGGAACGTAGACCTCGGCGCGGAACTCCGGCCGGACGACAGCCATCAGCCGCGCCAGCGCCGAACCCAAAGTAGGTTTCTCGACGGCGGTCACCAGCGGACCTCCCGCCCGGTGAACCAGCCTGCGGCCTCCAGCGTCTGGCGGGCGTCCTCGACGGTGAGGTGGCTATAGGTGTCGATCGTCGTGGTGATCGAGGAGTGCCCGAGCAACTCTTTGACGCTCTCCATCCCCGCGCCCCGTCGAAGCAGCCAGGTCGCGTAGGTGTGGCGCCATTGGTGCGGCTCGAAGTCGATTCCGGTCCGCTCCCGCAAGCGCAGGACCAGGTCATAGACGGCGGCGTAGGTCCATGGGCGGCCGTGGGGCTGCGACCACAAATTGACGAAGACGTAGTCGGAGTCCAATGAGCCGTACTCGCGGGTGAGGTAGTCGGCGTAGAGCCGCATCAGCTCGGGGCTGGCAGGGATGGTGCGTGAGACGCCAGCCTTGGCGCGAGCCCGGTTGTCGTTGGGCCGGGGCGTGACGGTGACGGCCCGCTCAGCGATGCCCATGTCGTCGTGCCGGAGGCCGAGGGCCTCGCCGATCCTCACCCCGCAGTCCAGCAGGAGGGCAAAGATCAGCCGATCGCGTAAGTGGTCGCAGGCATCGAGGATTGTCTGAACCTGTTTGACAGTAAGGACTTTCGGTCGAGTCCGCGAAGCCTTCAGCTTGATCGCACGCCGCCGCTGGGGCTTGTTCTTGGTGACGTGATGCAGGAACGGCTTGTAGGACGTGGCCGATCCTGCTCCTCGCCGTCCCGCAGGCTGCATCGTGACCAGCAGCCCGGCGAGTGCCACGCCGTGACGGGCATGGAACTCGCAGAACGAGGTCAACGCCGCCAGCTTGCGGTTCACGCTGGCCGCCGAGCAGTGGTGCTCCACCGTGGGCAGCACCGCGACCCTGCCGTCACGGGCCTCGGGCGGCAGCCGCAGCCAGGCCACGAACCCCGCCACGTCCTCCAGCGTCGCGGACTGCCAACCGACCCGGTGCACGTCCAGATAGGTCAGCCAGTCCTTCAAGTCGTGGGCGTACGCCTTGATCGTGTTCGGTGACCTCTCGACCGACGCCAGATAGGCCAGGAACCGCTCGACCGGCTCGACCGGGACGTGGTCGCCGCCGAGCAGCGTCCAGGACTCGAACTCCGAGTCCGGCATGAGAACCCGCTGTACACGCATCGAACCTCCTGCTCATCCGTGGTGGATGGCAGAAGGTAATCCCGTCCACGACGTGATCCCGGGGATTTCCGGGCCTCGTCGTGTACGTGGTGGACGCTGCCTCAACGGCTCTAGATAACGCTCGGCGAAGTACTTGAGCTGGTCGGAGACCTCCGCCCCGGACCGGCTCGCCAGATTCAGATTGTGTATCTCGTCCACCAGCACCAGCTCGACATGCGTGCGGGCGGCGATCGAGCAGACCGCGTCGACGACGTCGGGCAGGTTCACCCGGCGCCGGAAGTCCACGCCGAAGAACCGCGCGAACTCCACCGCGACCATCTTCGGCGTCGCCGCCGGCGGGACGGTGATGTAGACGACCGGCAACCGGTTCAGCCCGGCCTGGCCGGGATGCCGGCGCCGGACCGCGCGCTCGTGGGTGCGCCCGAGCTGGGTCAGCGCCGTGGTCTTGCCAGTCCCGGACGCGCCCGAGAGCACCAGGCCCCGGCGGGCGGAGATCTGCCGGCGGTTGAGCTGAACCAGCAGCCGGCCGGTCGCCAGGACCTGCCGGATGGTCGGCGTGTTCACCAGTGGCAGCTCAGCGTGGTAGTCCCGCCGGACGTCCTCCAGCTCCAACCGGCGGCGCGCGGTCAGCGCCAGCAGCGCGGCCGGATCCGGCTCGGCGGGCGGCTCGGGCTGGTGGTCGACGAACCGCCGCCAGCCCTCCTTGGTGGTCAGCGGCTCGTCCGGGACCAGCTCGTCCGGGTCGAACTCGGGCAGCGCGCCGGTCGTCATAGCCACCTCTCGGCTTCGGCGTCGGCGTCGAACACGCCGAACGGCACCACCTCCGCCGTGCCGGCGGCCGCCGGCGTGGGCGTCGGTGCTGGTGCTGGGGGTTCGGGCAGCGGCGGCCGCGGGCTCGCCGTGGCGGTGCGGGTGCGTGCCGCGATCCGAGCGCCGAGCCGGTCCGGGCCGTGCTCGGCCCGGGTCAGCAGCGCGTCCAGGGCGCGTGCGACGGCGGTCTCGGTGGCGTCGCGGCCAGTCTCCCGCTCGGCCTGGACGGCCAGGCGGCGGGCGTGCCGCCAGGTGAAGTCCGCGAACGGCGCGGACACCATCGCCCGGTGCGTCCACGGCGCGGTGACCCAGCCCTCCGGGGTCCGGACGAACACCTGCGACAGGTCGTAGGGGTCGTAGTGGACCTCCCAGAGCCCGCGCTTGCCGGCCAACCCGGAGTGCAGCCGCCGCCAAGGCCCCAGGTCTGGGGAGTCGTAGGTGCGGTGGTCGATCCGGATGCCGTAGGCGTTGATCGCCCGCCACTTCACTGGCAACAGCTCCAGGTAGTCCGCGGCGGTCAGGGTGAGCGGCAGGTAGCCGGCGACCGCGACCAGGCTGGCGTAGCGCTCGTTCGGGGTGAGCAGCCGGCGTGGGGCGTGCGGGTCGCGCAGCGCCTCATGCGGGCGATGCGCCCAGCCGACGATGAGCCACTCGTCGAGCAGGTCGGCCAGCTCGTCCAACGTCCACTCCGCCGCGACGGCGCGGCCGCGCTGCTGAACGTTGGCGCCCTTGAACCCGGCGCAGTGCTGGACGAACAACGTCTTGATCGCGTCGAACGTCGCCTCGACCACGCCCTTGTCGGTCGGGGTGTCCTTGCGGGCGGGCTGGATGGAGATCCCCAATCCGCGGCAGGCGCGGGTGAAGGTGTCGGAGACGAAGACCTTGCCGTGGTCGATGACGACCTGGTCGGGGACGATGACCGGCCGGGCGGCGGCCTCGCGCATCCGGACGTCGATGTCGACCAGGCGCTCGTGCAGCAGCCGGGACGCCGACATCCGCAGCGCCTCGGCCCAGCCCGGCCGCATGGGTTCCGGGACCAGCATCTTGGCCAGCAGCAGGGAGGCGTCGACGGCCTTCGTGCCGACCGGGCGCAGCACCGCCGCGCAGATCGTGCGCGTGGCGACGTCGACCGCGATCGTGAGATCGGCATTGACGGGGACGCCGTCGGCACCCAGCACCAGCACGTCGATCGGGGTGGAGTCGATCTGGACCTGCTCGCCGGGCCGACTGGCCAGCGTCGGCGTGAACTCCTTGTCCGGCCGGTTCGCGAGCTGCCGGCGCGTCGGCGCGGAGCCGAAGGTGTGCTTGCCGGTGGCCAGCCGGTCGACCAGCGCGTAGAAGGCGGTCTTGCCCGGCAGCGGCACCGCCCCGACGCCGTGCAGCTCCTCCACTCGCTTGACCACCCGCCGCATCAGCCGCGACCGGGTGCCCGTCGACGCGTTGGTCTCCTCGGCGATCATCTCCCGGACCACCGCGACCAGGCGGGCGTCGGCCCGGCCGGTGACCTCGAACGTGCGGGCCGCGCGCTGGTCGACGAGACCCCACAACCCCTGCTCGGTGTGGCGGGCCCGCTTGATCTCCAGCGTGCGGACCGTGACGCCGAGCTCCGCGGCCTTCGCGCGTTGCCGCTCGGTCAGCGACGTTGTCGCCGGGTCGTAGCCCGGTCGCGGCGCAGCGCCCGCCGGCGCGTCCGGCGGCAGCCCGGTCTCGACCTCGACAACGTGGTCCCGCCAGCGTTCGGCGGCCGTGACAACGTCGGCCGGCAGCGATTCCAGCAGCCCGAACGGCTCGACCGCCGGCAGCGGCGCGCTGTCCAGGACCGCGAAGTCCGCGGCGGCGATCAGGTGCCCGGCCAGCAACACCTGCTCGCCGCCGGCGTCGCCGCGCAGCCGGACCGTGGTGCCGGCCAGCCCGAGCACCTGGTGCTCGTCGCCGTCGAAGCTGATCCGGTCGCCGACCCGCAGGACCGGCCGAGGCGCGGCCATCAGGCGGTCGCCGAGGTGACGACGGCGTCCGGGTGCAGCGGTCGGCGCAGGTCGACGTGCAGCTCGCGCCGCCAGAGCAGGTGGTAGAGCACCGGCAAGACCGCGACCGGGTCGCCGACCTGCTCCGCGCCGGCCAGTAGCTCGGCCGGGGTCGCGAACGCCGCACGCAACGCGGCCGCGGTGTCGGCCAGGCGGTGCCGCGGGTGGTTGTAGGCCGCCAGCCAGCGGACGTTGCCGACCAGCACTTCCGGCGCCGGGCCGACCACGTCGTAGCGCCAGCCGAGCTGGTCGCAGGCCGTGCGAGTGGCGTCGAACGCGACCTGGTCGCGCGGCTTGATCCGGTCCGGCGGCCGGACATCGAGCACCAGCGCCGTGCCGTCGGCCAGGCGCGCGAAGTAGTCCGGGGCGTGCGAGCGGGCCTTGCCCTCAGCCGTGGTCCAGAACAGCCAGAACGGCTGGGAGGCGATGCCGACGGTGTCCGGGTCGAAGTCGAGCAGCATCAGCCGGTCCCGCTCCAACCAGGACTCGTAGCCGACCAGGTCGCCGTTGGTGGCAGTCCACCAGTGCCCGACGTGGTTGCGCTGGCCCTTGTAGGAGGGGAAACCGCGCGCCGGCTGGCACGCCTCGAACGGCATCGACCACGCCTCGATGAGCGGGAGGCGATGCTGGCCGTCATCGTCGACGTAGCCGACCTCGAACTGCTCGGCGAGCGCGGACGGGGCACCGCCGGGCACAAGATCAAGCTTCGGCACCGGGACATTGTCCCGGCCCGCCCTGGCCGGTCCTCAGCGGCCCGAACGGTAGACCCGAACACCCGAAGCCAGACCCGAAAACCTCCCCCGGAACCCGAAGGGTTCCTCCGAACAGGACAACGAGCGGCGGCTGGTGGTGAATCGGGTCCTCACCTGGTGACAGTTGTCGTGGCCAAGTGACAGATACCGTGGTCTGTCAGTGCGACACGAGGTCGCACGAGTTGAGTGAACCAGCTGAACAGGAGGGTCGAGTGATCGACAGCATGGTTCCGGGCTAGTGTCCGCTGCCCGTCCCCACTCCGACGTGCGTT
>Ga0307511_10001908_pt1 | contig 21894 bp, 16 predicted proteins | sample 13_EM_MG_FD_200266 | JGI IMG/M metagenome (GOLD analysis project Ga0307511, IMG submission 200266) | Populus trichocarpa ectomycorrhiza microbial communities from riparian zone in the Pacific Northwest, United States - 13_EM | ecosystem: Host-associated > Plants > Roots > Unclassified | place...
CCCCACCCCCCCCCCTAGACTACATGGATGCTAGCCAAAAAGGCAGTCTCTGTAGAAGAAACATTGGAATGATTTAGATAATATTATTCCTGCCAATGAGGTATATTTAGTTAACCAAATTTCAGTTACCCTGAACTCGGCCCTTTTCGGATAGAAAAGGGTTTGACTTTGCGCAAATACTTTATTGTACGATGTATTAGCTGGAGTACATGCTTTAGCTATAGCTACCTACTAAGTAAGTAGATGTAGATGTAAAAGACTGCTGAATATTGCATTGTGAGAAAATCTGGTACTATAGAATCCCGTACTTTCTTAAAAGATTATAGGGCTGCAGGTATTTGAGATCTTGTTTCCCAAATTTGGGTTGCCGAGGCCCCATTTCATGCTATATATTTGGGTGTAGGAAGCTCGGCGCTTACCTAATACTTGTTAGTAATATCTAGATCTACGTACATCCTAGTCCTGTATTACTATGTGTTCTATACTATCGTATCTACGGAGATAGTAAATGAAAGGTAATAATAATAGTACAGCTACTCCAGTAAGAGAGAATCTCTAATTTTAGTAGGGTAGCCGGTATTACATGTGTTATAGAATACTACCTCGGAGTTTATCCAATACATAGACTCTCAGAGGCCAAGGAGACCCAATAGGAGGATCGAATATAAAAATGCTTCACCGTATGCGGCACAAGTAATATAAATTTATGACATAGATGCTATATATATAACCTTTAACTCTTACCACCAATCTTCTTGTAAAATGTGGTCATTAACTTTACAGCTTCCACCGTTGACTTGTGCTCATTCCCAAGGACGAGGGTCTTTCTATCTATAAGTTCTGTCAGGAGGCTTTCTGTCTTTTGAACCACTTCGGGTACCTGTTTCACGTCCATCAATTTCAGATACACTTGTGCAAGATTGCTCAGGGTATCCATTGTGGATCCATGGTAGCTTCCTAAGGCAGCCTCCAATTGGTCCAGGGCCTCCTGCTCCAAGTTCCGCGCGTCCTCCAGTTTCCCAGCACACATTAAAGTGTAGCCGTAATTTGCTTTAGCCTTTGCAACGTCCTGATGGTTCTCTCCTAAGAGCCCCTCGCGTATCTCCACAACACGTTTACCAAACGCTATGGCCTCCTCATACTTCCCTTGACCACGAAGTGCCCCTGCCAGATTCCCCATGCTGAGTAACGTGCCTGGGTGCTTCTCGCCTAGGATGCTTAGTCGGCGAGAGAAAGCTGCACGGAGTTCAACTTCTGCGGAAGGATAGCGGCGGAGACGCAATAATGACACCCCCAAATTTCCGCGGGCCACAGCGACATCGAGATGATCAGCTCCCAACAACCGCGTCCGGGAAGCAATAACCTCCCGCTCAAGCCTTTCACAGCCTGTCCGATCACCGGCATCTGAAAGCGTAGAGCCGAGGTTAAGCTTCGCTGTCAATGTTGTGGGATGATCGGGTCCATGTTCCGGGCTATGGCAAAGAAGTTCCACGGTTTCTGTGTCCAGCTTCAGCGCTTTCGGAAGATCAATCGTTGCTCGGCGATAGGTCTCGGCTAGGGAGGTCCTTGCCGAGATGATGTCTGGATGGTAGGCAGGGAGCAAGTTTTCCGTTCGCCAAAGGAGGATTGTTTCTCGAAGCTTCATAGCAATTTTCAGACGACCAACCTCATGGTATACTATCGCAAATGCCTCAAAGCTCCTCATCTGTGACTTTTCCGTTGGCCCAAAAACCGCGGCAGGGGCCTTTTCGACATTAGGGAGGACCCAGTTGTCAATGTGAGCTGTTAGATGGCTCCGCATAGCATAGGCCGTGGGCCCGGACGTCCGAAGAATCATGTTCCGAAGTAGCGAAACCGTGCTTGCTTGAATTTCAATTTTTCCTTGTTCATCCAACCCCTTCCGGTCCCGGATCCAACAATGTACAAGCGGGTGTAGGGAGTATGTGAGCGGGAGGTCTCGGTCTGTTGACGGCTCATTCTTCTTTACCAGTGAGTAGTTGTTCAGTTGGCTAATTGCATTGTCAAAGTGGAAACTCTTCCACTTTAGGGCTCCCGTCGAGTCATCTTTGGTGATACACGCCTGTAAAAGGAACTTTAGTGCGCTCAGTGTAACAGGGTGACTCTCGTCGTCTGGAGTTGGACTTTCTAGGAAACCTGTCTCAAATATCACCGTTGGAATTCTTTCATAGTGCAGATAGCCCATAACTTGCAACAAATCGGCTGCTGCTGGACATTTTTTGGTGACTGCCTGGAAAGATATTTCCCAAGTCTGATACACAGGATATGCATATCCCGATGCTTCATACTCTCTCATATCAAGTAAATCTGCTCGGAAATTTTCATAGCACTCGAGGTAAGTGTCTAAGCTTCCGTTGTTACAAATATAGGCACCTGCTTGGTCAATAGCAAGGGCTAAATACCCGAGCTTTTCCACGATCTTACGCGCGTGCGACCGGCTCTCCGCATCCACAGGCGCCTGCTCGCCAACCTTACCAGATATCCCAGCCGCCCTTAAAAGTAACTCCACCGCCTCATCAGGGCTCATCTCATCCACATGATACGCCGGTTGGTCCAATGGACTCAGGTATTGTCGCACTTTCGGATTCCGGCTAGTAATCAATATACTGCCGTGATTACCTTGTGGGAGGTAAGGCACAAGTGATATGTCGTCAGCATTGTCGAAAACGAGCAGCCAATTCTTATCCCGCAGGTGAGCAAGTCTGTTTTTAACGGACCCAATCAGGTTGCTAGAACTTCCAACAGGGAGACGAAGTAGATCTGCCATTTCACGAAAACTTTCCTCCACGCCGGCAACGCTACTAGAGTTGATCCAGAATATGAAGTCGAATCTGTCACGGTTATCTTCCGCAAACTTCAACGCAATCTGCGTTTTGCCCGCCCCCCCCAGTCCGTACAACACTGCCCTGCGCTGGCGGTCAACTTTATCTCCTTCACAGATACTAATGTCATCCTCGTTGGTATCTTCTCCGGCTGTACCAAAAAATGCCTCTTCCAACGAACTAAGTGCCATTTCCCTACCAGTGAAAATGGGACTTGCACGCTGCGGAATGGTATAATGCTTATTCTTCCTTGAACCTGAGAATGTAATGTTAGCGATAGCTCAACATCAAGACGAGCGTACCGAATAACCTACTGCGGGGAATAAGCCGCCGAGGTGGTAATAGTGCAAAGAGCCTCTCATTCCATCCCTTCAACTCATTTGCCAGCTCAGTCGCTTTCTCTTTATCCATCATCACCCACTTGAGACGCTGGACCTTTGTTAAATTCGCTTCAACCTCCACCTTCGTGGACTGCAGGGTCGCAAAAACCTCCTCAATCGGTGCATTGGCGATATCAACCTCATTCTTAGGCCTGGTTTCATCGGCAGACCCGACAGAGGAAGACTTAACAGGCTCGGTGTGCACTTTTGCTGTCGATGATCCTGCTGCATTTGTGTTTGCGGATACCGAGTTTTGCCCCCGCTTATTAGTTTTCTGAGCTGAGCTCTCTGCCTGCTTTGGTGCAGGGGACTTGAGACACCCTGCCTTCCGTAAAAATCGGCGAAATTTGCTCTCCTTGTTCTCCCCACTGGTATTACTAGTGCGCTGTCCCTCAACCATACCCTGTTGCCCCGTTGAATATTCTGATGTAGTGCGCGAACCTATAGGTTTCGTGGTCACGGTAGGTATCTTTTCGTCTTCCTTCACGAGTGCCAGAGACATAACCTGCCCTGAACCTTCACCCCTCGCAGAGGTCAACATGGAGATTGTCGTCCCAACTCGCCCAATTCCCATCAGGTCGCTTTGGCTGTCTTTATTGGATAACCCGGTCCCTCTCCTCACTTGAATGCCATATTTCCCCTGTAGCTTTCCGGCATCAACAAGCAATGTTCCCATTTTCGCCAAAATATCTATTGCCAGAAAACAGACTTCCTCTCCGATTTCGCCGCTACCCCGTATCCTCCCTGTTCGCTGGTTCACCCAGTGCTTGATCCACAGATTGAGGAGCCCCATTTCTGTGTCTATACGTAGTCGGAAATCTCCCGCATCTTCCGCCGTAGTAGTGGTTGCTCGGAGTAATTCGTAACCGCTGATACATGCTTTGGAAAGGGGGCCTGCGAGCCCCACGACGCTTAGGGCAAGTCCGACGACCTCCATCTGAGAATCGATACTTAAGCCGTCGCTATTGTAACCTGATTGCGGCACAGTTAGTTGTAGCCCACGTAACTGTCAAAAATCAAAATTCGGTCGTGAGGATGTTGATTAAATTATATTTATTATATGTTTTCACCCCTGCAATTGACCTCTTGCTCCCTATCCCAGCCTTTCATTTTCCAATTGACAGTTTGACATGGGCATGGGCAGGCGATGGTGGTACAACTTACTATAATTACTCACGGCATCGAAATTGTCGTCAATATCAAAATCTGGTGTTTGGTTGTCATATGATGTGCCGGGCGTTTCTCCGCCGCGAAGCATTGCGTCGGATTCTTTGCCCTGATCGTCTTCAGCTTCACCAGATAATGTCGAGCTCGCAATTTTCCATTCGTATCTCAAATGGGTACGACCGGCCAGCCCATGATCACTTTGGTACCTTTTAAGCTACCTATGCTCATTTGAAGCCAAGAACTGGGCGCTGATATCGGATGGGTCATGTACCCGTTGACGTCGTTTTCTCATGCTGGGGCAGTGCTCTGGGCTGTGCAACGTGAAACAGCCTTGCCACATACATACCACGGTAAGAGAATGAAGAACTCTGCCTGCTGTATTTAATCTGGCGCTACGAGGTTTTTACTAACGTAGGCCAAAGAAGGATGGCTTGGCGGAGTTCTTCACTCTGGTAACCCGACTAGTATGGTGCCAACCAGACTAACTAGTATGTACTCCTACCTATGGATGATTAGGAATTGCCTTGGAATTGCCTTCTAGTTATCTACACTACTACATGTGCTGCACATCTTAGTACTAGCGGTCGTGCCAACCAGATACAAAAACGCAACCCAAACTCCACCCTTTAGTGCCGGCCACTGCATTGGGCATGGTAGATACTTCATATATTCAAGGCCCTGCTCTACTCACCAATCCTGATTGCATTCGTATATACTCCCACAAGCCCCCGGTGTCGCATTTCAGATGGAAAACTCAATCTTCATGGCGTTGCCCGCTAGGCCTCTGCCACATCATTTCTAACTGCCTTGGAAAGTTTTCAAGGTATAGAGGAAAGTTATGCAAAACCATGCCTCGGCTAAATCGATAATAAAATATTTCCCTGCCTAAATATACAAAATAGAAAACGATAATAAAATCAACTTGTTACAGAACTATATAATTACAGCTAACTCCAAAGCTCCGACAATCCAGAGGCGCCCCAAAACTTCCGATTCTAGTTCTATTACACACGCCGTAATATTTGACTCTTTCATCTACGGAGGGTAGTTTTACACCATTCTCACTCCTTCCGAATCATACCTTATTCCTGGCCCCTCCTCCAGGTTAAGCTTCTCTAACCGGGCCACCGGTGCCGGGGGTCGCGGAGGCCGCCTGCTCTTCTCCGTTCCGCTTCGGTTGACTCTATATACACTCACACGGTTTGTTGCTACCACTGCCACAGGGCTCATCACCCGAGCAAACCCTGCGGTCTCGCACGTCGGAGTCGGCATGCTCATGAGAGAGTCGTTATCGTTGTTCGGGGTGGGGGGGTAATATGGTCCCGAGGCAAGCATTTCTCGCTCTTCCTGCGTCTGGCGTGCTGATTTATGGGAGGATTTTCGTGAAGGGGTGGTGGAGAGTACTGGATGATCTTGGTGCTCAGGGCTGTTTCCATCAGAAATCCTTCTCCCCGCTCCAGAGCCGATAGCACCATTCAAGTTGGACTGGGTTGTAATTTCCGCTGGTATGGATGGCAACGGTGGAAGATCCTTTATTGAATTCATTTTCCGGGGCGGTGGAGGTGCACCGAGGGGGACTATTGGACCCATTGACCGACGAATAAAGTTCTCTGGTGCATGTCCAGGTGCTGAAACGTTAGAATGGCCATCCCATTGCTCTTCCTGCGCTTCAAGTTCTGAGATGGGCCTAAAGTGGCGCTCGCGTACACCCAATTTCTCAGAAATGGCTAGCCCAAGACCCTCTGTATCACCTGACAATTCCACCGATGACATTACTATCCCGTTCATCATCCTTCCCTTCTTCTCCGCTTCGGTTGATGTGTAGTATTCTGCCGGCAACTCCTGTGGCTGAAGGGTTGCAAGGTGCGTAGGCACCTCGGGGCTTGCTAATTCCATGAATGAGTGCCCCCGATACTGTCCATAAGGGGTAGCACCACCTTCAGGTCGTGAGAATGTGCTACGACCAGGGGTGGGTGCACTCGCAGAACGCTGGGGCGCAAACTGGGAATTTCTGATGGCGGGGCTCTGTGTGGTTGGTAGTTGGAAGGCTGTGATATGGTCCACGGGACCGTTCACCATGGGGTCCCCTATTTCATTCGTGTATGGGTATGCAGGATTCCCACCCCCACCTATTGGGTTTGCGAGGAGTTGCTCGCGTTGCTTCTTGCGACGATGGATGATGAAAAACCCGATCAGGATGGCCAGCAGGAGGACACCCACAACAGCGGGGACTATTATTGAGATAAGTTTCTTCTGGTTTGCCTCCGCCTTTGCGGGGGGGATACGAGTAGGCTCCCTGGGGGAAGGAGTAAATGTCCTCGTGAAGAGGGTCCTGAGGGCAGGCTCAGTGAAGCCACCATCCTCTGGTGTTCGTACCACAGCTTTTCCATTGGGTCTGTTTCAAGATGACATATATTAGCTTCAGTTCTTGCCATAGGTTTACAATCGATATGTCGTGTCACTTACCCTCCACCGACAACAGTAATGACTGCTTGGGGGACAAGATATCCGTTATCCTTTTTGCTATATCCATACCACAATGTCCCAAGCTCATTATATGCCGACATGTCAAGATTATGGACCCCAAATCCAGCAGGAACATCACATGTAGTCTGATTAGGGAAATACCCTCCCATAATGATCATCTGATGGCTGTTGACAACATTACATGAAAGAGAGTTATGCGGGGCAGTTCGAACTTTATCACTATCCGGATACCACTTAATCCAACGGAAGCTCGGCATTGTGAGGATGTAGACATCACCATAACCTCTGTTGTTGTTCTGGGTAGCTGCACCTCCATAAAGATATCTTCATTATCCCTAGAGCGTCAGTAAAACAACATACCATAGGTCAAAATATGCAAGATGGGACCATACACATTATGTGACGAACCGTCAACAGCGGCCCCAACACCGGCACAAAAGAGCCTCCGTGTTTCTGGAACGGCCCCAGTCGCTTTCTGCGTATACCAAAACCCCTCTGCAAGGTCATATATGTCAATTTCGGACATCGGTGCCTGGACATACCCCGAAGATTAGCAAAAAACGACGATTATTAATAGTTACCCAGCGACCCCGTTGAAGTCGTGTAATGGAAAGCATACCGGCTCGACGGTCCCATTTGGGTGAGCGTACACTCCTCCAAAAGACACCAACAGTCCTCTATCCCCTGCTGACACAAATAATAGCACTCCCTCCACTCTTGGAAATGGCCGTGCGGGGCCTGTCTCGTTCCTCCATGTATTATCTACCATATTGTAGATGACCATTCCCGGGAGAGCCATCTGAGGACCAGTCCAGCCTGGCACATTCTTCTTCCCGACCCAACCCCCCAGGTAATACGCTCTGCCTTCATGCTCCAAGACTGTACCGGCGCCAAATGATGGTCGTGTATGTTCATGACCCACGCTGCTCGCGTCTTCTGGTAGTAGCGACCATGTGTCGTTCCAGGCATCATACGTCCACATGGCGCGCGGTACATCAAAAACCTTTTCATCTTCTGGGAACTCGCCTCCAAACATAAACAGACGACCATTAGCCTCGTCGGCCCACAGCTGGCCTCCGACTACCCTGGGTACAGCAGAAGGCTTGCTCAGGGGCCCTGCCAGGGCCGGAAGTTTTGCAGTATCGTTGTTGAGGTCAAGAAAGAGGAGATGATCCACTACTCAAGTCAATATCAATCGCATATTGGGGTTGCCATATTAGAGCATGAGGGAAAAGGCTTACTCGTGTAATTTGTCAGATCGCTGGCCTTTGTATTTATATAGCCCCCATCAATGTACAGCCTGTCATTTATTTGCGCAGCTAAGACCCATAAACCACAAATATTCAGCATGAAAGCTCCAATGGATAGGTTTTTGACTACTTCGGGGTACTCACTGGCATGACTATGCCTCCGACAAAAATCGTCTGGCTGCAAAGGATTATAATTTGTCCTCACTCCCGCAACTTGCACTACCATTGCCCCAATTGCCATGAAACTGAATCGTAAAAACCTCATTTTGTCGTATTAGTGTTTATTAATATTATAGCCTTCCCAGAGAGAAAAAATGTGCAAAACGTTCCAAAAAAAAGAAAGCACTCCGAACGTGGATGTCCGTAGAGAGAGAAAGTAAATCAACTCAAGAATCAATCTTGAGGAACACTATATATCAAGAGTATATTTCCTGAAATTACTCTCAACAATATTGAAAAGAACGGCTTCGAGCCACCCACGTGAGTGGGGAGAATAATCGCAAGCAATCTTTCTGAAGGCACAAAAGGGATAACTGGGTGTGCGAAAAGAGCTGACGAGAAAGAGAAAGGAAACATCAGGAACGAGGGGGTGGAAGGGCTTTTGTTCTCGGTTGACATTTGAGCACTGCTCATGTCAGATTGTGCCTGGTGAAGTCTCGGAGGTGTATAAGACTAGAAACGTATGTACAGCCACCGAACCAGACTACCGGTGATGCTGATGCTTGATATCCCAATTCCGTTTAGCGCCATGGCCTCGACTTGTGAACTAGAAACGAATTTCGCTCTTATGGTAAGTGACTCCTCGACCAAAACGTAGAATTAAACCAAAGTAGATGCAAAGCATACTTAACGTCAAAACCAGGGGATATCCAAAACGTGGGCGGATTGCACTTATCCCTAGCAAGTAGTCATGCTTATATCTGGGTTTTCCCTCTCTTGTACGCATATGGTGAAGCGAATTCGACCGTTGTGCTGAGAATAGAAGCTGAAAAGAACATTCCAAAACAACGGCGGTTACAGTAGCGGTGAGAAAGTCAAAATACCTTACCTTATTAGGCTTAGTAGATGCGGAGGGCTGGAACCAATGCAACTTAGCTTGGACAGCACATTATCCGTTTCGCTAACACCCTTCGCGCAATATTGATCGAACAGAACCTAGTCTGGTGCAATATCGAACCTTAGGTTTTATCTTCAAAGAGGCTTATTCGGTAAGTACAAGCACATTTACTTTCATAAATGCATACATAACATACAGTGCCTGGGGGAAAGTTTCCGCGCACTCCTTTTTATGCAGCGATCGGCACCCAGTGAAACATGAATGACATGTATGTATCAAAATGAGTTGACCGCTAACCAGATTGAGCACAACAATGGAGGTATTTACATAGTCTCGTACCTATTTACATACATCGCCAGACTGTATCTATGTACAAGATAGAAAGCCCATCATATTTGGTGTGCTCTCGTGTGCCAATCCTGTCTTCATGGAAGGTAACTCAATTATACACAATTCTTATCGTACTCTAATTTGGGAGGTATCCGGATCTTGAGCGCTACCTCAAACTTAACAAGATTTTGCATCAAAAGTTCCCTACCTTGCTTCCTTTCTCAGTGGACTAGTAGCTGTTAAGAAGAGAATAGGAATGATTCGAAGAAACTTGGAAAGAGATTCCTACTAGGCTCTCTTACCAGATCTATGCCTTGACGGGTTGCTGTAGTTATTAAAGCTGAGGGGCAGTACACTAAATAATTCAACTAGGCTACCAAATATTAATGAGCTATCTATCTACATAGATATAGTCTGGTGATGTATGTAAATGGGCACGAGACTATGTAAATGCCCCCATTGTTGTGCTCAATCTGGTTAGCGGTCAACTCACTTTGATACATACATACATACATGTCATTCATGTTTCACTGGGTGCCGATCGCTGCATAAAAAGGAGTGCGCGGAAACTTTCCCCCAGGCACTGTAGCTATGAAACATTTCTCACTCGCATCGATTGATCGACCAAATGCCATTTCTTTCCCCTCGTTCTACTTAGCCAACTATAAAGAACCCCATATTTTATGCAACATAACTAGTCCCGCTATTATAACGCACGAAGTTGGCTTCATAGACGTCTACCGAATATTTCTAATGCTTCGGCTCTTTGAAATGCGGAATTAGTTTCTCTGCACTACCTTGTAGGTATATTTCTATAAATATATTTCAGCTCTTTTATGGTCGTGGTCACGTGAACTCTGTGCAACGTCCTGATCACGTGCGTTATTCACCTTTCACTATATGGTTCTTTAGTCTGGTGGGCACCGGTCTCTTGCCCAAAGACCGATACACCAGGCAATCAAAATCTCGTGCACAATATCCCGAGGACAGATCAAAGTTTCATGCACAATCTCTCGGGGTTTTCCGTCGCGAGGGATCAGGTGCAAACCACGCTAGTACCAAATTGGAGTTAAACCGTGGAACAAATGGTTACGTGGGGTTATGACCACCTGAGCCCCCAAACAGCGGTTCCCGTCTGGTATACAACAGGGGAAACAAGCGACGGGCTGAGCAGCCAGAAAACCTATAGTGAACGCCAAGAATTTGACCCTTTTCCTTCCGTATAGCAAGATTTCACTGTAGTGAGGATACTTTCTGTGTCTATAGTAGTTTGAAATCTCCGCCGAGCTTCCGGGTTTTAGTATAGCCAGGTTCGTTATAGCCAGGTTTGCCTGTACACAGGGAAAACTTAATTCAACAGTAGTTCTGTCCGACTGGTCATGCATGTGCTGTCCCGAGGAAGACCAATTGTACATAGTGCGCAATGGATCCAGTACAGCGGGTCAGTATTGCGGGGGGGCTGGCTTGGAATTCTGACTAGCGAGGCGCGTAGCGCTCCGTGCAGGGTCGGTGCTCAGTATAGAGCCTCATTTAGTCTCTTGTGTCGACTCCGACTCCAGGTCTATCGGATATATGCGGAATATTACGGAGCAACATGCTCGACACTAATAGTACATCTCCCACTGCGAGAAAGTCTCGCACATCCTCCATCGAGTACGCAGACTATCGGGTAGAACTTGGTAATGTCTGGTTGGCGCCTTGGTAAGCGCATCTGGAAGACCAACCACAAGATCTATCCAGCTGAGGGCCAAAAGGGGGCAGTATCCAAACCGAGAGGCAGCAATGGGGAGTTGAAACGATGGCAACACTTCTTCATACCACCGGACCACTGACGCTTTTATATACCAAACCATGTAGAATATTAACAGGTATGTATGTATATGCTGGAGTTCACCCATCTCTGATTCATGAATCAAAAGACAAATACATAGCAACGCCGCTGCACCTCAATACTGGTAGAGCACACGTGTTAACGCTGTCTGTCAAATTTTATGTGGTAGTGGGGGAGGTGCTAACCACCATCCCTACTGATATGCCTGCATCGTGGGGGGTCTATTTATAGCTAGTACTAATGTGCGAGTGGGGTAGCACCTCTGAAGCACATCAGAGGGGCGAGGATCAATTTGTACTACCAGACTATCGATTTGTTTACTATTGGGAAAGGATTTCTAGTCTTAATGCACAACTGGTTCAGGTTCCCAAGATGGATCCCAGTCCAGGCCTAGACCCCTTCCGTGAGATAAGAAAGTGTCACACGACTCAGCGCTGATTGCGGATCCACAGAGCCTTTGGATATATGTTCATGAGACTGCAGCATCAACCATCGGCGCAAACCCCACTCAATCGGCTGCGGCTTTGAGAAAATTAAGTAGATGTCCTGTGCGCCCCCACTAATTAGCAATCCTCTCTAATTTAATTTTTGGTTTTGGTTTTTTATTTCTATGGACGACTCATTTGGCACTTACCCCGTGCTCGAACTTCCTTTCTCTAATGTCGATCAAGGCACCTGAATATTAAAGTAGCGCATATTAGCCTAATTGGGGTCTACCTCCTTGAGTACTTTAACTTGCAAGATCACCACGGCGACCTTTATGATGAACATAACGGGTAAGTACTTGTAACTAGGTAGAGTATTATACATATGTAAATACCTCTTACTTCATATGAATATCGGTTGGGCTCTTCTACGTTGCCACAATTCGTAGCAATCATGAGGTTCAACTCGTAAGTCTCAGCTGTCAGCTGTAGGTAGGTAGAGTAAAATCATCAAGACTAGGTAGAATCATACTTCCGAGGATGTAGGCACGATCAATCGTCGGGCAGAACACTTCATGTGAGACTGGCGTCGCCAATGTGGGCAAAGGAGTTTGGAGATACTTGGGCGAAAGTCGTTGGGTGAATCCGGGCATACTTATAAATTTGATCTTTTGACAGCCACGCCCAAGCGGCATCGCTGGACCAGACTTATGAACCTTGAATATCGACGATCCTTGCCAGAAGGCAGCTTAGGTGCTTGCTTGGACTCCAAATAAAGTGCCTTCCACCCCTTATCGACCGATTTGTTCGGGGGCGACCCTTATCTCCCTCTCTCACTAGTACCTACTTATCGATATATCCTTGCGTACCGGTAGTTTGCGATTCGCTGACAGATGGAGGGACCAGCAAATGCGAATTTTATCTAGAGAAAAATTACCCAGTGCAAGAGCCCGGATAGGTAGCGCACTATTAGCCCATACTCGTACATATTTCCATCCACCTGTTTCCCTGATTGTTCCGATTCGATCGCCCACACTTCACCAGCTTTGAATTGCAATTGGGCTAAGTAGGACTCCTATTCACACCAATTGCAACACGCGACTGAGACTCTACCCCACGGCACCCCACGTTGAGTTCCGAATAGAGATCAAGAGACACCTAGAAGGCATGACTGTCTAGAGCTCCACATTTTCCATGTTGCGAGCATAAACCATAATACCCATCATGTCAAATTTGAATTCGCAAGGGCATGCTATCTCTAATATCATGAGTCCGCCGCCTGGCGGCTTATCGCCATCACAACAAGATCGTGACCAGGTGATACCAACAGCAACATCGATGCCCGACAATACAAGCGCCCCATATCCAAATCAGCCACCAAGCTACATGGGCAGCAAAAATGCGGTGGGTGTTGGTGGTGGTGCACTCCGAGATTCGTCGGTAACATCCACTTCCAATTCATCTCCAGCTGCAGTGGTTGATGCCCAATCTCGCGACGGGATGCATCGAAGAGGTGTGAAGGTGAATAACAAAAGAGGGCCCTCAAAGGCGGGGGGGAAGCCCGGAGAAGCCGCGGCATCGACTTCCGCCGGAACTGTGACGAATAAAAGACGGTGTGTGAGCAATGCGTGTATCGCGTGCAGGAAGAGAAAGTCCAAGGTTTGTGCAATACATAGACTCGATCCTCGTATTTTCATTACGTTTAGTTTGGTTCAGGTTGCATATTGGCGGAGCATGATCGTATATACTGGCGAGCATGATCGCATATATTGGCGAGCATGATTAAAACCACCGACATTTCTGCGCACAAACGTTCATGGGATTACCGCTGATATATGCTGCGATTATATCGTTTATTAACAGTGCGATGGCAATACTCCATCCTGCGCCGCATGTTCCTCGGTATATGGGACAGAGTGTGTTTACGACCCAAGCTCAGATCATCGCCGGAAAGGGGTATACAAAAAGGATATTGACACTCTCAAAACTCGCAATGATACTTTGCAGACCCTCATACAAGCAATTATGGACCACCCAGAGGAACAAGTGCATGATTTGGTACAAACAATGCGCTCAAGCGACAATTTGGAAGATGTTGCGGAGGCTGTCTTAGAAGGGAAATTTGGGTTCGCAATTGGGTCAACTGGCACAACGGTGCAGGCGTTCACAGTAGCGGCTCCAGGGACCGGCACCGATCGCACACGCAGCGGGTCAATGTGGTCTATGGCAGAAGGTGACGATGTCTCGATGGACCGTGAGGATCGTAGAAAGTCATCATCATCAGATCGTGAACCAACTTTTGAAACAGAGCTTTCTCAGAGAATGAGTCAGCTAAGGGTGGATGCAGAATCGGGCCAAGTTCGCTTCATTGGAGGGACTAGTAATTTAATCTTGCTTCCTTCTCAGGTCCAAAACCACGATAGGAGCAGACAGGGCTCACCGAATTTTGGTAGAGAGTTGGAGCGGGGTCTATCAGATCCATACCTGACAGACAGAGAACGAAACCCAATTCTCAGCTGGACAAATGTGCTAGGCGCCTCGGCTCAAGCGTGCGAGGCTATCGAGCATCTACTGCAAATGTGAGTATTCTTTCAAGGTCATACTGTCGAACCTTTATCATTGGTTTTGGGAAGCTGATATATGTCAAATTAATTGGCAGGTACTTTGTGTGGCACTATCCTTACTTCACCACCCTGTCGGGGGAACTTTTCTTCCGTGACTTTCGGTCAGGGTACAGTTCACCTGTAACTGCTCTTTCACCACGCCACATTCCAGACTCGCCTTCGCTCCACTGCTATTCACCCTCACCGGCGCCGACTACGCAAACTCAACCCATGAGATACTGTACTCCTCTGCTATTCAATGCCATGCTAGCCCTGGGTTGTCACTTCACAGCACATCCGTTAGCACGAGATGATAAGAACGACCCGGACAGCGCGGGCGACCACTTCTTTAATGAGTGCAAACGACTAATCCTGGAAAACGACGAACATGTGACTCCACGCTTGACGACAGTTCAGGCACTGGCATTGATGAGTGTACGAGAGGCTGGCTGTGCTCGTGAAGAGAGGGGCTGGAGCTACAGTGGAATGAGTTTCCGGATGGGCACTGAGATGGGCTTACACCTAGACCTTGAGGGAGGCGGTAACGAAGGATCCCACCCCGATGGCACATCGGGTACATTGAGGCAAAGGAGTATTGGGAGAAGTGGAAGGATGAACGATGAAGAGTTAGATGCACGCCGCATCACTTTCTGGGGGTGCTTCCTGTTTGATAAGTGCGCTCACATCCACCTTGGGCCGTGTGAGTGATGGAAATGCTGATACCAGGATGTTCGCATTTGTATCAGATGTTGGTCGAATTATATGGGCCGAATGCCTCAACTACCCTCTTCCATGGCCTCGGTGCAGAAGTACATTATTATACCTTCTGAGGACGCCACAGTATGGAGCCCTTACACGGATGTAGGGAAGTCGATGATCTCGGCCCAGCCGGCTCGTACCAGGGCCGTGGCATTGCAAATCATAGAACTGTGTGAGATAAGTTCGGATGTTCTTTTACAGTTCTATAATCCCAATCCCAAGAAGCCTGCCAGTGGCATCTCTTCTGGTGGGCGGACAACCAACACTACAGGAGGACTGGGGATGTCCGACATACGAAACCTGGGAGTTTTATGGAATCGATTGGAGGATTGGCGCAAGAAACTACCACGCGAACTGGAGCCTCAACAAGGCTGCCTTCCGCCAGTTCTGCTTATGCATATGTTTCATCAATTGCTCTACATCCATTTGTTTCGACCCTTTTTACAGTCAACCTCTGCCACGCTTCCCACATTGTCACTTGACCCTCGGCGGATATGTGTAGAGGCAGCTTCGAAAATCTCAAAATACCTGCGGTTTTACAAACGCGAATACGGGCTACGGCAGATATGTAACATAGCAGCTTATATGATTCACTCGGCATGCACAATACATCTGCTCAATCTACCAGAGAAATCTGCGAAACGAGACATTGTCCAGGGTTTACGGAGTCTGGAGGACATGGCAGAAGGGTGGCTTTGTGCTCGCCGTGCGTTGGTCATTATGAGAATTTTGGCAAAGAGATGGAAGATTGGGCTGCCGGACGAAGGTGACGCGATATTGGCCCGCGCCGCTAAAGGAAGGGCAGAGCAGTTTGGGCTGCAAGAGGTGCCAGATGAAGAGTACCAATTTACTTATCTAGACTATCGGGGAAGCAGTGCAAGTGCTGTCTCTCCAATGAGCCTCGCCTCCGAGCCCAAGAGCCATTCAGTGTCAGGTATGGACGCGCACACACCTGAATCAGGAATGCAGAATCAAGGGGCCGGGCCGCAGTTCACGACAAGTAATCAAGCATCTATATCAGGAATTATGAAAGCGGTATCTAATCGCAATAGCCCCGGGCTAGCCCCATCTCCAGAGCCCAGACAGCAACAAATCCGTCAGCATCACTACCACCAGCAGGACCAAAGCCAAGCTGTGTCAGGGCTACGATACCATACAGACGAATCCGCAGCTTCTTCCCCCGGAACTTACGCCCCTCTTTCCTCTTTCCCGCATCAAGTACAACCGCCCTTTACCCAATCACAGGGCCAGCGACAGTACGTATCCATAGAGCGAGGGTCTTCGTTAGGAGTTCAAGGCGGACCAGCCTCAACACCCCCTCCCCAAATTTATCCATCGACGACTTCCACGGCCGCAAGCCGTACCACATCGCGATTATCACGGGCGCCCTCAAATAACAGTCAAACGCAATACTCCTACTTTGAAAGCCAGCATCCCCCTTCTAGCATTGCGTCGCCAAGTGCATTTTATTCAGACGCAGGAATTCCAATTGGGTACGAGCAAACGCCTGATGAAATACAGGGTGGAGGAATGGAGCAGAATTGGTGCATCAGGGATCAAGAGCTAGTTGCGCGGGGATTTCTAGTACAGGGTTGGGCGGGTGGCGAATCAGGATCTAGAGGGTCTGTATCTGAGAATGAAGAAGGAACCGAGGGAGGTGGTGAGACCCCTTGGGACCCTTTTACGGTCTATTAATGACCTTGACAGGAATTGTTTTTGCTATGTAAAACTTGATTTGTATTAGCCTGGTTGGTTCAAAATATATATCCCGTTTGATACAGGTTGATTGTAACTTTGGATTAAGATCAATTGCGATGCATAGCCTATAATATGAGCGGCTATAAGGTAATATAGATAAGAAATTGGTTTATAAATGGGTATACCACTCAGTGCCTTGAATTGGGAATCTGGGGATGGTTATGGAAAAAATCAGCAAATGGGCAACAGTATCAGGCCGGCTTGCCCTATGCTCCTAATGAGTCTATATCTCGCCTGGAAGCAAGCTTGCACAAACTGACTACCCTACATACCGTGTCCTCATGTTTTTCTCGATATTCTCTCCGCTGTATGTGAAAATTACGTAGGTAAGATTACTCAATACAAGTTACTCTATACTAGCCATCTAAGAAATAGCGATGCCTCTGGCAGGATTTGCTTGCAGCCCCCAAAAATCCCAGCGCATGAAATAAACTTGGGCAAGATTCCGGAAGTTTTTCTAGCTTCTGGAAGCGATAAGTACTACCTGCTTTATTCGGCAATTTAAACATACTACAAGCATTCCCATACTGTAAAAAATGCCTACCTTATAACTCCTTGTATAGGAGCTTAAAATTCTTTTTCGCTTGGTCGTTGGCATATACGAGTGCTAGGTTTAAAAAGGGGACGAGGAACCATTGGACGCAGTGGAGGCCTACTTTCATTACCTTCACAGAGATCTCGCTTCAGCATTTTGATTTTCCCATTTTTGGCTGCTTTCAGGTTTTGTTTGAGTTTTTTTGTTGATCGTTGGCATTACCCTGAATTGGATTTAGTCCCCTTGGAGCAAATTAAAGGGCATTCAGTTCACCCACCAGTGGAAATAGATTCCGGGGTGAATACCAAGTTTTTGAGACCCTGGCCACAGACTTTTGTGCTGGGTGCCGCTGTATGCTCTTGGCTAACTCGGGCCTTATCGGCAAGGCAATATCTAGCTACTAGTAGCCTATCTAGTGCTAACTAGGAGGCTAGAAGTTGTCAGTTGCCCCTTCTCACGATATTATTTCGCCTCAATTTTCAACTCTGTTCTGTTCATGAGAAGGCCATCAAGCAGGGATAAAACCCGAGGGGGGATCTAGGCTAAAGGAAACTAGAGCCTCCAGATTTGGATAACATCTAGATCTATCGTAATAGATATGTACCTTAAGCTCTTGGATACTTTGTGCATTCAGTACTGCTTCTTTTGCTTAAGGAAGATAACTGAGGGAAGCTCTACTTGCTACTTCAATAAATCTACAATTTCCTCTGTTCCATCACCCTGCCATTTTCGAATGCATCATATGTACTGTACTAAGTAACCCCTCGCACGTTCGAGATTGCTGCTTCGTTGGTGCTACTCGATTACATATAGCTACCGTTCAGGCTGAAGTAAAGCTACCTAACGAGCAGCTTTACAGCAACATCTACACAAATATCTTCATTCTGATGCCAATGCGTGTTTACTACATGTACAGCTAGGAAAAGCGTACGTACACTCCAATATCCGAGCACAAGGCTCGTACGATATGCAGTATTAAGCAAGAATTAAATAGTTTATGTACGGATACATTAAAGCAATTGCTTTCAAAATTTGTAAAAATGGCAGTTTTTTTTCTTTCCGGGATCAATGGCCTATTACCTTAAGCTTGGAATTTTATAAATTCTGTGCTCTTGATATCTACTACTTTACATCCCTTAACATACAACTGGGGCCGTAAATATGTAAGACAGCCGGACGTAAACTTTTGCCACCTAGCTGTAACACCTTTGAATTCAACGCCTGGTGATATTCATTATTTTTTCCGAGCACGGAGCTCGAGAGGATAACCATCGAGCCGTAGCTGAACTAGTATAATCTGGTACCTAAGCTTCATATTAGTCTAATATCTGAAACATATGAACTCATAAATCATACGGACTACAGTTGATTGATTGATTTGTTTCTTGAACTTGCCATTAAACCATTATGCCAACTCCTGCTGCGCTGCCTTTGGATGTGCTTGTGCATGCGAAAACAGCTGGAGACGTTCACCCTGTGCTGAATCAAGATCCTAGCATCGGACGGATTTGGAGTCTAGCTGCTGTTGTATAGCAGAATTGATAGGAGCATCTATTGTAGATATCAGTAGGATTGTTGTTAGATGAGATAGACACTCAATTACACTCCATACATTTACCTTATGTCACTAGATATGCAGGTCAAATTGTAAGCACTTACTGGCTTTGGGACCAACAACATACTATGAATGATATTTATTAAAGAGGTATGATATTATAGCTATAGTCCCAAGCTCGGGTTGGTGTGGCCTATGCTAATAGAGAGGTTATGCATACAATTTATATTGATAGTTATCGCAGATAAGCTGCTACTCATGTAGGTATGGCTACAGGCCGTTAGCTATGTTGGTACAGTTAGCTTTACTCAATTCAGTAAATTGTATGTATTAAACTGCCATGGTGACACAGGCTAGCGCCGATTGCCACGAGCGGCCCAGAACACATATACACATATATACAACGCTGAAGTTAAACAAAGTAAGGTGGTACTCTTTTTTACAGACCCAATGCAAGCTCCTTGTTGTTGTGAGTGCACCTTCATAACTTAGTAAAGTATCATTTTCCCCCTTCTTGATATTATAATTATCTTTGAGATATAGTAGACTGCGTAATTTCTTTGCCAAATTTTTCTTGAAAACAAATCTGTAGTCTTTCTACCACATTGGGGTGCTCCTGCACATGGTTGTAAAGCTGAGTTGGATCCTGATATACACGCCGTTTGCTCATTTTTGGTCGAGACCGAGACCGAGACCGAGACCGACTGTGGTGGACTGTACGAGTTGAAGTCTCTACAATGTCAATCCCTGAAATACACTACCTAGGAGTTATCAAAGCCTAGTTTACCATGTACACTATGCAGGGGTCAAGGGCCTGAAAGTGCTACCTAGTCGAGGATTCAATACAAGCCCGCAGCCCAAACTCGGGATATCCAGTTAATGGGGATCCAATAATTCTCAACTGTAGTACAATATTACCTATTTGTACGTAATTCTATGCAAACCTCTATAAATGCATAACTCCACTAAAGCATAGGAAGCCTCGGTCCCAAGATTATGCTCTTGTAGAGGTTCGACTGTACATATGGTGTGTAAGGGAAAGACTAAGCGCAGGGGCGTACGTCGGCATGCTGCAGAGGTATTATTGCTATAGCTATTCTCCATGGGTACCATCTCCCATGCACTGTGGTACATATCCCGGGGGTATGCCTGAACTCCTGCTTACACCACTCCTCGACGGAAGTTTTCTCTCTCTCTGGGAATATATTGAGAGGTGTTTGTAATTATTCTTTGTGTCAATGACGACACCCCTACATGCGTGGCGCCATGTGGTAGTTATATACGACTAGCTAGATATCGGAAGGCCCCACACTGGTATTTGCAGGTTGTACGTGGAGGTGCCACTTGAGCCTCATAACCATGAGAAGTCATACCAGGCATTACCATGTCCATATACCGAATCATATAGTCCCTTTGAAATAACTACAGTACTGTGGTGCTAATTTGTATAGGTGAGTGATGACATACTCCCTAGAGGTGAGTGCTACAATTCAAGACCCAGTGGGGGAGTGCAATCGGGCCAATACGCACCGCTGGGGAGTGAATAAGGCAACATGCATTAGTTATAAGGAACGTAACATATACATGAATCCCCTGGCGGAGAGTATTAGTAACCTCCATACCTTTACTTCTCACAATCTGTCATAGATATCTTTATCAACGGGATTGAACTCGGCATATATAAAAAGTTCTCGCAAGCATTGTGGGTGGTTAAAGTATGCCCTACGTAGCGTTAAACTTGTGCACAAAGCTTCGAAGTATAAATGTATGTAGGATGGACAAACGGGTCTAAGACTAGGTAGGTGAGTCCTCTTAAACATTCCGGATGGTGGTCTCAGGGCGGAGTACTCTGTGTGAGCATCTACCAGCATATAGAGTTCTTGACGTATGTATTGATGATCTATCTAAAAGTGCTATCGAGGCTCGTATTTAATCTAAATGCTAAGGCTAGTCTAACTCAAATCTATTATGCGCATTCGTCGCCATGCCCACTTCACATGTGAAGATCGTGGTCCTGGGGTATAATCGCAAATATACTCATGGTATACGTATACCCCCACAACAACAGCCGAAGGAGAGTCCGAGTAAACATAACCCCTGGACTCCGAGCCTTTGTATCACAGTGTAAGCCCCAATGCATATGGCCGCCCACGTATACCAACTTCAAATTTTTTGGTGATGTTAACTATTGTATACTGCAACTTTGGTGCAAGGGTGTTGTGATGCTTGAACTAATGGTGTTGGGGCAAATAGTAAGCAATTTATCCTGAGGTTCGCTGTAGAATAGGTTGCAGTATGAGAGGTGGCACTGCTGTCTCACGAACACTTTTATCATGGTAGGCGGTAGTCTACTGTATACCAAAAATCTTATTAGCATGAGCTTCGTATTTCCTAACAGCCAAGGAGCATAGGTTTGTCCTAACGAGGTTTCCCGTGCTTAGTCGGTGAAGTTCATACTGAGACTAGTCCCAAATGGGCCTTGGTAGTGGAGGATAGGGGCGCGCTCTGAATCCAGCGGGCTTCAAACAAGGTGCGGCTACATGAGTACCATTGGCTACCTACCTAAGGATGCACGCCTGCATAACATCCCTATTTTCACCTCGCGCAATATCATGAGAGCATAGTAGTCAGAAGCTATACTGGCGGAATTGAGATCTATGGAATCAATTACGCTCTACAACATGGCTACTCTCACACCTGGCCAAAGTTAACCCAATACCCAATACCCACCCTTTCAGTATGGTGCCCCCCTGATGACAAACCCCCCCCCTTCTCTACCGCCACTATAGGCCAAATATCAAGCAAATAAACCTGTGATCACTAGGGGGTGTTTACCGGGAAACTGGTGAATAAGACACCTTGTCGAAAATCTTGATCTTGCCCTTTCTAGTAGCCGCGATACTACTTGTGGGCCGAT
>Ga0307511_10001909_pt1 | contig 21892 bp, 20 predicted proteins | sample 13_EM_MG_FD_200266 | JGI IMG/M metagenome (GOLD analysis project Ga0307511, IMG submission 200266) | Populus trichocarpa ectomycorrhiza microbial communities from riparian zone in the Pacific Northwest, United States - 13_EM | ecosystem: Host-associated > Plants > Roots > Unclassified | place...
CGTCAAAGGGGAGGGTGGGCGGTGGGGTGGTGTCGCCTGAACGGGTGGTTCTTCGTGGGGGTCAGGCGCCCATGGGGGCGCCGGTCTCCAGGAAGGTCTTGAGGTCGCTGAGCAGGTAGGCCCAGCCGCCGCCGGCGTCGGGGATGTCGCCGCTGGTCATGGCGGCGGTGAGCGGTGCGTCGGTGGTCTCGTGGGTGACGGTGAGGCGGGTGGAGCCGTACTGCTCCTCCAGCTCCCAGATCAGCTTGGTCACGGTCTCGGCGGCGATCTCGGGGCTGAACATGGCGTGCCAGGTCTGCACGAGCCGGCGCGGCGGGTCGCACTCCAGCACCTCGCCGTCGATGCAGACCTCGGGGGCTCCGTGCTCGAGCATCTCCTTGTTGGCCAGCGCCCGGAACGCGCCACCAGCTCTGAGCTCGTACTCGCTGACGCAGCGGTAGGCGTACTTGTCGTTGAACTCGGGCTGGGTGATGGCGTCCCAGACCTGCTGCGGCTTGGCGTTGATGAACACCCGGTTGACCTGCACGGTCATGCTCACTCCTCGGCTTCGAGTCGGGCCTTGAGTTCGGTGAGCGCCGCCAGGCGGGGCTCGGTGAACTTGTCGATCCAGCGGTCGTGGATGAGACGGATGGGCACCGGATTGAGATGGTGCAGCTTCTCCCGGCCGACCCGGCGCGTGACGACGAGCCCGGCCTCCTCCAGCACCTTGAGGTGCTTGGCCACGCCGAAACGGCTCATCTCCAGCTCCGCCTCCAGCTCGGACTGCGTCCGACCGTCCCGGGCGAACAGCAGGTCGAGCAGGAAGCGGCGGGTCGGGTCGGCGAGGGCCTTGAAGACCCGGTCGTCGTCCGTCACGACGACGAGAATAGGTGACCATTTGGTCACATGTCAACGCACGCGAGAATGCCGGTATCCCGAGGTGTCGCTGGCCGTCGACCGGGCCGAACGCCACGGCGCCCGTTCCGTCGCCGGGGCCCCATCCGCTTCCCGGCAGCCGTGCCACCCTCGTCTCGACACCTTCTGTCCTGCTCGCCTATGCCCACCGCCGCGAGCTCGCCGCCCTTCGTCTCGCCATCACCGGCGATGTGGCAACCAAGACCGTCGCCATCCCGGCCGTGATTTCCCGCTCGGCCGAGGGCTTTCCTGGCCGGCTGGAAAGAATGGCAGATTTCTCGCCGCGCCACCGCGCCCACCTCAGTGCGACCGAGCCCACACGCGCACACACCAGTGACCCTCGAAAATTCTATCGAGGGTCACTGGCACCGTCGCCGACTGGGACAGTCAGGATTAAGGCGGGCCTACCCGAGGTCCGCCAGGAGGGCATTCGCGTCCGCGATGATGTCCTTCAGAGCCTGAGCGGTAGCCGCCTTGTCATTTTTTTGCACGGCTTGCCGGAGGGTCGCGAGGTCGGTGTCGAATTTGGCCGCGTCCTTCTGGCCATCAGCGGGGGAGGCGGGAGTGACCAGCTGGCGCTCGGACAACGCCCCGAGCAGGTCAGATGCGTCCCGAGTAGCGAGCTGGTTCGGCATCGCGGCCGCCAATTGGTTGCTGAGCGCGACGGCGCCCGCTCGCGTGTCGCACGAGCTTGCGGCGGCCACAGGAGCGGCGGCAGTGAGCAAGAACATTCCGCAAGCAGCCAGCACGGCAGCAGGGACAGAAGCACGGAAACCCATGTGAGTAGCATTCCTTTCGAGAATCGGCAGCTCGACTGTAACGAGAAAGCCGACGGCTGCGCAGAGGCCAGCTGACTGGCCCCTACGCAGAGTAGAAGCCAAATCGGCGTGGGCCGAGATGCTCATTCTCGATTTCCCAGTAGGCGCTCGGCTCCACGGCCGACCGGGGGCCAGCCAGTTGGCCTCTCTGCAGTCGCCAGCTTTCTCTTTACAGTTGACCTACTCGCCCAACCACCCTATGAATGGTGCGGCACACGTGACTCAAACCGTGGCATATTCGCACATCAATTCAGGGTGGACGACACGTTCGGGACGAGCGTTGATCCGAAATCCCTCAAGAGAGAATGGAGCGATGTTCAATGTGGGATCACTGCGGCTGGGGCGGCTGGTGGGTCAGCTGGGGCGGCTGGAGCGGCCACGGCTGGGGCGGCCACGACGGCGGCCACGGCGGCTGGTGACGGCTAGCCACTAAGCCCTCCGCAGGTGTCGATGCCACTGTCATCTTCGGGTCGACACCTGCGGTACCCGAACGCTCAGACCCGGCGAGTGCCGACGGGCCGGCCTCCTCGAGAATGCGACCATGACGTGTCCCTGTGGGCTGGGCGGCCCCTACGACGAGTGCTGCGGCCGGTTCCACAAGGGCGGCAGCGCGCCGACGGCGGAGTTGCTGATGCGCTCCCGCTACGCGGCGTTCGCGGTGGGCAACCGGGCGTACCTGCTGCGGACCTGGCACAGCAGGACGAAGCCCCGCCGACTCACGCTGGACGACACGGAGTGGACGGGGCTGGAGATCCTCGACAAGGTCCAGGGCGGGCTGTTCGACAAGGAGGGCGTGGTCGAGTTCAACGCCCGCTACACCGGCGGCGTCCTCCACGAGCGCAGTCGCTTCCTGCGGGAGGACGGCAAGTGGGTCTACCTGGACGCCACCGGCTGAGGGATCAGATGTTGGTGCTGTTGGGGATCAGCGAGGGCTGGAGGTAGCCGTAGGGCCGGGACCGCCGCCGGTTGCGCGCGACGATCTCCTGCTCGACGGAGGCCAACTCCGAGCGGAAACGCTTGTGCGGGGCGGAAACGGCCGAGCCGGAGAAGTCGGAGCCGTAGTCGCCGAGCGTGGTGTGGTGCACGGACCCGAGGAAGGTCATCACGCAGAACTGCTGCACGGCGACGTCCAGCGGCGGCAGGTTGGCCAGCCAGTCGGCCTCGCCGTGCCCGAGCCCCTTGGGCTCCTCGGTGTAGCCGGCCAGCGGATTGGCCGGCAGGAAGGCCATGTGGTCGGCCTGCGTGAAGTTGACGGCGGCGTGCTGCGGCCCGGCGGTCCACACGACCATGGTCAGGATCTCGACGAGGTCGTGCCGGTCGAGGATCTGCCCTGGCGTGGCCCCGAAGTCCCGGATCTGCCCGCCCTCGGCCGAGGCCACCTCGGCCGCCCAGGCCTGTAGCTCGTGGTCGCCGACGACGTCCACATCGGACTTGTAGTACCCGCCGACGAAGTCGCTGACCCAGCGGTAGATCGAGTTCCACACCAGCAGGCCGTCGTCCCGGTACGGGTGGTGCGGCAGCGCGGAGACGCTGTCGGTGCCGGACGAGGCCAGCATGGTCGGCAGGTAGTTGTCCCGGAACGAGCGCCGCGACCGGTGCTCGGCCAGCCACGGATAGGTGCTCTTCAGGTCCGAGCCGATCAGGTACTCGACGGCCCGCCCGGGCTGGATCAGCAGTTCCACGGCGAGCTTGTTGATGGACATGGTGCCCTCGAAGTGCCGCCGCAGCAGCACCGCCACCGGGTGGTTGACCGCGAGGTTGCGCACGGCCGCGATCAGCACCGGCTCGCTCATCAGATGGGTGAAACCCAGGTGGGTCAACACCTCGTGGTACGTGTTGTGCGCGGCCAGCACGCAGTTGCGGGCCAGCCGCCACGAGTAGCCGTCGGCCGGCGTGTAGATGTCCCGACCGGCCGGGTCCTGTCCACATTGGATCGCGAACGGCTTCAGCGCGCCGCCGCCGCGGGGCACGACAAACGCGACCATCGGGGAGTACATGTACTTGGGCGACTGCGGATGCGTGCCATTGTCCAAAGCGGACATCGCCACGTAGTCGATCCAGTACACCCGGCCGGCGGCGATGGCCTGGCCCAGGTCCTCGCCCAGATGGGTGGAGGTCAGCGGGAACTTGTCGGGCGCCCGGTCCATTCGCACGAGCCGCGTCGGGTCCGGGCCGGCCACCATGACCTCGGCGAAGTACTCGTCCGACTCGAAGTCGGCGGTGGCGGGCGGCTGCTCGACCCGGGCGAACACGTCCTGGAAGGCCTTGACGGTCTTCTCGTGGTGGTCGCCGGTGACGCCGCCGGGCAGCGGCATGAAGTACTCGACGATGCCGGCCATGTCGTTCTCGCGGACCATGGCGGCCAGCTTGTGCGGGGCCAGCGGCTGCAGGTCGTTGACGAAGTTCCACTTGCCCTGGCGCTTGAGCCGCAGCAGGTTCAGCCGCAGCTCCTCCTGCTTGGCCAGCGCCTTGAGCTGCCAGGCCGGCGCCGGCTCGTGGTCGGCGCCGAGCGTGGAGGACACCGGGAAGCCGAAGTCCATGCTGTAGCGGTACTCACGCCGCACGGCGGCGAGCTGGTCGGCTCGCTCGCCGCGCGGGTCGTGCTGGGAGATGAGGTAGTCGGGCAACGCGGGCACTCCTAGGCAGCCGGTGTCTGCTGCCACCAAATCAGGAGTGACAGCGCCCGAACCGCCCGGTTGGACTATCAGGCACCCAAGTGTGCACTCAGGAGCCGTAGACCTGCATCTCGTAGAGCGAGTAGCCGTAGCTGGTGCCCCGGGCGGCGCCGTTCATCCGCACGTACCGGCCGGATCCGGCCAGGCCCGTCAGGTCGTCGGTCCCGCCGTTGCCGGCTGTAGTGCTGTATACAGTCGACCACGTACTGCCGTCGGTCGACGTCTGGATGGTGTACGACTTGCCGTACGCCGCCTCCCAGGTCAGCTTCACCTCGGTGACGGAGTGCGCGGACCCCAGGTCGACCTGGAGCCACTGCGGGTCCGAGCCTTCCTTGCTGGCCCAGCGGGTCGAGGTGAGATCGCCGTCGAAGGCCTTGCCCGCGGCGTAGGTGGCAGACTCCACAGAGGACGATGTGGCGGTCTTCCCCTGCGACAGCAACGAGGACGGGCCGCCGGTGCTCACCGTGAGCGCGAACGAGGCCGACTTGCTGTCCGAGCCGGCGGCGCCGACCACGGTGAACGTGCCGGAAACAGCCGCGCTGGAAGCAGCCACGGTCATCGTGGAGTTGCCGCTGCCGGAAACCGAGGCGGGGTCGAACGTCACGGTGACGCCGGACGGCAGGCCGGTCGCGGACAGCGCCACACTGCCGGTTCCCCCCGTCACCGCCACGGTGGCGGTGGTCGAGGCGCCCGGCTTGACCGTCGCCGACGCCGGGTTGACCGCGACGGCCAGGCCGGCGGGACCGGCCGGGCTGAAGGTCCACTTGCTCTGCGTGCCGGAGCAGCTGCCGGCCGACAGCGTGCCGCCGGAGTCGCGGAAGCACTTCTTGCCGGTCTGGATGTCGTTGATGGTGCCGTCCGGGTTGATGGACAGCTGGCTGTTCGGCCCGCCGTCGCACTTGCCCAGCTTGACGCTGCTGCCCGAGATCGTCGCGCACTGGTTGTTGATCACCAGGAACGCGCCGTGGAACAGGAATGTCTGCTCGGCGGAGCCGTCGCAGGCCGCAGTCTTCAGCGCGGTGCCGCTCGACGAGCTGTTGTTCGGGTCGTCGATGCACAGCCCGCTGGAGTTGTTCTTGTACGAGCCGACGGTCTGGTTCGGCTTGGCCCCGCCGTAACAGGCGCCGGTCTTGGTGTTGAACACCGGCGTCGAGTCGTAGTCCTCGTTCGACGGCGGGTCGACGACCACCGGCTCCAGGGTCGGGGTGTTGTCGGCGTTGTAGTGGGTGAGGGCGTCCTCGCAGTCGATGGCGTCCATCGCGTTGCCGCCCTTGCCGCCCAGCCACAGGTCGAGGTGGTGCAGCTTGGGGCCGCCGTTGGGGCCCTTGCCGTTCCAGTCGGCGCTGCACTCCTCGCAGCTGTCCTCCATGATGAAGTACTTGCGCACCCGCGGCACCCACACCTTGGTGCCGGGCTTGAGCTCGCCGCTGTCGGTGGCGAAGGTGATCGGGTCGTCGTAGCTGCCGACACCGCCCGCGGTGTCGTGGATCTGCGGGTACGAGATGTCGCCGCCCGGCGGGGTGTTGTCCCACCAGCCGTAGAAGGTCAGGAACGTCTGATCGGTGGTCGCCGCGTCGGCGGCCGCGCTGCTGAACAGCGTGGCCAGCGCCGACAAGACGACGAGGACAGCGGTCGCCACGGACGTGGCGAGCCTGCGCCGACTCATGTGGTGCCTCCGGGGTCAGGGCGGACGCGGCGGCGGGGTGGGGGAAGACTCCGCCCGGGGCGCCGGCGGAGTCAATATAGTTAGGAAAGTTCTCTAACAATTACGCCGACGTCACTCGTTCGGAGCAGTGGGATCCGGGAACCCGAAACGGCCCCGGGGGCAAGAACTCCATGAAAGCCCCACCGAGCGCCGCAGAAGAGGACACCATGACTCCGTGTTCCCGAGGTCGCGGATGAGCACACCCCAGGTCGAGGCGCGGGACCGGCTGAGCGTGCTCACCGCGGCCGCCGACGCCGAGGTGATCCGCCAGTCCCTGACCCGACCCGAGCTGTTCGCCCTGGTCTACGACCGGCACGCGATCACCGTGCACCGCTTCCTGGCCCGCCGCGTCGGCGGGCAGCTGGCCGACGACCTCGCCGCGCAGACCATGCTCGCCGCCTTCGACAGCCGCAAACGCTTCGACCTGGCGCAGGAGTCGGCGCTGCCCTGGCTCTACGGCATCGCCACCAACATGCTGCGCCGGCAGGCCCGGGCCGAGTCCCGCCACCTGAGGGCCCTGTCGAAGCTGGACCCGCATCCGCTGGAGCAGCGGCACGACGACACCGTGGCCGACCGGGTCAGCGCCGAGTCCGCCGGCCGCGAGCTGGCCATCGGGCTGGCCCGGCTCAATCCCCAGGAGCGGGACGTGCTGCTGCTGGTGGCGTGGGAGAGCCTCAGCTACGAGGAGGTCTCGCACGCCCTGGACATCCCGATCGGCACCGTGCGGTCCCGCCTGCACCGCGCCCGCACCAAGATGCGCACCGCCCTACTGGAGGTCTCCGATGACTGACCTGGATCGGGTGACCAGCCTGCGCCCGGCCGTCGACGACCCGACCCCGGAGTGGCTGGCCGCCACCCGCACCGCCCTGCTGGAACGGGCCGCTGAGCCGCCGCGCCGGGCCGTGCGCCGGCGTGGGCGCGGCTCGCTGACCGCGCTGGCCGCCGGCATCGCCGTGTTCGCCGTCGTCGCCCTGGTGATGCCGGCCAGCTCGCAGCTGATCGCCGGCTCGAGAGTCCAGTACGTCTACGTCAAGGAGGGCTTCAGCACCGGCAAGGACAGCGCGCTCAGCGTCAACGAGGTCTGGTACCCGCTCGACAGCGGCACGCCGGCGGACTTCACGCCCAAGATCACCCTCGCCTGCGACGACACGAGCGGCAAGAAGTCGCCCTGCTGGCCGAGCGGCACGCCGACACTGGTCGCCCCCGGCCAGCAGGACCTGCACTCGACGACCGCGCCCCTCGACTGGTCCTACCAGCAGTTCAAGCAGCTGCCGACCGATTCCCAGCAGCTGCGGGCACGGTTCTACGACCTGGCCCGCAGCCAGCTGCCGGCCGGCTCTCAGAAGTCCGAGGAGGACGTCAACGAGCAGGCCTTCCTGCTGATCGGGGGCGTGCTGAAGAAGGCCGTGGCGCCGCAGGAGACGGTCAGCGCCCTCCAGCAGGTGCTGCTCACGATCCCGGGCGTCGTGATCGAGCAACCGGCGAAGGACGCCACCGGCCGCGCCGGCATCGGCATCGGCCGTCACACCACGACCTACCCGTACGACTCCACGCTGGTCTTCGACCCCGGCACGCACCGCTTCCTCGGGGAGAACCAGGTGTACTGGCAGCGGCCCGGCTACACGCCCTCGTACGTGGTCCTCAGCTCGGTGCTGGTGGACCGCCTCGGCGACCGGGCCTGAATACCCGTCTTGCGTTATATAAGCGGCCGGTGGAATCGTCGGGGACGTGCACGCGTTCGACGTCCTCGGCGATCCGGTCCGCCGCCGCATCCTGGAGCTGCTGGCCGACGGCGAGCTGACCTCCGGGCAGCTCACGGCGGTGATCCGGGAGGAGTTCGGCATCTCCCAGCCGGGCGTGTCCCAGCACCTGCGGGTGTTGCGGGAGAACGGCTTCACCACCGTCCGAGCCGACGGCACCCGTCGACTGTATGCGGTCGACCCCACACCGCTGCGGGAGATCGACGGCTGGCTGGACCGGTACCGGCGGTTCTGGCGGCCGCCGCTGGACGCGCTGGCCACCGAGATCGCCAGGGGTAAACACCAGAAACATCGCCCTCCGATAGAGTGAACCGACCAGTCGGTATGGGGAGGCAATGGTGACTTTCGGGCGCAGGGCCTGGCAGGCGATCGAGCCGCTGCACAGCTTCATCTACTTCGCGCCGGAGGCGGCGGAGCGCTACGAAGCCCTCGGCCTACAGGGCGGCTCCGGCTACTTCGCCTCCCGGTCGGCGGCGTTCGGACCGGCCTCGGCCGAGACGGTCATCGCCACCTTCTTCAACTTCAACCCGGCCTTCGTGCGGCTGAGCATGGAGTCGGTCTGGGACAAGGTCACGCCGGAGCAGGTGCTCGCGGCCCGACTCGAGGCCGCCGACGCGGCCCTGCGCCGCGGGCTGGGCGACCTGATCGGCTCGGACGCGCTCGCCGAGACGGCGGCGCTGACCCGTAAGGCGGCCGAGGCGGCGTGCGAACGGCTGGAGGGCCGGCCGCTGTTCGCCGCCCACGCCACGCTGCCCTGGCCGACCGAGCCGCACCTGGAGCTGTTCCACGCCCAGACGCTGCTGCGCGAGTTCCGCGGCGACGGCCACGTCGCCGCCCTGGTCGCGAGCGAGCTGACCGGCCTGGAGGCGCTGGTGGTGCACGCCGCGACCGGCTACCTGCCGGCGAAGGTGCTGCGCAACACCCGGCAGTGGAGCGAGGAGCAGTGGGCGGCCGCCGCCGACGGGCTGCGGGAGCGCGAGATCCTGGAGCCGGGCGACGAGGACGTGCTCACCGAGGAGGGCCGGGCACTGCGGCAGCGGATCGAGGACCTGACCGACCGGTTGGCCGAGCCGGCCTACGCGGCCCTGGGCGAGGACGGCGTGAACCGGCTCGTCGAGGTGGGCAAACCGTTGTCGGACGCGGTGATCGAGGCCGGGCTGCTGCCGTTTCTCAAGAAGAAGTAACGTCCGGACAGGAAACAGGACAGATTCTTGACATCGATGTCACACCCGGTTTCGCTGTCGCCCAGGCAACGGCGCTCCGGGAGGGTTCGACGTCATGAGACGACTGTGGTTACTGCTGCTCAGTTCGGCGTTGATAGCAGGGCTCACAGCAACAGTCCCGGCGGTGGCGTCGGCAGCCGGCGCCACCGACTTCTCCTCCTCGTTCGAGACGAGCGATCCGCAGCCGACGTGGACCGACACGGTCGAAACGGACGCCAGCGGCACGCCGCGGGCCTCGGGCGTGAACGGCGCGGACGCGTCGACCATTCCGGGCAACGTCGATGACAAGGTTGTCGACGTCCAGGCCAACTCGCAGAACGACGCGGGCGGCGAGGTCAAGGAGAACCTGGTCGACGGCAACGTCAACACGAAGTGGCTGACGTTCACCACGACCGGCTGGGCCCAGTTCCAGCTGTCCGAGCCGATCGCGGTCATCCAGTACGCGCTGACCTCGGCCAACGACGCGCCCGGCCGCGACCCGCAGCAGTGGACGCTGTCCGGCTCGCAGGACGGCAAGACCTGGACGGCACTGGACACCCAGAACGGCCAGGACTTCCCGAACCGGCAGCAGACCAAGTCGTACCAGATCGCCAACACCACGGCGTACCTGTACTACCGCCTGGACATCACCCAGAACCACGGCGACCCGATCGTGCAGCTCGCCGAGGTGCAGCTGATCCAGGCGGTCGGCTCCACCCCGCCGGCGCCGACCATGCGCAGCTTCGTGGGCAAGGGCCCCAGCGGCGGCTACAACTCCAAGGCCAACGCCGGCTTCACCGGCGTGAAGTCCTTCCGCTACGCGGGCAGCCACCTCGTCGCCGGGCACGCCTACTCGTACAACAAGATCTTCGACGTCGACGTCGCCGTCACCAAGAACACCCAGCTGTCGTACCAGATCTTCCCGGAGCTGGTCGGCGACGACCCGGACTACACCAGCACCTACGCGGCGGTGGACCTGGCCTTCAGCGACGGCACCTACCTGAGCCAGCTCGGCGCGCTCGACCAGCACGGCTTCGTGCTCTCGCCGCAGGGCCAGGGCGCGTCGAAGTCGTTGTACACCAACCAGTGGAACCACATCGCGTCCACCATCGGCACGGTCGCCGCGGGCAAGACGATCAAGCGCATCCTGATCGGCTACGACAAGCCGACCGGGCCGGGGGCGTTCAGCGGCTGGATCGACGACGTCAAGATCGCCGGCAACCCGGCACAGCCGAACTACGCGCACCTGACCGACTACGTCAGCACGATCCGCGGCACCAACGCCAGCGGCTCCTTCTCTCGTGGCAACAACTTCCCGGCGACGGCGGTGCCGCACGGCTTCAACTTCTGGACGCCGATGACCAACGCCGGCTCGCAGGACTGGCTGTACCAGTACTCGAAGGCCAACAACGGGCAGAACCTGCCGACGTTGCAGGCCTTCGCCGCCAGCCATGAGCCGAGCCCATGGATGGGCGACCGGCAGACCTTCCAGGTGATGCCGGAGAACGGCACACCGACCGCCGACCGCAACGCCCGGGCGCTGGCCTTCAGCCACGACGACGAGACCGCCCAGCCGGACTACTACTCGGTCAAGTTCCAGAACGGCATGAAGACCGAGATCACCCCGACCGACCACGCCGCGGTGTTCCGGTTCACCTTCACCGGCAACCAGTCCACTGTGGACTTCGACAACGTGAACAACTCCGGCGGGCTCACCCTCGACCCGGCCACCGGGGTGGCCACCGGCTACTCGGACGTGAAGAGCGGGCTGTCCACCGGGGCCACCCGGATGTTCGTCTACGCCACCTTCGACAAGCCGGTCACCACCGGCGCGAAGATCACCGGGACCGGCCGGGACAACGTGACCGGCTACTTCCAGTTCGACACCAGCTCGGACAAGACCGTCACGATGCGGATCGCCACCTCGCTGCTGTCGGTCGACCAGGCCAAGAAGAACCTGGACCAGGAGATCTCCGCGTCCGACACGTTCGACTCGGTGCGGGCCCGGGCGCAGCAGGCGTGGGACAAGCAGCTGGGCGTGATCACCGTGCAGGGCGCCAGCCAGGACCAGCTGGTGACGCTGTACTCCAACCTGTACCGGCTGTTCCTGTACCCGAACGAGGCCTACGAGAACACCGGCACCGTCGCCAGCCCGAAGTACCAGTACGCGAGCCCGGTCTCGCCGGAGGTCGGCCAGGACACGCCGACCACGACCGGCGCGAAGATCAGCGACGGCACCATGTACGTGAACAACGGGTTCTGGGACACCGCCCGCACCACCTGGCCGGCCTACTCGCTGCTGACGCCGTCGATGGAAGGCAAGATGATCGACGGCTTCGTGAACCAGTACAAGGACGGCGGCTGGACCTCGCGCTGGTCCTCCCCCGGCTATGCCGACCTGATGACCGGCACCAGCTCCGATGTCGCCTTCGCCGACGCGTTTGTCAAGGGCATCAACAACTTCGACGTGCAGGCGGCCTACGACGCCGCGGTGAAGAACGCCACCGTCGCGCCGACCAGCTCGGGTGTCGGCCGCAAGGGCCTGGACACCTCCAACTTCCTCGGCTACACCTCGACCGCCACCGACCAGGGCTTCTCCTGGGCGATGGAGGGCTACGTCAACGACTACGGCATCGCGCAGATGTCCAAGGCACTGCTGGACAAGGCCAAGGCAGGCGACCCACGCCGGCAGGAGTACTCGGACAACTACACGTACTTCCTGAACCGGGCCCAGGACTACGTGAACCTGTTCGACCCGTCGGTGGACTTCTTCCAGGGCCGCAACCCCGACGGCAGCGAGCACAATCCGGGTGCGAGCTTCGACCCGCGGGTCTGGGGCGGCGACTTCACCGAGACCGACGGCTGGAACATGGCGTTCTCGGTGCCGCAGGACGGCCAGGGCCTGGCCAACCTGTACGGCGGCAAGGACAAGCTGGCGGCCAAGCTGGACACGTTCTTCACCACGCCGGAGACGGCCAAGTTCCCGGGCAGTTACGGCGGCATCATCCACGAGATGGTGGAGGCCCGTGATGTCCGAATGGGACAGTACGGGGCCAGCAACCAGCCCTCGCACGGCATCATCTACATGTACGACGCCGCTGGCCAGCCCGCCAAGACGCAGCAGTACGCGCGGGAGGCTCTGTCCCGGCTCTACATCGGCAGCGAGGACGGCCAGGGTTACCCCGGCGACGAGGACAACGGCGAGATGTCCGCGTGGTACATCTTCAGCGCGCTGGGCTTCTACCCCCTGACCATGGGCAGCGGCGACTACGCCGTCGGCTCCCCGCTGTTCACGCAGGCGACGATCCACCTGGAGAACGGCAAGTCGCTGGTCATCAACGCGCCGAAGAACAACGCCAAGAACATCTACGTGCAGGGGCTGAAGGTCAACGGCAAGGCGTACGACAAGACGTCCCTGCCGAACAGCCTGCTGGCCAACGGCGGCACCCTGGACTTCGACATGGGCCCCAACCCGTCGAAGTGGGGCAGCGGCAGCGGCGACGCGCCGGCGTCCATCACCCAGGGCAGCGCGGTCGCGCAGCCGCTGCACGACCTGACCGATCCCAAGCAGGGCGCCCTGTTCGACAACACCTCGGACACGCAGTCCACTGTGGACGCCCCGGTGGCGGTGCAGCCGTCCGACCCGACCCAGCGGGTGCAGATGTACACGCTGACGTCCGGTTCCTCGGCCGCCTCCGCGCCGACCTCGTGGGCGTTGAAGGCGTCCTACGACGGCAAGACGTGGACCACGATCGACCAGCGCAGCGGCGTGAAGTTCACCGATGCCCAGCAGACCAAGGCGTTCAGCGTGGCCAAGGCCGGGCGGTACAACTACTACCGGCTGGAGCTGGGCTCGACCGCGGTGCTGTCCGAAGTGGAGCTTCTCGGCAAGCCGAACCCGGTGTGCGCCACCACGATCGACGGCACCGTGAACGGGCCGCTGACCGTGAAGGGCGTGACCTGCCTGACCGGCACGGTGAACGGCCCCGTCACCGTGTCGCCGGGCGCGTCGCTCTACGCCTTCGGCGGCGCCGTCAGCGGCCCGCTGTCCGCCTCCAGCGCCACGGCGGTTGTGCTGCTCGGCACCCACGTCTCGGGTCCGGTCAGCGTCAACGGCACCACCGGTGAGACCAGCATCGAGACCGCCCGCGTCGACGGTCCCGTGTCGCTGACCGGCAACGCGGCCGCGATCGTGACGTCGACCTCGGTCGGCGGACCGCTCGCCTGCACCGGCAACACCCCCGCGCCGGCTGACAACGGCCTGCCGGACACGGTCAGCGGTCCCGCCGCCGGCCAGTGCAGCACCTTGACCAACTGACGCTCTCCCAGCGAGTGGCGCCCACCCTCACCCCGGGTCGGGCGCCACTCGTGTGTCCGGGGGAAAAACCAGTTGCCCGCCGTTCGGCTCGTTGCCGATGATGTCGGGCATGTGGCCGTAGGCAATGGCGAATCCAGTCCGCACCCCGTGACCGGTGCGGACTTCTTTCAACGCGACGTGATCCGACACGTCGCGTAGCACGCCATTGACCCAGGGGGCGCTTCGCAACGGTCGATGGCTGCGTGGCGCTTCCCCTGCCTACCTTGGAGAACCGCCACAGCCATGAGTGAATTTCGCGCGCCCGTCGACCGGAAGGCGCTGTGGGTGGTCCGAGAACTCGGCCTGCCCGCCATCATCAGGACCTGCGTGTCCTGCCGGACCGACCGGCACCATTCCACCGGCAAGTTCCGGGTCAACGCCAGCGGCAAGCTGCTCGACGTGTGGCTGCTGATCGGCTGCGACCAGTGCGACCGCACCTCGAAGATCCCGCTGCACGAACGCGTCCACGTGCAGGCGCTGGACCACCAGCGGCTGCTCGCGTACGAGAGCAACGATCCGGCCATGGTCCGACAGGTGGCCATGGACACCGCGCTGGCCGGCCGATCCTCGTACCGGCTGGACTGGACCGGCACCTGGGCGCTGGACACCGACATGCCGTTCTACGACTCGGAACCGCTGGAGGTCTTCGTCCGGTTCGAGCTCCCGGCCCCCATCCGCGTGATCAAGCTGCTCATGGCCGGCTTCGGCCTGAGCCGATCGGCCGTGCGCGGCCTGCCGCTCGACCTGCCCGTGGACCTCGATGCCCGGGTCCGCGAGGACTTCACCTTCCTCGTGACCGGCTAGACCACCTGGGCCGACTCACCGCTCTCGGTCGCCGCGCGGACGAACGCCGCCACCGCGCGGGACCGGGAGCGCTCCGACCAGGCCAGCACGATCGTGTTCGGCTCCGCGTCCAGGACCGGGATGGCCACCAGGTCCGGGCGCAGGGAGGCGCGGATCGACTCCGGCAGCAGCGCGATCAGCCGGCGCAGGGAGATCAGCTGCATCACCTCGGCCGCGTGCTGGACGCGGGGCCCGCCCTCCGGGGTCGGCCCCGCCCAGTTCGGCATCGGCTCGCCCGCCAGCTCCGCCATCTGGAGGCTGCGCCGGCGGGCCAGCCGGTGGCCGCGGTGCAGCACCGCCACCATCCTCAGCGTCAGCAGCTCCTCCGTGTCGAAGCCGCTCAGATCCTCGTACGGCTTGTGCAGGAACGCCACGTCCGCCCGCCCGTGCCGCAGCCGCCCCGCCGTCTCCCCCGGCACCGTGAACTCCAGGTCCACCGGTACCGCGTCCGGATCCCGTTCGTACGCCTCGAGAATCCCGGCCAGCAGCCCCGCGTCCCCGCCCGGCTTCATCACCACCACCAGCCGCGGCTCGGCCGTCCCGGCCCGCTGCGCCTTCCTCGCCGCCGCCGACACCGCCTCCAGCGCCTTGCGCCCCTCGTGCAGCAGCACCTCGCCCGCCTCCGTCAGCCGCACTCCCCGGCTGTTGCGGATCAGCAGCTCCACCCCCAGCCGGTGCTCCAGCTGCCGGATCGCCCGCGACAGCGGCGGCTGCGCCATCCCCAGCCGCTCCGCCGCCCGCCCGAAGTGCAGCTCCTCGGCCACCGCCACGAACTTCCTGACGTCCTCCGAGTCCACCGGCGGCCTGCTCACATCGGTCACGTCCGCTCCCCGTCCCTCAGCGATACCGTCAGGGTATCGCCGGGTATCGAACCGGTCCTGGCCTCGCGGTCCGAGTGGCGGTTGACTCGGGGCATGACCGAGAACAACACCATCGCCCTGGTCACCGGGGCGAACAAGGGCATCGGGCGCGAGATCGCGGCGCAGCTGCGGGGGCGCGGCGTGACGGTGCTGCTGGCCGGGCGCAACCCGGAGCTAGTGGAGCCGGCGGCGGAGGAGCTGGGGGCGCGGCCGGTGATCCTGGACGTGACCGACGACGCGAGCGTGGCCGCCGCGGCGAAGCTGGTGGAGGCCGACTACGGCCGGCTGGACGTGCTGGTCAACAACGCCGGCATCGCCAGCGGCGGCAACGACGTGGCGTCCATCCAGAAGGTGTACGACACCAACCTGTTCGGCGTGATCCGGATGATCGACGCCTTCACGCTGCTGCTGCTGCGCTCGACCGCCCCGCGGGTGGTCAACGTGTCGAGCACAGTCGGCTCGCTCGCCTTCATGTCCGCGCCGGACAACCCGCTGCCGTTCCTGCTGGCCTATCCGTCCTCCAAATCAGCGCTGAACGCCGTGACCGTGCAGTACGCCCGCGAACTGGGTAAGCAGGGTGTCAAGGTGAACGCCGTCTGCCCCGGCTACTGCTCCACCGACCTGAACAACTTCTCCGGCACCCGCACCTCGGCTCAGGGCGCGGAGATCGCGGTCACGATGGCCACCGTCGGCCCGGACGGCCCCAATGGCGGCTTCTTCAACGAGGACGGCCCCGTCGCCTGGTGATCGAGGGACCGATCCTCTCGCTCAACGCCAGGAAGGGCCCCTTCATGACCGCCCAACGCCAGGAAAGGGCCTTTCACTGCGCCCAACGCCAGTATCGGGCCCTTCCTGGCAGAAGTCACCAGGCGATCTTGAAGGTGTGGGTGGCGCCGAGGGAGCCGGTCACGTCGACGGTGTGGCTGCCGACGCCGGCGACCTTGACGGTGATGGAGGTCTGGAGCTGGGTGGGGTCGGACAGGGCGAAGGACCAGCCGCCCCAGCCGCGCGACCAGAGCACGGAGGCCGGCGCGGACACCGAGACCCGGCCGACCGAGGCGGCGGCCCAGAAGTTGGCGCCGGTGATGTCGGAGTCGAGCTGGACCGCCTGCACGGCAGCGGTGTTGGCCAGCACCTGGCACCGGCCGCGGGCCCCGGCGGTCTCCCATGGCGTCGCGCCGGGCAGCACGGCGTAGGCGTAGGTGGCGCCCTTGGGATTCACACCGTGGTCGATGAGGATCTTCTGGAACCGCCGCGTGTAGGGCACGGTGGTGCCGTGGGTGTTGGCCCCGGTGTCCACGCCGAACCAGGTGCCGGTGCGGTCTTCCCGTGACGTCACAACGGAAGCGTCGTCGAGCAGTACGTAGCCGGCGACGCCGTCGAGGTGCAGCCAGTGCCGCTGGGCGGTGAGCCGCCGGGTGCCGTTCTCGCCGAGGCTGCGGTTCTCGATGGTGGTCCGCACGTGCGCGCCGGTGGCGTCGGTGATGCCGGCGCCGAGGCAGATCACGCCGTCGGGGGTGAAGAACCAGGATTTCTTGGCCGACAGGGTTCCGTCCTGGGAAAGGAAGTCCAGCCCGAACGCGCCGTGCCGGTCGTCCCAGCGTGAGCCGCCGACCCACGGATTGGTGGTCAGTGGCGTGGTGGCCAGCAGCGGGGGCGGGGTGGAGTCCTTCTCGGTGGTGCCGGGCAGCAGCAGGGGGTCGATGGTCGGCCAGTAGGCGTCGCTGTAGTTGGCCTGGTCACCGGGCAGGAATGTATACAGCACACCGTCGCCGGTGTACCAGCCGTGCTGGTTCTGCCCGTTGATCGCCTCGTAGCGGGTGATCCGGGTGGAGCCGACGCCGAGCGAGGCCGACCAGGTCGGCGTGACGTGCACCATCCGGTCCTGCTGGGGGAAGACCCGGTGCGAGGACACGGTGTGGGCGGCGTCCCTTGTGGACAGTTCCTTGGCGAACTCGACCTCGGGCACGCCGACCATCTGCAGGCCGCCGGAGAACCGGACCAGGTTCTCCACCTTGAAGTACGGCGCCCACTGGCCTTCCTTGATCCACTTGGTGGCCAGGGACACCAGCTGCTTCTTCGTGTTTCCGGTGGCGTGCCGGGCAAGTAGCACGACGGCGGCGGTGAGCTGATGGCCGGCGTCGTAGCCGGTCTCGCCCTGGCGGGACAGCATGCGGCCGCGAACGGGCTCCATCATCGCGCCGGAGGCCACGAAGGGCGCGTACACGTCGGCCACGGTGTCGTAGAACTTCTGCTTGACGTCCGCGGACAGCTGGGTCGCGGTGCCGTCGGTGACGTGGATGATGCCGGCCGCGGCGGTCAGCAGCACCAGGCCGTAGTGGCCGGGATAGGGCACGACCCCGTGCTGGATGAACGAGCCGTCGGTGTGGTAGCCGTCGTTGACGGTCACCCGGGCGACCAGGTTGGCCGCGCCGCCGCCGGCCTGGTCGGTGACCGCCGCGATCGAGTTCACGATGCGCTGCGAGTCGCCGGCCAGCGCGCCGGCCACGATGCTGATCAGCGACTTGTCGGCGCGGTTGGCGCCGGTCTCGACCAGCCCCTTGGTGGCGGTGCGGAGGTTCGGGTCGTTGTTGAAGCGCAGCACCGGCCGCAGGTAGCGCTGGAGGTCGGCGTCGGCGAGCTGGTCGCGCACGCACACCAGGATCTGGATCAGCCAGTACGGCACGCCGATCTCGTACGAGTACCAGTTGCCGATCTCGCCGGTGTTCTCGTTGTACTCGGTGCGGTACAGCGTCTCGAGCGCGGTGGTGATGCGGGCGGCCTGGCCGGGCTTGGTCGACAGTGCCGAGCCGGGCGTCGCGTAGTTCACCGCGATGGTGCGCAGCCGGTAGTACATCGTCGGGAAGAAGTCGCTGCCCGGGCCGACCTTGAGATCGGTCCACAGCTGGTCGCCGGTGACGGTCATGGTCGAGTCGTACTGCACCGCGACCTCGTCGAGCGCCTTCACCGCACCGGTTCTCTCCGGCGACGGCAGGTTGCGTCCGACCTGGAGCTCGCGGTACGCGGCGATGATCTTCTCGGCATCGGTGACGGGCGCGGCTGCGCCCGCGGCGGCGGCCACACCGGTGCCGACAGAAAGCGTGCCGACCGCCGCCGTGGAGACGCCCGCGGCGACGCCGTATCGGAGCAGATCCCTGCGGTTGATCGACATCCCCGCCTCCAATTTCACATATGCGAACCAGCTTCACATTCTCGAATACGACGGGAAAATTAGTGTGACGGGCGGCACGTGTCAACGGCGCGGGTCGGGAGGAGCGGGCCCCGGCAGCAAGGGGCCATCCGCCAAGGACGGCCTTGGTCAGCTACGGGGCAGGGCGACCAGGGCGACGCCGGCGGCGGCCAGCAGGCCGGCGACCTCGATGATCGGGTCGACCCGCCCGGCCGGCAGCAGCACGGCGACGGCGACCAGCGCGAGCATGGCGACCTGGATGAGCAGATAGCGGCGCAGGGGCCGGCGGAAGGCGGACAGGTGCAGCCGGGAGTCCAGCGGCAGCACGCCGGCGATGGCCGAGAGCACGTGGCCCAGATGCAGCAGCGGAATCAGCAACACGGCCTCGACGCTGACGTCGACCCCGTCCATGAACGCGGTGGCGATGGCGGCCCCGCCGATCAGCACGGTCATGGCCGGCGAGCTCGGCAGCGCGACCGTCACGGCGACCACCACGCCGAACACGATCACCATGGAGAAGCCGAGCCCCTGCACGGCCAGCACCACGATCACCAGCGCGCCGAGCAGGCCGATCGCGGCCCGCAGCCACCAGCCCGGCAGGCCCGGGCGCAGTTCCAGGGTCATCGGCGGATCCGGCGCAGCAGGTCGGCGACGGAACCGCCCTCGGACCAGGACATCACGGCCACGCCCCGGTCCCGCAGCGCGGTCAGCCGGGCGCCGTGCTCCAGCAACAGCATCCGCCGCACGACCTCGCCCCACCGGTCGGACCGGTCCGAGATCAGCCTGGACGGCAGCACATCCACGGCCAGCACCCGGTTTCCACGCCGGGCGGCGTGCACGGCCGTCTGCACGATCGCGTCGTCGAGGAATGGCGACAGCACCACCACGACGGCCCCCGGCGGCACCTGGCGCTCGGCCAGCACCGGCGACGGCGACCAGCCGGCGTTGGCCGCGCACACGACGATCTGGTTGCGCAGCCGCAGAAGCTGGCGGCGGCCGACGGCGGGCGACAGCCCGAGCTGCGGCCGCCCGAGGTCGACCAGCCCGACCCGGTCCCCCAGCCGCAGGTAGCTGGCCGCGAGCGAGACGGCGGCCCGCACGGAGGTGTCCAGGCTGCCGCCCGGGCGGACCGTGGCGCCGAGCAGGGACGTGGCCCACTCGGACATGTCCGGCACCACATCGGACCGGGTGTCCAGCGCCAGCACGATGTCCGCGTCGGCGGTCGCGTGTCGTTCGCGTACGTACAACTCGCCGTTGTCGCTGCGCAGGGAAACCCGCCAGTCGATGCCGCGCAGCCGGTCCCCCGGTTGGAACGGGCGGATGTCCCGCAGCTCGACGCCATCGCCGGGACGGCGGGAGCGGTGCGCGCCGACCAGCCCGGCCGGCCGCGGCGGCAGCGGCCCGACCGGCAGCTTGTCCAACGGCGGCAACACAGTTCGGCTCATGTCGTTGCCGACCATCGGGCCGTGCACGAGCATCGCGTCCGGCCCGGTCAGCAGGTGGTCGACCCGCACGTCGACGCCGACCCCCCAGGCCGAGCGGCGCAGCGGGGCCGACACCCGCCGCACCGACGCCGGCAGCAGGTGCACCCGGCCCGGGCCGCCGACTCCCTTGGTGGGCAAGCGAATCGCCAGCAGCTCGGCGTTCTCGCCCGGTTCGATCTCGACGATCACCGACGTCGTGTCCGTGCTCTCGGCCGTGCGCGGCGGCGGCGTCACCTTCACCGCAGGCGAACCCGAGGGCGCGGCCAGCACCGCCAGCACGCCCGAGATCAGCAGCGGCGCGCCGACCAGCACCAGCTCGACCTTGTGCATGATCACGCCGACCACGACCAGACCGACCCCGAGCAGCAGGGCGCGGCGCACGGTCTCCGTGCTGTGCCAGGTCTCGTTGCGGCCGCCCAGAAGCGCCGTGCGAACCCGCTCCGCCCGCGTGCTCATCGCGTGCTCGCCGGCCCCGGGACCTTGCCCAGCAGCTCCGTCACCACCTGCACGCCGGTGACGCCCGAGGTCCACGTCTCCGGCCGCAGCACCAGCCGGTGCGCGAGCGCCGCGACCGCGCATTCCTTGACGTCTTCGGGAAGCACGTGATCCCGACCGTCCACAACAGACAGCGCGCGGGCCACCAGGGTCAGCGCGAGCGAGCCACGCGGCGACGCGCCGACCTCCACCGCCGGATGCGCTCGGGTGGCCGTGACGAGATCCACGCAGTAGCGCAGGATGTCCTCGTCCACCGCGACCTTTTCCACCTCCGCCTGGAGTTCGGCCAGCCCGGCGGCGTCCACCACCGGCGTGACCTCGGCCTCCTCGCGCTGCCGGGCCAACCGCCGGCGCAGCACCTCGATCTCCTCCTCGGCCGGCGGGTAGCCGACGTCCAGCCGGAGCAGGAACCGGTCCAGCTGCGCCTCCGGCAGCGGATAGGTGCCCTCGTACTCCACGGGATTGGCGGTGGCCAGCACGTGGAACGGCCGGGGCAAGGGGAAGGTGCGGCCCTCGACGGTGACCTGCTTCTCCTGCATGGCTTCCAGCAGCGCCGACTGCGTCTTCGGCGGCGTGCGATTGATCTCGTCGGCCAGCAGCAGCCCGGCGAACACCGGGCCCGGGCGGAAGGCGAACTCCCGGGTCGACGGGTCGTAGAGGAAGGAGCCGGTGACATCGGCCGGCAGCATGTCCGGCGTGCACTGGAGCCGGCGGAACTCCAGGCCCAGGGCCTGGGCCATGCTGCGGGCCAGCAACGTCTTGCCGAGCCCGGGCACGTCCTCCAGCAGCACGTGACCACCCGCCAGCACCGCCGCCAGGGCGAGCCGCAGCGTGCGGCGGCCACCGACGACAACCTGTCCGACGGCGTCGAGCACGGCTTCGCTCGCGGTGGCCACACCGTTCACAGTTCCTCCAGTCGGGTCAGCAGTTCCGCGAACCGCGCCGGGGTCGGCATGGTCGCGGCACGATCGGTGAGCAGTCGGTGCAGGTCCTCGCCCAGCAGCTCACGGGCCATGGGGTCGTCGAGTCCGATGTCCCCGCCGCCCGGATGGCGGCGGATTCGGCTCAGTGCCACCGCTTGCAGCCGTGGGCGGACCCGGCTGGCGAAGCGGGTCGGGTCGGTCTCCGCGTCGGCCAGGCGGGCGCCGAGCGAGCTGGCGTGGGTGGCGATCGGGGCGGACGCGCCGCTGGGCAGCGGCTGCCAGCTCGGGTCCACCGGCGGCAGCAGTCGCACGCCCAGCAGCACCAGGGCCGCGATGGCCAGCGTGATCAGTAGCGCCCACGGCAGCGGCACGCCGACCACGATGTACTGGAACAGGAACGCGACCACAGCGGCCGCGGCGGTGACTATCCAGGTCAACGGGCCGCCTCCAGGTCGGCGATGATCCGGTCGAGCGCGTCGCCCGCCGCCTCGGCGTCCGCGTCGGTCATCACGCCCTCGCGCCCGAACCGGGCCCGCCCGTAGAGCCGGCGCAGATCGTCCAGCGCCTCGGGGTTCACCTCGTGGCCGGCCAGGACCGCGCCGACGAACTCGGTCGGCGTCTCGTGCGGCTGCCGCTCGGTGCCGGTCTCGGTGGCCGCCCGCTCCAGGGTCAGCCAGGCCTCGATC
>Ga0307511_10001910_pt1 | contig 21887 bp, 15 predicted proteins | sample 13_EM_MG_FD_200266 | JGI IMG/M metagenome (GOLD analysis project Ga0307511, IMG submission 200266) | Populus trichocarpa ectomycorrhiza microbial communities from riparian zone in the Pacific Northwest, United States - 13_EM | ecosystem: Host-associated > Plants > Roots > Unclassified | place...
TAATGGTGCCCGTCACGACAACGATAAAGCCTCCATCAGGGATATCAGAATTTTGCCTACGCGAGGGGAAATTATGTCAATTATGAGGAACGAGTATCTTCCAAAGAAGGATTACCACCCGAAAGCCCACCATTTACCCCCCGGTATAGTCAGGATATTGGATACTCAATTTCGTCTGCTGCGGGAGGATACCTCGGGACAGTTGCGTGATGCAATTAGATATACAATGGACGCTTTGGCCAAAAATCCTGATAAGCCAGTGAGACCGAATGGGACTCAAGTAGTCATCTATAAAAATGTGGTATTGGAGGGGTTCAAGGTGGCGGACAGGGATGGGTTGCAACTTGACGTCTCGTTCGATCAACCACAGAGGTTGACAAAGTCGAAGCCGAACGCCATGGCGAGGAGGAAGTATTGGATGGAATACAAGAACTTGCAGAACGGGGCGTTGCTGTGCCTAATTGATCAGCAAAACAACCAATTCTCCTTCATGATGGTTTCAGAACGCTACCCAGATCCGAACGATAGGTCCAGAGGCAGGGATACAAAGAATGCGAACGAGAAGCAGCAGCCGGTACCTCTCAAGCCGCGCGATCTGGCGGACCATCCAACAAGAGCACTTGTCACGCTGAAGCTTGTCGACGCTGCAAGTGATCTTATGACTGTTGTAAAACAGTACCACAGCCAGTTGAGACAGACCGGGGGTGGGAATTATGTTCTACCATATCTCATTGAATTTCCGGGTATGTTATTCGCTTCGTTTGAACCGATTCTGAGGTTTCTTCAGAATATGATCTTGGAGAGGACGGTTCCGTTCTCCAAACTACTTGCCCCCGAGGGGAATAGTGTAGACAACCAGCCGTCTGCAGATCCCGCAAAACCCACACAAATTGAGGTGTCTCCTCCGCTATACCTTACAAAAGGGAATATTATTCTGGACTTGTCAGTCATCTTGAAGGATGGATATAAGCATGTCCCACTCACACACTCAATTAGAAGGCCATGCAGCATGGCTCAATTGCAAGCGTATACCACTTTAGACGGTGGTCAATGTGAGGCACTGATTGGTGGTCTCTCAAGAGAACTGGCTTTGATTCAAGGGCCGCCGGGGACAGGAAAATCATATGTGGGGGTACAGCTTTGTAAGATCCTTTTGCACAATGATGGGAAACTCAAGCTCGGACCAATTGTCTGTGTGTAAGTGATGCCACAAATTTTGCAGAAGTTGAAATACCGAAAAAGAGAAATAAGCTAATTCTTTAAAATTATAAAAAGGTGCTACACAAATCATGCCCTGGATCAATTCCTTGTCGATCTTTTGGAAGGTGGAGTAGAGCGAATTGTGCGGCTAGGTTCTCGTTCAAAGGAGCCAAAATTGGAACCTTACATACTCCGGAACGTGGCTCAAAAGGTTGATTCAACTTGGGTGGAGCGAGCCGAGATCAGGAGTTTGAAGCAGCTGCTGGAATATTCAATCGAGGAAATTCAAGATTTGTGCAGTCAGCTGAGCATGATTCACCATTGGAGAACGCTAAAGGATTATCTACAGCAGCGTGATCCGGCAATATGCAATCAATTGTTTGGCACGGAGATCGATGAGGATGGCTTCGAAGTGGTCTCCCACCGAAAGCCAGAGCAGGTGGTTGATGACTGGGTTCACTCGAGATTCCTACAAACCAAAGCACATGCGATTTTCAGCCGCGTAAGGAGACTGCGAACAATGGAGCAAATTCTCGAGTGCCGAGACATAAGCCTACTGACTAGTGCTGAGCGTATGCGGCTGAAGGCATATTGGGAAAGCAGCATCACACAGGAGCTGCTAGGTAACCTACAGCGGGCAACCTCTGCGTGGAAGAGAGCACAAGAAGACTTGAAGAAAATGTACCAGGAGAGGGATCGTCGTTGTCTACACGGTGCACAGGTTATTGGCGTAACAACTACAGGACTTGCTGGTCAGGCTTCGCTTTTACGGAAGGTGGTAGCAAAGGTTATGGTTTGTGAAGAGGCGGGTGAGGTTCTGGAAGCACATACCCTTACCGCCATTTTACCTTCCGTGGAGCATGCAATTTTGATTGGAGACCACCAGCAGCTACGCCCACATATTGCAAACTATAGTCTTTCCATGGAGAGCAGGCAAGGGGGGGACTACGCACTCGATGAGTCATTGTTTGAGAGACTGACGAGAGAGAAATATGACCTCTACGATACTAGCCTGCAGTTCCCTTTTGCTACCCTTGATACCCAACGACGAATGCATCCCTCTATCTCAGACCTTATTAGACAGACCCTGTATCCAGGGCTGATTGACTACCCGGACACCCACAACCATCCGGAAGTTCAAGGCATGGCGCGCAGGCTTTTCTGGATGAATCATGACCACATGGAGGCCGGCGCCGACAACTCTGATGGTGGGTCCGTCAGTAAATCAAATGACTTTGAGATTGATATGGTGGCAGCACTGGTGAAGCATCTGATTAAACAAGGAAAATATGGTAAAGATGACATTGCGGTGCTTACACCTTATCTAGGCCAGATGCAAAAGATGAAGAAGAAGTTGGGTACAATGTTTGAGATTTTGGTTGGTGAAAAGGATCAGGAGGAGTTAGATCGCGCGGAGGAGGGTAGCGATGAGGATATTCGGATGGACGTCAAGTTGCCGGTGAAACCGCAGGAAGTACGGAAGGGAACATTGTTGAGTGAGTTGAGGCTAGCCACGGTTGATAATTTCCAGGTATGTTGGGTTTGGTACGTCTAGTGGGTGGATTAGTTACTGAATAATCCTAACGTGTGCTGCTTAATCATAAACAGGGCGAGGAGGCAAAAGTGATAGTGATATCACTCGTCAGGTGCAATCCAGGCCGCCGTTGTGGCTTTCTCAAGACACCTAATCGCATTAATGTTCTACTAAGGTAATTTTGCCATCACAATTAATATTATATATATTATATACGATTTTAAAATACTTGAACTGAAGCTAATCTGTTTGGGCTTCAAAAACAGTCGTGCAAAGCATGGAATGTACATTATCGGAAATGCAGACACTTCCCGCCCCACCGAGATGTGGTCAAACATCCTCTCCTTGTTGACCAGGCAAGACAATTTTGGAGACGAGCTTGAACTTCAATGTCCACGACACAAAGATAAGCAGATATTTGTCAAGAACCCAGACGACTTTCTGCGTTTCTCACCCGAAGGAGGATGTGATGAAAGATGTGCACTGATACATGAGTGCGGCCACGCCTGTACCCACAAGTGCCACTCGGTCATGCTTCATAAGGCGGTAGTGTGCACAGCCGAGTGTACAAGGAAGCTTCCTGGGTGCGAACATCCATGTCCTATACCTTGCGGAAAGAAGTGTGCACCGTGTAGGGTTCCTATCCCACACGTTTTTCTCCCGTGTGGACATACTTCCTACGATGTGGCATGTCACGAAGCTCAGAATCCGAACAAGATCGTTTGCCGACGCAGCGTTATCAAAACAGTCCCTGGATGTGGTCACAAGCTCGATGTTGCTTGCTTCTTTGATGTTACGGATCCCAGGTTCAAATGCCCATCGGTCTGCGAACAAAATCTATCTTGTGGGCACAAGTGTATTGCAAAGTGTCACGAATGTCGGACACCATCCACACTACGGGAGGACGGCAGCAAGCATGTTCAGTGCAGGAGCCTGTGCGAACGCGGATTCAACACTTGTGGGCATTCCTGCACAAAGAAGTGCCATGTGGGAATTGAATGTGGAGTCTGCGACAAACCATGTGAGCTACGGTGTACCCACTCAAAGTGTACTAAGAAGTGCTCGGAAGCTTGTACGCCGTGTGCAGCACAATGTACGTGGAACTGCGTTCATCGTGGGAAGTGCAACATGCCCTGTGCTGCCCCATGCGATATTCTGCCCTGCTCCAAGCGTTGTGAAGAGAATCTACTGTGCGGTCATAGGTGTCCTTCGGTTTGTGGTGAGCAGTGTCCAGATATTAAATTTTGTCAACAATGCGCAAAACCAGAGATCCTCGAAACGGTTGTGGATATGGTTTGTATGGAGACGTATCAACAGATCGAGCTCGATACAAACCCAGTGATATTCCTCACCTGTGGTCACTTCTTTTGCATGGACACGGTTGATGGATTAATGCAAATGAGAGACGTTTACGAATACGATAGGGAGGACAATATTATCTCTCAGAAACCACAGGAAAATTGGATCAAGGACATTAAACAGAGTCAGACACGCTGTCCGTCTTGCAGGGGCACACTGACAGATATCTTGCGTTATAACCGTGTGGCAAAGGGAGTCATGATTGAGGTACTGACACAAAAGTTCTTATTGACAGCACATCGAGAGTTCTTGAGCCTAGAACAACGATTGTCAGATACGGAGAAGGAGTTGAACAACGGTAGAAAGTCATTGGAGGCTGACGTTGGCAAGTTGTACGGTCCGGATCCTACACAGGCTGCCGCTACAGCTGGGTCAACAAATCCAATTACATCTGTAATCAACCGTCGCCACGGGCGTCTGATGGAGTTGTCAAAGGCGGCAACACGCTATATTACCTCGGTAACCAGGGAGGAACAGCCTTACGTTCGTATACACGCACTCGTTGCAGATTGTATCCGGCGAAAACGGATCACAGACAGCACCTACACTGTGGACGACACTTCAGTCGTCCTGCGTAACCGGCTACTTGGACAGGCTCTCTTCTTACGGGCCACTTGGGCACGCCTATACGACCTTCTATCGATTCATGAGCTCAAGGCGCTCAAAGATCGCCCAGGAGAAAAAAAGCGAGTAGCAAAAAGCATGCTGAAATCAATTGAAAAGTTGAAGGCGGGGTGTAAACAAATGGAGCAGGATGCGGCGGCAGCCCATCAGCCTCGCCAACAGGTTGAGGCTAAGCTGTATCATGCAAGATTTGTGAGTATAGAATTGAAATTTCCTGCTGCACCTCCGCCACCGCCACCAACCCCAGAGGTACCCAATGACGAGGCACCCCTAGTGCCTCAGATACAAAATAGTGAAACGCTCGTGGAAGCTTTGGCGCGGATCAGAGCAGATCGGGGCCGCAGGGCACGAGAGGCGCAGGAGTATCAAGAGCAACTACAGAACTATCACGTGCAACTGCGGAACTATCAAGAGCAACTGCAGAACTATGAGGCAATCATCAGCGACAAACGCGAAGCAGAACTCCAGTCCCTCCGAGAGGCACTCACTATTTGTCGGCAGTATGTAGGAAGCACCAGCGGCTTGAAGCCCCAAGTTAAGGAAGCGAAGAACATGGTGAGGGGCTCGGTTTTTTTCAGCCCAGTGACAAATGCTGAAATGCAGGCGGTATATGATGCAATGAGAGCCGAGTTGAGGGGGACTGGGCATTGGTACTATTGTGTCAATAGACATCCGGTAAGTAACTTCCTTGAATAATGGTAATTGTGAGGTTGAGGCTAAATGTGATGGAACAGTTTACTATCAATAATTGTGGAATGCCAATGGAATTGGCAAGGTGTCCACAGTGTGATGCCCCAATCGGAGGCAACAATCATGTTGCGGTTGCTGGAGTTGTGAGAGCAGATGATTTGGAGGCACGGTTCGCAGGGATGCATGTTTGAGGGAATGGCTTCTAGGGTTTAAGTTGACGTGGGAGGGGAAATTTAGAGCTTAGGGGTTCGGTGGAGCATTTATTATTTCATTAGTGTAATATTTTTCGAATTTTATTTGTGCTACCCCTTCAAGTCGATGTTATAAATATGCTAGCGTGTTCCCTATGGTTCATACAGTTCCCTGTAATATTAATGTTACTGCCGAAGCAAGAACCAAGCGCTGTCTATATACTGTGTATATGTATACCGCGCTAAGGTGTCGGCCCTAGTCAGCAGCTCCATATGTACAGGGGTATATATTTCAACTGTGGGAGATGAGATCTCGCCGAATGTCTCATAGAAATATCTTCATTAAATCAGTAAGGGTACTAGTAACGAACGATCTACATCTACTAAATGAAGGGCAGGCCATGCAAAACCGATATTTCAGTACCCAAATGTGCTACCAGTGGTCGAAATAGAAACTTATAAAACCAATACAATTTTACGTGTGGGCAACATCAACATAATACCCTCCAAATACCCCATCTATATCAGAACACGTCATATATCCCCCCTTGCCTCGACAATTTTATTCGCTGGTTCATGAGTTACACTCGGCTCCTACATCAACACCGGGAATCTATTCAAATTTTAGTTTATCAGAATACACCTCAGTCTAGCTTGTGTCAGAAAGATGCTCCAACTCATGTTCTACAACTTTGGCCTCACTTTGTTCAATATCCACAGCTCCAAATTCAAGTCTGAAAGCTGGAGATGCTACCTGAAGGCCTTATTTATCTACACCTGTGAGCTCACCAATATAAAATTTAGAAGGGCGATAAACTCTTACAAACAGTGACAGCATTTGCGTACTGCCTAGGCATTAAACACACCAGTGTACCACAACCGACCAGGTAGGTATTAGTCCGTGGCGGCTCTAGTGCCCAATTTTCCGATTTCACAATTCTGCATACTTCACGTTGACTTACAAGCCTTGTTCCTCGCTTACTTCCGAGCCCTATACCTGTATATTATAAAGCACAGCTATAATGTCAGGATTATCTCAGCTGTTACCACTACCAGTCCTTGGCCAGCACTTTCCAACGTGGAATGCGTTGAAAAAAAATGTACAGGCTTGGGCTGTGCAAGAGAAATTCCATTTTAAAATTACGCATAAGGGTAAAGAGAGAGTATTGTATAGATGTCAGGGTGAGCAATGTCATTGTAGATTAAGAGGCAGCTCTACAGAAGAGGAGGATATTGAGGTTACGGTTTTGAGTGCAATGCATACTAGTATTGCTCCACTGGCATCTCGATCAGTGGCTTCCAATCAAGAGTGGCTTCAAGCAGAAATACCACGCATTATGGAAGTTACTCGAGCTACAAAACCATAAGAGACCTCGTACGGGTACAATTAGGAGAGCAAATTGACTACTAAGTAGCGTCGGTGGCCCGCAATGCTCTGGCTACAGATTCTTTGGACTCACATTCAACGACTTCCGAGTTTCCTCCGAGCCATTGAAGACACTCTGAGTTAAGGATTTAGTTAATCGGTGGTCCATATATATCCTGTTGACATGAGCTGCTAAAATGAAAATTAGTCGTGATAACAGCGCTAACAACTACTCCGTATGTATAGCGCTTCCCATGTAGAGATACCTAGTCTGGTTAGCAAGCCTGCCACCATATGTACTACCAGATGTGGTAGCTAGGTCGGTTGCCCAACAACCAATACAAGCCGTAACTGAAGGTCGAGCAAAGTATTACTTACCCATATCTATTCAGGGGGGAATAGATGTAAACAAATTACATGCAAGCAAATATCTCATGGGGCTCCTGGGTTCTTCCCCCGGCGCTAGCAGAAACCTAACTTGAAAGCTTTAAACGTTCTCGAGACAGAAGCACACAATTTGATGAACATCCCCACCCCCTTCTGCAACAGCACTGGGTCAAAAAGCACTAGAAAATACGGGTACCTAGTATGCACCAGCGCCAGATGCCAACCTTCAATTCTACAACCTGGGGGCCTACGTCAATTCCCGAACCCTAAGTTGTAGAGGGATAACTACTAGCTAGCTAATGATAAGGTCTCATAATAAGACTTCCTTTAAAAGCCATGAATCATCTACGTCATCCAGGTTCTAGTAGACATAAAAAGCCATATTTTGATTTCGTTCAAGTTTCTTAGGCACTACATAATGTTTATCAGAGTGTATCGCTAAGTGACACAATATTTGCCTTCTCACCGGTGCCACCCGAAATGTCAAGTGTGGAGAAAAGCCGAAGCCACTCAATCCTGTCTTCGGGGTTCATGGTTCCTTTTGAGACCCTACCTAAAACCTCAAGATAGGTACAATAATTAGTGTCAACATCGGAAATGGCGTTAGTCAATATTAGCGGGTGGGGAACCTCCATACCCTTGCCGCACTCAGTGACGATCACTGGGCATTTAATTTGATAAAAACGGTCGTCCACTTGGTGCCAAGAAGGGCTACGGTAGCCGACGTCTCGGTTGACTATCAACTAGCAGCGCTGGAACGTCCAACGAGGTACTATTAGAGTACCCGTCAACCGATGTCCTGTGAGAGAATTCTTTTCTACACCAAACCCTAACCCATAGAATACTCCAGCATAGGCCTTTTTGCTGACAAAGCCGACCGGAGATCGCCATATAACTAGGTTACATTAAGTGAGATGAAATACTGTAGCTAGGCTCAGCAGTCTCATGTACTTGCTATCAATCTAGACTCGGTACACAGGCCAAATCAGGCTCTCAACTTAAAGTAGGTAGGTACGCTTTGTCATATTTTATTTTCCTCACTCTAGCGTGCGGAGGATTCTAACTAGATGTTGATTGAGAATGGAGTCGAAGCCGTTCTGAAACATCCTGGTCTGGCTAGAAACCCTGAGCCCACCGGTCGCCGTAAGGGGTATTTAGTCGATGCACTCTGTAGCCTTCCTGGAACTGGTCCTGGAGTCATGTATTAACGCAATACCCCCTCCTTCCCAGCGACTCTTGACAAGAGCGATCTCATTAACATAGCAGTTTGTGTAAAGAGTTGCAAGCAAATATCATTTACCTGGTCTAGCAACCGGAAATGAACTTGCGCATCGATTGATATTCACGTTGTGCCGATTACTCTCTTTGGTTTACACGTTCAAGCTGTCATTGCACCTACCTAGTCGTTACAGAATAAGACAATGCACACTCGATCGACAAGATTTGATAGGTATTCGGGAAACAGAGTAGTAATTGTTAGCATAATTCTTTTCCTCGAAGATTCACCCCCCACAGAATAACAGGCAAGATCTGTTGAGAAGAGCGAGGGACATTTAAGTAGCCTGACACCCCAACTCTACGGTGTCCTCCAGCTCCCATCACGCAGTTCCTATCCCTCTTTTTGGTCTCTCACAACCCACGCTCGTTTCGGTGTTAGATACCCTTCGGACCACATTCAATTTCATACCTCTCTTGAAAAACAAACGAATATCAACCGCCACCATGCAGTTTTCAAATACTATCTACTCTGCAACTTTCTTCCTTTTCATCCTTGCTTCGAATAAACTTGTTGCTTCTGCGCCTTTACCGTACCACAACATCAGCAGTGGAGGAATTGACAAGCCAGAAGGAGAGCAGGTCGGCGAATCTGCTCCAAAGGTACGTATGATGCATGGCTAATGTGTGGTGAAGAACCATCTCGCTAACGGTTGAGAAGGTACCTGTTGGAGCTGTGCCTGAGTGTGACGTTCCCAACGTAACAATGCTACCAACTTGTCTTTCCAACCCTGCTGTAGGGGAGTGTACCGAATGGGTGCAGAAGGCAGCCACCGAATGTGTCAAATTTATCTGCCCGTACGTTTCACCTCGGCTACCGTTCCTACAGTCGCTCGGCGCATAAATATACTAACAATCTTCTTCTGTAGATCTAATGAGGATAAATCCACCTGCATCACTATGCTTCAGATCGCTCTTGAAAGCAAACCACAAACGGAATTGGCACAATGCTACGAGGCTAAGGTCAAGGAGGTGTGCCCCATCAAGGTCCCCACGGCAGCCCTGAATGGACGCTCCACAGTCATCCCAGACCCTAAGCAAGCAATCACCCATGAGGTGGAATACCCCAAAACGGCGAGCCCTAAATTGCCAAGTGCGGATATTCCCACAGTTCCGACCGCAGGCGATGCTCCATATGTCGAAACCAGTGGCAATGAGCTTAAGCTTCCCGACATTAAGGGCCCCCAAACCGAAGTCCCATACTCCACTACTGTCGATGGAGCAGCCAACAAGCTTCCAGCTGTGAGGTTGCTCTAGGCCTCACGGTCTCCGGCAAGCTCCTATTGGGTGGCAAGAAGGGTCCCAGTTAAGCGACGCGCACGCGGAATTTGTTCTAGGGCTCAAAAAGCGCTATGCGGGAATCTTTTGATGGGTATGGAGACCCTTGGGACCGCGTATTAGTAAGGAATTTTTCTGAAAGAATCGCTTGGGACCCGGAGTTATGGATATTTATGGTTGCTATCTTTATCTGTAATTAATATTAATGTTTAATATTACACCTGACTGGCCGGCGACCTTGATGTAGAGGTTCGTAAATGCCCAGCTTTATATATATATTATATGACTAGAAAGCCGGGAGTTTTTATATTGATCATTATTTTCCCTCATGAGCCTCTTGGCATAGCATATTATTGGCAGGCGTTCGTTCAAAAGAGCTATTCTTGAGGAACATCTCGAATACGCAGAATACCCGTGCCAAGCCAGTGAGACAAATTGTGTATAATAATCGCTGGGTCTCCTTGTCCTTCCCCGCATGATGTGGAAATCTCGAAAATGGCCTGTGGAACATTGTTTATACGGAACCGAGGCTAGCTTCAATTCAGCTTATCATGTAACAGAGTTATGTTATCAACAAACTAGCACAAAGGTTTAAGCGTTAGATTGATTTAGGAACGGCTGCAATTAATTGGCCTTAGGAGCAGTGCAGCCAAGCCCCTCACATATATGTGAATTCAATCCCTCCTTCGTCACTTATACCTCTATTACTTTGTTTTCCATTTCCTACAGCAAACACGGGTGGTTGGAAATCTCGCAAGCTTCCAACGTATTATCACGTATTGCTACTTCTTGCTCTGATGGTTTCAGTTCTCTGGTGCATCTGTATGTAGGTGTATGTGTATAAGTGTAGCACATGAATAAAAATGGCTTCGATTTGCTATTTTGACAGTAGATTTTATAAATATCAGCGGCTTGAATTGGTACAGATGCATATGTATACAGTATGCTAAACCGAAAATAACAGCAGCTACAAGGGTTCTCGAATAGTTACCAACTGAGAGCCTCTATATCAAAGGCACTAGGCATCTCGCTTGCCTACCTACCTCAGCCTACAGTCTTAAATGCACATTACTAAAGAAACACCCGAGTTCAGGTATCAAAGTATTCGCTCAATTGCCACCAAGGTTGCCATGAAAAGGTCATGTAATGAATATCTAATTAAAACCCAAATAAACGTCCTATATACATACCGTAAAATAGCCAATATCAACACCTTCCATCTATAATAGTGGCTATTCATTAGCATTATATAATTACCACATTACCTTTTTTCGTCCTCATCCCCCCCCTCTCGTTTCACAACCCTCCTATCCTCGACTTTCGATTGAAGTAGTAATTAACTACTAGGCCTCTGACGGCATACCCCGACTCTCATACGAAATCGGCTGCTTACCTACATGTATCCCCCCCCTGTTGTTGTACATGTATCTCATCATCCGACTCTACTGTTCCCGCCGGACTCGGGACCCCCGCAGGCCCTCTTGCAGGACCTACCGCCGGCAACAGCTCACTCCACTCCCATCCCAATGTCCCTGACCTAAAAATTGCTGATATTCATCGGGTTTCGGTGGATACACAGACTTGCCTCCCCCAGTATGCATAAGCTCTGATGGCTGATACCCCACTGGTAACTCCTGCCTCGCTGTATAGCCCTGAGTTTCTACGAGGCCCCGCTGTGCAGATAGCTCAATTGGGCGTGGGTTTTCTTCGCCTCTGCCGCCGCGGAATATACGTCTAGCGCAGAAAAGGAGGCCACGGAAGATAAGGCCGATGAATGCGCCTATTCCTATCCCCACCCTGGCGCCATTACTTAATCCGCCACGCAGTGGTGGGGTGTCGGTGGGGGAAGTGCTGGTGATATTGTTGGGCTCGACGTCATCGTACATGATTGGTTCATTGCGTCTTTTGAAGATGGGTCCAGGGGAATTATCATGCCAGCCTCCCTTTGGAGTAGTGTCATTCGCTCCACCAGATGTAGTTACCCAATTAGATCCACAATTGGTTTGGGGACACCCAGGACTGTGATAGTCGGGTCAAAGTCGGATTTGAATTTCCATTCGTGAGTGTCGAAGACTTTGATTCCGGTGCCGTTGTTGCAGAGGAAGGTGAAGGCTGTGGTGGTCGTGCTCGCATTCATGTTCCCCGGGACTATCAGAATCCGTCTCCCATGTTGGTGCAGGGAACATTGATGTGCATTCATAGGGTAGGTATCTGGATACCCGGCATCCGTCAGGGAGATCTTTTTCCAAATAAACCCTGGGACAGTCAGGGCATATAGATCCAATAATGTAACTACTTCATGTTGAAGTGTTCCAGAGAAGGTATAAATCTGATAGCTTGACAAATCCGGTGCAGGGACCATAAAGAAGCAGCTCTGTCTCCTCCCAACCGGGATTTCTCCAGTAGCAATCTGTGCATGCCATGTCGAGGTTTTGATGTCGTAGATCCATATTGCCCCCATGGGCCGCCGCCCGTAGATACGCCGCTAGATTCATCCCTGTGCTCGCCTCCCAGAAAAACTAATACCCCATCCTCGCCCACCCTATCCAGTGCGATCAACCCCCCATCAACTGTCTTTCCAATCTCATCTGAAAGTGGCTCTGTCTTCAACTGCTGCTTCTCAAAATCGTACTACATCATTGTATCCAACCAGGGATCGGTAATCGGATACGGTGGTCCAGTCGATTCCTCCGTGATAATTACTCCTCCTAATGCCTATCCCCTCCGCAGCCTCTCACTTGATACCCACGATGCAGTCGAGGACCTCCGCACGCCTTGATCCAAAGCTTCTGAAGTCCATATCTTTTTCTCAGCATTATACGTGAAAACCTTTGCCTCAGGAAGTTTGAAGTTCCCAGATTTATCAAAATAGGGTACCTCATAACGAAATCCGAATGGCCCGTGCGGCAAGGGGAACCAACCACCGACGGTGGTGAATGTCCCCATACCGACATTCCAGATTGTGCCCTCGGCACCATTGTAGTGACCATCAGGGGGGATGGGCTTGTCTTCGAGTTTCCATGGCGGGGCCTGTGCTGAGAATGGTTTGTTCTGTAGGAATTACTCTCACGTGCGATATCATAAGTAACATCACGGGAAACGCAGGAATCCGAGAATGGCAAATTGGGATATGCGGGCAAGAGCAGGGTAGACTAAAGTGGCATATTGGGGTAACTCGGAAGGGATAAAAGAGCTGGGTTTCGCTGGCGGAAAATTGGAAGATAGACAAGGCAGTAGAACCATAGCATTCATACTATAGCGATCTCTACATAGTCTTGACAAATATATCTCTACTTCTCTCTCTCTCAAGATTCCTCCGCTCCATAACCTCGTAATCTTTACATGTTCAGATTGAGTTTCCAGAAGTGCTCATCTAGTTGTATGCCAGACAATAGATATGGTCAGCAAAGTAAAATAAAAGGAGATAGTGTAGAGATTGTTTCTACATGAGCGAACGGGGGGTGAGGGACAGAGGACGTAGTCTGCCACTTTGTTACTTGTAGCGCAGTACAATTATTATGTTTAATAAACCCAAGATCACTTGCCCATTCCCCTCCATGGACAAATAGTGTGTCTCCAACAACTATTGTCCTATGGTTATTGAATAGGCAAGTCTTGCTTTTCGGGTCGTTGGGGCCGCCTTGGCCTTGAGGGGGGGCAGAAGATAGTGAAAGGCAGAAAAATCCAACAGCGGCTTTGTGGAGCATGTGTACCGAAGGACCTAAGGGGGAGACGATCGTGGTAGTCTGAGGAGTGAGCGAGTGATATGCTGTCTTGAAGGCACTGGTGCTTTGATATTTCTCACAAATTGGTAATAAGAATGCAATATCAAGACGTAAGAGAATGAGAGCAAATATGAAAGAAAAGGAATGTAGTGGGAAGGCGAGTGAGGTTGCGCGTGTCGTCGACGGACCTAGTTGGAGCCTCACTTCCACGCCAGGTGGCCGGTGATACGGTAACTGAATGTTCTGGCAAATTGAAAAAGAAAATTAATTGCTGATAATCTGACCCTTGTTTAAGGCTGTGTATGGTACATCGCCACGTTATATTATCGAATCGCTTCACACAGACTTCACGTAAGTCTGCTAGCTACAGCTTCGACTCATCTTGGAGTTTCGATCTTTAGGAGACCTGATGTCCCTCGACCAATCCCAATAGCCAATTCGACGCCAGCCACAGTAAACTCCAGCTGCAGGATGCCGTTGAGAATCTATGTTTGGGGAGCGCCATGCCAGATGTGGAAAGGCTTACTGAGTACTGTACTCGGTGTACCCTGACTCGGCACCGCAAAATCTATCGAAGGAGACCAGCAACTGAGACACAGGGGCCTTGTTCGCCAGATTTTGCGGTACGAAGAGGAAATAACCACTACCTAGAGATTGGGCTGCGTGGCCTTGATGCTGATATTGTTGTGGAGGGCGATACCAACATGTCGACGTCTCAATTCAAGAGACTTCATAGGATGGAATTCTAGCACTAGACGATTAAAACAGGCTTAACTTTGTAGAGCTGTCTTACCTGCAAACATCTGATGCCCGTGAGAGTCAGTTCCATACCCACGTGGCCACTCCCAACATGCACAACTGTCTGACCCAAGTTACAGTGCCTGGGGGAAGTTACTACGCCCATTATATTTTTTTCCTTTTTGTCTCAGGCCAACCTGCTAGCGTGAATGATGTACAAGGCATAAGGTTGCATAAACCTCCCAAAATGAAGCTTTTGAGGACCACCAAATTGTGGAGAAGGGATGCATATTAGGGGGATTATATCGGCAGCTAAGATCTATTGAGCCTGAAATATAAGTTCTATGGAGTGGCATACGAAGGGCCTTTACTACATATTCTGGGATGCGTAGTAACTTTGCCCCACGCAGTTAAGTCTTGGCTAAGTCCCAAATGGTCTTGGTAGTGGTGGAGTAGGGGTGCGCTCTGAATCCTCCCTGGTTTCCGGGGGGCTCGTCATAGCCTAAGGCTAAATATGAGTAATGACTTTTAAAAATAAAAATAAATAAAAATGGCGCAAAAGACGTGTACCAAAGAAGTTTGGAGCTGTGCCAACACCCTGGTGTAATTGTCCCAGTATAGTATACAGGCTAAATCGAGAGAGTATTCTTGGTACCGGAACTTAAGACGCAGTACGTATGTATGTATGCGGCGACATTCACAGCACTTAGCTGCAGACGCAGCAAGTGTTGTTGTCATCCGCTTGCATCTAGCGAAAGTTCCTCTTAAAAGTGTCGAGAATCAGAAGTGAGCCTTCTAACCAGCCATGCAAAGTGCAGTATGTATCAAGTCTGAGTATATATATGTAGTACTTATATGTAATGCAGTAAAAAAAAAGGTATAGGGGAAATGGGGCAAATGAAATGTCTGGTACTAATATCAGTCTCGTAGCTTCAGTCTAAACGTGAATTATTGAGCCAATGAACTGAAGCTAATTTTACTGCAATCACCCATGCTTTGATTGGGAAACATTATATATAAAACTTTGTATGGAAATCTCGGTATGGAGATTAGTAATGTTTCTCGCCTCACATAATGTCTCCTTTATTCATCCTTGAGGTTAGTAAACCGGATAAGCAAGAGCCTCATCCAAATCTGGATCATATCAGCTTAGCTACCTACTATCTACAGTACGTTAAACTGTTTTGTAGGTCACAGAAACTAACAATAGTTTCACCAGTATTTAGTGCTGCTGGGGCTGGAGATGTGGGCCCCTCTGTGACACCAGATATAGTACCGGAGATCGCCTAGCTACATACAAAAATGTGAAAGACCCGAGACCCCCCTATATATGTAAGATCTTTGAAATAAACAACGAAAAAAACCCCTCTTTCAACGACCTCTTATCTTCAAATATTCCCGTAGCTCGGTAGCCTTGTCATGAAACACCACAACGGTGCTAGAGGCCTTCCCAATCTCCGCTTACCTCCCAAGAGCCAATACCTCCCCGAAGCTCTTGACCCCTTGCCTCCTGTATGATATCTACCATGGGTCTTTGGCAGGGGACCCAATGTCAGTGTCTTTGGGTACTTTCGGCCTGTTGGGGTCTCTTCACGCCCTGCCATGGTGTTGGTTTTTTGGTAGTTGGAGGACCCACTACCAGAATCTCGTCTAAGTCAGCCCACCCCCCCACAAAGAGACAGGTCCTCGTACGAGGACTAGTCGTTCATCCCCAAGATGCCCACCACTGCAGACAAACACTGTGCCGATCCTGCTCCCAGATAGTGGTCCTACTAGCGCTTGCTGGTTGCAACGCACCGCTCTAACCCCCTGGAAAGTCAGGAAAACAGATTCCCAGGACTATGAAAACTCCACTCTGTAATTCAAAAGAACTCCGCGTAAAGCTTGAATCTTCTTGATCTGCTCGTCGGACACTGTTCGGACACTGTTGTCTCCGACGTGGGAAGCCTTCTAATATCCATATATATTGGGGTCGTCAACCCTATAATACATACAGTGTACATACATCCTATATGACTTTTAGCTGTCTTGCAATTATGACCATGGCCACAAGCCTGCATATATAAGTATACGCTTATGCGTGCATTTATCTCTCAGTACCCGAATGTACTACCTAGCTTTTTGGGTCGAATAGTAGCTGATACTAGGTACATTATCTACGCACCTAATGTATATGATATGCGTAGAAGTTGTAGGGATTTAGCATGAAATGTAAGAACTATTTGCAAATGTGCCCAAAGGAAGTATGCTTACAATTGTAGGGATCACTTGTTGAGCTTTTACTCTGCTTGCCGAAGTGCATGAATTTAGCAAAAGCACTGTACTAGAAGGAGGATGGTCAAGTGGTTTGTATTAAAGAATATTGGATATGCTCCGCGTTTGAGCCTCAATTAGGATATATACCTTTTGCTGCTGGTAGTAGGATTACAAATGTTTGTGAGAACGTGCGCAAGGGATTTTACAACTCCTTGTGTGGGAGCTGCAATTCTTTTCTCTTGATAGTTGAATTACCCTGAACTGGATTTAGCTCCCTTCGGGGTCAATTGAATGAATGACCTTCAGCTGAAATTGGGCTATTGCGCTCGCGGAAATTGAGCTCCCAGGAATTGAGCAAAGCTCCCGTGGCAGCGTATGCCTAGCAGGCGTTGCGGAATAACTTTGGGATAGAATTGCACAAGATCTTTACGTGATCCCGGAATGTTGAAGTAATTCCATCCTAGTTCAAAAATCGCAACCTGTTACCCTGAGCTCGGCCATTTGCACTATTTATTTTCTTGATCTCTCTTTCATCTTGCAAACAAGATCACACATTACTTGAATACATATAAAATATTGATGTTTTCTTCTTGGTCCGATGATTTCTGCTCTCTTTTGCATCCATATTGTACATATCAATTAATAGGCAATATCGATGCATAGCTGCTGGTTGAGTTGGTACGAATGCAAGTGTATTAAATATTCACAAAACATGTTAGATATCCTATACCAGGCATATCATCCGCCTCCCTACCGACTCCAGCCTACAGCCTCCAGGTGCACACCGCCGAAGAAAACTCTCCGGTGAAGGGGTATCCGCTCAACTGCTGACACAGCAACCATGAAAAAACCATGCAATGAGTAAATAATAAATAAATAATCATAACCTAAATCCAAGCACTAGATATACATCATAACATACGCCAATACCAACACCTGACTTCCATGATAGTAATTATTCCTTAGTATTACCATGCACCCCCTTCTTGCAATTAGCGTACATGTATATGATAATCCGACTCCATTGTCCCCATCGGACCCGGGGCCCTAGGGACCCCTACAGGACCTATTCCTGGCAACAATTCACCCCCACCGTCATGCCCCTGACCCAGAGGAGACTGATACTCATTCGGTTTTGGTGAATACACAAAGTTTCCTCCCTGCATATGCATAAGCTCCGGTGGCTGATATCCTGCAGATAGCTCTTGCCTTGCTGTATTGCCTTGGGCCTCTACAGGGTCCCGCTGTGCGCAAAGCTCAGCTCGATGAGAGGTTTCTTCGTCTTTGTCGCCACGGAATGCGCATCTCCACCAGAAAAGGAGGCCACTGATGCAGATAAGGCCAATGAGTCCGCCTACCCCGATTCCCACCGAGGCGCCTTTACTTAATCTGCTGTTGCGTGTGTGTGTGGAGGGGGTATTTACGATATCATCATCATCGTACATGATTGGCTCATTGTGACTTTTGAATATGACCCCGAGGGAACTATGCTGCCAGCCTCTCTTTGGAGTAGTGACATTCGCTCCGCCAGATGTAGTTCCGCCAATTAGATCCACAATTGGTTTTGGGACACCTAGGGTTGTGAGAATTGGGTCAAAATCGGATTTGAACTTCCACTCAAGAGTGTCGAAGACTTTGATGCCAGTGCCGTTGTTGCAGAGGTAGGTGAAGGCTGTAGTATCTGTGGTGTTCTTGTTTGCATTAATGTTCCCCGGGACTATGAGAATCTGTCTCCCATGTTGGTGCAGGGAACATTGATGTGCATTCATAGGGTAAGTATCTGGATACCCGGCATCCGTCAACGAGATTTTTTTCCAAATAAACCCTGGGATAGTCAGTACATAGAGATCCAATAATGTAGCTGGCTCCTCCTGGAGTGCTCCAGAGAAGGTATAAATCTGATAGCTTGATAAATCCGGTGCAGGGACCATAAAGAAGCAACTCTGTCTCCTCCCAACCGGGATTTCTCCAGTAGTAATCTGTGAATACCATGTCGAGTTTTTGATGTTGTAGATCCACATTTTTTCCATAGAACGCCAGCTCCGTGCCCCAGTGCCATCCTTTTGCTCCCCTCCGAGAAAAAGTAAGACCCCATCCTCGCCCACCCTATCCAGTGCAATCAAACCCCCATCAACCGTTTCCCCAATTTCAGCTGGAAGATGCTCTCTATTCCACTCCTTCTTTTCAAAATCGTACTGCGTCATTGTATTCAACCACGTATCGGTAATCACATTCGGCAATCCATTCGATTCCTCAGTGATAATTACTCCCCCTAATACATATCCCCTCCGCAGCCTCTTATTTGACACCCACGATGCAGTCGAGATCCTCCGCACGCCCTGATCCAAGAGTGTTGAGGCCCATGTCCTGTTCCTGACATCATATGTGAACATTCTGGCCGAGGGAAGTTTAAAATTCTGAGACTGATCGAAATAGGGAGCCCCATAAAGATCTCCATATGGGCCATGTTTAATGGAGAACCACCCGCCAATGGTGGTGAAAGCCCCCATACCGACATTCCAGATTGTTGCCTCGGCACCATTGTAGTGTGCGTCGGGAGAGCTAGGCTTTTCTTCGAGTTCCCATGGTGGAGATCGTGCTGGGAAGGATTTGTTGAGGTCCAATCTCCAGAGATATTCATCTATTTGTAACACATATGGTTAGCCAAACAAAAAGACCCTTAAAGGGAAGATGTGGTGGCAATCTGAGCAGGGGGTTGGTCAGGAGACGCACTCTGCCACGTTTCGACTGATAACGCGGTGTTATTTTTATTAAACCGACGATAGCTTGCCCATTCCCCTCCATCAACGAATAGCGTGTCTCCAGCAACTACCGTCACATGGTTATTGAATAAACAAATTTGGCTTCTTGGATCGTTAATAACGCCTCCTTGGCCTTGCACAACAACTGAGAATAGTGAAAGGTAGATTATTCTTAGGGACACAGCTAGGGAGGAAGACAACTGTGATGGCTTCCGTCGAGATTTGGGTCTGCGGTCTGGGGAAGAAGTGATCAGCATGGCTCGTGCACGTTGAGTGAGATGTCTTAGAAAGGCACTGGTGCCTTGATTTTCCTAATGAATTGGTATTAGGAACAGGGGCAAAATTTAACGCAGCAGAACAAGGAGACAGATAGTGATCGTGAGTTACAAGTGCCTCCACACCGAGTAGGGTTACTGAATCTCAGCAACGCATGTGCAGATTGAAATTTGACATTTAAGTATGCTATATGGCACTTGCCCAGATATATGGTTATCGGTTAGCTCCTTTCACTCTCGACTGAGAAAAGAACTGGGGTTGATGCAAGGACAACGTTGACCTCACGTAAGTCTAGAAAAGAGCCCACCCATCCTAGTCCGGTTGATGGGGTAGTGGGGAAGCGAGGTGGCTCAGCATTCATCAGTAAAAAATCTCCCTCGCTCAGGGCCGAGGCGCGCGCAAAACTAAATAGAGAGCTTGCGAAATAGAATTGGTCCTATATATGTGCCGGGGCGCTCCCACCTTTCGAGTTGACGTGCCTTGCGATCGATTGACGGATTAGCTTTTATAAACAACTTTCCGGGATACCTACTACACTCAGTATAAACAATATAATCTGTTTGCGGTCAGAGGATTTTAACTAGAGCCAGGCCGACCTCAAAAACTCAGAGTTTTGCTTGTTCGCCGTGCTCCCCGAAATGTGAGGCTCTAAATATATATGTCGGGGATCCGAGCGCCCCGCAATTGCACAATGCCATCCGCCTCGCTAACCACGTTTATTACTCTAGGTCCAGTAAGCTTACAGCCTGCCCAAATCAAGGTTTGGGGGGTCCTGGGCTCGGCCTATCCGGATGGCCAATCTAGCTAACAGCTGCAGGGTGCTGACAATTCGAATTAATTATCAGCTAGAAATTGAATTATGTGGCCTATATGCCGGTCATAATCATACATAACTGTACGACGCCGAATAAAAGATTCTCGGTAACTACCGTAGCTGACTGGCACGGCACCGTGTCAATGGCAAGAGGCTCTGATATCTGTGTCTTTCGTTCCAGAGAACTCTAGGTTGAGATCCAGCACAATGCCAGAAGAAACCCAACAGTGCGATATTGCCGTGACCTACGAAACAAAAGCTTAAGCTATACATATAGATTGATTCTAAGAAAGCGGACCAGGACGAAGGTGGGATTGGTGTCGCACAACTTCAAACCGACATCGGCATACCTAAACCCAGGAATTACAGGGGTTATTCTATTGTTCTTGAACAATGGAACAATGCCATTTATGCACGATGGTGGGTGCCTACCCAGCCAAGCTGTGGCGCGGCGGCGTGCACGGTTCAAAATAGAAGTTTTAAATTTTATATGTTCAGCTTGAACCGTGTAGGTGAGCTGATGAACAGGTAAAGCAGCGGTAGGGTGATATCTGTGGTATATGGTGAGCAGCATATACATCTCAATCCCATGCTTTGATTAGGAACACTAAAACTTGTATGGGAATCAAATTCTTCTACACCTGAACTTCAACTGTCTCCTTTCCATCCCTGAGCAATTGAGGTTCGTCAAGTCTGGAGGGGATACTAGTAGGTACCAGTAAATATAGCAAGCAAGAGCCCTTGTCCAAAATTTAGATCTCACATCAGCTTGCAATTAGTTACTCAGAGACAGGTTGACTAATCCTGTGGATCTCCAATTGCCAAATTTACTAGTAAGATCAGCTGCATTATCAAAAGACAACCGTGGTGGTGACTAGGGTTTCTTGTTCATAGCCCACACCCTCATATAGCGTGGAGCGTGGCCCTGGAACATTATTACTCCGTGACACTGGATAATAACAGAAACTGTGAAAGACCCGACACCTTCCTATATAAGATGCTCGAAATAAAATAACGGAAAAAGGAAGTCTAATATGTGTCCGCTCCTTCTTTCAGTACCTACTTCTGTCAAAGTCGTAAGCTTAGGGCTAGCGACCTCTCATCCTCAACTTTTCCCGAGGCTCAACTGGGAACACCCAACGGACCTGGTGGACTTCCCCAATCTCCCCTTTCCCCCAAAGAGCCAAAGTGCCCAATATCCCCCTTAAACTCTTGACCCCTTGCATATGCTATATGTCATCAGCCATGGCTCTTTGGCAGAAGACCCAATGGTCTACATAGGTCCTATGCTCTGGGGATTAGGGTAATGGTATATGCTCAATCCTCTAAAGCTACTATACAAAGAATAAATAATCAAAACACAATATATTATATATACATACCATAGCATCGCCAATACCAATGATAATAGT
>Ga0307511_10001912_pt1 | contig 21885 bp, 21 predicted proteins | sample 13_EM_MG_FD_200266 | JGI IMG/M metagenome (GOLD analysis project Ga0307511, IMG submission 200266) | Populus trichocarpa ectomycorrhiza microbial communities from riparian zone in the Pacific Northwest, United States - 13_EM | ecosystem: Host-associated > Plants > Roots > Unclassified | place...
CTAAACCACTCCAAATCCCTCTCAATCTCCCTCTCCCCAACCGTCCTTTCCCTCCCTTTCCCCTTCCCATCACGGTCATCAGCAAAATTAACTCCACTAAATCCATCCACCAAATCCAAAATATCCACCTCCCCACCGCCTCCTTCAACCTCAGATTCATACTCGATGGTGCTGTCGCCTACGACGAAACTATCGTCGTACTCATCTCCATCTTCATCTTGGTCGCCGTCCTCGCCTTCATCGTGAGAGGAGTGGGAGGGGATAGAGTCGCCGCTGCCTTCGGCACTGGGAGGAGGGGAAAGCTCCAGTTCGGAGGAGGCGGCCACTTCAGCTTCGTCGCCTGAGAGAGCATAGCTAGAGTAGGTCCTAGAAGGGAGGTTCCGCGGGATGAATCGCTGCTTCTTGTGTGTAGTTGCGACTGGTGGTGGTGATGGCGGTGGTGAATCTTGGGATGCTGCTAGTGGTGGTGAGGGTAATGGTGATGATGGTGATGGTGATTTTCCCACCCCCACCCCCGCCGCTGGTCGCCACGAGTTTATGGCAATATCTGAATCCTCGTCGTCATCATCATTCTCCTCCCTTCTACTCGGCCTCCGCACTTCCTCATCATCAGAATCCACCAAAGCAAATTTCTTCCTAATCAATCTCCCCCTTCTGTGGGGTTTTGGTGGTTCTGGAGATGAAGGTTTAGGGGGATGTGGAGAAACATTTCGACGTCTAGATCTAGATGGTGAAGCTTGAGGTGATGACTCGGAAGAGCTAAGATCGATAACTACCACTGGCTTCTTCTTCTGAGGGAATTTTGAGGGGGCCTTGGTGGTAGGTTTGCTATTGCCATTGCTATTGCTATTGCTAGGTTTGATGGTGGAGGATGAGGAGGTGGTAGTGGTAGTGGGGCGTGATAGTGGGGGCGGGGGCGGGTCGTCGAACGATATATTCAGTCGAGCCATGGCGATGCGTGTACTGCTGGTTCGTAGTGTATTGCTGGCTCGTAGTGTAGTAGCTCTTATAGCACACCTGTCCTGTCTATTGTAGACAAAGAGACAAAGAATAGTTGATGGAGGATGAAGGAATTTTGACCGAACGCTGTATATGTATCTCGAACTTTCTGTAAATATTGGCCAAGATGAAGCTTCCTTGCCGTTACCACAGCAACCAACGGATGGAAACCCGGAACATTAGTTACCCTGAACTGTCAGGGCTCAGGTACCTACATCGTTTAGTAGGCAATCTATTCAAAGTACCTAGTAGGCTCAGCGGCGTTGGATTGTTGTTACATAGAGGGTTTTAGTGAAAGTTTAAGTCAGCGACCCAGCATGCCTTAAGGCGAACCGCATCTACTGCTTGTCTAGGCACAACATCACGTAGTAGGTAGCACTGAGGAAAAAATAGTTTTTTGTCAAGAGGCATATCAAAAACAAATCATAAATCTCAGTAGAATTCATTTGCATTAATTTTAACGTAGCGAAGTGGCGGAACAGTGCTACAGACAAGACCATACCAGTTCAATGTACATAAGCCCATACAGGCAGAATTAGATAAGCAGATTGTTGAATAACATGGAAAAAAGGGTGAAAGGAGGCAATGATTTCTAGTGATTAAGAATGAAACTACAAAGTAATTCAAAAAAAAAAAAGCCAAAGCCCAAACGAAGAATCGCACCAGACCCCAAGATTGATATTACACAAGAACAGACATTGCTCCAGCAAATACGGATGCCACCACAACCGAGCTCACCATCCAGAAAACACCAAGGGGTTGGATGTTCGTGGCAGCCGACCCACCATCTGATGACCCAGTAGAAGTCGACTTTGGAGTGCTGCTAGCACTTTGGAGAGCGGACTTGCAATCTGTGTTCGTGGCTCCAGTCTGTGTCGTGGCATTACCGTTAAAGTCGCACGACTGAGCGCTCTTGCCGTTTGAGTTATAGTACTAGATGCTTGTTAGTATCCTCTGTGATATACGAACCTATGGATTTTTACTTACAGTGTTGAAGGCCCAAGAGAGACGTTCATTAGCTGAGCACATGGAGAAGGGACCATAATTTCCGGTGGTACCATTGGTGTTGATATCCGAGCAGTCTGTATTTGCTTGCCCACATACGAAGTTGAAAAGGCCCGCAATGGCCTTGTCTGGAACAGTACTTTTGGCAACACAGTCCAGAGATTTCACCATGCACTGGCAAAGTGACTCATTGGGCGTTGGTGGAAGAGTTGTAGAAGCTTCCCAGAATTGATTCTCTGCCGGGCAGTCACGTGGTGAAGTGTTTGAAGGAGTGTAGCTGCTCATGGCCACACCCTTTGGATTGGCCTTGCTGATTTGATTCTTTAGGTTAGTGAAGTCCTGAAGCTTGGCAACTTTTCCATCGCTGACGTCGACCAGGCCTATAACAGTCCTTATTAGTGGCAGGCCAAGGGAGAAAAGTTCTCCATATCACATACCATATTTGTTTGCTTCCTGGTAGTACATGTAAACGATTCCCCCAGAAAAGACATCAGTCATTGGCGATGAGTATAACGCCTGGACCTCGGTGAACTTTCGTGGTGTAACGTCCTGATCTCCAGTTAGCCTTCGGGGGCCTATATTACCCTCTGGAAATTGACGTACATTGCATCCATACTCCGCGAAAAATGAGGGTATACTGTAGTTCTGGAATTCTGCGGTTCGCTTATCATAACCAGACAGTGTGTAGCTTGAATCACCACACCATGAGTAAATATTGTCTATCATGAATTAGTCAGCTAATTTCGCTTTTATGGGTGAGAATACAACTCACATCCCCAAAACTCTGCACGATCCTCTGCATTCCCACAGTTGAAGTAGTCTGCAAGCTGTGCGCGGATGTCCTTATCATCATTCGTCGCATAACTGGTACAGTTAGTAGGTTATAGGTGCTTTGAGCTAAATATTTACTCACCCAACAGGAATTGATCGGTAGCTCTTGGATTTGATATACGCCTTGGTGTCACGAACAGCAGCCTTCACGAAGGCAGAGGCATCTGTATTGTTGTACATGTTGGATACCTCATTCCCTACACGTTCTGTCAGCCCGCCGATCACAGCTTTTCATGGGTCCCATACGCACCAGCAAAGAAACCCACGACATTAGAGTATTTCGCCAAGGCATCGATAACATCTATATAACGCTTGTATACTTGATCGTCCCACGCAGGGGAATCGCGATTGATGGACGTGTTAGGTTCCGACAAATCGCTGATAACATAAATGCCTTCTGTTCGTTAGCAACATGCCGTTTGTTCTGAAGTAATTCAGCATACCCGCATCGTCAAGCAATTTCATACAGTCATCGTGGTTTTTCGTTGGGTCAATAGCATAAACACGGATAAGATTCGTGCCCAGCTCCTGCAAGTACGGAACGTCCCGTTTACATGACGTTGAGTCTGACAAAGGGTCATGGTACGATTGCCCACCCACTGAGGGGTTCTGGGTTGATATATCTGCTTGGTAGGCAACACCTTTCATGAAGCTATCAGAGGCAAAAGTTAGCACCTTCAGCTACAACCCAGTTTAACCAGATGCGGGGAAAAGATACGTACAACTGCGTTCCATTCTGATAGAAGAATTTGCTACCCTTGACAACAATAGGCTGTAGAGCGGCCGAAGCACCAGTAAAGGTCAAGGCCAGAGGCAATAGTATAGACAAAAGACCCTTCATCGTATCCTGCAAAACTATTAAGAAATAGAGCTGGAGGGGAGCTCGGTTGCTGTGCTTGAGTTGTTCCAAAGTAATACTGAGAAAGAAGGCTGACCCTGTTCGAGGCCTTTGTGAAAGAGTGCAAGAAAGCGGTCGAAAAGGGAAGGAGTTTTAATTCCAAGTAACGAGGGAGATATCTCGGAAGTAGCGAGGGTGAGTACGAGCGAGACAAGTATACTAAGACTATAGTAGCACTTTGGAGACTAGAGGGAGCGGATGAAAGAGAAGCACGGCAACTCTATCACAACTAAAAGAGAAAAAGAGATACTTCCGATTCTGGTGCGTTACGTTTACTGCAGCTGGCTGGGTACACAATTATATATGTGATTTTAAGACGAATTACCGGATTACCGGTATCTCTTTCACACCCTACACAATTACAATGCACCTGCACACGCACGATTGGAAAGCAAAAAATGGAGCGGTTAAGTCGGCGCGCGGAGACGGTCCCTTTGCACGGGAACAGTAAGTATGTAAGCAGTAAAGCACTTTTAATAGAATCTTCAGTCAAGACTTGAAGCTGCAGTCATATACCAGCAAATGTAAATATAAAGACTTCTAGGAAACAGATCCCGCCTTTGATGGCCACTATGGCTCAAAATGAAAATCATGATACATAATGCACTCCAACAATTCATTTTGAAACGTACCTGCTTCTCGAGCAGCAGATATCCATTCACTCTGGTTTCTGATCCCACCATACCATGTACGCATGTCATGTAAGTACCATTATAGCTAGCAATGATTGGTTCCGAGGCATTTTACTCCAGTCAGAAAGAACACAGATTCCTCGATGCTGCATTTTGGTGGTTGACGTCGTTGGGCTATGGGCTATGGGCTAATGCTGATAGCGGTAAGACGAATGCTGCTTTTGAAATAGTCTCGTCCAGGCTTACTTCTTTAGGTATTCTTGAATGAAACACCGAGACTAACCCGAACAGTAGTATGGCGACGCATCCCCATGGGGCCACGCGGCCTGTTTCCCAAGAGAAATAAACGGAACTATAAATAAAATAAACGTGACTTCAAAACTAAACCCGTGATTCGAGATACAGCGGGCATTAAAAGGCCATAATCAGACTAGAAGATCAGTTTACTTACAAGGGCAGCTCGAGGCATCTGAACAGCGACCCGAATATGAAATATCAGTTCAAAACATCAAGGCCCATGCTTGGATGCTTACGACATACTTTCATACAACGCCTTCAATAAATTCAAAACAACCTGGTATAAACTACTCGCCTAACTGTTTCAATTGGGTCATGGTTTTCTTCATTACTCAAATAACTTCTGCTGTTTGGCCTCGATAGCTGTAGTAACTCGCACGTACGTATATGTAGATCTGGAGATCCTCTATCGTACAAAAAAATGATTGACTTGCAACTTCGGGAAAAGGTTTATAACCAACTTATGTCGTTCTTGACCTCCGTTAGCTTTGCTGCACAGTTGATCAATACTTTCAGTTTAGTTGAGGCCATGGCTAAGTTATTTTAGCAAAGCACTTCATGAGGCAGTTGATATATACCGCCTTGCTCATTGCCGATTTTAGGTTGTGCCCAAATGCAAAGGCCATATTTTCAACGAGACATGTTAGCAATGATGTCTGGATACATCTCAATATCTAAGTGATTATCACCAGGTTACTTTATTAGTTTGACCCATGCCCCCCGCCGTCGACACCTCGACTAGTCTGATTACATCTGACCAGACTACATCTGAGCTGGTACCTACTTCCTGATGTGGAAACGCTGTTCCTGGTATGCCAAGGCCCTCACTTGGAGTTTAGCGTTTGTGAGTTGGGTGACCCAGGACTGGTGGTTCGGCAAGCTGACATTCCCGAACCGACGAGATGACGATGTTGATGGAAGGTCCATCGCGCGTTGCTCGCTGCAGTTTGATGTCCACTTCAGGCTACCAGGCTACCAGGCGCACCTTGACAAGCAAATCCTCATGGTTTGTATTCTGCAATCGGCTCGGGGTTAAGTCGGAATTTAACAACACATAGATTAAGGTCTAAGTAGGCTGAAGTGAAACGATAGGTAGTGTGTTGATGGAACCCACGGTATGATTGACAGGCCTACTCCACCACCGACCGCACTAGGTCCTATACGAGACCTCAACCAAGAGCGAAACGGAGCAGTACCGGTACCGGTACCTGGGAGCAAGACTGACCACTTCCGGTTAAGTTTATATTCTGACTTGGGGTTCCTAAACAACTAACTTGGAAAAGGCGATGCAATGCTGGTGTCAGCGAAAAAGGCACAGAATTGAGAATCCTTGTCCCGCTGAAGAAATCAAGGAACACGATGCGATACCCGAGATTCGACGTGGCATGGGGCCTGATATCTTTTTCATACATGAGACTAGCTCAACTTCGAGCTGGGGTTCCAGTTGCCACCGTCTCAACGTTCGGTCGACAGGGGAAGTGAAGCTGATCCTATCCCTTAATATCTATTGTACATGCTTGTCCATGCGATACACTGGTTAGTGCAAAAAAAGTCATTGCGGCCCGGTTTGTTTGAGTTTTTCTTCACAATTTCTGTGGACCAACGAAGTCGAAATATCTCCGGTCGCCTCAGGACACTCTTGCCACAGACCAGTGGGCTGTGCGGACCCCAACTGGTACCTCCTGGATGGAGACGGAAGGGTTTACCAGACAAGGGGCGGCCAGGCTTCGACAAAGCATGTAGATGTTAAAAGATGGTCTTTTATTGAATTCAGCACTTGCACATATGAGTTTCCAATTTCATAAACATATAAGTATCATATGCATGGCAATATGTTCGGACAACCCCACTAGCCGCAACTCTGTTGCCAAAAACTTGGGATCATGCAATTGGAATTGTGCTCCATACCTTTATTTCTTAACGTGGGACCGATGGGCTCAAATCTCTCACGGCTTGTGCTCGGTCACTTCCCGTCGTACCCCAGCCAGCAAGGCCGATGTTGTTTCTTGTATAAAAACAGACTGGTCAATTGTAGAGTAGATTAAAGTTTGCATGGTACTCGAAACAGTCGGCATGGATATTAATGATTCTTCTGTTGCTTTTACACACCGTACCTATTATCCTGGCGATGCAGGACGAGGACGGCGCTACCTACCTAGGTGCTGTTGTGCAGTCAACGTGCATCGTCGTTGTTGTGCTGCCGCCCAATCTCCCATTCCTTGATCATGGCCGCTGTGACCACCGGCCCTCTCCTTTTTCGCATAATCTAGCTTCCTACGCCCCTGGCTGGCCAAGCTTCGTCCATCAAACTTCCCTCCATCCACGGTCTATCTAGACCTCTACATCCCCCATCCATTCCTCTCTCCCTCCTCCATCTTTCCCTCCCATCTGTCTGTCCCAAATACCGACACACTCTTTGTGGTATTTTGGTGCTGCATTGTAGGATTAACGACCGTCTCCAGTGTTCCTCTCGTTCACGCTGGTAGATTCGGCGCAGCTTACATTCGCTATCGAAAGGGGTGTCTACTTTATACCTGCATCTGCCACTTTAGGTACGTTTCTGAAGGGTCGGAAGTACCAAGTACAACCTCCCTCCCCCGAGGCTTCCTCCCATGGCAGCGTGCACTTTCATCCTCACCACCACGTTCCCTCTCCATCACAACAATCTTCAACAAGGTCCTCTGCATAGACAGAGCCTCGGGCGAGGCCTAGAGTCGAGTTCCTTACTGACTTGCACCTTGCTTTCTTTCAGTTGATTGTTTGTTCACCTCTACACCTCCGTACCTCAACTCTAGCATCGGTCAAACTGAAAAAACGATCTGTCCTACGCCAGCCAGTCTTACGATTCACACCACCAATACACTACTCTTTCCTTGTTCAAACATACAGCATTTAATCAAGATCAATTCCTACCGGGACGCTTGGTTCATCCCACTGAGCGAAGCGGGCATCGCCTACAGGTGTGGTTGCTAGACTTGTAAGCAAGGTGTGTAAACAAATAAAGCCCTGTGCTCTGCTTAAACTACAGCCAGTATCGAGTTGTGTGATTGCGGACGAACTAATGTGCACTAATACTCTTATAGGCGTTACCTTAACGACTTGGGCAAGATGTCGCGGCCTCATCAACAGTATGACGACCAGCAGCAGTATGGTCACGGGGGTCAAACTGATTCCTACTATCAAGATGAGTATGGTCAACAGGGACACTATAATCAACCAGGGGATGGATACTATGATGAACAGTAAGTATCCACCATAAAGCATTCCTCTTGCTCTCTATCTGACTTTTTGTTCAGGGACTACTACAATGCAAACCCTCAGGGTGGTCAACAAGGTTATCATGATAATGGATATGGCAATAACCAGGGTAAGTTGTGATGGATCCACATAAAGCATTGCATTGGCTGATAATATTATGAAGGTTACGACGATGATTACTATGGCGATCAGTATTATGGTATTATTAGAATCTCTAGATAATTTAATTCAAGGCGAATTACTAACAGCCTTCAGATCAAGGTAATGCTGCTGCTGGGCAGCAGCCTCAATACAATCAGCAGGGGTACGATCGCAAGGGAAAGCGTAGAGGAAATGAATCAGAAGAAGATTCTGAGACATTCAGTGATTTTACGATGAGGTCGGACATGGCACGTGCTGCCCAGATGGATTACTACGGAAATGAGTATGAGGGTGGCCAAGGTGGGCGAGGGTATCGTCCACCATCATCACAAGTTTCATATGGCGGAAATCGATCCTCTGGTGCTTCTACCCCGGTGTATGGAACGGAATACAATAATGCACTTCCTGCTGGGCAACGCTCCAAGGAGCCATACCCAGCCTGGACCTCTGAGAACCAGATCCCTTTGTCAAAGGAAGAAATTGAAGACATCTTCCTTGATCTTGTTGCCAAATTCGGGTTCCAAAGAGACAGTATGCGCAACATGTACGATCATGTTATGACGCTTTTGGATTCACGGGCTTCTCGAATGACCCCGAACCAGGCTTTACTCTCCCTTCACGCAGATTACATCGGAGGCGATAATGCTAATTTCCGCAAATGGTACTTTGCTGCCCATCTCGACTTGGATGAGGCAGTCGGATTTGCAAATATGAAGCTCGGAAAAACCAGTCGTCGGGCTCGAAAGGCTCGCGAGGCCGCTAAAAAGGCCAAAGGAGCCACAGGAGAGGACGTTGAACAGACCTTGGCACAAATGGACGGAGACAACAGCTTGGAGGCCGCAGAGTATAGATGGAAGTCTAAGATGAACCGAATGTCTCAACATGACAGGGTCCGCCAAATCGCTCTGTACTTGTTATGTTGGGGTGAGGCTAATCAGGTTCGATTTATGCCCGAGTGCCTCTGCTTCATCTTCAAGTGTGCCGACGATTACTACCATTCTCAAGAATGCCAACAGAAGGTCGAGCCAGTTGAGGAGGGGACATTCCTCAAGGAAGTTATTACTCCATTGTACCAATACTGCCGTGACCAAGGCTATGAGATTGTCGATGGGAAATACGTTCGTCGAGAGCGCGACCACAATAGGATCATTGGTTACGACGACATCAATCAACTCTTCTGGTATCCTGAGGGTATTGAGCGTATCATCATGACGGATAAGTCTCGTATGGTTGATGTGCCACCGGCACAACGTTACTTGAAGCTCAAAGAAGTCGACTGGAAGAAAGTATTCTTCAAGACATATAAGGAAACTCGATCGTGGTTCCACTTGATAACTAACTTCAATCGCATCTGGATCATCCACGTCACAACATTCTGGATGTACACGGCGTACAACTCTCCATCACTATATACAGAGACACCATACATTCAAACGGAGAACAATAAGCCCCATGCTGCAGCCAGTTGGTCCGCAAGTGCCTTAGGCGGGACTGCTGCATGTCTTATTATGGTTGCCGCAACTCTTGCTGAATGGGCATATGTACCTCGACAATGGGCTGGTGCACAACATCTTACGAAAAAGTTTCTGTTCCTCGTCCTTGTCACGATCATCAATGTTGCTCCCAGCGTGTACGTGTTCATGATTGACAAGAACAAGGGTGGAAAGATTGCGTATATCCTGGGAATAGTTCAGTTTTTCGTCGCCATCGCTACCTTCTGTTGGTTCGCTGTCATGCCACTTGGTGGTTTGTTTGGCAGCTACCTCTTCGTGAAGGGTTCAAGGCAGTATGTTGCGAGTCAAACTTTCACGGCTAGTTTCCCTCAACTTCAAGGGAATGACCGCTGGATGTCTTACGGCCTTTGGGTTCTTGTCTTCGGTGCCAAGTTGATTGAATCATACTTCTACTTGATTCTTTCGTTCCGCGATCCAATCCGAGTTCTTTCAATCATGGATGTCACAGATTGTATTGGTGACAAAATCGTCGGGACCTTGTTGTGCAAGTATCAACCACAAGTCGTACTTGGTCTGATGTACTTCTGCGACTTGATTCTCTTCTTCTTGGACACATATCTCTGGTACATCATTTGGAACACCATCTTCTCAGTGGCACGCTCATTCTATCTTGGTGTATCTATTTGGACCCCATGGAGGAACATCTTTTCTCGACTTCCCAAGCGCATCTATTCCAAAGTCCTGGCTACCACAGACATGGAAATCAAGTATAAGCCTAAGGTCTTGATCTCCCAGGTTTGGAACGCAATTGTTATATCTATGTATCGAGAACACCTTTTGGCCATCGACCACGTTCAGAAGCTCCTCTATCATCAGGTATGTGAAGTCTTCAAATCTATTCTCTTCACGCTTTAAGTGTTGTGCTGACCTGATCTATCCTAGGTTCCGTCTGAACAAGAGGGAAAGCGTACATTGAGAGCGCCCACTTTCTTCGTCTCCCAAGAAGATCACTCCTTCAAGACTGAATTCTTCCCTAGTGGAAGTGAGGCCGAGCGTCGTATCTCCTTCTTCGCCCAATCCCTATCAACACCCATCCCCGAACCGCTTCCAGTCGATAATATGCCCACCTTCACTGTTATCATTCCTCACTATGGTGAAAAGATCCTTTTATCTCTCCGTGAGATTATCAGGGAAGATGATCCTTACTCCCGTGTCACACTCCTGGAATATTTGAAGCAGCTTCATCCTCATGAATGGGATTGTTTCGTCAAAGACACCAAGATTCTCGCCGATGAAACTTCCCAGTTCACCAATGAAGAGGAGAAGAATGAGAAGGATACCCAAAAGAGCAAAATTGACGACCTGCCATTCTACTGTATCGGGTTTAAGTCTGCCGCGCCCGAGTACACTCTCCGTACTCGTATCTGGGCGTCTCTGCGTTCACAGACCTTGTACCGCACTATTTCTGGATTCATGAACTATAGCCGTGCGATTAAGCTTTTGTATCGAGTCGAGAACCCCGAAGTTGTTCAGATGTTTGGTGGCAATACAGACAAACTCGAGCGCGAACTAGAACGCATGGCACGCAGAAAGTACAAGATTATTGTTTCTATGCAGCGTTATGCCAAATTCAAGAAGGAAGAGATGGAGAACACCGAGTTCTTGCTTCGTGCATACCCCGACCTCATGATTGCTTACTTGGATGAAGAGCCTCCTATCAATGAAGGAGATGAGCCCCGTATCTACTCCGCTCTTATCGATGGACACTCTGAGCTTATGGAAAACGGAATGCGTCGCCCTAAATTCAGAATTCAGCTTTCCGGAAACCCGATTCTCGGTGATGGTAAGAGTGATAACCAGAACCACTGTATAATTTTCTACCGAGGAGAGTACATCCAGCTTGTTGACGCCAATCAAGACAATTATCTCGAGGAATGCCTGAAGATCAGAAGCGTGTTAGCCGAATTTGAAGAGATGACAGTCGAAAACGTTTCCCCATATACTCCCGGCTTGCCTCCATCAAAACTTGCTCCAGTTGCCATTTTGGGTGCTCGAGAGTACATTTTCTCTGAGAATGTCGGAATTCTCGGTGACGTCGCTGCTGGTAAAGAACAAACATTCGGTACTCTCTTCGCTCGTACTCTGGCACAAATTGGTGGAAAGCTCCATTATGGGCATCCTGATTTCCTCAATGGTATTTTCATGACTACTCGAGGAGGTGTTTCTAAGGCACAAAAGGGGCTTCATCTCAACGAGGATATTTTCGCCGGTATGACTGCTCTACTACGTGGAGGTCGAATCAAGCACTGCGAATACTACCAGTGTGGTAAGGGTCGTGATTTGGGTTTCGGATCTATTCTCAACTTTACTACAAAGATCGGTACTGGTATGGGAGAGCAGCTACTATCACGAGAATACTACTACCTTGGGACCCAACTTCCGCTTGATAGATTCTTGTCTTTCTTCTACGCACACGCAGGATTCCATATCAACAATATTTTCATCGTCCTTTCAGTGCAACTCTTCTTGCTTGTCTGCATCAATCTTGGTGCTCTCGCTGATCAAGTCGTGTACTGCGAATACAACCCTGATGTGCCTATTACCGACAAGATGTTGCCAGAGGGATGCTCAAACGTTGTCCCCATCCTGGACTGGGCCGAGCGATTTACAGTCTCTATCTTTATCGTGTTGTTCATTGCCTTCGTGCCACTTGTGGTTCAGGAATTGACAGAGCGCGGTTTCTGGCGTGCAGCTACTCGTCTAGGCAAACATTTCGCTTCAATCTCCCCTATGTTTGAGGTGTTCGTCTGTCAGATTTATGCCAACTCAGTCTTACAGAACTTGGCTTTCGGAGGTGCACGATACATTGGTACAGGTCGTGGTTTCGCTACCGCACGTATACCATTCGGTGTCCTATACTCTCGATTTGCTGGTCCCTCCATCTATTTGGGCGCTCGATCTCTACTCATGCTTGTCTTTACGTCCTCGACAATCTGGGGTTGGCATCTTATTTACTTCTGGTTCTCCCTGCTGTCTCTCTGTGTCTCGCCATTTGTCTATAATCCCCACCAGTTCTCCTGGAATGATTTCTTCATCGACTACAGGGACTTCCTTCGTTGGCTATCACGTGGTAACTCTCGTGCGAACCACCAGTCTTGGATTGCATTCTGCAGGCTTTCACGAACGCGTATCACCGGTTACAAGAGGAAGACACTCGGTGATCCATCAGAGAAGCTTACTGGTGATATCCCAAGAGCTTCCATCGGCAACATCGTGTGGAATGAAGTCGTTGGGCCATTCATTCTTGTTATTGCCACCTTGGTTCCATTCCTCTTTATTAACGCTCAAAACGGCGCTAAGACTGGCACGAAGCCTACCAACTCCCTGATCCGTATTGGGATCGTCTCATTCCTCCCAATCATTGTCAACACTGGTGTTTTGGCTGCACTATTTGGGATGGCTTGTTGTATGGGTCCAGTGTTCGGAATGTGCTGCAAGAAGTTTGGCGGTGTGCTCGCAGCTGTTGCTCACGGCTTTGCAGTCATTATGTTGTTCATAGCTTTTGAGGTGTTGTTTTTGCTTGAAGGATGGAGCTTCTCCAAGACTATGAGTGGCATGGTTTGCTTGGTGGCAATTCAACGCTGGTTCTTCAAGTTGATCATTGTCTTCGCTCTTACTAGAGAGTTCAAGGCCGACGCATCGAACTTGGCGTTCTGGAGTGGAAAGTGGTATGGGCTCGGTTTGCACGCCATCTCTCAACCTGGTCGTGAATTACTCTGTAAGATCACCGAGCTTGGATTTTTCTCGGTAAGTCGTTCTAAGTCTACGCTCTCGCTATTGAAAGTCAGTAACTAATAGTTGCTCAGGCCGACTTCATTCTTGGACACGTTCTTCTGTTCTTCCAACTTCCTGTTATTTTGATACCCTATGTTGATACAGCTCACTCCGTGATGTTGTTCTGGCTTCGCCCATCTCGTCAAATTCGCCCTCCCATCTACTCCGCAAAACAGTCAAAACTCCGTAAGAAGAGGGTCATCCGCTTTGCCGTCGTTTACTTCCTCATGCTGGTCATTTTCGTTGCTCTCATTGTCGGCCCGGTTGTTGTCGGTAACATGTTCCTTAAGGACCTTCCATTCGCCAAATCGATTCCGATGGACTTGTTACAGCCAGCAGATCTGCCGAAGCCAACATCTACCACTACTACTAAGAATACTAAGACTGGCAACTAATTATGAAGCTTAGAGGAGTTGGAAATAGATGAAGTTGATACCCCTGGGTATAGGATGGGAGATTGTTGTTTCCTTTATCTTTGAGTTTGATTATGACATGAAAACAATGATCGGTGGCAATGGGATAGATGGTTTTCTTTTTCGTTTTTATTTCACGTTAGCTTTTTTTCCTCTCTGGTTCTGATATCTACCTCCCCTGTCTGCGTACCTTATCTACTACGGGTTTGTATTCTAGCCTACCCACCCTGTTTCTTCCGCCATACGCAACTTCCTGCCTCGGCTCTATACCCTGTCACATATCTGAGTGCAACACTAAAGGGATTGACTGGCTGGGTTTTTTTTGTTTTGGTTTTTGATGTACCATCTCGATCATGATCTGTTTTAACTCGATGTTTCTCGACTCTCGTTTACCATGGGTAGTAATAAAAAGTGGGTGAGTAGGGGAGGAAGGAGACAAGAAACGAGGGTGTTAATGTTTTTAGTTAAATGACACTTAGGTAGATGAATATTTTTCAATGGTTAATAACAGACTGCCACTACTACTATAGATTGCGCTAAAGCTAGTTGATAAGTGTTTTATATGTGTAATTATGAATAAGAATTTACATTGAGAGGTTCTCAGCACTTTGCCTCTGCTCACAGTACGTACTTGCGTATACGTGATCAACGGCCTCTTTGTCTTTGCTGATCAGTCTACCTCTCGCATTCCCATCTTAATTGTCTTCCCCATCATATGGCAATCGGTATTACTTAGCTATTATTACCCCTGGTTTGTATTAGGGGGCTGGTAAGGTTGGGTACGGTTAGCTTTGAGCCCACGGCAAGGGAATTCAGTAGCTTTTGCTAGCAGTTTTCTTTCCTGTCTATAAATTCTTCAGCAGAACTTTTGTTTTGGTTAAGTGGGATGTGTATGGCGAACATCACACTGTGAGGATGTCAGGGTTCTTGTCGGATAGCTGTTACCCTGAATTTAGCACCACTTTTTTGAATTTTATTCATATATTCATTACTCAACATGTGAGCCCAGCAGCTGATCTCGTGCCAGCGGGCCATGGTGAGAGGATTTAGCACCAAACTACCTGAAATAAGTTTGCAGCAGGTTCAGGGTAACGATTCTTGTGTAGGATCCTCAGTATTTGCATCCCGCAATTCAGCCTGCCGTGCTGATAAACATAATACATATAGGTAGCCAGACACGAAACTACTCGATGCCCTTCTTTTTGAAAGGAACACGTCGTATGAATTCATGTCCAGCTGCCCCAAACAAAAAACCTTGCGACCCACCCATGATTGGGGTAATGACCCCAGCTGGATACGGGTATATAACCTCGGCTGAGTCGGAAGCGATGCCGAGGTATGCCGATGGAGGGCTTCGACAATGAATGGATATCTAGTAGTGCAGGGTGGTGAAAGTGCCCTAATTTTCTCACTGAGGGTTCATGAAATTTTCTGCAAGCTTGCGGGCTTAAGACTTGGAACCGTACCCGGCTGCAAGCTTGCGGGCTTAAGACTTGGAACCGTACCCGGCTGCAATCTGGAGACGCTCTTATTAGACGGAAAAATGCTTCTTTGGTGCCCAAATGGCTAGGAACCGCCCCAGATGATCCAAGTCCCTGGGTAAGTAGTTTTAGTTGCAAGGAAGGCATGGAGCTTTGTCGATACGAACTCACTTACTGCTGGATTCCAACATGACCAATTCTGGGAATGAGAATACTAATTTAAGGCTTGCTTTATTATAATAGCCGGTATGAGAATAGTAATCGTCATGCAATACTAGTTTTGGCCAGGTGCATAAATTGCAATTAGTACCTGATAATGTTCACCTGCTATCAACTGCACCATGTGCCTCAAGCCCCTGCTACTAATATCCCATAACTACTTATTACTTTATCTGTGACAGATGCAAGAGTATTGGCCGTACAAGAGCATGGTGTATATACATACATGTATGTCACGCGCATAACATGTACATCGAAGAAACCAATCAATAAATCAATAAATTTAGTCAGAAAACCGTAGCCAGTACTGAGTACTTAAGCGTACTGGTACTTATGTACTCTATGCCATAACTGATATAATTAGGGCTGATGTATTGAGATTGCAATTGGCAAAGAGCAGTTGAGGGTAACAGGGAAACTTTGAGTATCTAGTATTAAATAAACGCGAATCCATCACAGTAGCCTCGATCCACACATCACAGAACTTACCGGTAGTCTGGTTCTACGAGCCATGGCTTTTCTCCTAGGAGAGCCTGACACTAGCGTTTGGCGGATGCCATTTCCCATTGACTACTACCTAAGTAGGTAGAGAGTAGTCTGGTTGGGTAGAAAGCCCAAAGTGGTAATCCGTTTCGAAAAAGGTAACTCGGGACGGAATAATACTCGGGTACCCGAAATTGTAGCTCCCACATACCCAAAGGTGAGAAGGCCCGGATGTAGTCGGGCCTTATGCCCTTGTCTCGGAACCAGACTAGTCAGCTTTAAGGCTCTGTGGCATGCTTGAAGTCCCTCATCACCAAAAATGATGACGCGTCCAAAATAGACGGGAGAAGCAGATGGCAAATATATATATATGGTTTACATATGCTGGTGTGGGCCGCAAGGGTAGAATCCTTATGCTACCCGAATTGCTACTATGGCAATAGTCGTCCAAGATTCAGCATTTCTCGAGAGGTGGGGCCTAATGATCCTTCTCCTCATTTTAATCGGAGTCTTTGCGTCCGCCCTTCTCGCCTGCTATGCCGTTGCCACTGCGCTGTACCAAGCTACTCAGAAAGAGCCCGTACGGTGGGGAGGCATGGCAGGCGCGAGAAACCTGCAGGTCAGTTATGCTAAATTCACAACTGTGGACTATATCGAGAAAACAGCCTGGTATGTTAAACATCCGTAGATATCTAGGTATACATCTCTTATGGGTGTGGGGAGACTAAAGTATTAATGGATATAGGGTATTTACGGAAATTTGGAATTATGCCTCCTTCTCTTCGAAGAAACCGGGCATGCTTCGACTTGAGAAGCCCTCACATCTTCCTATTGTCCAAGAGAAGCAGCGTATGGGTATCCACTCATTTGCCCATAACATTAAGCAAGATATTATAGGGGGCGGGGTAAAAAAGTAATCGGAGCGATGGTAGTGAGGGTGCAGAGGAAAGTACTGAGGACTCCAATGACCCCCCCCCCCGGCCAATGCAGGGTGGTATTGGTGTTTCAAAGCCTTTCTGTTTCTGGGACCGATAGGCTGAGGTCAGCAAGGTTGAGGAGGACGGGTGATAGGACAATTAAACTGGGAATTACACTGGGGCATTGAAGCTGGGATCAAGATGTGGGTTGTATATAAGGCGACGTTCAATTTTCCGACTCTCTGCCAAGCCGAGGATGCTCGTGGCAGTGTATTTCATCAGCTGGGGGCCGACATATCCTTTTCATCTATTCATATAATTTGGGTAAAATTGATTGCGTTATACGATCGCGATTGTGGGACGACCAGTGTGTATGTCGAGAGGAAATTTGTAGTCTCATAACCGCCCTTTGGAATTTTGCAACGGTGTCCCTCACCCAGGCTGAAACAGCAGAAGATATGGATAGACCCCTGGCGGCGACAGCACGTGGGGTGACGAGAGGAGATGGCCATCGGGGGGGAGCGTTTATTTGGACTAAGAGACCCTCTTTACTGAAGAAGCGGGGCATTGTTGCGCATCGTTGAATTAAGCATCAATTAGTTGTGATCGTCGCTTAAGTAATGCCAGTCCAGCGTGTGCAAGAATTACTCGCGAAGGCTTAACACAACAGCTTTGGCCTCCGTCCCCCGAGGCTACCCCGTCCCATAGTGCGTGCTAGGATACCTGCACCCCGACGAATCGTCGTGATCTCCATAAGCAATTACTGACCAGATCTTTTATTTCTCCCTCTAACAACTGCCTCCTCTCTTCTCCTTCATGCTGGTCCAGGAGCTTCGATAACATCTCACCTGCCTCTCCCATCGTCGTGCTGTCGCCTTGCTGGCCAATCTGCCTTTCTTTAAACCAACGGGAGATCGTACTTCCCATATGCTGATCTTTTAATGCGGCCACTGTAAGTCAAAAGCACCCACCGCCTGGCCCGGCTGCAGAGGGCTGACTGACTGACTGACTGACTGGCGTCGTTGGGGAGAGCACAGCTTCTTGGCTATCCTCATCTTCATTGCTGGATACATCACGGCTCAATACTCTCTGGTGCAATACGGCGTTGAATTATTGTGGTTTGCGTGGGAACACGGCGTTGTGGTGTGTTCTACTTGGCACTAGTTACAGGCTACTTTGCATATGCTGAACTCAGATTGGACAGGGGCGAATATTCCAAGGGTTCAGCATTCTGTCATTATTTTTCTTTCTATTCCTGCTACCAGCGGAGCACATAGCTACGAGAGAGGTCAATTCGGTTCGTAGCCACCCAGTCCAGGCCAGATCGCTGCATCAAACTGGCCTTATGGCAACGAGGAAGCTGACTTGGGTTGTGTTTTGGGGTTAAAAGAACTCGATCAGTTCGAAGCGAGCTATATCGGCCCGCGAGCAACTACGGCGGCGAGGGAGCTTCTATTAAATTGATGGGTTACTCAAATGTCTTGATGCGAGTGTTTTGGCCGTTGGATGCCCCTAGGAGAGAGGACCCCGGGTTGATAGTGGGATGGAGAAATTCAGAGAGGGATATTATGGTGGTGACCATACTGCACGATATAGACGTGAGTGCGCACTTCAGAGTTTGATGCGGCTTTGCTGACTCTTGGCCTGGGGCTGGACGGATCACAGAAAAGCAGGGTTGAGCATGAATTGCGCATGGGGACTCTCTTTCGAAAATCACACCATTCACTATCTCGGATATTCGATTTATGTGGGGGAGCCCAGCTCCAAGCTCTTGGTGTGGTTAACGAGAAGCCAGGGGAGATTTTCATGTCGAGGTATATACATGTCTTTACCAACAAATCAACGCCGTATCCACAGATCTTTTGCCCTGTGTCAAGTGGCATTGCACTTCAAGTCATCCTATACGAAAGACCGCATCCTAGGCGAATGCAGTATCTGTCACTGGAGCCTATATCCCTCGCTTTGTCCGAGCGATTGTCCGCCATAGAGCAAGCAGAAACAGATGAAGAAAGAGCAGAGCTACGGGAAAAACAGAGGAAGGCAGTTTTGGTTGAGAAGCTGAAGCAACACTCAGTTGCTCGGCCTGCACCGACTTTAATGGAGGAATCCTTACCAAAGATAGTTGATCAGATCAATTGTTCTTATGAAATGAAGATGCTTTTACAAGAGAATGTGGCTTTATTGGGCTCCTGGACACGTTCTAGACGCAGTCTCAGCGTGAGCGAGAGAGTGGTAGAATCGGCACAGTCGCTGTGGCAAATATTACTGTCCCTACTCGTGAGAGGATTGAAACTGCTATGGCCACTCATTACCAAGTGTTTCATTCTGTTGATTCTGTTCATCCGGCTCCTTGCCGAAAGTATGCTCAGGGTCTTGGAGTGGCGATTACGGCCGGAATTGGCCGCCCTTAAGGATATATCTGCGACAGGTATGTTCATTTGAAACGACTGATATTTTTCTTTCTCGTACTGGTGCAATTCTGATAAACCTAGCGCAGCAATTCGACATCCGCCTTCAACAGTTCTGTTACTGGCCAATCCAATATACCACATTGCGGAAACGTAGGAATGATTGGGAAAGTGTGACAACTTCACATCCTGACTATATTCGATTCTACAACAGCCTCTGGCTAGTCGCAAATGATATTATCATCGGTATTGCACTCGGGTCATATATCATTGAGAACGCAACCCAAGTGGCGTATAACATCGATTCGTACCTTAATGTAAGTATCCTACCCCAGCTCCACGAAAGCGTTACCGATGCTAATAGTAAATTAGGCATACACAATCGATGGTTTGACGAGTATGATAAATTGGCTCATGGGTTGGCCGGCCGGATTGAAACTCAACAATGACTTGGCCAAATTTCTTGGAGACCTATTTCTCTGGGTTATAAATTACTGGGCAGGTAAGTTGTTGTGTGTACTTTTATGGGGGATTTCGCCTGTTGACCAATTCTCAGGTTGCGTAATAAGCCTCCGGCCATACCTGATTTCAGTCATATATGGCATTGGTTATTCTAGTTTACTAGGAGCATCTATGCCAATCGCCCTCTTTTCCGACCTCCTATCCATCCTTACCCTACACATCTATTCCTTTTATATTGCATCTGCTCGTATATACAATTGGCAACTTACGATAATAATCTCACTATTCCACCTTTTCCGGGGCAAGAAGCGAAATGTCCTGCGCAATCGTATTGACTCATGCGATTACGACTTGGATCAGCTCTTGCTCGGTACCATCTTGTTTACATTGTTGTTTTTCCTTCTTCCCACGGTGCTGGTGTTTTATTTGACTTTTGCGAGCGCGAGGATGATTATTATCTCCTTGAAAGCGATGCTGGAGACCTTTTTGGCGTGTTTGAATCATTTCCCGCTTTTTGCATTAATGTTGAGGGTGAAGGACTCGAAGAGATTACCTGGTATGCTATTTTCCTCTATAGCTTCTCGGGACATGAGGCTAATCAGCAGCACACAGGCGGGATTCGCTTTGAGCTCCGAAATACTGCCGATATTATCCCACAGTTTAAGCAGCCTTACGAGACACTTGGTACCTCGTACATCCACCTCAGGGTAAGCCCATACGCTCTCGACGTACGAGTTTTACATTCTAACGAACCATTCTAGTCTATTCCTCTCTCTTTTGGGGCAATGTACCATCAATATTTCCAGCTGGGCTCACGGATAAGGAAGCATTATGTCTCCCCCACGGTGATATTGTGCCTCGCTACAGGGCGTTTTGTACCACCGATTCATAGGAAGAATCTGTACTCTATGCAGTATAGCATGTTGCCCACAATTCGCGCCGGGGTGAAGGAGGTGTGGAGGGCGATGATTGAGGATCATTCGGTGAAAGCGAAGAGGGCTTAATGATTATGATCATAAAATTAGCGTCATAGAGTTTACTATCACTTTGTGCATTCGAGACGATCTATAGCCTATGATCTCTGTGTTTTATTTATATCATCTCAATCATTTCTACGTATAAACTTCACGCGCAGGCTCGTTAATTGCACCGTCATGTCACGTTACTAAAGTCGCGCCAAGGCATTTAGACCTTGTCTCAAACGCGTCTTCCCGGCTTTTTTGAACTTTGCATGACCTCAATGAATACAAACGACCTGCCTTCACAGAGGTAATCCACCCCTAGTCCTCTCTTAATGGTAGAATTCCACTTGCTGATGCTCTTGACAGGCGTCCACCAACTCAGACCTATACAAGATTACCGAAGCGTGCAAAACTACACCATGGTAGCCAACGGTCGTATACCGATGACCCAGTCACTAAACCTGATGCTCTCTTTCGGAGAGAGGCGGGGAATCCAGTTGTTTTGGATGTGAAGCCGAGTACTGAAGTAGATGGAGAAGTAGGGAAAAAGAAAGATGAGAATGCAAGGTCTGGGGGAGTATTACGGGATGTCCCAGTATCAGTGCTGGCGACAAATGCTGCAACAATGACGCTGGAGGGTGGTGGGAGTGGATTGGCTGGAACTACAAAGGGAAGGGCGGCTTCAGTGCCAATAGTTGGCTTGGGAGTAAGGAAGGGGACGATCGAGGCTTACTTCACAAGAATGCCGGTGAAGAAGAAGGGGGAGAACATTGGGGGAACGACTGCAGTAGGGGTGGTGAATGCTGCTAGTACGGCCTCTACCGCTGCTTCTGAAACTGCTGCGGCTACGCTTGAACCCACCATGGAAACTCCTTCAGCATTAGCGACCACACAAAGCATAAGCGCTACATGCCACACCACCTCCACCCAAACTCATACATCCACTCCCATGGCCATCTCCTCCATCCCAAACTCCTCGCCGCCACACAAACCTTTACCCATACCCAGCTCCTCCTCAGTCATTTCACCCTCCCCCCCGGCCAGCCCTACCCTCCTCCCCACCCCGACCTCTCGGCGAAAAAAGCGCCGCCCCAACCTCACTCAAGCTCCAACCAAAAAACTTACCCAACTTCATCTTGACCTCGGCCAGACCCCCTCCCGTACCACTTGCCCTACCTGCCGCATGTCCTA
>Ga0307511_10001913_pt1 | contig 21874 bp, 15 predicted proteins | sample 13_EM_MG_FD_200266 | JGI IMG/M metagenome (GOLD analysis project Ga0307511, IMG submission 200266) | Populus trichocarpa ectomycorrhiza microbial communities from riparian zone in the Pacific Northwest, United States - 13_EM | ecosystem: Host-associated > Plants > Roots > Unclassified | place...
ATGGGTTTATTCGGGTACCAAGCGGGGCGGGGTTGGGGGCGGGGTTGGGGGTGGAGTTGGATGAGGGGATGGTGAAGAGAGGGGAAGCAGTGTCGCAAGCTTCGTCTTAAAAAAACAGTCCAAAGGGCCCAGAGCCCGAATAAATAAAGAAAGAACTCTGATGGCTAATCCTCTCACAGCATACTTCCATCTCGCAGACTTGTATGTAGCGTATCGCAAGGCCAAAGTGGATATGTACTACGAGCGCGATCATTGCGTTGCGCTTGAGTTTGCGGCTTATGAACAAGACCTCGACGTAAATCTTCGTTCACTTCACCAAGAGCTTACAAAAGACGAAGTTGATTGGTTCAAGCGACCTGCCTTTGTGGGTACGTACTCCTATGTGCCAAAGACCTTAAATGCCGGTGCCGTCAACGAACAATTTATCGAATCCAGCAACGACTTTGGCTTAAAAGAAAACAGTGAAAAGCCAAAAGCCATCTTTCGCATGATCGGCGTGCATCCGGTCAATTTTCATATCGTGTCCGCCCTTTGGATATATAAGGTCGGGCATCTATTTGACGCCTTGTTAGGTAAGGCAGCCTATGGCTCTCGCCTGAAAAGTCTTACTCAATCACACGATCTCGCAATTGGCAGTTTTCATCCCTACACTTTTGGGTTCAAACAGTGGCGCGAGCGTGGCATAGACGCCATGAAAGCCGCCCTCAAAGGAGGACAGCACGTAATTGCAATTACCGCGGACTTAAGGCGGTTCTACCACGAAGTCTCACCAGCTTTCCTATTACATCCCGATTTCCTAGAACGACACAAAGGTAAGCTGGAACTCAGTGAAGAGCAAAAGGCCTTCACAACACTGCTAATCGAATCAATACGGACATGGGCAGAAATTACCCCTGAACACAAGGAACATCCTGGAAGGGGAATTCCCATAGGACTGACTGCATCCAGAGTTATCGCCAATGTACTCTTGGAAAAATTTGATGCATTCATTGAAGGAAAGCTAGCCCCGCTCTACTATGGGCGATATGTGGATGACGTTTTCCTGGTATTAGGAAATTGGCCCGCACCTAAGTCTCCAGAAGAGGTTTGGAGTGCCCTAATTGCACAATCAGAAGGACTGCTAAGCAAGGGCATCGACAATTCAAATGGTCACGACGAAGTTGCCTATTGGATTCATCAAAGCTTCTCCGAAGACAGTCTTCTTAGATTCGCGGGTGAAAAACAAAAAATCTTCTCCCTAACGGGGAAGAAGGGCGTGACACTACTCGATTCAATCATCAGCACAATCACCGAACGATCAAGCGATTGGCGGCTTCTTCCAGATCTTGCCGAGGACGAGACGGCTCTAATTTCAGATGTGATTGCAGCAAGCAAAGATGTGTCGGACGAAGCGGACAATCTTAGAAAATCCGACGGCATAAGCGTTAAGCGGCTCGCATTTGCGATTCGATTACGTAATTTCGAAGCCGTCGAGAAGCATCTGCGACCCAATGCATGGAAGCGCCATAGAGATATTTTCTTTCAGTTGGCGCTAGATCACATTGTTACTGCTCCAGGTTTTTTCTCTTTCGCGCCTTATTTGCCTCGACTAGTTGGACTCTCCGTTGCCTGCAATGACTGGAATCACGCCATCGCGCTAATTGAAAAGCTAAATACTGCGCTGAAGGAACTCGACGAGAGAGCGGAGTGTGACTTTGCCGAAATCAGCTTGTACAGAGGGCATCTGTTTAAGTGTTGCTATGAAGCGGCGACCAAAGCGTACGTTCACACCCTTGACGCTGAATCGGGTATGCAAAAGCTGGTGCACAAAATCAAAAAGGCGCTTGAGGTAGCGGATGGATACTTTATCTTTGGTCCGGGTGATATCTGGTACCTCGATCTCATGTACGGCTCGGCCAATGCTCTTGTTCACTATTCACGCATTCTCTTTTCCTCTGATCTCGCCAGAACCCCCTGGCGCGAGGTTTATCTAGACTCTCTCTTCAACACGTCGAGAAGCTATTTTTCCGTCGGTATTCGAATTGGCATTGAAGAGGTGGTCGAAGATGGAGATCCACCCCCCTCAATTCAGGCTCGCTTCCTCTTTGATGAGCTTACAGATTTCTTCGAATTCATCTCAGGCACCAAGGCAAGTGCCCTTCCGGAAGGACTTGTCTTCTCAACTCGACCATTTTCTCTAGCTGAGTTGACCCAACTTGATCCATCTTGCTTAGAAGATAGCGACAAATTAGTTCGTCGAATGAAGGCGCTACGTGGATATAGCCTGAGCGGCCCACCGGAAGCACCTAACAAGCTTCCGTACATCAATGGCGATGTCCTGCATGTCCACGTCGATCGCAAGCGAAGCGCTCCCACTGTCGCGCTACCCTGCTTCGAGACCAAGAACGACAGTTGGATTGCATGCGTGGCGGACTACGAAGACCCTGACACGACTCGATACTTCCGTCTAAACAATCTCGTCAATCAAGTTCTTAAAGGCCATATCAAAGCTGACTATCTAGTCCTACCGGAATGCAGTCTGCCAAGAGCGTGGTTCGATTGGCTAGCAAACAAGCTTGCTCAATCAGGTGTTTCTCTCATTGCGGGCTTGGAATACGCCCACTGGAAAGACGATAGAGGGAAGCGCTACGTCAGCAATGAAGTTCGTGCATCATTGATTACTAGTTTCGGAGACCGTACTGAGCACATTGTGCTTGTGCAAGAGAAATCGGCACCCGCGATAAACGAGGGAAGGCAATTATTTGATATTGCTGGCCTCACAATGAAATCTCGCAAAGAACCGCGCAAACTAGTCGTAAACCACGGTGAATTCTTCTTTGGAGTTTTAATTTGCAGCGAACTTACAAACATCATGTTCCGAGCGCAATGGCGAGGAAGAATAGATCCCCTGTTCGTGCCTGAATGGAACTCTGATCTGGATTCTTTTTCGCCGATTGTTGAGGCCTCAGCGTTAGATATTCACTGCTATGTCGTTCAGGTGAACAATAGACTTTTCGGGGACTGTCGCATACGCGCTCCTTTTCGAACGCCACATCAAAGGGACGTAGCGAGAATTCGAGGCGGTAAAACGGACTACCATTTAGTCGCTCAACTTGATGTAAACGCGCTACGTGCTTTTCAGAGCAACTTCCGTTCTCCTGATGGTGGGCAGTTCAAGCCAGTCCCAGATGGCTATCGGCATGACTCCCTACGTAGGTTGCTTCCACGCCAATAGCGACAGGCCATCCAAAATCGAAAAAGGTTCCAGGCGCGCCATTATCTTTGGATTACCATCTATTGCGATGGAATTTCACTTCGCCTCCCATTCCTCCCATGGCTTCACGCGCCTATCCGCCTGAATGGATCAAGCAAGTACCGGCAGAGGTATTTGCCAGCTTGATACCAAACGAGATTCGCATCCTCGTCCATCCCGGCTTGGGCATCGCAAGCGGCGGAGCCCGCTACGATCTCCCTATTGAAGCTATTCCATTTGAGTTACGGGTACCGAATACGGCTATTTGGGTTCAGCTTGATCAAAAACTAAATGTGGTTCGAGTGTGGAAGCGGGAGACGGCGAGATAGCTACAGAACACGAGAGATGGCGGTTTGACCAAGTGGCCGAAATATATCCGAGCCAACTCCTTGCACTTCTCGCGAATATCTTCGCGCTCGATAACCGACTTCCCGCTTTCTAGTTCAAATCTAGGAACGCATCAATTTCATCGTCGGTAGCCTTCCAGTCGTCACCACGGATCTCCCTCATTCGGATCAATCCCAAAAGCGCCACTGGGTCTTCCGCAAGAAAGCGTTCTGCTTCGTTCTCCGCCCGGAGAAGGCCGGTATCGTCGTCCGTAGCGACTGTATAGCCGCAGGATTTGATCGCTGCAAGCGCAGGTGCCAGAGTATTGCCCGCGGTGGCAATGGTAGGTTTACGTTTCATCTTGGCCTTCGTAATCAACTAACAACGCTCGATCGATCGCGAACACATCGCCATATTAGAGGAAATCGGAAATGATCGAGTGCCCATCAAGCCCGCACCGCCCGATAAAGCGCCCTCACCAAATCCGACTGCGTAATGATCCCCACCAGCCGCCGCTCGGCATCGATGATGGGGATGTGGTGGTGCCCGCCCTCTGAGAAGAGGGGGACGAGTTCGATGACGTGGCGGTCGCTGCTGGCGACGCGCACTTGGCGGGCCATGATCTGGCCGACGACTTCGGGTTTGTCGCCGTGGGAGAGGCCGCTTTTGCGGACAAAGCTGCGCAGGCGTTCGCCTAGGCCCTGGTGGGGGCCGGTGTCTACCTGGCGCATGAAGTCGGCGGTGGTGACGATGCCGAGGATGCGGCGGGCGCGGTCGATCACGGGGAGGGCTTTGATGTGCTGGTCGCGCATCAGGTGCCAGGCGTCGCCCAAGGGGGTGCCCCATTCGGCGGCGATGGGTTCGCGGCTCATGATGTCGGCGCAGCGCAGCTCGCCGAGGTTGCGGCGGTAGGCGGCGTCTTCGGCGTGGTGCAGGAGTTCTTCGAGGTCGTCGCGGCTGACATCGAGCACCTGGTTGTAGTGGGCGAGCGCGGCATCCAGATCGACGGCGGAGAAGCGGGGGGCGGCGCCTATCGGTTTGGCGGGGCGCTGGGTGTGGGGGTAGCGGCGGCCGGTGAGGCTGTTGTAGGCGATGCCGCAGGCGACCATGAGGAGGGAGTTGAGGAGGATGGGGCTGAGGGCGAAGTGCCAGTCGGTGATGCCGGCGAGGACGGCGAAGAGCGCGGTGGCGCCGCCCGGGGGGTGCAGGCAGCGCAGCCGGAACATGGCGGCGATGGCGAGGCCGACAGCGAGGGCGCCGGCGAGGGCGGGGTCGGGAATGTAGCGGGCGCAGGCGATGCCGATGAGGGCGGAGACGGTGTTGCCGGCGAGCACGGCCCAGGGCTGGGCGAGCGGGCTGGCGGGGACGGCGTAGATGAGCACGGCGGAAGCGCCCATGGGGGCGACGAGCCAGAGGGCGTGCTGGGGCGACGAGACGAAGGCGCCGAACCAGGCGCCGTGGGTTTGCGATTCGATCAGCCAGCGGGCGAGCAGGCCGGTAATGAGGATGCCGAAGGCGGCGCCGGCGAAGGCGCGCACGCGTTCGCGGGTGTCGATGCGGGTGGGCGCGGGGAGGAAGGCGCGCAGCCAGGCGGCGAGGCGGGCGGGGAGCGTGGCCGGGGCGGCTGGTTCGGACACAGTGGCGGGCACGGCGGCGGACGCGGCGGCGGGCACGACGGCGGACACGGCAGCAAAGGCGGCAGGGGCCGCGGGGGAGGCGCTGGAGGCGGCCGGCACGGCGTTGTGCGGCGGCGGGGAATTGGGAGGCGGCATGGCGTGTTGCGCGCCGGCGCGTCGTTGCGCGGCGTGGTCGTTTGAAGGCGGGGGCACTCTAACAGAAAGGGGGCGGCGGGCGCCGGGGGTGGGATGGTCGCGCGGCGGGAGCGCGTGAGCCACGCGGCGGGCGCGTGCGTGGCGCGAGGGCTGAGGGTGGATGGGGCGCAGGAGTCTTCGGGCGCGCGGGGTTCAGGCGGGTGCGGCGGCCGTGCATGGGCGTGGCGGTGATGGGCGGTTACGGCTGGCGTCAGGGGAGCGGATTTCAGCGGACGATTTGGGATATATTTGTTTTCCGGACGCGCTTTGGGCGCGGTGCCGTCGCGCTGTTGCGCCGCCGCTGTTGCGCCGCGCGGTTGTGCGATGTTGTAGGCCGATTCCCACACGTGAAACTTGCGCGGGCCGACTGACCGGGGCGGGCGTTTGCCCGACAGTGGCAGCTGACCCGATACAGACAAAGGTGATGCGATGCGCTCTTTCGCCCTGGCCCCCGCCTCTTTCCCTACCCTGCGCCGCCTGGCCCCGGCTTTCGCGCTGCTGATGGCGCTGCACGCGCCGCATGCGATGGCGGTCGGCGGGCCGGAGGGGGCGACGATTGCGCCGGACAGCAAGGTGGCGCTGTCGGACGCGCGCTGGATGGAGAAGGTGGCGCGCATCGGCATCGCCGAGGTGGAGATGGGCAAGCTGGCGGCGCAGCAGGCGAAGCAGAACGAGGTGCGGATGTTCGCGCAGACGATGGTGGAGCGGCACGGCGCGGCGAACGAGGAGTTGCGCGCGCTGGCGGCCCGCAAGGGCGTGCTGCTGCCGGTGCGGCCGGATGGGGCGCATGCGCGCTTCCTGAAAAAGCTGGCGGCGCTGCCGGCCGACAAGTTCGACAAGGAGTACATGACGCGCGCCGGCGCGAAGGACCAGACGGATGCGGCAACCCTGCTACAGGACGAGAAGCTGAAGGACCCCGAACTGCAGGCCTATGCGGCGAAGACGCTGTCGATGGTGAAGCGGCATTTCGAGATGGCGCGGGATGTCAGGATGCCCTGAGGGCCTTGGCGGGGCGCCTGAGGGGATGCCTTGGCGCTTGGTAGCGCACCCTGAGAGAGGATGCTTCGGTGGGAGGCCTTAGTGGGATGCCTTGAGAGGATGCCTTGAGAGGATGCCTTGGCGGGCTCCCCGAGAGGATGCCTTGGCGACATGCCATGCCAGGGCCGGGCACTTTGAGGGAGCGGCGCGGCGGTGAACTGCGCGCCGCGCCGCGCCATTGCCGGTGATGCGTGCGGCGATCAGCCCGGATACAGCGCGGTCTGCGAGTTGTCCAAACTGCGGTCGCGCAGCGGGGCGAACCAGCGCTGCACGCCGCCGCGATAGGCGCAGGCGGAGAGCGGGTCCTTGTCGCGGCTGATACTGCCATCGATGCATTGCGCGGTGGCGCCCGCGGCGACGCCGCTGGAGACCGGCGGTTTCATGCGCGCCATCTGGTTGATGGTGCGGATGCTGGAGCGCGAGTCGCTGACGGCCTCATCCGGATTGACGCCCGGCAGCGCCGCGGCGTGCGCCAGCAGCGGCGCGCAGGCGCAAGCCAGGGCGAGCGCGGCGGGGGCGAGGAGTTGGCGGGAAGTGGGGTTCATGGTCTGCTCCGGGAATCTGCCCCGGGAAAAGCGGGGGATGACGCATGATTCCATGCCGCCACGCCCCGCCGCTGTCGGCGGCGGTGGAATCGGGTGTAGGACGGGACTGGGCACGCCACCGGGACGCCGCGCGGCGCCTCAGCGGTGCGGTTCGCGCGCCTTGCCGTGCTCCTGGCGCTGCTGGATCTGCTGTTGACGCTGCTGCTGGCGCAGTTGCTGCTGCTGTTGCATCTGCTGCTGGCGTTGCTGTTGCTGCTGTTGATGCTGCTGGATCTGTTGCTGGCGCTGCTGTTGCAGCTGCTGGCGCTTCTCCTGCGCGCCCTGCTGGCGCGCCTGGGCCGCGGCTGCGTTCTTGCCCTGCGCACCGCCCTGCCCTGCCCGCTGCCCGGGGCCGCCCTGCAGGCGCTGCTGCTCGCGGCGCTGGCGCACGAACTGCTGGCGTTCGGCGCGGCGCGTATCGAGGGTGGCGCGTACCTGCTCGTGGCGGCCCTGCAGGCGGGTGTCGCTGGGGCGCGGGGCGTAGAAGCGCGGCGTCTCGGTGAGCAGGCGCGGGCGCTCGCGGCCGTTCTGCGCGAAAAAGCCGGCGCGGCCGGGCGTGACGTCGACGCGGCCGGTCTTGCCCTGGATGTAAGAGCCGCCGGCGGCGACCTTGTCGTAGGTGCCGGGCGTGCCGTCGCTGCTGCCTTCGGGAATCACCAATGGCTCATGGTCGGTGCCGCGCACGCCGATGGTGGCGGTGGGCGTATTGATCGAATAGCGGGAGGGGTTGTTCTTGCCGATCCAGCCGGTGATGGAACGGAAGCTGCCCTTGAGGAGGCCGAATACCGAGGTGTCGTTGGCGTCGCCCTGCGCCTGGTATTTGGTGATGCTCATCTGCGTATTGGGGCGTACCGCGATCACGCCGCTGTCGAGCATCTCGGCCTGCAGCTCGCCGGTGGCGTTGGTCGCGATGGCGTCGCCCTCGTAGAGCACGTCGCCCGGCTTGGGGGTGCGGGTAGTCCGGTCCGGCGCGGTGATGGTGACGCCGCCGGTGACCGTCTCGACCTTGCCGGCTTCGTTGCGCGCGGCGGGGCTTGCCGCCTGCGCGAAAGCATTGCCCGCGCATAGGCTGGCCACGCACAACAGGAGGATGCGCAACAGCGTCATGGCGGACGCAATGGTCGCGATCCCTCGCAGGGTGGCGGGGCGAGGCGGGCTGGACGCGCGCGAGGCGCGAGGAGCGGCGATGCCGCGGACGGGCGCCGGGCGCGGGGTATGCATGCTTCCTCCCTGCCGCGTCGCTGCGCGGCTTGGTTCTGCCGGGACTGCAACAGCCGGGCGCAAGAGGCGCCCGCTACGGCCTCAAGTCTAATACGAACCGGAGAAGGCGCGGTTGGCGAACTTGGTGTACTGGCCCAGGAAGGTGAGTTCGACCTTGCCGATCGGTCCGTTACGCTGCTTGCCGATGATCACCTCGGCCAGGCCCTTGTTGTTCTCCGCCTCGGGGTGATACACCTCGTCGCGGTAGATGAACAGGATCACGTCGGCGTCCTGCTCGATAGCACCGGATTCGCGCAAGTCGCTCATCATCGGGCGCTTGTCCTGGCGCTGTTCCAGGCCGCGGTTGAGCTGGGAGAGCGCGATCACCGGGCAGCGCAGCTCCTTCGCCAGGGCTTTCAGCGAGCGGGAGATTTCCGACACTTCGGTGGCGCGGTTTTCCTCGCGGCCGCTGGCCGACGAGCCCGACATCAGTTGCAGGTAGTCGATCACGATCAGGTCGAGCTTGCCGTAGACGCGGTGCAGGCGGCGCGCGCGGGCGCGCAGTTCGAGAGAGGTGAGCGCGGGGGTCTCGTCGACATGCAGCTTGCAATCCTGCAGGCGCTCCATGGCGGTGGCGAAGCGCGAGAACTCGTGGTCGTCGAGCTTGCCGGTGCGCAGGCGGTGCAGGTCGAGCTGGCCGATCGAACCGAGGATACGCATGGCGAGCTGGGTGCCGCCCATTTCCATCGAGAACACGCCGACGATGCCGCCGGCCAGCGCGACGTTTTCGGCGACGTTCATCGCGAAGGTGGTCTTGCCCATCGAGGGACGGCCGGCGACGATGATCAGGTCGCCGGGCTGCAGGCCGGACGTCTTCATGTCCAGGTCCTTGAAGCCGGTCTCGATGCCGGTGATGTCCGGGCTGTTCATGTCGTGCAGTTCCTGCACGCGGTCGCGCACCTGGGCGATCAGCGAGGCCAGGTCTTCGAAGCCCTGCTTGCCGCGCGCGCCTTCCTCGGCGATCTGGAACACGGCGGCTTCGGCCGAGTCCAGGATTTCGCGCACCGAGCGGCCTTCGCGGTTGAACACGTTGTCGGCGATGTCGCCGGAGGCGCCGAGCAGCCTGCGCAGCACCGAGCGGTCGCGCACGATGTCGGCGTAGCCCTTGATGTTGGCCGCCGACGGCGTGTTCTGCGCCAGGTCGTTCAGGTAGGAGAGGCCGCCGACGTCCTCGGCGCGCTTTTCCGCGTCCAGCGCCTCGTACACCGTGATCACGTCGGCCGGCTTGCCCTTCTCGACCAGCTGGGCGATGTGCTTCCAGATCAGGCGGTGGTCGGCGCGGTAGAAATCGTCTTCGCGCAGCACGTCGCCGATCTTGTCCCAGGCCGCGTTGTCCAGCAGCAGGCCGCCGAGCGTGGCCTGCTCGGCCTCGATCGAATGCGGCGGGATCTTGAGCGCCTCGACCTGCGCGTCGCCTTCACGCGGAAAGTCGCGGTCGCGATCGCGGTCTCGGGATTGACGGGGTGCAAAAGTGGCCACTTGGCTGCGCCTGTCGGCGCGGAAAACCCTGATTTTCCGCGCCAGAAAATTACCTGGATACAGAGTTTAACGGATATATGAAAAAGCCATGCTCGCGCGTGGCTCAGGCTGCTGAAAAAGCAGGTTGTTGTGAGCAGGGCCACGCCAACTTCCGCGCCGCTCGCCCTGACTTCGGGGGATTCAAAGGGGGCTTGCCCCTTTGTCAACAACCTGGGCCACCCTCTCGCGTGGTCTTTTTTCCTCCCGGGGGCCGGCGCACCCTGCCGCCGCCCCTGCCCCCTCAGGTGCGATACGGATACTTGAACGTGCCCGACTTGTACTGCGCCGGCGTCAGGATCACTTGCCTGCCAGGCTGCTTGAACTGCTCCACATCGTTGCCCTGTACGCCCTGGAACTGCACGAACAGCATGCGCGACTTGTCCCACTCGCCGTTGGCCGCGAAGGCGATCTTGCCGACGATGGTCTCAAAGGCGTTCTTGTGCACGTACTCGGCGAGCTTGCCATTGTCCAGGGTCTTGGTGGAGGTGATCGCCTGGGCGTAGATCTGCATCGCCGCGTAGGCGAAGGGCGGCAGGTACAAACCAAGCAGGTCGACGCCCTCCTTGGCGGCGCGGGCGCGGTACTTGGCGAGGAAGTCGTCGATGCCCGGAAACTTCATGGTCGGCTCGGGCACGTTGATGTCGTAGTAGACGATATTGTTGAGCAGGGGCCCGAGCTGGGTCTTGAGCGCGGCGAACTGCAGGCCGATCATGCCGCCGCCGAACATCTTGGTCTTGAGCTGTACCTCGTTGGCGGCGCGCACCACCGCCGCGGTATCGGGCGGGTAGGAGGCGACGAACACCACGTCCGGACTGGTGGCGGCGATCGCGCGCATGATCGGGCCGGCGTCGATGGTGGTCGGCGGATAGGTCTTGTCGTAGACGATCTTCAAGCCCATCTTCTTGCAGTTCTCGCGCGCGCCGTCCAGGGCGATGTGCGGGAACTCGGCGTCGGCACCGACCAGCGCGACGGTGGCGGGCTTGGGGCTCATGGTCATCGCCAGTTCGAGATACTCGCGCGAGAAGTCGATGCGCGCGTTCGGGCCGTTCGGCTGGATCTGGAAAAAGCGGTCGTAGTTGAACTTGTCGTTCACCGCCAGGCCGAACAGGCCCATCAGCATCATGCCCCGCTGCATCACCAGGGGCATCGCCGGCGCCTGCAGGTTGGTGCCGTAGCCGGAGATGATCAGGTCCACCTTGTCGACATCCAAAAGCTTTGTGTAGATGCCGGGCACGGTGGACGGGTTGCTCTGGTCGTCGTAGTAGATCAGCTCGACCGGGCGGCCCATCAGCCCGCCCTTGGCGTTGACTTCCTCCTGCCACATCTGGATCGAGAGCAGCGCGGCGCGGCCGTTGGCGGCGATGCCACCGGTCAGCGCCATCCCCAAGCCGATGCGGATCGGCTTGGCCTGCGCGAATGCGGCCGGTACGCCGCCGGCGGCCAGCGCCGCGCCGAACGCCTTGATGACTGTACGACGGGACTCTTGCACGATTTGTCTCCTCCTGGTTGTCGGTCACGCGAGATTCCGAACCCTGGGGCATGCATTCCAAGGACGCGAACGGACCCGGCGCTCCAATCAGACTAGACCAAAAGCGCGGCAGCATCAACAAGGCAGGCTGATGCGGCGCAACGTGGATTGCCGATGCGATGCCCCCCGAAGCATCCGCGCGCATGCCTGGTACGCCCGCCTGTCTTGCGCGGCAAGGCGCTCCGGCCCGCTCCACGCGCGTTGCCGCGATGCGGCATGCCGCGCGCATAGCCCCCATATGGGCCGCATAACCAATTGCGCGCTGGCGATTCGGCGCTGCTCTGCTAGAGTCGATTTCGAGGCCGCGCATCGGAACACGAACAGCATCGCCACGGCAGCGGATGCATCCGCCTCCTTCCTACAATTCCGGAGACAGACATGGCCATTCCCGTGATCAAGCCGCCGCGCGAAGAGGTGCTCAAGTGCATCGCGCGCTTCAAGGACCTGAAGGGCACCAGCGACGGCCTGCCCGACATGGGCGTGGAGGGCTATCACCGTACCTTCTACAGCGTGCTGGGGTTCGAGGCGCCGGTGGGCGACGCGCAGTTCTCACCCTTCGGCGACGCGGTCAAGCCCAAGGTCGGGCATCTGCAGACCGGCTTCGGCCTGGCTTTTGTGAAGTGCAAGCCGGGCCAGGGCGTGTTCATGCACGTGCACGACACCTATGAGACCTTCATGGTGATGGACGGCAAATGGAAGCTGGAATGGGAAGGCGACGCGGGCGTGGAAACGGTGTTCCTCGAACCGCTCGACTTCATCGCCTTTCCGATCGGCGTGCAGCGCCGCTTCGAGTGCGCCGAGGCGCCGGCCGGCAAGGAGGAAGGCACGCTGCTTGGCATCATTGCAGGCGATCATCCCGCCGCCGAGTATTCGCCGGAAGCCGTGAAGGCTCTGGCCTCGCACGGCATCACGGTGCAATAGCGCGCATCTGGCTGAGCGAACCGCTGGTGGAGGGGCACGCGCCCTTCGACCGGCTCGGGGCGAACGGTGTCGGGACGCGCTCCCGCAACGGCCCGGCGCGCCGGCTGTCACGTTCCCGCTTCTCCGTTCGCGTTGAGCCTGTCGAAACGCGCGCGCGCCAAACCAAACCCAGGCAGCTAGTCGGACAGGCCCGCGAACAACGGCGTCGACAGATAGCGCTCGCCGAACGAGGGAATGATCACCACGATCAGCTTGCCGGCACTGTCGGCGCGCTTGGCGACCTCGATCGCCGCCCACATCGCCGCGCCGGAGGAGATGCCCACCAGCAGGCCTTCTTCCTTGGCCATGCGCTTGGCGAACGCGAATGCGTCGTCGGCCTTCACGCGCACCACTTCATCGTAGATCTTGGTGTTGAGGATGTCCGGGATGAAACCCGCGCCGATGCCCTGGATCGGGTGCGGGCCCTTGGCGCCGCCGGAGAGCACCGGCGAAGCATCCGGCTCGACCGCGACGACGCGGAACGACGGCTTTTTTTCCTTGAGCACTTCGCCTACCCCGGTGATCGTCCCGCCGGTGCCGATACCAGCCACCAGCATGTCCGCGCGGCCGTCGGTGTCGCGCCAGATTTCCTCGGCGGTGGTCTTGCGGTGGATCGCCGGGTTGGCCGGGTTCTTGAACTGCTGCGGCATGAAATAGCGCGGGTCGGAGGCGGCCAGTTCCTCGGCCTTGCGGATCGCCCCGCCCATGCCGTCCGCGGCGGGAGTCAGGATCAGCTCGGCGCCATAGGCGCGCAGCAGCGCGCGCCGCTCCCGGCTCATCGACTCGGGCATGGTCAGGGTCAGCTTGTAGCCGCGCGCCGCGCACACGAAGGCCAGCGCGATGCCGGTGTTGCCGGAGGTGGGTTCGACAATGATGGTGTCGGGCTTGATCTTGCCGGCCGCCTCGGCCGCTTCGATCATCGCCACGCCGATGCGGTCCTTGACGCTGTGCGCCGGGTTGTAGAACTCCAGCTTGGCGACCACCTCGGCCTTCAGGCCGGCGCTCAAGCGGTTGATGCGCACCAGCGGGGTGTTGCCGACCAGGTCGGTGACGGAAGCAGCGATTCTCATTGGTTTTTCCTTTCGCTTGAAACGCCGCGCTTCTTGTCTCGGATGGCGTTAGCCGGGCGGCGTGGGGGCACCTATTGTCGGCGCAGCCAGTCACCAGCGCAAGGGGCAGGCGGGCGCCTCGCCCGCGGGCGCTCAGTGCGCCCCGGCGGCCAGGCGGTAGCAGCGGTTCGCTTCTTCGGCGCGCCCGCTGGCATCGAACATGCGCGCCAGGTCGAAATAGGCTTCGCGGCTGGGCGTGATGGTGACGCTCTGCTCCAGGTATTCGCGCGCCTTGCCCCACAGCTGCAGGGCGGCGCACAAGCGCCCCAGGGTGAGCAGCAAGCCGGCTTCGCGCGGGTAGCGGGTGCGCCAGGCCTCGGCGCGCTCGATCTGCGCGCGCGCATCGGCATCGCCCTGCGCGCAGGACGCGTAAAGCGCGCCCAGGCCGTCGTGCCATTGCTCGTCCAGCGCCTCCTCCAGCAGTTCGCGCGCCTCGCGCGTGAGGCCGGCGGCGATCAGCGCGCCGGCGATCGAACGCGCCACCTGCGGGCCGCGGCGCTCGGCGCGCGGCACGCGGCGCAGGCGCTCCTTCAGGGTCTGGGCGTCGGCACCGGTGAACAGGCCCTGGTAGGCCGCCTCGCGGGTCTTGGCCGCCACCGCCGGATGCACGGCGCGGTGGTCCTCGAGCTGGCGGGCCACCCGCAGCGCATCTTCCCAGGCGCCCGCGCGGGTCATCGCCTTGAGTGCCAGGCGCTGGGTGGCGATATGGCGCGCGCCGCTGCGATTGAGTTCGGTGAACACCGCCAGGGCCTCGCGGTCGCGCCGCTCATCGACCAGCAACTCGGCGGATGTCATCAGGCGCGCGTGGTTGAGCGAGGGATTGCCGGCCTTCACCGCCGCCTCCTGCGCGCGCTCCAGCCATTCGTCGCGCAGTTCGGGGCGCTGCAGGCGGTGCGCGGCGCGCGCCGCCACCAGCGCGGCCAGCGCCGGCTCCTCGCCGGCCTCGAAAGCGGCGCGCGCCGATTTCTCGGCACGCGCGTAGCGTCCCTCATAGGAACTGGTGATGGCGTCATACAGCGAATGGCGCGCCCTCTCTTTCGCGCGCGACTCGCGGAAGTCGCGCACCATCTCCGGCAGGCTCAGGGTATAAGCGGCCGCGCGCACGAAAAAATACATCAGCACGAACAGCGAAGCGCACAGCAGCACGAACAGGGTGAGCGAGAACTCGATGCGCTTGGGCGGCACGAACACCAGCACATAGCCGTCGTTGTAGCGCGCCACCAGCGACAGGCCGACCGCCGCGGCGAAGCACACCAGGATCCAGAACAGGCCGCGCATCGGGGGCTACTTGCCCGGCAGCCGCGCCGGCGGCGCGCGGAAGTTGCGCACCGCGTTCAGGCTGTCGGCCAGGCTGGGCAACTCGATCGACACCGCCGAGGCCGACAAGGCATTGAGCGTGGCCTGGGCATTGGCGGTGCCGCGCGAGCGCACGTCGAAATAGCGCGTCAGCCACAGGTTGGCCGATTTGATGTCTTCCCGGAACAGGGCCTCGTTGCGCTGGAGCAGGGAGATGCGCGCGTTGAGCAGGCGCAGCTTGAGATTCTCGCGCAGGAAAAAGCTTTGCTGGGGCGTGAGCAGCACCGGCTCGGCGTTCTCGATGTCGCGCACCCGCACCAGCTGCTTGATCTGGTCCCAGGCCTCGTCGCGCAGGCGCTGCAGCGTGCCGGGCTCGCCCGCCTTGTTCGCATCGGCCTCGGCGGGCTTGCCGCCCGGGACGGCCGGCGGCGCGGGCGCCGGCCTGGACACCGGGCGCTGCGGCTGCAGCTTCTCGTCGAAAATCAGCGGCAGGGTATCGACGCTGCCGATCACCGTATCCAGGCGGATCGCCAGGCCCGCGGTGTCGATGAAGGGCAAGGCCTTGAGGCGCTCGATGTCGCGCTGCAGGACGCGGCGCACCGCGATGAACTGCGCCTTGTCGGCGCGCCCCAGGCGCGCGTCGGCATTCTGCAGGGCGATCAGCGCGCCGCGCACGTTGCCGGCCAACTGCAGCTGCTGCGCCGCCAGCGCCAGGGTCTGCTCGATCTCGGAGAGCGCGAACTCGTCGCGGTTGCGCGACAGGTCCTGGTACATGGCTTCGAGGGCCGCCTGCTGGCTTTGCGACTCGGCGATTTTCGATTCCAGCGCGGTCATTTTCACCAGCGCCTCGCGCATCCGGTCCTGCCCTTCGCGCGCGAGCACGCGGCTTTCCTTGGACAAGGCCTCGTCGTCGCGCAGGCGCTGCGCCATCTCCTCGCGCAGGGACTCGATCTGGTTGCGCCCGCTCCACCAGTTCCAGACGAACAGCAGCAGCACGATCACCAGCACAAGCTTGGGCCAGTCCCACCAGGCGCGGAAATCGCTGGCGCGATCGAGCAGCAGGCGCTCCTGCACCGGTGGCGCGCCGGCCGACGCGGGCGCGGGGGTGCCGGCGGGCGCAGGCAAAGCGGAAGGCTCGCCCGGTGGCTGGCTGGACGGCAGCTCGCTCATGGCCGCGCTCCGGAGAAATAGGATTGCATGCCGGCCATCAAGCCGGCGTCGCCGCCTTCGGTCAGCACCACGCGCGTCAAGCCGCGCTCGCGCAGATGCGTTTCGATGCGCGCGTGCGGCACGAACACCGGCGCGCTGTTCAGCCATGCCAGCGCGTCGCTGCCCAGTAGCTCGATCAGCCGGTCGCCGCCTTCGGAACTGGCCACCACCAGGCCATCGAGTTCATGCGCCGCGGCAAGGCGCCCGATGATGGCCGGGTCGCCGGGGCTGGGCACGCGGCGGTAGCTGGCCACGCATTCGACCTGCGCGCCGCGCGCGCGCAAGGTATCGGCGAGATACTCGCGCCCGCCTTCGCCGCGCACGATCAATACGCGTTGCGGCTTGCGGCCGAGGCGATCGAGTTCGGCAACCAGGCCTTCGCTGTCGAAGCGCGCGGGAGGCGTGATCACTTGCGCCACGCCGTGCTCGGCCAGGGTCTGCGCCGTGCCCGGCCCGGTCGAGCCGGCCGGCACGCTCGCGGGCCAGCCATCCTTCAGGCGCGCGCAGGCGCAAGCCACGGCGTTGCCGCTGACGAATACCGCGAGGTCGAATCCGGCCAGGCGCGCCAGCGCCGCATCCAGCGCGCTGTTGTCCTTCAAGGGTTCGATGTCGATGGTGGGAAACCACACCGGCACCCCGCCGGCCGCGCGGATCCGCTCCGACAGGCCGATCGCCTGGTGCCGGGGCCGGGTGACGACGATACGCCGCCCGTGCAGCGGGCCACGGGTGAGGAGGCTGTCCGGCATTCCGGGAAGCGGCTCTGGGCTCACGACCACAGCCCTCACGCCTGCCCCTGCAAGGCGGCGATGATCTTGTCCGCCCCGCCGGCGCGCAACTGGTCGGCGGCGCGGCGCCCCAGGCTCTCGGCCTCCTCCGGCTTGCCGGTGAGTTCGGCTTCGAGCATGCCGCTGCCGTCGACCTGGGCGATGCAGGCGCGCAACCGCAACTGGCCTGCTTCGATCACGGCGTAGGCGGCCAGGGGCACGGTGCAACTGCCGCCCAGGTCGCGGCTGACGGTGCGCTCGGCCAGCACGCAGGCGGTGGTCTCGGCATCGCCAAGAGGCGCGAGCCACTCGCGCAGCTCCTCGCGCCCGGCGGCGATCTCGATGGCCAGCGCGCCCTGCCCGGCCGCCGGCAGGGATTCAGAGGGCGTGAGCACGTTGCGGATGCGCTCGGCCAGGCCGAGGCGCTTCAGGCCCGCGGCGGCCAGCACGATGGCGCCATAGTCGCCGGCATCGAGCTTGCGCAGGCGCGTGTCGAGATTGCCGCGCAGGGGCTGGATTTGCAGGTGCGGGTAGCGCTTGCGGATCTGCGCCTCGCGCCGCAGGCTCGAAGTGCCGACCACGCTGCCGGCCGGCATGTCGGCCAGGCCCGCGTAGGTGGAAGAGACAAAGGCGTCGCGCGGGTCCTCGCGCTTCATGGTGACGGCAAGGGTGAATTCAGGCGCGAGATCGGCCGGCACATCCTTCATCGAATGCACCGCGAGATCGGCGCGGCCGTCGAGCAGTGCCTGCTCCAGTTCCTTGACGAACAGGCCCTTGCCGCCGACCTTGGCGAGGCTGCGGTCGAGAATCTGGTCGCCGCGGGTGGTCAGGCCCAGCACGCTGACGGCGCACTGTGGATATAATTGTTGCAACGCAGCGCGTACATGCTCGGCCTGCCAGAGAGCCAGCCGGCTTTCACGCGACGCAATGACCAGCCGTTCCGGACTACGCATTTTCGCCTGCAAAACTTGACCAGGGCCACGCCGATGCCGCGCCACAGGTGGGTTTCAATTGGAATGCCGATGAAGCAGCCAAAAGGAGATAAAAGCAGCCGCATGGCCGCAAAACTCTTGATTTGGCTGGCAATTTTAGCATGCACCCTGTTCGGCTTCGATGACAGTGCACGCGCCGCCGACGCTGTCCCCTATACCCGCGACCTGCGTGCCGATGCGCGTGCGGCGGCGCAAAACCGCCAGCCCCTGCTGCTGCTCATCACCCTGGAAGGCTGCCCCTTCTGCGCCCGGGTGCGGCGGGAGTACCTGGCGCCGATGAGCCAGGACGCGGACCAGAACAGGCGGGCCCTGTTCCGCGAATTGCCGATCGAGGCGACCGTGCCGGATTTCGAGGGCAGGCCGCGCCTGGGCCGCGACATCGCCGCCGACCTGAAAATCAGCATGTACCCGACGGTGGTGCTGGTGGACGCGACTGGCAAGCTCCTTGCTGAGCCCCTGGTGGGCTTTACCTCGCCCGACTTCTACGGCGCTTACCTGGACAGCCGTATCGATACGGCGCGCGAGAAAGTCAGTCAAGGCAGGGTCAATCAAAAATAAGGGGACCAAAATGAGCTGGGGACATCGGCAATGAGCGCTCGCAAAACCGCAGGTTCGGGCAGGACGGCGAAGGCCGCCAATATAGGCAAGGTGTTGGCGGCGAAGCCCCGCAAGGTACTGGCGGCGAGGACGAGCAAGGCCCCGTCGGCGCAGCCGAAGACCGTCGCGCTCAAGAGCGCCGGCAGCGGCAAGACCTCCGCTGCCGACCTGGACGCGCCGCTGCGCGACGACATCCGTCTGCTCGGCCGCCTGCTGGGTGACACCATCAAGGCGCAGGAGGGTGCACCGGTATTCGACGTGATCGAGGCGATCCGCCAGATGGCGGTGCGGTTTCGCCGCGACGACGACACCGAGGCGCGCAAGCAGCTCGAACAGGCGCTGAACCGCCTGTCGCGCGACCAGACCCTGCTGGTGGGCCGCGCCTTTTCCTACTTTTCGCACCTGGCCAACATCGCCGAGGACGTGCACGTCAGCCGCAACCGCCGCGCCGGGCAGATGGCGGGCGCGGCCGCGCAGGCCAGCACGCTGGAATACGCGCTGCTGCGCATCGCCGACGCGCGCGTGCCGGCCGCGGCGATCCGCGAATTTTTCGAGAGCGCCAACCTCACCGCGGTGCTCACCGCCCACCCCACCGAGGTGCAGCGCAAGAGCATCCTCGACACCGAGCTGGACATCGGCGCTCTGATGATCACCCGCTCGCGCAACCAGCTCACCCCGGTGGAAGCGGTCGCGCTGGACGAGACCCTGCGCGCCAAGGTGCTGACCCTGTGGCAGACCGCGATGCTGCGCCTGACGCGCCTGCGCGTGGTCGACGAGATCGAGAACGGGCATTCGTTTTTCCGCTATACCTTTCTGGGCGAGCTGCCGCGCCTGTACGGGGACGTGGATGAAGCGCTCACACGCATGCTGCCGCCGACGCAGCAGCCGAAGATGCAGCCTTACTTCCGCATCGGCTCGTGGATCGGCGGCGACCGCGACGGCAACCCCTACGTCAACGCCAGTACGCTGGAGACCGCGCTGACGCGCGGCGCCGCGCTGGCGACCGGGCACTATCTCGCCGAGCTGCACAAGGCTTCGGCCGAGCTGTCGCTGTCGAACTTCCTGATCAAGACCAGTCCGGCGCTCGAAGCCCTCGCCGCCACGTCGCCGGACGCCTCGGAGCATCGCCAGGCCGAGCCCTATCGCCGCGCCCTGTCCGCCATCCACGCGCGCGCCTCCGCGACGATTGCCAGGATCAGCGGCGCCGCGTACGCCGGACCCAGCGCGCCCTACCCCAGCCCGGCGGAGATGGTGGCCGACCTGGAGATCGTGCTCGCTTCGCTGGAGGCCTCCGGCGTCGGCCTGCTCGCCAAGCCGCGTTTGCGCCCATTGATCCGCGCGGTGCAGATATTCGGCTTCCACTTGAGCCCGGTGGACCTGCGCCAGAATTCCGACGTGCACGAGCGCGTGGTCACCGAGCTGCTGGAGCGCGCCGGCGCCTTCGCCGAGTACAAGAGCCTGGACGAGGATGCCAAGGTCGCGCTGCTCACCGCGGAACTGGCCAAGCCGCGCCTGCTGCATTCGCCCTATGCCGAATACAGCGAGGAGTTGATCAACGAGCTGGCGATCGTGCGCAAGGCCGCGGCGATGCAAAAGCTGTTCGGCCGCGAAGCCTGCCCGAACTACATCATCTCGCACTGCGAGTCGGTCTCCGACATGCTCGAAGTGCTGATGATCCTCAAGGAAGCCGGCCTCTACCTGCCGCAGCTCGGCGTGGCGAGCATGTACGTGATCCCGCTGTTCGAATCAATCGCCGACCTGCAGGCGGCGCCGCGCATCATGGCGCGCTGGCTCAACCTGCCGGTGGCGCAATGCGTGATCAACGGCCTGGAGCAGATCCAGGAGATCATGCTGGGCTATTCGGACAGCAACAAGGACGGCGGCTTTTTCACCTCCACCTGGTCGCTGTACCAGGCCGAGGTGGAACTGGTGCGCCTGTTCGCCGAGCACAAGGTGATCCTGCGGCTGTTCCACGGCCGCGGCGGCTCGGTCGGGCGCGGCGGCGGGCCCAGCTACGACGCGATCCTGGCGCAGCCGCCGGGCAGCGTCGGCGGGCAGATCCGCCTGACCGAACAGGGCGAGATCATCGCCAGCAAGTATGCGAACCCGGAGAACGGGCGGCGCAATCTCGAGACGCTGCTGTCGGCAACCCTCGAAGCCACCCTCTTGCCGCAAGCGCATGGCGTCGAGGTGCAAAGCTCGCCGGAGTTCATCAGCGCGATGGAGGAGATCTCCCACAGCGCGCACCGGGCCTACCGCGACCTGGTCTACGAAACGCCGGGCTTCACCGATTATTTCTTCCAGTCCACCCCGATCCAGGAGATCGCGGAACTGAACATCGGCAGCCGCCCCACTTCGCGCAAGGCAACCGGGCGCATCGAGGACCTGCGGGCGATTCCCTGGGTGTTTTCGTGGGCGCAGTGCCGCATCATGCTGCCGGGCTGGTACGGCTTCGGCTCGGCCTTCAGGGCCTATGGCGAGCAGCACGGCAAGCCCGGCATCGCGCGCCTGAAAAGCTTTTACGGCCGCTCGCCCTTCCTGCAAACCCTGCTGTCGAACGTGGACATGGTGCTGGCCAAGTCCGACCTAGCCATGGCCTCGCGCTACATGGGCCTGGTGAAGGACAAGAAACTCGCCAAGACTATTTTCGGGCGCATCAGGGACGAGTGGGAACTTACCGCCGAGGCGCTGTTCACACTCACCGGCAAGAAGGAGTTCCTGGCCGGCAACCCCTTCCTGGCGCGCTCGATCAAGAACCGCCTGGCCTACCTCGACCCGCTGAACCATTTGCAGGTCGAGCTGATCCGCCGCCACCGCGAAGGCGTCAACGACGACCGCATCAAGCGCGGCATCCACCTCACCATCAACGGTGTGGCCGCCGGCTTGCGCAACAGCGGATAGGAGCCGAAAAAAGTACACCCCTGCTTTTTTCGGGTTTGACCCGCAGGCAATCGCTGGCGAAGCCGGTCGATTGCCTGACTGAACGACGACGAAAAACCTGACACGAGGAATCATCATGCTCAAAGGAAAGACTGCGATTGTCACCGGCTCCACCAGCGGCATCGGCCTGGGGATCGCGAAAAAACTGGCCGCCCAGGGCGCCAACATCATGGTCAACGGCTTCGGTGACGCCGCATCGATCAAGGCCGCGCAGGACGAGATCGCCGCGTTTGGCGTGAAGACCGGCTACCACGGCGCCGACATGAGCAAACCCGCCGAGATCGCCGACCTGATCAAGCAGACCGCCGCGCAGTTCGGCAGCGTCGATGTTTTGATCAACAACGCCGGCATCCAGCACGTCGCCTCGATCGAGGACTTTCCCGACGACAAGTGGGACGCGGTGATCGCCATCAACCTCTCCTCCAGCTTCCACAGCATCAAGCACGCCATCCCGCTGATGAAAAAGCAGGGCTGGGGCCGCATCATCAACATCGCCTCGACCCACGGCCTGGTCGCCTCGACGCAGAAGGCAGCGTACGTGGCAGCCAAGCACGGCATCATCGGCCTGACCAAGGTGGCGGCGCTTGAACTTGCCAACACCAGCATCACCTGCAACGCGATCTGCCCGGGCTGGGTGCTGACCCCGCTGGTGCAAAAGCAGATCGATGCGCGCGCCGCCAAGGAAGGCATCACTCCCAAGCAGGCCTCC
>Ga0307511_10001914_pt1 | contig 21870 bp, 22 predicted proteins | sample 13_EM_MG_FD_200266 | JGI IMG/M metagenome (GOLD analysis project Ga0307511, IMG submission 200266) | Populus trichocarpa ectomycorrhiza microbial communities from riparian zone in the Pacific Northwest, United States - 13_EM | ecosystem: Host-associated > Plants > Roots > Unclassified | place...
AAACAAGAAGATCAATGGAGAAATTAATTAATGGGATATTCGCAGAGGGCCACCATGAACTTGTTCTTCTTATCTTAAACTTGAGGTACTGAAACCTTATTGGCAATTCAAGATAAAAAGGAAAGGTTTGTCATCTTGTTTATGCATGGATATATTTATAATATCATACAATCCATATTATTCTTAATTCCAAGTACTAATATGGTATATGGTTAGTGTTGGTTTGTTAATATTGTGGTATTTTTACCTTTTAAATTATTATTTTATTTGAAAAAAAATATTAAATTAATATTTTTAGATGCTTTTCAATAATGATGATGTGTTAATATAAAAAGCAATTATATATATATATATATATATATATATATATTCAATTAAAAAACACTTTTAAAAAACATCTTACATTATATTACGAAACAAACACAAAATATCCTTTGTTCACTAAACTACAAAACATAGGCTTAATCTATATGTGTAAAAATTGGCTAAAAAATACCATTTATTAGTTATTATCACTCAAGAAATTAAGTTAATCTTATTATATAATCTCTTTCTTTTGATTAAATCAAAGAGATAGACTTAATCCCAATGTATAAGAACTAGGTCAAGGATATTACTTATATAAAAGCTAGCATGAAAATCCATAGTAATTGGTTATGTTTTTCCTCAAATTACTTTGGTTAGTGTTTTTTATTTAGAAAATTAAATTGATTATTTTTTGAAAAAAAAATGCACGCAAGAGAGATACATACATACATACATACATAATACACATAGGTGGCATAGGCATGGAATTGTGGTCGAGGGGTTGGGTCGAGTTGGCCGCACAACAACTTGAAGAGGCCTCTCAATCTCATCCCTCCTTTCCTTCCTCGATAAATAGGCTCTATCTTCGCCCCTCTAACAATCCCTTCATCCTCAAAAACCAGAAGAAACCAAGGCGAGAGAGATAGAGAGAGGATCCTTTAAGCCCCCATTTCATCTCTCTCTCCCCTCTTTGTTTCCTCTGTGTTATCCCGCCAACCAGCTGACTGGCCATTGCCCTTCAGCCACCATCTTCATAAATCTCACATTTTGCCCTCTTGGAACGCACAACATTGTCTCCTTCTTGCTTCACTCCTTGTAATCACCATCCTTTTGTCTTTCCTTTTCGATCTCGTCTTTTTTTCTTTAAGATTTCTTTTTCTTTTTATTTTGTCTCTCCATTTTCTGTCCATGAAACAGTGTCGGTTGTTTATTGTCATTTTACTTTTCGAACATTGATTATATTATGTAATGTAATTCTTGCTTCAGTCTTATGTGGTGTGGCCAAAACTGAGAATCTCTTACCAAGGGAAATGTTTCTGATCGACATTTTAGATGCAATCCCGTAGGATAGGAACTGGGGTTTGTGTTTTTTGCAGTAATTCTTTGAATTTGGAGAATATGGCCGATCAGAACTACTGTTATTTGTGTTGATTCCTGAACCTCTTTTTTTTTCCGGGAATTATAATGTTATGATTTGGGATTAGCCTTGTAGTTTGTTTTTAATTATGTGAATGGTGACCTTTCTCAGGAGATCAGCGAAAATGGTTTTCTGGATTTTTGGCTATGGTTCATTGGTGTGGAACCCAGGTTTTGAATATGATGAGAAAGTGATTGGATTTATCAAGGACTACAGGCGTGTCTTTGATCTTGGTATGTTACTTGTTAATTTGAAGTCATTTTATCAATTACAGTAATAATCATGAATATTCATGGTCTCTAATTAGTTAAGCTGTTGTTAACAAATCTCATGTTCTGGATTTCAGCGTGCATTGATCACAGAGGTACACCTGAGAGTCCTGCAAGAACTTGCACGCTGGAAAATGTTGAAGGAGCTATTTGCGTAAGTTCAACTCTTTAGCAACTTTTATGCCTTTGACCTGGTTTTGTTGGTGGCGGTGATCGGCCTCCTTTTCATTTACATCTTTGTACTGTTGCTCTATCTCACTTTCAATAGGCTTGCGTTCTTCCTTGTTTTGTTTCTTATTCCTCTCTTTTCAATTCTTGTAGTGGGGAGCTGCCTATTGTGTACGGGGAGGTCCTGAAAGGGAAAGATTAGCTATGGAGGTATGTCCTGTTGCAGTATTTCTAGCTTAACATTGCTGAGCAGAGCTGACTTATGTACTAATTTGATGGGAGAAATGTAGGGGGTATGATCTAAGATGGAGTGGCATTACTAAAGAAATTAATTTGCAATTCATACGCCTTTTTACATAATTCAGCCACTTTCATATATTATTATAGTGGGAAATCTTTTCCCCTTCTTTTGAAAGCAGTTACTGAATTGTCATTTCTTACATGTATTGATATGCATTGATATTTATTTTTTTGTAGTATTTGGAGAGGAGAGAATGCGAATATGATAAAAAGACCCTCGTAGACTTTTATAAGGTAAGATAATGGTTTGTTTTTGTTGAAGTGTCTGAATTTGCCAAATGATTTCTAGGTCTGTCTTTATGCTCATTGTCCTCGTATTTTTGATCCATTTGTGCTTTTCCTCAATATAGGAAGGGGAACCCTCACAACCTGCTTTAACTGGAGTTATAGTGTAAGTTAACCATTTTAACATCTATGAATTCACATTTATTTTAGTTAAAAGAGACGATGTTTATGACATCCATCCTCCTTTTTGGCATGATTTTCTTAAAGGAATGTGTTCTCACATGTGCAGTTTCACATCGACTCCAGACAAGGTGTCAAACAAGTACTACCTCGGGCCTGCCCCTTTGGAGGAAATGGCTAGGTACGTTAGATGACATAATCCAACCCTTTATAACCATTATTGTTTCTGCTTGAATGAAGTGCAGCCCATAAACAGTTACCTTATAGATTCTTTCTCACCATTTCAGGCAAATTGCAACTGCTCATGGACCATGTGGGAACAACAGAGACTATCTCTTCCTGCTAGAAAAAGCCATGTTTGCTATTGGTAAGATTTAATTTCTTTTTGTACAGTGATCATTCCTCATGAATATACCATACAATTTATATCCATTTTGAATTGCTCTTGCTAACGATCGAGCACTGAAATGTGTACACAGGTCATGAGGACGAGATGGTGATAGAACTAGCCAAAGAAGTGAGGAAGGTTCTTGGAATTACAGGGAATGGTATTCCCACTGAGAAGAAGATAACTGGGACATCCCCGAAAGCGCTCATATCCCATATGCCAGTCCTTCAACTTCGTCCACTCCAAGAAGCCGTCGTAATGGACTCTTGAAAGTCGAAGACCTATACGTTAGAGATTAAACCAAGCTTCGTTAGCCCAACCTTTCTGAATCTTCCGTTGACCTTTCCAAACCAGAGGAAGAGCTGTTTTTTTATAGTAGAGCCTGTAGCAGTCTATCTAGTCTTTTGACAGTGCCACATCTCTAACCTTCAATTAGATTAAGTTCCAAACGGCAAAAGATGTTTACTTGTTCTTATTGGCCAAATGACAGAAAAGTAGATGGAACAACTTCTTTTATTCAACCTTTTATTTCCAATGAAAATAACAAGGAATAATTCAATTTCCATTCTTTCATGTGAGTGCCAATTTATCTTCAGAAGCATGTCTTGAATGTTTGATTTTGATTGAATCGAGGGTAAGAATGTTTTGAGATGCCTAGCTTGCTTTCTTGCTGGAAATTTCCCGGGAGATGAAACAAGGAGGCCACCAAATTGGTCATTGGTCACAGGTCAATAACGTTGACGATTCAGGAGACTAGAAAAGCAGTCGAAGCTTTGAATATTGGTTGTAGAATTCTGTTGATCTTGTAATAGTGCCAAAAATTTCCAAGTTTTTCTTTGTTTTCCAACAGCATGACAAATTCCAAGTACATAGACTGCTATTGTTGAACCTTGGGGATAACTGAGCGTAGGGTCAGCACTCCTGCAGCTCCCAACCATAACCTAACTTGCGTGAGATTCACAGCTGAAACTATTGCTAGTCATGATAATGGTTAGTAGCGCTGAACAAGCGAGTCATCTGTACGAGGAAAGAAAAAAAAAACTGAAGTGCCTTTGAAGAAAAAAAGGAAATCATTTAACTCGCTAGGCCTTCAAAATACCCATCCATTTATTTATTGCTGCAAAAACAAAGCAGTACTTAAATTCTGAACAAAGTAATAATCAGATTTAAAAAAAAAAACTCAAATCAGAAAAAAAAGGTAAACTTTTTTTTAATATAATATTTCTCCATCTAGAACTAAAAGATTAGTTTTTCAATTTTTCAAATTTCTATTAAGCTTGAAAAACCACACATGTTAGAGGTTATCCACATTCACATTTATTCTTTACAAGTTTTTGAGATGAGAAAAAAAGACAGGATACAATCTAATTTTGTTAATGCAAGCAAAAGATTAAAATTATTTTTTTCACATTTTCATGTTTCAATAATATCATAAATTTAACTACAAATATTTTCTTGGTTTAAATGAAATAAAGTATTTAGATGACTGTTATAAAATATGATTTTTTTTATGAAAAGAACTTTTAATTTTGATGATTTTTTTTTTAAAAAAACTCATTTTTATTTTTAATAAATGAATATGTTTTTCAAATTTTTTTATTGAAAATGAAAAAGGAAAAAGAAAATAATTGATTTTAATAATGAACAGACCCTTAATAGCTTATAGCTTTCAGAAAGATTTTGTTTCCCTCCATTTTGGAAAGATTTTGATTTGAAGCGACTCGGAAACTTAGTCAAATAGACCAAATATATAATGGATATCATTTTTTTTAATATTTTTGCATTGTTTTAATATGTTAATGTAAAAATTAATTTTTTAAAAAATAAAAAAATATTATTTTAATATATTTTTAAGTTAAATTTATCTTAAAAAGCAATCGTTAGTACGCTTTAAAACACTCTCCAAACCTTTTGCTTTATAGCTGCCATAAACAACCTGATAGGATACATAGGGGAGCTGAAGAAAAAGGTTTTGAAGTGTTGAAGGGGTATGTATCTACAAAAAATTGTCAAGAAATATGATTTCAAATTAATTTGACAAAATGGGGTATCTACAATAGCCAAGCAACCTGCGGGCACAAAAACAGAGAGCGCACATTCCTTCCATGCGAATTTGTGCTTGAGCTGTGAGTAACAACGGCTCTTTGGCACTTTCTTGCAGCAATTGGTGGTAAAGGCAGTTTCCTCCCGTTCACGATATGGTTCAAATGGGGCTGTTATTTGCGCTGTCATTGTGAGACTTGATGACTTGTTATTTCTAGCAGATTTTTTCTTCATTGCATTGCACACAGACTTGCTCAAACTCAATCCTATTGCTCTTTTTATTCATTGTTTTCAAGGATTAACTCTGAGGGAGCGATAAGAAACTGTTACCCCGTTGACCCTCTACCACTGTGGCATGAAGAGTTAAATGCATCTGTGTTTATCCAATGAGCACATGAAGTTATGTTGCCAGTGATGGAATTCTATATATATCTTGACGCAACAGAGAAAGATACTCCATTTAGGCTAAAAAATTCACTCAAACAAATCCCAATCTTACGAAAACTATCAAACACATGAAAACACCCGAGAGGGCCTCAATCAATCGAACCAGTGAAGTATATGGACTGTGTGCAATTGACTGGATAACATTTCATTTTGTTTTTTTGTTTTTAATTTGAGGACTAGAATGAACATCTCACATTACAAATGAGTTGTCCTAGGTGGCAATAAGTAGACCATTTTGTCCTGTCTTGTTCAGAGAAAGAGAGGGTGATATTTGGTCAGCAACAAGCCAACAACAGCAATGGCAATGGTAGGAGGCAATCAGGTCCACAACGTGTTCGTGTATGGAAGCCTTCTTGCTGATGACGTTGTTCGTGCCCTCTTGAGCCGCATCCCTCAATCTTCTCCAGCCATCCTCAACGGCCAGTCTGTATTTTTTTCTCTCTCTCTTTTTCGTTAAATTAAAATTGGCCTGTGATTTCATTTCAATATTAACTCTTCCTCCCATTGTATCGATTTCTTCTTTTTTCCAGTTTTTTTAATGCTCAATCATCACTGATCATAACCCAGAATTTATTTTTGCTTGCTTTTTGTTGTTGTTGTTGTTTTGTAGTCACAGGTTTAGCATAAAAGGGCGTGTCTACCCTGCAATTCTACCTGTGGAGAACAAGGAAGTTACTGGAAAGGTCTGTTTCATCCCCCCAATGGTTCACTTTTATGTTCAAGTCCTAATTTTCTCACTTCTTGATCTAAGCAGAAATCTTTCTTATGTATAATCTCAAGTTTTGGTTGCTGCCATTTGGTTTTTTTTTTTTTTTTAAATATTAAATTTAATGAACGTGTTTTTTTAGTGATTTTGATTCTTGTGTCTTAGGCTGCATCTAATGCATGAGTTTTTGTTAGTGCAGGTTCTCCAGGGCATCACTGATCTGGAATTGTATATTTTAGATGAATTTGAGGATGTTGAATATGAAAGAGTCACTGTTGATGTTTCTTTGATGGTAAGTGAGTTCGGTTCAACAATCTTCAATGTTTTCTTGTCACGAATTTAAACGGGATGTTCATGCTTCATTGATTGCATGCCCTTGTTGTTGCTAAGAAGGTAAGCTGCCAATTCCTTCTCCGTAGGATAGGAATTGACTGTCAAGAACATTGTTGATCATCAACCATCTTTTTTTTTTCTAATTCATGATCGATTGGTTAAGTGGCATGTCGCCCTTTTAGTTTTGTCATACTTTTCTTTGGACGTTTTGAATTTGAATAATGTCTCATGGGTGGATGCAAAAGAAGTATTGTGGTTTTGAGTCTGCATCTTAAACGAATGCATGGGCTAAAATTCAAATGAAAAGCCAGATACTCTTGAAAATTTATGGTCCATTTCAAGGGGAAGGTCTCCAAACAGATGAGAAAGATCGTCCCATGTGGCTCTCATGGAGTTGTACTATATTGTTGCAGAAAGTAATAGATGGTGATGATATTTTGCAGGACTCATCTAACAAGTCACAAGCATTTGCTTATGTTTGGTCAGACAAGAATGATCCCAACTTGTACGGGGAGTGGGATTTTGAGGTAAACATGCTATATTTTATTTTCTTGAAAATCTTCTTTGCATAGGTTGCTACTGTATGCTTTAATGTAGTGTCGGGCAAAAGATGTTCGAGAACGGGGGAAATGTTAGAATATGAATTGTGAACCAAGAGTCCCATTTTTGCTCTCAGCAAACTGCAAAAATCGGAAGGTCAAGGCAATTGTGCTTGGCTCTATTCGTACCCCTTTTTTTATGGTCGAAATCTTGATTGATTCAGCTAGTTTCCTCTTGTTTCACCATGTAATTAAATCAGTTAATTAATTGGTCAGTGCCAAGGTCAATAACCTTGTTTGCAAAGTCAAAATGGAATAGATTCCACACATTTCTCATATCCGCACTAAGATAGTAATATCATCCAATAGACTGCATGTCTTTTCTTTTCCTTACATGATATCTATGTTTACTTTTTGCCCACTTGTCTTGAATTTACACAGCCATTGAACTTCCAAGCCTCCAACCAAGGTTTTGCTGTGCTTCGTTTCAATGTACTTTCGCTCTAAATCTGTGAGAATCAGGCTCTGGAAATCTAGTAGTCTAGAAATGATAAATCCTGTCATCTTACCTGTTCTTAGTCTTTGTTGTTCTGGTTTTGGAGGAGCATTAATAATAAATCCTATAATTCATAATTGAAAGTATGAGACCCGTCTCAACCACAGAATCATCAAGGTTATATTGCTTCATGCCTGGCCAACAACAGTATTAGCTGGTCAGGGTTAGCTATAGGTTTGCCATCGCTGCCAGCTAGGTTATGTGGGAAGCCACTGTGCTGTCTCAGCTGAAGTGAGCCCAACATGTAACCAAGCCCACGCCCAGGTTTCTTCTTTTCTATGTTTCTATTTTAAAAGAACATCTAGGATTTTGCTGTAAATCTGTTGGATATGTTCTTAATGCTCCAGTCAATCCCACCTTTTAGCCCCATCATTTGCATTTGCTGTTTTACTTCCAATGCCTTCAGCCCATCATTTTCCTCAACTCTGTTTCTTGCTCGCTTATTTGTTTTTACTGTATTTGTCGAAAGGAATGGAAGAGGACTCAGATGTCGGATTTCGCCAAGATGTCTGCTGAATTTAGGAAAGATCTAGAGCTGCCCGAGTCGAAGACAAGAATAGCCACTTACGAATCCTACTATCAGCAGGATGGAAGCGACAGTACCCTCGCCCCCTGAAAGCAGACATTCTTTCTGCTGAATTTAGATTTACATTAATGGCGGAGGCGTTGTACTATGATTTTATGGTCAATTGTTCATAAAAGGCGAGTGGGGACTTATAATCCCAGACGTGCAATATAATGGATGTTGGTAGCCATTCCTGGACAGTATATAACCAAAAGAATCATTTGATGTAAATCTATAAGCTTCAAAGGCTATCCACCTTATTCTTTTTCTGATTGGAACAAGTATCTAGTCATTTTTGGAAACCCCTTTCGTTTTCCTACGTTGACAAATTTAACTATCAAGTTTAAATTCCCAGTAAATAAATCGACATAGAATAATTCTGAGGTAAAAAATAACTGGTGGGCGTCAGGCAATAAAACTGTGTGTCTTGGGTCATTAAACGATTCGTTTCCGTATTGATAAATTGCGGCGGTAAAAAACAGATGGCACAGAGGCGATGAAAACTACTGTACCGAGTCCTTCACATCAACTTCATAAAGGGATATCCCATCAGATTCTAATGCACACTGGTGAATCGGTGACAATTTTTGGTCTGAAACATGCTCTATTATTCGGAGGGGAAGCAGTTGGATTTTATAAATTAACATCCGAAATACAAATTCCTGGAATAATGATAATAATTTATGCAGCTGGATTGTGGTTACAGTTTACTAATACAGAAATGTTCTGTATCTTAATATAGTAACCACTAACCACAATGAGAGACAGTTGACTAAGTTCTGGACACCGGCCGGCGAATTCTCAAGTATCCGAATTTTCCTGACCCAGGCGACGAACCCTCGAAAATAAATGGCAAATACCCAGTTCCGCCTTTGTATCTGTGTTGAATCTGGAAATTCAAAATGACAGATTGCTCATTAACAAGTTAAATCCAATAGCAATTATAAAGGACCAAGAAAAATACAACTTTTTTTTCCCTTCTAAATGATTAGCAGCGATAAGCAAACAGGAAATACACTCATCAATCTACAATGGCTTGCAATTGTAAATACACTCATCAATCTACAATTGTAATTGCAATTGTAATTACTTTCAATATGAGCAATGACAATAGAAAGCAAAAATATCAGCTCTAGTTAATTCGGTGTCCTAGGCCTATCTCATCAAGTGCAAGAGCATAAAATAAACAGATGCATGAAAAGGGAAAGGAAAGTATCTCGGCAAATATCAAATTCAAGATTATTCTATTTGTAATTGGCCACCTCGAAGAACAACAAGAACATGTGCACGATGATAAAAGGAACAAATGCATAAAGGAGAAAAATTAACATTTTTCTATGATCATGCTGGTCTAGAATTACCTCCAGAATTTGTTGGCTGCTTCTAAGACAGTTCCTACCGATTACACAAACTGTTCCACCAGAACCCCCACCAGTTATTTTTGCTCCATATAAAGTCCCACCTTCAGATTTTGATGGTTTGCCATGTTGCATTTCCTGTACCAACCGCACAAGCCTATCTGTCCCATCAGAACCAAGCCCGCAAGCACTGTAGCTATAGTGACACTGCAAAATAACATAGCACATTAACAATACTTTTAATCCACTTTCGTCTATTTGATAGTTCTCGTGTTGTCATGAAGCACTGTAGCTATAATGACACTGTAAAATAAAATAGCACATTAACAATACTTTTAATCCACTTTCATCTATTTCATAGTTCTCGTGTTGTCATGATTCCATTCATTGAGCAGGCTGTTATTATTTATTGTAACGTTAAAAAATAGTAAGATTTCTTTGGTGTAAAAGTTAACGAACAGGATGTTTATCTACTTTCAGAATAATGCTTACTGTGGTCAATAAGTCAATAGTTCCTCTAAAGGAGAGGGGACATGGCACTGTCAACCAAACATGGCTGGCTTCACACATTAATAATGGTTTTTACAGTCACTTTATCATGATTACGGGACAGAAATATAGAGCAGTGAACATCTTTGTAACATTTCCTATAGCTGGATCATGAATATCTGGCAAATCAAATCTGAAGTTTCCACCAATGAAAATCTCAATCACAATGATGTCAAACGAATTTGAATATACCTGATACAATAGTTCTCCAAGAGCTGTAAGTTGCTCATCTGAACTGGTGGAAGTTAACAATGCTTTGAAGGCCTAAACATCAAGAAGCAGAACAAAGAGGATTTTAGAAATAGCATGGACAACTGTATCCACCGAACATAATTTCCAAAGTTGTTCAATCTATATTTGAAACAATGAAATGAAAATTATTGCTGACCTTGACACGGAAGTTTTCATATATGGGATGATTAGCCGGTGCTCTCACAACATATGTGCGCTTCTCATCAATTATCGTGACAGCATCATTATGATCAATATACTTCTCCAGAAAGGTCTCTCCAAGGATGGATTCAGGAAGCATCTTAGCATAGAGAGCCTCATATCTGTATCATCAGATTTAACATAAAAGTAAAAAATGCACGTACATTTACTTCAGAGTTGCAGGACAAGATTCAGATGTTCCATAACCATAATCATAAAACAAGATAATGGAGAATGACAACAGAAAACTAACATTAAGAAGTAAAACTCACAAAGAAATACAGCATTTGGAACAAAAAGTAAAGAGAACATCAAGTTAGAACCATCTAACACTGTGATAATATATTATAGAAGCGGGGAATCACCTGTCGATTGTGGAAGCATGAGGTTATGACAAGTAAAAACTGTTTTTCCTCTATTTTATTTAAAATGTGCGTTTCAACTATAATAAGAGGCCATGTTTCTTAAGCAATGTAAGAGTATTTAATTCATCCCACAAAGAGAAGAGAGGGAGTTTTTTTAATCAAAACAGTCACAGGGCTCTGTAAGATAACTACAGGATGTAAGGATAAAAACATTATCAACATAAGAGAAATTAATCAAAGCATCCCACACATCACATGGATTACTACCTACCTTACACAAATTATGGAATGGACCCCAAAAGACTGTTACCTGTGTGGATTACTACCTACCTTACACAAATTATGGAATGGACCCCAAAAGACCGTTACCTATGTGGTGATAAGTTACACAAGTAATCCAATGAAGCTTCAGCTTTGATTAGATCCACACTATGATCCTCCAACTCGTCATGGATTAACCCATTAGCACTGGGCAGTGATCTGGACAAAGTAGATGATGCTATAGACTTAATCATCTTTTGACCCATGAAGGCACCTATTCTTACAGATCCATAATCTGCACCACCAACACTGCCGAAGAAAAAAATTTTACTACATTAAAATAGGAGCTAAGCAATGCCAAAAGATAAAGGTGCGTGGTTTGCTACAAAAGTTATCAAAGTGGTGAAATTACTACATTATCTAAGCCATTAGCAATGCCAAAAAAATTACTACAATAATCCAGAAGCGAATGTAGCCATTAAAAGGAGCTTCATAGACCATTGATTTCTTGAACATGTAAAAAATATTTGCTTGCAGGAAAGTGAGCATGTCAAGGGCCTGGCAAGAACAAGAATTAACAACCATTATGAAGTTCCATAATGCCTGATCTGTAAACAACTAATATGCCATGTCCAATAGAGATTGGAGAGGTTGGTAGTGAGCCACAACACAGTTTCTTTTACTAAAATGAAAAGATGCCAAATCCTCAAATCAAATAAGATAAAACATCCATGAAGACTTAACAATCAATTAGTGAAAGCAATCAAGAAAAAAACTGAAATAGAGAATATGAAAGAGTGCTTAGAATGAATGAACATTACATGCAAATGCCAATTTGTAAAATGAGTGGCAGGAGAATTAATTAAAAGCATTCAGGGGGCTGGATACCTGTGTCGTATTCCTGAATCAATTCCCCAGAAACGAATATGGCTAGGAATTTCTACAAGCCCAATAACCTCTGCAGGCTGCATTGATAATCAACACAGGTATAGCATTGTTTCTTATCCTTTGGAAAATCTTTATCAAAAGTTTAGCCAGCGACATGAATAATCCTTACCTGGCACACCATTGCAAGAAGTTTGTTGGCTTCACCACATGCTGAAGTCATCTGATCCATTACACCACATGGAGCTCCAACAATGTGATTCTCTACCTATTGAACACTTCTTATGTCAGAACTGATATACATATTTTGCTAATAAGAAGTTTTCTTCTATCTGTTAAAAATCAAACCTTTTGGCAGAGCAAAGCAATATCTCTTGGACTGATACTTAATCCTGCAACATTTACATGAAGGTTGAACTTTAAAGTCAATTGTTTAACAACATCAAGAATATCAGTTCATGAATATCCAAGAGTATCCATGGTCCAGTGAAAAAATATATGATAGTGGCTTTATAGATGATAGTGGCTTTATACAACAGCTTACTGTAAGAAACAGAATTTTTTGTATGATGCAGGCAGTATTCTTCATAATTGCTGGGATTCAATCTAACAAGACTACAGCTTGAAAAATAAGAACTAAACCTTGTTAGATATTTACAGAGTTCATTAGCTGCAGATGTATACAAAGTAGATTATTAGCTTCTGCAAGGAACATTCCTAACAAAGAAATATGGTGACAAATTCAAAGCTTTACATTATTTAAGCTTAGCATTTTGTTTAACGTTGGCAAGTTCTCCAAAGTGTCAAGGAATTTATTCTGGTAATTGGAAGTAAAACCAAATTAATTAATCTTCAAGAAACCCTGAAAAAGTCTCAAACAATGGAGAAAGATCTTCGTATCCATTGATTCAGGGTAAAAAATTACAAATTCACAGTTTTTATTTATTTATTTATTTCCTACCTAGTATTCTGTCCTAAAACTCATGTGTTTCCACTTAGCCATCCACTATCCCATTGATCTGTGGTTGAACCATCTTGATTATTTCAAAATACAGTTTACATAAAGGTCATTAGTCTTGATAATTAATTGGGCAGCTAGCGCAAGGACCAAATTATAACATGACAGATATATTAAAAGAAAAAATGAACTGCCAATGAGTTTAGGAGAATTAGAATAGCAGTTACCATGAGCAGCAGCTATAGCAGACATGCTGGCAACCTCCACTGATGCAGAAGAAGATACCCCTTTCCCCTCGGGGACTGCTGAAGAAACCTGTATTTCCGTGTAGGAATAATTAAGATCTGAAATGAGCAAAGCCCAGAATGTGCATGGTTATGGTACACAGATGATCTACAACGAAAAGGACAAAAAAGGTCCACATGCAACAGACAATAACCAGAAATTTAGCACAGTTTACCTAGTTCACCTTAAGCTTTGGGTCATTGTAAACCTATAGTATAGCAGTTTTATGGTTATATGACAGCAAGATACATGAAAGCAATCTTATCGTCTATATTTTCATGCATATTGAAGTCAATGGGAAAGAGGAAGGGGAAAAAACAAAGAAAGCCAATATAGCAACAGATAAAAAAAGAAGCAATAGAATCTTCTAATGGAGAAAGAATGCAAGAAGGCAACTCATACCAGCATGCTAATGCTATCCTCAAAGCGTACACCTAATTCTGTCATCAAAACAAGAATTGTCCCTGCAACATAAGCTGCCCACCTAAAAGAGGGACCATGAAAGTAAGATACAGAGTTCTCAATATATCTAAATAAGAAACAAAAGTGACAGTGACCTACTTTTGTGATGGATCTTGGGCAAAATATGTTTTTGCCTTGTCATATGATATTGGCATCTCTCCATCCATAAAATCAGATAGATCCATGTCAAAGGTTGGACCACGATTGCTTAATTCTGACCCATAGGATACCTGATTGAGATAAAGAAAGATGTTTACAATAGCAATTAAAGATCTATCTCACATATCAAGCTTTAAGCTGCACAAAATGAGTTCAAATCATAGTTATCACAGCTGAATTAACAGCATAAACCAACAATCTACATCGTATATGGAGAGTGACTGGAGGGGATGATGGATGGATGAGTGTGTGTGGAAATAATGGTTCAATATTCAAATGTCATACTTACTATTTGAAGAACAGGTGTAGGCCCCTGTCCTTTTGCATTTTGCCGAGCCTGGGCATGTTTCCAGAGCCTATGTTTACTTGCATGGTTCCTTTGCACAGCAACATGACAGGCTTCTTTAATAGGCATCTATGACAAAAGAAACGGAAGATGGTTAATCAACTCAATAGTGACAGATCTGATGTGAAAGAAGTGGAGTTTTTCCTCACTATGACTACATTCATACTTGGTGCATGATAATACACTTAAGGATATAGGAGTGGTTTGATTGTCAGGACCATGGTCAACATTAGGATTCTTCTAAAGAAAACAAAGAGAAAGGAAGAAATAGTCAACATATGGAGGAAATAGGATTCAGATGTGATAGACAGAAAGAGAAATAGATAAATTGATTAGCACCAAAGCATTTTGGGAAGCCAAATTAATATAAAGTGTATTAATCCTTCACAAAATGGATATTGCTCAGGCACCCAAAGCAAGACTTGGTGAGAACTGTGGTGTTGCCTCCAGGCATCAGTAAGTTTTTGAAACAAAAAGGATAAAATACAGCGGTAAGGTTTAAGTAAATACAAAAAAAAAAAGGAACAAAGGCAGCACAAAATTTTACTGTGATGGCAAAGCTAAAAAATGGAGAAGTCTAACCTGCAACACAAGACTTCCTGAATAGTCAGCAATCCCTCCCATTACGTCCAATCTCCCAGGTGCTCTTGCCACATAGATGTCTTCCTGTACAAATACAACATAGGCAAATAAACCCCTTCCATGTTTGTATCAAACACATAAAGAGGACCTACTTTAATTTCCAAATGACATTAAAATCCATCCATTTTGAAGATGATAGTGATTCATAGTGCAGGAATGCAACTGAATGAGAAGAAACTGCAAACCACTACAATGCCTAGAGTCAACCTTGTACATAGTTTCTATTAATGCTAAGCATTCTGGTTTGTGAAAACACTAAAAGACTACACGATTTAAAATCAATGTGTTTTATTGGACATGATACAGACCTCCCAATTAAAGAGTCCTGCAGCAGCCTTATGTTCCCGCATTTGGCGCTTCTCAGAGTTCTTCTCAGAGTCATATACAGTATCTAGCTCTGCCAAGCTCTTTAAGAAACTCTTTGTATCTGGAAGGCCTTGAAGATCTCCATGTAGAATCTCAAAATCATCAGTGCATCTGGAAAGAGTAGCATAAAAATGTCAACAGAATAAAGAATTGAATGTCTCATCAAAATTAAGAATCTGCCAAGTTAAATGGAGAAAGACAAAACTCACATGCTTGTTAGGGATCCATTTTCAATTATTTGGGTAGTTGGAGACCCGGTAGATTTATTGAGTTCATTTTCAGCACTTGAATACCATTCTGGGATGCTGATATCTCGTCCAGGGACCCTTTGTAATTGATAACCAAGGACAATGGCATCTCGCAATCTTCTTGCTCCACTGAACTACACTTTCACAAGGAAAAACAGAACAATTGTTTTAGACCATTCAAAGACAAGGAAATGTAATTTTAATGTAAATCTGAATTTAGTAACTCAATTTTTTTCATAAAAAGTTCTACCATTTTAACAATGTACAAGGTGTTTGACAAAACAAAAATTGTCACAGAGAAAAGAATCAAGGCAGCTCAGCCATATGCAAAACCTCTCAAAAACTCAGCACAAAGGAATGAAAGGTTGAAAATTGAAGGAATACGAGGATTAACATCCATGGATTAATTATTCTTAACATTTTTCTTGTACATTTTCTTTGAAGATAGTTACATTATCATTACAGAAACCTTGTCCACAATGATGTTGATGCAAAACACATGCATTATCGATTACACCCCACATAAAACTAGTTATCAAAACTTTGCTTACCTTATCTGAAGCATAGTTTTTACCAATAGCTGTCTCCTGCAAAATGTGAGCTGCCACCTACAATTTCAAAATATCCAAAAGCATATCAGTGTTGAGAAACAACATGTCAAGAAAATCACAGAAATCAGGAAAGGAAGTTAGTACCTCGCCTCCATTAATGCCTCCCTCATAGCATGGTTTCAAACTAATTGCACGTTCAAGATAAGGTTTCCAGTGGCCAGTGAGTAAATCTCTCCTAATCATCTCAACACCACACTGGTAATACTGTTTCAAGACATCGTATTTCACTAGTATCAAAATAATGTGAAAGGAGCTACATGAAAAGATCACAGAGAGAACTGAAGAATAAGATGAAGAGGAAGAAAGGAAGAAAACAAAAGATTATGATGACACTTGGAAACAATTATTGCACCTCAAGCATATTTCTCAAAAAGGGTTCTTCATTGAAATAATCTCTTCGCACAAAGACAAATGGTAGCTTGAATGCCAGGGCTTCACTGACAGTGCCATATCCAATTTTCCCTGAAGAAATGGAAATCCCATTAAGTTTCTGTTTCAAACCATTTAATTAAGTTCAGCGACCGAATGACTCTATGAAATCATGTCGATACTGACCAAGCATGCAGTCTGATGCTGCAATAAGATCAGGTGTGTAGGCATCTTTTGCAAGCTTTATGAAATTTGGTGGAAGCTCCTGGCTGTCAGAAGCACCACAAACCTGAATCAAAACTCACATGCTTCAATAACCATTATGAAAATGTGTTTTTATACATTACAAAGACATAGACATTGTTACTGAAAAAGGTACCAGGCAAAGCCAACCAGAAGGTAAGTACTCCTCCTTCAACTTCCACCCAGATGGCTGCACAAGAGGGAAAGAAGTTTGTAGTAAGAATGAAATTATTGTACATTTCCAACCAATGCATAAGGCATCAAAGCATATCAGGGACAAACATTGCAGTAGACATTCAATGGAGAAAGAGAAATATACTTCACGCAAATTTGAGCACACATATCAGATCTACAAAAACTTTTAATATCCTCACCTGTCCACCAAAGTTAAGGATTACCAGCTTCACATCATCACTGATGCCAAGTTCCTTCCTTGCCTATGTTAAGAAAATAGAAGACTTGGATCAACATCTGAATGATATAAAGAAGGGTTTCAACAGTGTTCAGAAGCCAAACCTCCTTGCGGGTTTTGTGCAACCTCCTCACAACAAGAGGTACATCAATAACATCCCGAAAAGCAGGCACTGAAAACAGAAGAGAACCAAATTAATATTTTGAGAGCAACCAAACAATGTTCCTGCACCAGATATGGAAATGAGAAAGGAAACACAGGGAGATTCGTCTTGAGGCTGTGTAAGAACCAACATACTTGGGCAATATCCTGGGAGGCGGATTAGGAATTCACAGTGAGAGTAATCCTCTGCTATCTGTAATAATTTCAAGAGCATAAGCAAATTTAGTACTACTAAAATCACACCAAAACAAGTTCCAAATCAAAAGGGTAAATCCTGAATGCCAAAACAGTGCAGGTACACAGAAAAAGTACAGCCATCTCAAATTTCATATAAATTCTTGAGATGAAGAGTCATTGACAATTGGTTTGACAGTAAAATCACTATATTGAGTATTTTCTACGCCTTGCGTGATTAATTGACTTAGTTGGAATTTTGGATACAACAGAATAAAGATATGGGAGAAGATATTGGAATTATGACCAGAACATATCAAACAAAGAAGGCATTGGCAAAAGGTCACAAGAACTAGGGAAATGGATACACTAATTGGACAATTAGTACACGAGGGGAAAGGAATTCTATAAAAACAATATGTCACCTGCCAAACTATTGAACGATGATGATTTCCAGCTGCCATGACATACTCTGCATAGATGAAGTCCCAACTGCAACAGTGAAAAGACAAAGATCATATCATAACAGGTTTTCATAAAATCACAAGGATTGATGATGTGGCTAGCAAAATTTCAAGCAGGGGCTTTAAATTTTCCATATGTTATACCAATGACCTTGCACATCATATCATATTTTCAACCATGGAATGATAACACAAACATCAAACCAAGTCTAGGGTTTATAACATGACCTAAGCACTGTGTATCAACCACTCCACCAAGCAACTTCATCTAGAAAGAAGCATCTTTAGTAAAATAGATAATAGGATATAAGAAGCAAACTTTTTTTGTTTCACACTTTAAATTTAGACAAGGTCAGGCAAAATTTCACATCCAAGTATCTCAGTTAAGGTCAGGCAACCTTATGATCTAGTTTTAATTTTTTGACATGACAAAAAAGTAAGTTACAATAAAGAATATTTATTCAGTGGATAAAATTAAAATCTTTTCATGCAATTATGCTTTTTCACCAAACCAATATTTCTATATTTTTTTCCTTAAAAGGAAAGAAGAAGAACAAAAAGACATAAATTCTTGTGGAGCTATCCATTAAAACCTCTCGTCCTCCAAGGCTATAGTGCTTATTGATAACACTCAATACATTTACCCTCCAAGATAATTAGACTCAGATAAAAGAAATTCTAGAAACTGTAAAATGAACAAGAATGCTAGCAACAACAAGTTACCTGAAGTTGGTGACACAGACAGATCGAATTCCTGCATCAGCTGCAGCACGGCACGCAACTGGAACAACATCAGAAACCTGTTTTCATATGGCAATTCATCAATTCTCTTCATTTTTCACCATTTTTGTCTTTTAATACTAAATTAAAGTGAACACTTGACACCATGGTCCAGATAAATAGCCATTGCAGGAGTTCAACTATAATAACAAATATGAGAAAAACAAGATCAATACCACTAAGTCAGCTTTGATGGAGTTCAGCCACTCTATCTCAGTAGCCAAAATAGATTCCCGGGGCTTCACAGCCGTCTCCGAATACTAACATCCAGAAAAGCAAGAAAGTGTAATTAGCATAGCAAAAGAAAAATTTCATCACTTCAATTGATATTTAGGAAGTATGAGCCAGCACTAAATACCAAAACTATAATTGCGAAAAAAAGAAAGAAAAAGGGTAATAATTAGTGTTTTTATACCTTCTCCAACGACGCAAGGCGATCCACGGTCAATGCATCTGCCTGTACTGCTCCACAGTCCAATAATACCTATGAATTCAAACACAAATAAAAAAATTAATTGGAATTATCAATTTTCTACTTCCACATTCCCAAATAACAATAACAATAATAATAATAAACCTTGCGAATGAAGAGACGAGGCGACTGAATTTCAGAGGTGAAGACAAAATCAGGTGCACCAGTGACCACGTGCACATCATGCCCAGCCAAAATCAAGTTCCTAACAACCTATTCCAGCAAAATCACACTGTTTCAAGCTCAAACCCAAATTTCCTAAAAAAATAAAAAATAAAACAGAAAAATACTATGCATGATCATCGCAATCACGCTATGATCATCAACATCAAGCTGTCTCGAAAATAATGATGATCTTTTTAAAAAAAAATTGAGAACCACGAGGAATTGCAATATGGAGAAAAAATAAGAGCAGTGAAAGAGACCTCGACAACACGAGTGGCATGGCCAAAACCATGACCGGTAACATAATAGGCAAACACCAGGTGCTTTCTCGACGCCGATACTCCATCGCTTTCCTCTATTCGCATTTTCACCTCCTTCTACTTCAAAAGAAACTGATAAAGATGGAGACAAATTGCTGCCTTGGTTTCGGGAATTTAAGCCAGCAAAGTAAGCTGATGGCGGGTGTGATCAGGAGTGATCAAAAGAGAACGTTCGCATTTTAATCAAAACGAGCACTGTGCATTTTGGACCGTTGGAGTTGTTTACCTCCAGATCAAGAAGTTTAGATTTGACTAGCCACAGCTGTCAGAGTATGTTTGGCCGATGTGGCATTCTTATCTTTCTTTTTTCTTTTTTTTGACGATTTATTTCGTCATATAATTTTTTTTTTCTGGCCTATTTTTATATGTACTAACAAGAGACTGAAAAGGACATTTAACAAATTAAGATGTACTAAAGAAAGGAGCAGTGAAAAATAAGAGCATGCTTAGTTTTTTCAACATGTTTTTTTTTTGTTTTTTCATTTTTTTTGTTTTTTTTTCATTCCTCACATGCTTTTTCTTTTTTTTCTTTTTTTTTCCCCAAAATTATTTTCTTCTTTTTTTCAATTTTTTAATTTTTTTATGTTTTTTTTTAAATTATTTTTATCAATTTTATATTTTTACTATTAAACTGGTTGAGAATTTAGCTTTATAATTTTTTTCTTTGAAACATTGTCGATTGCTACAGTGTTTCTCTACATAGTTTTTGCTTTACTATAGTGTTTTTTTACATGTTTTTTTCTAAAATTATTTTTGTTGAATTTATATTTTTAATATTGAGATGGTTAAGAATTTAGCTTTGTAATTTTTTTCTTTAAAACATTTTGGATTGCTACAGTGTTTCCCCACATGGTTATTATGTTTTTTTTATGATTTTCTCTAAAATTATCTTTGTCGATTTTATTTTTTTAATATTGAGTTGGCTGAGAATTACAACTGTAATTTTCCTCACAAAACATTATGGATTGTTATAGTGTTTCTCTACATGGGTCTTTTTTTTATGATTTTTTATATGATTTTTTTTAAAATTATCTTTGTTGCTTCTATTTTTTTAATATTAAGCTGGTTGAGAATTTAATTTTGTATTTTTTTCTTTAAAACACTATGGATTGCTACAATCATTCACCACATATATTTTTGTTATGAATTTTTTCAAAATTATCTTTATCAATTTTATTTTTTTAATATCGAGATGATTGAGAATTACAACTGTATATTTCCTCACAAAACAATATAGATTACTACAGTGTTTTTCTATATTGTTTTTTTTCCTTTCGTCTTTTTATGTTTTTTTTCTAAAATTATTTTTGTAGTTTTTTCTTAAAAACATTATAGATTGCAACAGTCTTTGTAGATTGCAACAGTCTTTCTTCGTATATTTTTTTTTATGTTTTTTTATAAATTCACGACAACACACAGGCATGCTACAAGCCTGCAGCAGCGCGCAAGCATGACATTTAGTTTTATCTCTAAAATGAATGAAAGCATATCATTTATGATATTTTATTGATTATAATAATATCAAAGATATCTAAAAATCAATGCTCATGCATTTAAATTTAATGTATTTTTAATTAGATGTATTTTCATAACTCGTATTTAATTAAGATGCAAATGATTCCATCCATGAATTCTTTGTATTGATAAAAAAAAAAAATAGTGTATGAAGTATTTTATATATAGGTGAGTAAGAGAATAAACCAAACAAAATTCTTATTAATAAACAGAAAAGAAAGAAAAAAAAGAAATAGGGTGATGTAAAACGATAAGTAAGAGAGTAAAATAAATTATTAAGATGATTTAACTTAAAAGAAAAGGAAACTTAATTTTGGCTGAAACATTCAAAATAATAAGAAAAGAAAAGAAAAATAGAAGGTTGAGATTTTTTGGAGTCCAACATTGATTGATGGTAAGATGATCGAATGGTGGACAGAGGATGTTAGCACGCTTCAAATATGTTAATGTTCTCTTATTAGCGAAACCAGCTGGGAGGACTATCAATGGCGATTGAGATCAATCAAATATGGCGTGTTTTTACATTATTAACCCCAATCCATGTCATGCTGAGTCGACGGTGAGGAGGAGGCTTCGCTCACGCGTTGTTAATAGATAGCGACAATAACCGTTTCTCTCTCTCTCTCTCTCTCTCTCTCTCTCTCTCTCTCTCTCTCTCTCTATATATATATATATATATATATATATATATATATATATATATA
>Ga0307511_10001915_pt1 | contig 21870 bp, 21 predicted proteins | sample 13_EM_MG_FD_200266 | JGI IMG/M metagenome (GOLD analysis project Ga0307511, IMG submission 200266) | Populus trichocarpa ectomycorrhiza microbial communities from riparian zone in the Pacific Northwest, United States - 13_EM | ecosystem: Host-associated > Plants > Roots > Unclassified | place...
GGCCGTCTCGTCGACGGGGACCCTCACGGTGAGGATTCCCTTGGCGTAGCTGGCCTTGATGTCCTCCTCATGTGCGTCGGCCGGCAGCGCGACGGTGCGCGAGAAGGATCCGTAACGGAACTCCGTGCGGTTCTTCTCGGTCGTCTCCTCGGCGCGCTCGGCGCTGATCGTCAGCAGCCGGTCGTCGACGGTGATCGTGACGTCCTTGCCCGGGTCGATGCCCGGCAGCTCGGCGCGCACGACGTACATGCCGTCCTCGACGAAGTCCTCCACGCGGATGCCCTGGACGCCCGGCGCCGGCCGGAACCCCAGCATGGACGGGAAGGACTCGGCCCAGTCGATCAGCTCCGGCAGCAGACCGTGCTGCCTGCGGACCGGCATGACCATCTGTTCGCCTCCTTGCCTCCTCGGTTGTCTTGCCCCTCCATCGGACTCCTCGACGCGGCGCCGGGCGCAGAGGACAAGGCCCCGCGCTGACCGCCATCCGGCGGGGCGGACGGGGTCGGAAGTCCCTGTCGGCACGGGACCTGCTGACCGGCCAACGACTCTGGGGCCGCGATCGCGCGGCGGCGATGCTCGTGGTGGTTCGCGGATGAGCGAGAAGGGACAGGACGATGGGCAGGTACGTGCGGGAGGACCCGTTGATGGGACTGGCCCGGCGGATCGGCTGGGGCCGCAACTCGCTGCGCCGGCCCGTCGACCGCATCGAGGCGGTCACGGTCGTGCTCGTGTGGTTGGCGACCATGGCGATCGCGCTGGGCGGAGTCGCGTTCGGACTGACGGTCACGGAGTCCGATCTCGTGAGGTCGAGCCAGCAGATGGCGCGTCTGCATCCCACGACCGGCCTGATGCTCGGCAGTTCCATGGCGGCTCCCGGCAGCACCGCGATGCGGATGACGGTGCAGGTGCGCTACACCGACCAGATGGGGGCAACCCGAACCGGCAAGACGGACGAGGCCGTCGGCTTGGCGGCCGGCACGACCGTGCCGGTGTGGCTGGACGGCCAGGGCGGGATCGCGCCGGCGCCGATGACGCCGGAGGACGCGATCGTGAACGGCGCCACCTCGGGCCTGGTCGCCGCTGCCGGCGCCGAGGCGCTGCTGCTGGCGGTGTTCATGTTCGCCCGCTGGCGGATGGACCGCGGGAAGTTCGCCGCGATCGACCTCGAATGGGCCCAGCTGTCGGCCCGCTGACCGAAGGAGGAGCTGTGCACGCGAAACCCGGTGACTGGCTGGTGATCAAGTCGGCGGCGCTGGACAGGCCGTCCCGGCGTGGGCTGATCAAGGAGGTGCACGGCCCGGATGGCACGGCGCCGTATGTCGTGCGCTGGATCGACAACGACCACGAGGCGATCGTGTTCCCCGGACCGGACGCGCATGTCGAGGCGTCCGCCACGACCGGAGGGTGAGTCCGGTGCACATCCTGGTGACCGAGTCCAGGGCCGGGCGCTCGACCCGGCTCGTCGCGCAGCTGCGCGAGCTGGGCTGCAGGGTCAGCACCTGTCATGACGGCCCGACCGTGTGCCGGGCCGTGGCGCCCGGTGGGGCCTGCCCGCTGGACGGCGCTGATCCGGCCGGAGTGGTCGTGGATGTCCGCGTCGGTGACGGCGAGCTGACCGCCCGCGAGTACGGGGCGGTGTGCGGTGTGCGGGCCCGGCGGCAGGTCGTGTTCGTGGACGCCGACGAGGACCGTGCGGCTTCGGTGCCGACCGGGATGAATCCGCACATGACCGCCGTGCGCGTGCCGGCCCTGGTGCGGGCCTGTGCCGACGCCCTGAACGCCGAACGCGCCGGGTGAGCCGGACATGTGGGCCATCGCCGTCAAGGAGTTCAACCAGTTGCGCCGGGACCGGCGGATGCTGGCCATGCTCATCGCGATCCCGTTGCTGCTGCTGGTTGTCTTCGGCTACGCGGCCAGCTTCGACGTCAGCTCCGTGCCGACCGTGGTCGTGGGGCCGCGTGCCGATGTCGTGAGCACGCACCTGCCGGCGCTGTTCGATGTGCGGCGCACGGACAGCGGACAGAACCGGGACGACGCCGTCGAAGCGCTGCGCGACGGCGGCGAGACGGCCGCGGTCGTGACCGCGGCCGACGGGTCGGTGCGGGTGCTGGTGGACGGCACGGACCTGTTCGCCGCCAGGGCCGTGTCGGCCGGCGGCAACGCCGCACACCTGTCGGTCGAGGTTCTGTTCAACCCGAGCCTGACCACGTCGGTGATCATGGTGCCCGGCCTGATCGGCATCGTGCTGGTGTTCGTCGGCACGCTCGCGACCGCGCTGGGCGTGGTGCGCGAACGCCAGGCCGGCACGCTGGAGCAGCTGGCCGTGATGCCCTTCCGCGCGTGGCAGGTGTTCCTCGGCAAGGTGGTCCCGTACTTCCTGGTCGCCGCGCTGGACACGGCGATCGTGGTGACGGCCGGCATCACGCTGTTCGGGGTTCCGTTCACCGGCGAGGTCGGCACGTTCGCGCTCGGCGTCCTGCTGTTCCTGTTCGTGACGCTCGGCATCGGCGTGCTGATCTCGACGGTGTCGCAGAACCAGGGCCAGGCCATGCAGCTGGCGATGATGACGCTGCTGCCGCAGGTGTTGCTGTCCGGGCTGCTGTTCCCGATCACGTCGATGGCCGCCGGCGTGCGGTGGATCTCGTACGTGCTGCCGCTGACCTACTTCATCCAGGTGTCGCGCGGCGTGTTGGTGAAGGCCACTCCGATCGGCGCGCTGTGGTTTCCGCTGGTGATGCTGGCGGTCCTCGGCGTCGCCGTGTTCGGCCTGTCGGTGTTGCGGTTCCGCCGCGACCTCGCGCCGAAGGCGTTGCGATGAGCTGGGGAACGGTCGGCCTCACCGTCAGGTACGGCCGGCGGACCGCCTTGTCCGACGTGAGTGTGCGGGTCGACCCGGGCGCGGTGACCTGTGTGGTCGGCGGTGACGGCGCGGGCAAGACCACCCTGATGCGGGCCATGGTCGGCGCCACCCCGATCACGCACGGCGTGGTGCTGCGGCCGGCTGCGGCCGAGATCGGCTACCTGAGCGCCGGCACCGGCGTGTACCCGGATCTGACCGTGCGCGAGAACATCGAGTTCGCCGCCCGGGCCTACCGTGCACGGGGCCGGGACCAGCAGCGCCTGCTCGCCCGCACCGGACTGTCCGCAGTGGACGATCGGCTGGGAGCCGAGCTGTCCGGCGGCATGCGGCAGAAGCTCGGCGTCGTGTTGGCGATGCTGCACCGGCCGCGCCTGCTCGTGCTGGACGAGCCGACCACCGGCGTCGACCCCGCCAGCCGTGCCGACATCGCCCGGCTGATCGCGGCGGCCGCCGCGGACGGCGCGGCGGTCGTGTACACCACCAGCTACCTGGACGAGGCCGAGCGCGCCGGCGAGGTGCTGGTGCTCGACGGCGGCACGGCGCTGGCCGCCGGGCTGCCGGCGACGATCGTGGCCGCGGCCGACGGCCAAGTGTGGAACCGGCCGGACCGGCCGGCGCGCGGCCTCGCCTGGCGGCGGCCCGACGGCTGGCGGGTGTGGAGTGACAGTGGTCCGGTGGCGGGCGCGTGCCCGGTGCGGCCGGACCTCCAGGACGCGGTCATCGTCGCCGCCCTGCGGCACCGAGGGGAGGCCGCGTGAGCGCGCCCGTCGCGGTTCGCGGCATCGGCAAGGCATTCGGCGGCGTGCGCGCCGTGGACGACGTGGACCTTGTGATCGAGCCCGGCGAGGTGGTCGGCCTGCTCGGCGCGAACGGCGCCGGCAAGACCACGCTGATGCGGATGATCATGGGGCTGGTCCGGCCGGATCGCGGGGATCTGGCCGTGTTCGGCGGGCCGCCGTCCCGCGTCGCCCGCCGGTCGATCGGCTACCTGCCGCAGGGGCTCGGTCTGTACCCGGACCTGACCGTCGCGGAGAACCTGCGCTTCGCCCGCCGTGCCTACGGTGTGGGCGACTCCCCGATTGCGGACGAGGAGCTGGCGGAGGCCGGCGCGATGCTGGTGGGGGACCTGCCGCTCGGGCTGCGCCGCCGCGCCGCGTTCGAACTGGTGCTGCAGCACCGGCCGCGCCTGCTCGTCCTCGACGAGCCGACGTCCGGCGTCGACCCGCTGAACCGGGCCCGGCTGTGGCAGCGGGTTCGCGACACCGGCGCCGCCGCGCTGGTCAGCACGCACTTCACCGAGGAGGCGCAGAACTGCGACCGGCTCGTGATGATGCACGAGGGTCGCGTCGCCGCCGTCGGTACGCTCGCCGAGATCGTCGGCGACTGCGAGGCTGTCAGCGTGACCACCGACTCGTGGGCCGACGCGTTCACCGTGCTGGACCGGACCGGGATGAGCGTGTCCCTGCACGGCCGCGACCTGCGCGTCACCGGGGCGGGCAGGAGCGCCGTCGCCGAGGCGCTCGGCGCGGTCGGTGCGGCGCTGTCGGAGGTGCCCGCCAGCCTTGACGAGGTGTTCGTGGAACTCTGCCGGAGGGGATGACGATGAAGGCCTGGCGCGTGATCAGTCCGGGGCCGATGGCGACCGGGCCGCTGCGGCTGTCCGACGAGCCGCCGCCCGAGCCGGGAGCCGGCGAGGTGCTGGTCCGCGTGCTGGCGTGCGGCGTGTGCCGGACCGACCTGCACGTGTCCGAGGGCGACCTGGACGTGCACCGGGCGTCGGTGGTGCCCGGACACGAGGTGGTCGGCGAGGTGGTGTCGGCCGGTTCGCGGTTCGCCGTGGGGGAGCGGGTCGGCGTCGCGTGGCTGCGGCACACCTGCGGCGAGTGCCGGCATTGCCTGCGTGGCGCGGAGAACCTGTGCCCGAACTCCCGCTACACCGGCTGGGACGCCGATGGCGGCTACGCCGAGCACACGGTGGTCCCCGAGGCGTACGCGTACCGGCTGCCCGCCGGCTACTCCGATGCGGAGCTGGCGCCGCTGCTGTGCGCCGGCATCATCGGCTACCGCGCGCTGGAACGGGCCGAGCTGCCCGACGGCGGCCGGCTCGGCATCTACGGCTTCGGCGCCAGCGCCCACCTCGCGGCGCAGGTCGCGCTGGCGCGCGGGGCCACCGTGCATGTGCTGACCCGCAGCCCCGCCGCCCGTGAGCTGGCACTGAGCCTCGGCGCCGCCTCCGCCGGGGCTGCCGACGCGATGCCGCCCGAGCCGTTGGACGCCGCGATCCTGTTCGCACCGGTCGGCGACCTGGTGCTGCCGGCGCTCGCGGCGTTGGACCGGGGCGGCACGTTGTCTGTCGCCGGCATCCACCTGTCGGACATCCCAGTCCTGAACTACCAGCGGCACTTGTTCCAGGAGCGCCAGCTGCGCAGCGTCACCGCCAACACCCGCCAGGACGGCGCCGACTTCATGGCCTTCGCGCAGCGGCACCGGCTGCACGTCACGACGACCCCGTACCCGCTGGACCACGCCGACCGCGCCTTGACGGACCTGGCCGGCGACCGTGTCGACGGAGCCGCTGTTCTGGTGCCGTGACGGCGCCGGCAGGCCGCTCGGCTCAGTCGAGGTCGGGATCGACCGGCTCGTTCGGGGTGAGCCGCAGCACGCCGTCGACGACGTCCTGGGCGACATCCGTCAGCCGGCGGTCGGTCGCGAAGGCGTGACTCCGCAGTCGCAGCACCGCCTCGGGCATCCCGCACCGCAGCTGGACCGACGCGACGCCGGTGGCCTGGTGCACCGCCTGCCAGCGGCTGTGGAACCGTTCCAGCGCGAACTCCGCGTGCGTGTCCTGGGCCGCCGCGTCCAGCTGCGCGACCACCTGGTCGGTCAGCAGTTCGACGAACGACCATGCCATGTGTAGCTCCGCGGCGGTCGGCCGGTTCTCCTGGGCGAGGTAGATCTCCACCGCGCCGACGGTGGAGGAATCCGCCCACATCGGGAAGGTGAGCACCGCTCGCACCTGCGCGGCGGCCGCGGCGTTCGTGAACAGCGGCCACCGGGCTCGCTGGCCGGGGAGGTCGTCGACGAGCACCGCGTGACCACCGGCCGCCGCCATGTCGGCCGGTCCCTCGCCCAGCGTGACCTCGAGCTCGATCATCCGCTCCACGGCGTCGGTCGTGGCGTAGACGGGCTCCATCGTGCCGTCGTCGGCGACGAGCAGAATCCCGACGCCGGCGGCCGCGAACAGGTCGTGGCAGACGAGCGCGATGTGGCGGGCGGACACCGGTGTGCCCTCCGCCTGCGCCAGCTGGCGGACCCTGTGGCGGATCGTGTCCGCGTCCCACTCGGTAACCATGCCGGCCTCCCGACACACTCGACGTCGTCTCGCCTGGCGGGGCTCGCGACCAAGATGCCTAGGCTGACGGCAGCTTCGGCTCGTCGCGGCGGCCCCAGCGCAGATAGGCGATCGGGCCGACGAAGTTGACGGCGATGAGCCAGGCCCACACCCGCTTGCGGCCATTGACGACCTCGGCCGGTCGCAGCGCCAGATCCGTCCAGGCGAAGCCGGCCAAGGTGAACTGCACGATGGCCAGGACCACCACGCATCGGCGCTGCATCGGCGTGAGATCGTGCCAGTGCTTGCTCATACCAGCGCTCCGATCTCGAAGGCCACGTTCTCGGCGACGGAGACGGCGTGGTCGGCGTAACGCTCGTAGTAGCGGCCGATCAGCGCCAGGTCGAGGGCGGTCCGCACGCTCTCGTCGCTGTAGAGCAGCTCGCGGTACAGCGCGGCCTGCATGCTGTCCATCTCGTTGTCCTGACGGCTCAACTCGGCGGCCGAGTCCTGTTCGCGGTAGCCGATGGCCTCCTTCGCCTGCTCAGCCATGCGCAGCGCCACCCGGTTCATCGAGTGGACGACGCCGTGCAGACCGATCGGCACGACCGGGTGCGGGAATTCCGCGACCGTGGCCTCGGCGATGTGCCGGGCCAGGTCGCCCATCCGCTCCAGGTCGCGGTCGATCCGCAGGCCGGCGACGAGTGCGCGGAGGTCCCCGGCGACGGGCTGCTGGGTGGCCAGCACGTGCAGGATGTTGTCGTCGATCTCCCGGCGCAGCGCGTCGATCGTGGCGTCGTCGCTGATCACCTCGTCGGCCAGCACCCGGTCGGTCTCCAGCAGTGCGGTGGTGGCCCGCCCCATGGCCGACTGCACCAGCTGCGTCATCCCGATCAGCTGCTGGTCGATCCGCTCCAGTTCTTGGTGGAATGTCGTGCGCATGACGACCTCCGATGTTGTGAACACCTTACGCACCAAGAGTATTGGCCGACCGTGACCGCCAGAAGTGTCGGGATTCCTCGTCGGACAGGGCCTTCCGTCCCGACTACGTCAGCGGCAGAACGGCGTGCACCAGGTGTGGACCCGGATCGGCCAGCGCCCTGCGCAGCTCGGCGGCCAGCTCGTCCGCAGTGGTCGCCCGGCTCGCCGGGACGCCCATTCCCGTTGCCAGGGCGACGAAATCCAGGCCCGGCGGGCCCAACGAGAGCATCTGCCGCGCCCGTGGACCGATACTCGACGCGCCGGTGCGCAGCAGTTCCAGGTTGAGGATGGCGTACGAGCGGTTGTCCAGGATGACGGTCGTCACGTCCAGACCCTCGCGTGCCTGCGTCCACAGCGCCGAGATGGTGTACATCGCGCTGCCGTCGGACTCCAGGCACAGCACCGGCCGGTCGGGGCACGCGACGGCCGCGCCGGTGGCCACGGGTAGGCCCTGGCCGATCGCCCCGCCGGTGAGCGTGAGCCAGTCGTGCTCCGGCGCGGACGCGGTGGCGGCCGGCAGGAACAGCCCGGACGTGTTGGCCTCGTCGACGACGATCGCGCCCTCGGGCAGCAGCGCGCCGACCACGGCCGCCAGTGACTGGGGATTGAGTGGCCCGGTCGGCGCCGAGACCCGCGGTGGGGGAGTCGGGAGCGGCGTGTCCGTCCACACGAGATCGGCGAGGTGTTCCAGCGCCTCGGTGACGTCCTCGTGGTCGGTGGCCAGCACATGCTGCTCGCACTCCGGCGGCACGAGGCTGCCCGGCCGGCCGGGGTAGGCGAAGAACGCCACCGGCGACCGGGCGCCGGCCAGCACCAGGTGCCGGACGCCGTTGAGCTGGGCGGCGGCCTGCTCGGCGAAGTAGCCCAGCCGCTCGACCGCGGGCAGCGCGCCGCCACGCTGCAACCGCGCCGGGAACGTCTCGCACAGCAGCCGCGCGCCGGTCGCGGCGGCGATGCGCTGCGCCGCGAGCAGCGCGCGCCGGTGAGTGCCGCCACCGCCCAGCAGGATCGTGCACGGATCGCCGGACTGGATCGTCTTCGCGATCGCGGAGACGGTCACCTCGGCCACCACCGGCGCGGTGGTGGCGGGCAACGGCTGGCCAACCTGGCCGCCCACGGACCAGCCGTGGTCGGCCGGCACGATCAGCGTCGCCACGTGCCCCGGCGCGTTCATCGCGGCGGCGACAGCCATCGCCGTGTCCCGGCCCAGCTCGTTCGCCGCACGTGACCGGCGCACCCACGCCGAGACCGTGCCGGCGACGGCGTCGATGTCCGACGCCAGCGGCGGGTCGAACCGCAGGTGGTCCACGGCGTGGTCGCCGACGACCACCACAACCGGGGTGTTGGCGCGGCGGGCGTTGTGCAGGTTCGCCAGCCCATTGCCCAGACCGGGGCCGAGGTGCAGCAACGCGGCGGCGGGCCGCCCGGCCATCCGGCCGTAGCCGTCGGCCGCGCCGGTCACCACGCCCTCGAACAGCCCGAGCACGCCACGCATCCCGTGCACCTCGTCCAGGCCGGCGACGAACTGCATCTCGGACGTGCCGGGGTTGGCGAAGCACACGTCGACCCCGGCCGCCACCAGGGTCCGCAGGACCGTCTCCGCGCCGTTCATCGCAATGCCCCCGCCGGATCGAACAACACGCCGGGATTGAGGATGCCAGCCGGGTCGAACGCCTGCTTGATCCGCCGCATCAGGTCCGTGCGCAGCGGGTCCTCCAGCGCGTCGAAGTAGACGCGCTTGTCCACGCCGATGCCGTGCTCGCCGGAGATGCTGCCGCCGGCGGCGATGCCGGCGCGCAGCACGGACGTCATGAGCCGCCGTCGAATCTCCGGGTCCGGCTGGAAGACCGACAGGTGCACGTTGCCGTCGCCGGCGTGGCCGCAGCCGATCACGTACGAGCCGCAGTCGGCGGCGAGCCGCTGGACCTCGGCCAGGAAGTCCGGCATCTCCGCCCGCGGCACGACGGTGTCCAGAAGGTCGTTCGCGCCGGCCGCTTTCGATGTGTGCAGGGCCCGCTCGCGCGCCTGGATCAGCCGCCGCCCGGTGGCCTGGTCGAACGGGAAGACGTCGATCGCGCCCTGGGTGGCGAGGAACGCCGCGACCTCCGCGGTGTCGTCGTCCAGACGCTCGGCGGTACGAGCCTCCAGCTCGACGATCAGGTACGCCTGCGCGGACTCGTGCACCGCCGAGGCCAGGCCTTCGGTGTGTGCGATCGCGGCCATCGTCAGCGCGTCCACGTACTCCAGCACCACCGGATCGACGCCGGTCGCCAGCAGCCGTGGCACGGCCAGCGCCAGCGCGTGCGCGTCGGCGAACGGCGCGAGGATCGTGGCCCGGTGCCCGAGACGTGGCCGCAGCCGCAGGATCAGCCGCGTCACCAGCGCCAGTGTGCCCTCCGACCCGGCGATCAGCTGGGTGAGGTCGTAGCCGGTGCTGTTCTTCACGAACCTGCCGCCGGCGCGGATCACGTCGCCGGAGGCCAGCACGGCCTCCAGCCCGAGCACGTTGTGCCGGGTGACGCCGTACTTGACCGCCTGCATGCCACCCGCGTTGGTCGCGACCGTGCCGCCGACCGTCGCCCCCATCTCGCCCGGGTGCACCGGATAGAACAGCCCCTTGGCCGCGGTGGCGGCGTCCAGCTCGGTCAGCGTGACCCCGGGCTGCACCACCGCCACCTGGTTCGCCTCGTCGATCTCCAGCACCGAGTTCATCCGCTCGAACGAGACCAGGATGCCGTCCGCGCGGGCGACGGCCGCGCCGGCCAGGCTCGTCCCGGATCCCCTTGCCGTCACCGGGATTCCTGACCGACTGGCGACCCGCAGCAGCGCGGCCACCTCGGCCGTGCAGCCGGGCCGGACCACGAAGGCGGGCGTCCGCGGCGTGCACGTCAGCGATTCGTCACGGGCGTAGTCGGGGGAGGCATCGGCCCCGGCGATCACGTTGGCCGGTCCCACCGCGTCGGCGAGCTGCTCCTGCACGTTGGTCATGGTGATCACGGTAGGGCGGCCGATCTTGCCCTCGAAGAGCCGCAAGGACTTGGCGGACAAGGGCTTTCGGCACCTGCCGCGGAACTCGGACAAGCGGGATGATCGGGTGGGAAGGAGGTGGACGACGTGACGAATGTCGAGTCCGGCAAGGCAGCCGCGGAGGCCCGTGAGCACTTGAAGGCCGATCCCGCGGTCAAGACGACCCACGGCGATCCGCTGGCCCGTTATCTCGGGGCGGTGGCGTACCAGGAAAGCCGGAAGAAGGACGACAAGGCGAAGTGACCTCCCTACGCACTCGCCGGCCCGCTCAGCGGGCCGGCGAGGCGTCGTGCGCCGCCGTGTCGACGATGTCCGCCTCCGGCCACGGGTCGAACTCCCGGGCCATCGCGGCGGCGATCTCCGGCGTCGCGTCGGACAGGTGCGCGGCGGCGGCCCGGTCCCGGATCCGCGTGTCGGCGACCTCGTCCGGGGCCTGGCACACCAGTTCCGCCATCCGGCTCGACGTGCCGGCGGCCACGACCCGCGCCATCTCACGGTGCGCGGCCGTGCGCCAGCTGGCGTCGAGCACCACGGTCTCGCCCCGTCCGAGCAGGAGCCGGGCGCGGCGCAACATCTCCCGGTAGGTGTGCTCGGTGCTCACGTCGCCGTAGATGCCTTCCCGCCAGCCGGCCGCGGCGCTCGTCTCCGGCGAGATGCCGGCCAGTTCCTTGCGCACGCGGTCGGACTGCACGAGCACACCGCCGACCTCGTCGGCCAGCCGACCGGCCACTGTGGACTTTCCGGTGCCCGGGCGGCCGCCGACCAGCACCAGTCTCGGCTCCGCGACGCGCAGATGCCGCAGCGCCAGTTCGGCCAGCTGCCGAGCCAGGGCGTCCTGCCCGGCGACACCTTGGGTGTGCCGCAGGCAGGCGACCTTGGACCGCACCACCGCCCGGTACGCGATGTAGTGGTGCTCCAGGGAGACGCACCGCTCGGCGCCGTCGAACTCCGCGTAGCGGTCCAGGAACCAGGCGCCGAGATCGGGCCGGCCGAGCCGCTCCAGGTCCATCGCGAGGAACGAGGCGTCGTCCAGCGCGTCGACCCAGCGCAGCCGGTCGTCGAACTCCAGGCAGTCCAACACCCGGGGGCCGTCCGGCAGGCAGAAGATGTCGTCGGCGATGAGGTCGCCGTGCCCGTCGCAGGCGACGCCGGCGTGCGCGCGGGCCTCCAGCAGCGGCTGCCGGCCGGCGAGGTAGCGGTTGACCAGGTCGGTGATCTCGGCCAGCACGTCGGCGTCGAGCGGGCCGTCGCGGAACGGGACCATCTCGGTGAGGTTGGCCGTCCACCGCTCCCGGAGCCCGGCCACCAGCGCCACCTGGTCGATCTCCGGCCCGCGGTCGGCCCTGGCGTGGAACGCCGCGAGCAGGCGGGCCACCTGGCGCAGCTCGTCGCGCACGTCCACGCCGTCGGCCAGCAGCCGGCTCAGCGACCGCTCGGCCGGCATCCGCCGCATCAGGACGATCCAGTCGCACGGTTCACCGGCCGGATCGCGCACCTCGGCGACGCCGAGGTACACGTCCGGCGCGAGCCGGCGGTTGAGCCGCACTTCGCGGTGACATGCCTCGCGCCGCGCCCGCGGCGTGGTGAAGTCGAGGAAGCCGAGATCCACCGCCTTCTTCACCTTGTACGCCCGATCGCCGGTGAAGAAGACGGTGGCGCAGTGAGTTTCCCGAACCGCGGCCTCGGTCACGGCAGTGCCTTGTCGGCGTGCAGGGCCGCCGCGATCTCGTCGATCCAGCGGTCGATCTCCGGCCAGTCGCGGAAGTCCCCGAACCGGCCGCCCGCCAGGCGGAGCACGACGCGGCTGATCGGCGGGAAGTGCTCGGCCCGGACGACGCCGGTGAACAGCCGATGGCCGCGGGGGTGCAGCGACTCCACCGCGAGCTGCCGGATCTTCGCCTCCTCGCGCATCGCGAGCGACCGCAGTGGCCGGGCCAACGCGCCGGGCATGCCGACGCTGAACGCCCACAACGGCTTGGCGGCCAGCTCCGCACGGCACCGGTCGACCAGGGCCATCGCCTCGGGCAGCCACCGCTGGTCGTGGATGGCGCTGCCGAGCACGACGGCGTCGTAGCCGGTGAGGTCGCGCACCTCGGCCATCGGCGACAGGTCGGCCCGGACATCGCCCTCCGCCAGCCGGCACGCGATCCGGCTGGCGATCTCCTGGGTGGAGCCGTGTGCGCTCGCGTAGGCGACCAGGACCGACGGCATCAGAACTCCACCACGACCCGGGCCGGCACCTGTCCGGCCAGCACCTCGCCGAACACGGCGTTGATCTCCTCCAGCTTGCGCGTCTGGGAGATGATTCTCGTGCGGCCGGCGGCGTGCAGTTCGAAGACGTCGGCGAGGTCCTTGCGGGTGCCGACGATGGAGCCCTTCACGGTGATGCCGCGCAGCACGATGTCGAAGATCGGCAGGGTCAGCTGACCATCGGCCGGCAGGCCGACGCAGATCAGCCGGCCGCCCCGGCGCAGCGACCGGAACGCCTGCTGGAACGCGTCCGGCGCGGCGGCCAGCACGATCGCGACGTCCGCGCCGCCGAGCGCCTCGATGGTGGTGGCGGCGTCCTGGGTGGCCGCGTTGACGAGTCGGTCCGCGCCGGCCTGCTCGGCGACCCCCAGCTTGTCCTCGGTGACGTCCACGGCGATGATCTCCGCGCCGCGCAGCCGGGCGTACTGGATGGCCAGGTGCCCCAGGCCGCCGATGCCGAAGACGGCCACCTTCTCGGCCGGTTGGATGTCGGCGACCTTCACGGCCTTGAAGGTGGTGACGCCGGCGCAGGTGAGCGGCGCGGCGTCCACAGCGGACACTCCGTCGGGCACGGGCACGACGTAGCGCTCGTCGGCGACGGCGTATTCGGCGTAGGCGCCGTCGATGCTGTAGCCGCTGTTCTGCTGCGCCTCGCACAGCGTCTCCCAGCCGGACACGCAGTACGAGCAGTTCCCACAGGCGGAGCCCAGCCAGGCGATCGCCACCCGGTCGCCGACCTGGCGCAGCGTGCAGCCCTCGCCGAGCGTGTCGACGATGCCGACGCCCTCGTGGCCGGGGATGAACGGGGTGTGCGGCTTGATCGGCCAGTCACCCCGGGCGGCGTGGATGTCGGTGTGGCAGACGCCGCAGGCGATCATCCGCACCAGCACCTGGCCGGGGCCGGGCTGTGGCACGGGAACGTCGCGGATCTCCAGCGGTGCGCCGAGTTCGGGCACGACAGCGGCCTTCATGATGGTCTCCTCACTTGCCGACACGCAGCGACACCGCGTGATCGGGGACAAAGATCTGACTGGTCAACGGCGGCCGCACATAGCCCGCGGACGCCGGTCGCGGCGGCAGGCGCACCGGCGGCCGCTGCACGTCGTGGTAGGGGATCGAGGACAGCAGGTGGGCGATCATGTTGACGCGGGCGCGGCGCTTGTCGTCGCTGTCGACGACGTGCCAGTGCGCCTCGGGGATGTCGGTGTGCACGAACATCTCGTCCTTGGCGCGGGAGTAGTCCTCCCACCGCGTGATGGACTCCATGTCCATCGGCGAGAGCTTCCAGCGCCGCATCGGATCGTCCAGCCGGGCGCGGAACCGCTTCTCCTGCTCCTCGTCGGACACGGAGAACCAGTACTTGCGCAGCAGCAGGCCGTCCTCGACGAGCAACCGCTCCCAGATCGGGCACTGGTGCAGAAACCGGCGGTACTCGTCGGCCGTGCAGAAGCCCATCACCCGCTCGACGCCGGCCCGGTTGTACCAGGACCGGTCGAACAGCACGATCTCGCCGCCGGCCGGCAGCTGCGCGGTGTAGCGCTGGAAGTAGAACTGGGTCCGCTCCCGTTCGGTCGGGGCGGGCAGCGCGGCGATCCGCACGACGCGCGGGTTGAGGTACTCGGCGACCCGCTTGATCGCGCTGCCCTTGCCGGCGGCGTCGCGGCCCTCGAACACGACCGCGACCCGCGCCTTCGTGCTGCGCACCCACTCCTGGAGCTTCACGAGTTCCGCCTGGAGCCGGAACAGCTCGGGCTCGTACAGCTCGCGGGCGAGGCGCTTGCTCATGCCATGTCCCGTCGCCGCAACGCGACCAGACCCGCGGCGGTGAAGCCGATCGCCACCACGGACAGCCACACCAGCGGCGTGGCGGTGACCGCGCCGCCGGGCAGCTTGGGCAGGTGGGTGAACGGCGACAGGTCCATGACCCAGTGGTCGAGCCGCAGCAGCGGGCCGAGCTCGCCGATGAACAGGAACGCCACCAGTGCGGCCCAGCCGAACGCGGAAAAGCGTGGCAGGAAACCGAATGCCGTCACCGTGATGCCGACCAGCACGAGCGCCGCCGGCAGCTGCGCCAGGGCCGCGCCGACCAGTTCCCGCCCGTCGGTGAGGGTGGCGCCGAGACCCAGCGCGGTGAGCAGCGCCGCGCAGCCGAACGAGACGACGACGATGTGGCTCAACGCCCAGCGGATCCGGCTGACGCCGGTGGCCAGCACCGACTCCATGTGCAGCGAGGTCTCCTCGCCGTGCAGGCGCATCGCGGCCTGCACGCCGTAGGCCGCGGCGATGATGCCGCCGATGCTCAGCTCCGCCGCGATGAACGCGTTGGTGAGGCCCTGCTGGCCGCCCATCGCCTCGAACAGCGCCTTCACCTGCGGGGTGGTCGCGAGGCCGCCGAGGTTCTGGGCGATGCTCCCGCAGACGGCCCCGAGCACGAAGAACCCGGCGGCCCAGCCGAGCAGTGAACCACGGTGCAGGCGCCAGGCCAGGCCCAGCGGACCGCGCAGCAGCGCGCCGGCCTGGGCTCGACCCGCTCGGTCGGGCAGCAGACCGGTGCCGAGGTCACGACGCCCGTGCAGGGCGTACGCGCCGGCGGAGAGCACGGCGGCGACGCCGGCCAGGATCAGGAACACCCACCAGCGTTCGCCGGCGAAGGGACGGATCTGCTGGCTCAGGCCGATCGGGGACAGCCACGACAGCCACTCCGGACCGCGCGTGTCGCCCACCGCGCGCATCAGGTACACCACACCGAGCGCGGTGACGCCGATCGCGTTGGCGGCCCGGGCGCTTCGGGTCAACTGCGCCGCGAGTGCGCCGATCCCGGCGAACGCGACGCCGGCGCCCATCCAGGCCGCGCCGAACGCGAACGAGCCGGCGGCCGGCAGGCCGGCCGCGATGAGCGTCAGCGCCGTGACGACGCCGAGCGCCAGGCTCGTGCCGACGGACACGATGAGCGACGCCGTCAACGCGGCGTGCCGGCCGACTACCGTGGCGCCGATCAGCTCCAGCCGCCCGGCCTCCTCCTCGGCCCTGGTGTGGCGGACGACGAGCAGCAGGCACAGGATGGCGACGAACGCCGTGCCGAGGCCGTCCATCTTGATCATCGACAGCGCGCCGAGCGAGGACGGGTCGTAGATCCGGCCGTACAGGGCCACAATGGACGGAACGTCGTTGATGCCGGCCGAGGCGGCGATCCGGGAGGCCTCGTCGGGATACAGCCCCACGGTGCCGGCCACCGAGGTGACCGTCATCCCGACGAAGGCGGCGATCCAGACCGGGATCATGATTCGGTCGCGGCGCAGCGCCAGCCGCACCAGCGGCCACACGCCGGTCATGACCGCACCGCGTAGTGGTGCAGGAACAGCTCCTCCAGCGTCGGCGGCTGGCTGGTCAGGCTGCGCACGCCGGTGCTGGTCAGGCTGGCCAGCACGGCGTCCAGCTTGTCGCTGTCCACCTCCAGGTGCACCCGATCGCCCTGCACGTCCAGGTCGTGCACGCCGGGCAGCGCGCTCAACCCGTTGGGCGGGCCGGCCAGCTCGGCGGTGATGGACGTGCGGGTCAGGTGGCGCAGGTCGGACAACGTGCCTGAATCGACCACCCGACCGTCACGAATGATGCTCACACGGTCACACAGCGCTTCCACCTCGGACAGGATGTGGCTGGACAGCAACACCGTCCGGCCGCGGTCGCGCTCCTGCTCCACGCAGGCCCGGAACTCCGCCTCCATCAACGGGTCCAGCCCGGCGGTCGGCTCGTCCAGCAGCAGCAGCTCCACGTCGCTGGCCAGCGCGGCGACGAGAGCCACCTTCTGCCGGTTGCCCTTGGAGTACGCCCGTGTCTTCTTCGTCGGGTCGAGGTCGAACCGCTCCAGCAACTCCTTGCGGCGCTGGGCGTTGCTGCCGCCACGCAGCCGGTCGAGCAGGTCGATGACCTCGCCGCCGGTCAGGTTGGGCCACAGCGCCACCTCGCCGGGGACGTAGGCCAGCCGGCGGTGCAGGCTGGTCGCGTCGCGCCAGGGGTTGCCGCCGAGCAGTGTCGCCGTGCCGCCGTCCGCACGCAGCAGGCCGAGCAGAATGCGCAGTGTCGTGGTCTTTCCGGAGCCGTTGGGGCCCAGGAAGCCGTGGACCTCGCCCGTGTGCACGGTCAGGTCCAGGCCGTCGAGTGCACGCGTCCGGCCGAAGGACTTCATCAGGCCTGACGCGGAGATCGCGTCTGTCATGAAATCGAGCGTAGGAAAGGAAAATCCCTGGTAGGAGTGCCCAAGGCCACCGCGCGCCGGGACCTCGGACCTGGGCGGACCGGGGCATAGGGCCTGTGGCCACTTGTTCGAGCCGGGTCGTGCGACTAGACATAGGTTGTCGACCAGGGAGTGTGTCGTGGACCTGTCGCGCCTTCGCCTCAACGAGCTCGTCGCGGAACTGTCGGAGCACGTCGCAGAACTGGCAACGGCCAAGAGCCAGGTGCAGAGCCTGTTGGATGCCGTGATGGCGGTGTCCGCCGGCCTCGACCTGGACGCGACACTGCACCGGATCGTGGTCGCCGCCACCGAGCTCGTGGACGCCGAATACGGCGCGCTGGGTGTGCTGGGCCCGGACGGCAAGCTGGCCAGCTTCCTCACCGTCGGCATCGACGACGCCACCCGGGCGACCATGGGCCCGCTGCCGACCGGCCACGGCCTGCTCGGCACGGTGATCGCCGAGCCGCGGCCGCTGCGGCTGCCCGACATCGCGGCCCACCCGGCGTCGGTCGGGTTCCCCGAGCACCACCCGCCGATGCGCACGTTTCTCGGGGTGCCGGTGCTCATCCGGGACACCGTGTTCGGCAACCTGTATCTCACCGACAAGCGTGGCGACAGCCAGTTCAGCGCCGACGACGAGGTCGTGGTGCAGGCACTCGCCGCCGCGGCGGGCATCGCCGTCGACAACGCGCGGCTGTTCGAGCAGACCAGGCAGCGGCAGCGCTGGCTGGAGGCGCTCACGGAACTGACCACGGACCTGCTCTCCGGCATGGACCAGGACGAGGCGATGGACCTGGTCGCCCGACGTGCGGTGGAGCTGACAGCCGCCGGCGCCGCGCTCGTGCTGCTGACGCCGGCCGGCCACCGCGACCGCCGGGTGGTGCAGGCCGTCGTCGGCGACATCGACGGTGCGGTGCTCGGCCGGGTGATCAGCAGCGACGACGAGCTCATCGCCGATGTCGTCACCAGCGGCGCGGCGCTGATCGAGACCGACCTGGCCGGCAACCGGGGCCAGTCGGCCCTGACCGACGCGTTGACCGGCTACCAGCACTCGATGGCCGTCACCATGCGGTCCGGCGAGCACATCACCGGCGTGCTGCTGGTGCTGCGCGGCAAGGAGCAGCCGCCGTTCCTCGACGAGCAGCTGCCGCTGCTGGAGTTCTTCGGCAGCCAGGCGTCGCTGGCCCTCGAACTGGCCGTGAAGCAGCTGATGAAGCACCAGCTGGACGTGGTGTCGGACCGCGATCGCATCGGCCAGGACTTGCACGCGCACGTCATTCAGCGACTGTTCGGTGTCGGTCTGCGGCTGCAGGGCGTGCTGCCGACCGTGACCGGTTCCGGCGCACGGGCGGTGCGGGATTCGGTGAAACAGATCGACGACGTCATCGCCGAGATCCGCACGTCCATCTATGACCTCCAGGGCGTCGAGCCGCAGCCGCTGCGCAGTCGTCTGCTCGACGTCGTCGTGCAGGCGACTGGGGAGACCGCCCTGACGCCGACGACCCGGATGCACGGTTCGGTCGACTCCGCCGTGCCCGCGGCGTTGGGCGAGCACGCGGCCGTCGTGCTGGCCGAGGCGCTGTCGAACGTGGTCCGGCACAGTCAGGCGGGCTCGGTGTGGGTGTCGGTGACCGCGGCCGAGGATTTCGACATGCAGGTCGCCGACGACGGCATCGGCATCGCGGACGGCGCCGTCGGCCGCGGGCTGCGGGACATGGCCGAACGCGCGCGGGCCGCGGGTGGCGTGTTCACCGTGTCGGCCTCGCCCGAGGGCGGCGCCCTGGTGCACTGGCGCGTGCCGCTCGTCGGTCGGTGACCAACGACCCTGCCGGCCCGATTCCTGCTGCCCTGCACCGGAAAAGCTGGTGAACCTACTGTCGGGTAAGGGAAAGAACCCGTCGGAAGGAAGTGACCAGCCATGGCGCTGGCGAGTGTGCTCCTTGCGCCCGTGGTGAACGGGCAGCAGACCACGAAAGCCGGCGCGTGACATGGGCGTCGAGCGAGAGTCGAAGCTTGGTGCTCCGGCCGGGTTCGAGCTGCCTGACCTGGCCGGTGTCGTGGACGGTGCGGTCGCCGAACAGGCCCCGCACCGGACACTGGTCGCGCGGTACTACGACAGCGCCGACCTCCGACTGGCCCGTGCGGGAGTGACGCTGCGGCACCGTGCCGGCGAGGACGCTCCCGTGTGGACACTCAAGCTCCCGTTGCGGGTCGAGGGGGTTCGGACCTCGCGGCGTGAGATCGACTTCGCCGGGCCGCCGGATGTGGTGCCCGACAAGGCAACCGACCTGGTGCGGGCGTATCTGCGCACGGACCGGCTGGTCGAGGTCGCCGAGGTGGACACCGACCGTCGGACGATGGTCGTGCGGTCCGGCGACGACGCGGTGGAGGTCGTCGATGATCAGGTCACCGGGCACGACGAGGTGCACCGGCCGCGGAAGTTCCGGGAGATCGAGGTCGAGCTGACGGCCGGCGGCGACGGGCTGGCCGATGCCGTCGTCACCGCGCTGGTGGCCGGCGGCTGCCAGCCGCGGCAACCGATTCCCAAGCTGGTTCGGGTGCTGGGCCCGCGGGCGCGGCAGCCGGCCGACCTCGTGGTGCCCGAGATCGGTCGCGACGCGAGCCCGCCGGAGTTGACGCGGCACGCGATCGCGGTGTCGGTCGACCGGATCGTCCGGCACGACGCCGGTGTCCGGCTCGGCGAGGATTCCGAGGAGGTGCACCAGTTCCGGGTCGGTGCCCGGCGGCTGCGCGCGGACCTGCGCACCTTCGCCGGCTTGCTCGACGGCGCGTGGGTGACGGTGCTCCGGGACGAACTTCGGTGGCTCGGCGGCCAGGCCGGCGTGGTCCGCGACCGTGACGTGCTCGGCGAACGGCTGCGCCGAGAGGCGACGCAGCTGCCGGACGCCGACGAGATCGGCGTGGCGGCGTTGCTGGGTCGGCTGTCCGAGGAGTCGGAGATCGCCCGGAGCGAGCTGCTGGCCGCGCTGCGCAGCCACCGCTACGGGACGCTGCTGGACGTGTTGGTGGAGGCCGCTCGCGAGCCGCGGTTCACGGCGACCGATGTGCGGCCCGCGCGCAAGCGCGCGCCCGAACTCGTCGCCGGCGCGTGGCGTCGGCTGGCGCATGCTGTCAAGGCGATGGGCGACCAGCCGACCGACGCCGACCTGCACGCGGTGCGCATTCTGGCGAAGCGCTGCCGCTACGCGGCCGACGCCGTCGCCCCGGTGGTCGGCGCCCCTGCCCGGCGGTTCGCCGAGGCCATGGCCGAAATTCAGACCGTGCTCGGCGACCACCAGGACACCGTGGTCGCGGAGCAGTGGCTGCGGGCCGCCGCCGAACTCACGCCGGACGGCCGGGTCGCCGCCGGCGAGCTGATCGCGATCGAACGCGCCGAACGCGTGCGGCTGCGGGCGTTGTGGCCGCAGACCTGGCACAAGGCCGCCACCCGACAGCTGCGCACCTGGATGTGAGCGATGATGAACGGACTGGCCAGGCTCCGGTCCGAACTGGCGTCGCTGACCGGCGCGCTGGCCGACGCCGAGCGGCAGTGGGCGCCGTGGCTGGCGGCGGTCGAACCCGGGCAACGCGGCAGCGCCCGCAACCTCGTGCACTACTGGGCGATCCGGCAGCGGGACCTGCGTGACCTCCAGCGCAGGCTGGCGGTGTTGGGCCTGTCGTCGCTGGGCCGGAGCGAACCGCACGTCGCCGCGGCCATCACTGCCGTCGACCGGGCCGCGCACGCGCTGTCGGACCGGCCCTGGCAGCCGCGCGACTCCGTGCCGGTGCGGCTGGACGAGGGAGCGGGGTGGCTCGCCGACCGTGCGGCGGAACTGCTCGGGCCCGCGCCACCCGGTCGGGACACCCGGGTGATGGTGACGCTGCCGCCCGAGGCCGCCGACGATCGCGAGCTGACCCGCAGACTGGTCGGCCGGGGCATGGACCTGGCCCGGATCAACTGCGCGCACGACGACGCGCAGGCGTGGCGCCGGATGGCGGCCAACGTGCGGGACGCGGCGCGGCAGGCCGATCGCGAGTGCCGGGTGGTGATGGATCTGGCCGGGCCGAAGCTGCGCACCGGGCCGGTCGAGCCGGGGCCGCAGGTCGTGCGGCTGCGCCCCAAACGGGACGCGCTCGGCCGGGTGACCGAGCCGGCGCGGGCGTGGCTGACCGCAGAGGAGGAACCGACGCCACCGCCCGGCAGCGGGATGCCTCGGGTGCCGGTGCCCCGAAGCTGGCTGCTGGCCCGGCGCGACGGCGAGACGGTGACGTTGCGCGACACCCGCGACGCCGAGCGGCGGCTGACCCTGGCGCTGTGTGGCGACGGCGTGGTGGCCACCGCCGAGCACACGACGTATCTGGCCACCGGCACCAAGCTCGGCGACGGTGGCGCGGTCGGCGAGCTGCCGGCCGTCGAGCAGCGGCTGGCACTGCACGTCGGCGACGTGATCGAGCTGACCAGCGACTGCGCTCCGGCGTCGGCGGGGAGTCTGCGCATCGGCTGCACGCTGCCGGAGGCCGTCGCAAACGCCGAAGTCGGCCAGCCGGTGCACTTCGACGACGGGAAGATCAGCGGCCGGGTCGTCGGCCGGTCGGCGGACGGTCTCCGGGTTCGGATCACACATGCCGGCGGGTCCGGTTCGCGGCTGGCCGGCGGGCGGGGCATCAACCTGCCGGAGACCCGGCTACCGGTGTCGGCTTTGTCCGACAAGGACCTCGCGGACCTGCCCGTCGTGCTGGAGCTCGCCGACGTCGTGGAGCTGTCGTTCGTGCGCGATCCGGCCGACGTCGAGCGGCTGTTCACCGAACTGGACCGGCTCGGCGACGGTGAGCTCGGCGTCGTGTTGAAGATCGAGACCCGGCAGGCGTTCGAGCGGCTGCCGCAACTGCTGCTCACGGCGATGCGACGGCCGCGGGTGGGCGTCATGATCGCCCGCGGCGACCTGGCCGTGGAGTGCGGCTACGAGCGGCTGGCGGAGCTACAGGAGGAGATCCTGTGGCTGTGCGAGGCCGCGCACCTGCCGGTCATCTGGGCGACGCAGGTGCTGGAGCAGCTGGCGAAGCACGGTGTGCCGTCGCGGGCCGAGATCAGCGACGCGGCGATGGGCGAGCGCGCCGAGTGCGTGATGCTGAACAAGGGGCCCTACATCGAGGACGCCGTTGCGGCGCTCGACAGTGTGTTGCACC